>Ga0081539_10006783_pt1 | contig 10743 bp, 8 predicted proteins | sample TabmetS4T2R2_FD_71023 | JGI IMG/M metagenome (GOLD analysis project Ga0081539, IMG submission 71023) | Tabebuia heterophylla rhizosphere microbial communities from the University of Puerto Rico - S4T2R2 | ecosystem: Host-associated > Plants > Roots > Rhizosphere ... | reverse complement strand
GCGGACGCGGGGAATCCTCGATTTCCGTCTGGAGGCGAAGCGTCACGGCTCGATGAACGTGCGCATCACGATCCCCGCGTCGAACGGTCGCCGAGTTGTGACGCGCACGTTCCGGATTCGGCTGTGACGCTCTGCTCCGGATACGGTTGGCTCCGTGGCGGAGGAGCACGTGCTCGAAGTCGCGGGTCGCGACATCGCGGTCACGAGCCCGCAGAAGGTGTTCTTCTCGGAGCGCGGAGAGACGAAGCTCGATCTGGTGCGCTACTACCTCGCCGTCGCGGAGGCGTTCATGCGTGCGGCGGGTGGCCGCCCGACGCTGATGCAGCGCTTCCCTCACGGTGCCGAGGGCAGCTCGTTCTTCCAGAAACGCGTTCCGGAGTCCGCGCCGGAATGGCTGCAGACGACGATCGTCAGCACGCCGAACGGGACGACCTCGCGCGCGCTCGTCCTCGCCGACATGGCGCATGTCGTCTGGGCGGTGAACCTCGCCTGCCTCGGTTTCCACGTCTGGCCCTACCTCAGCGACCGTCCCGAGTTCACGGACGAGCTTCGCCTCGACCTCGATCCGCAGCCGGGCGTCGACTTCGACGGCGTGCGGGTTGTCGCGGGCGAGGTCCGCCGCCTGCTGGACGAGCTCGGGATCGTCGGCTATCCGAAGACGACCGGGAATCGCGGCCTGCACGTCTACGTCCGGCTCGAGCCGCGCTGGGACTCGTATCAGGTGCGCTCCGCGGCGGTCGCGGCTGCGCGCGAGCTCGAGCGCCGTCGCCCGGAGCAGATCACCGCGGCGTGGTGGAAGGAGGAGCGCGGCCGCCGCGTGTTCGTCGACTACAACCAGAACGCGCCGCACAAGACGGTCGTCGGTCCGTGGTCGGTACGCGCGCGTCCCGGTGCACAGGTCTCTGCGCCGGTGTCGTGGGACGAGATCGACAGCCTGCACCCGGACGAGCTGACGATCGCGAGCGTGCCGCAGCGGCTGGCTGTGCAGGGCGACCCGTGGGAGGGGATGAACGAGCAACCGCAGTCGCTCGCGCCGCTGCTCGAGCTCCACGAACGGGATCGCGCAGCAGGCTTGATGGACGCGCCGTGGCCGCCCGTGTATCCGAAGCAGCCGGACGAGCCGCCGCGCGTCGCGCCGAGCCGCGCGCGCAAGGACGTTGTCTAGCGCGAACGCGTCAGAAGCAGGGGAGGATGACGTCGCGGTCGCCGACCTGCAGCCTCTCGATCCGGCGACCCACGTGCACGTACAGGATCGTCATCGTGCGGGCGCTCGTCTGTCCGACCCAGGCATCGAGGCAGTCGCCGTCGAAGCTGAAACCGCGCCAGGTGCTCTTGCAGCCGCGCGGCCCGATGCCGCCGCTCTCTTCGAGACGCGCGCAGCGATCGCGTGGGAGCGTCGCGCCGACGCCGACGTGACTCGCCGTCCGGTAGTAGCTGCTCGTCGTCTCGATCGTCTTCGCCTTGCCGTCCACGTACTCGACTCGCAGCACGCCGTCGTGGGCCTGGTACAGGACGCGGACGAGCTCCCTGCCGTGGTAGCGCGTGCCGACGGGGAAATAGTGGCGGAACACCGTGACCCGAGCCGGGATGCCGTAGCGCCGCTCGACCTCGGTGCGCGCCATGTTCAGGCGAACGTCGCCGATCGATCTGTCGAGAACGACACGGGGTGAGTCCTGCGCGCGCTTCTGCGGCCCGGCGGTGCGCTCACCGCCGCCGCAGCCGGTGAGCAGAACCGCAGCGACGATCGAGGCGCGCAAGGCTATGTGTCGATCCGTCAGGCTTGCTCCGTGCGGCGCGGCGGATTCTGGCTCGTGACCTACGTCTTCGTGACGGTCATGGTCGGGGCGACGTTGCCGACCCCGCTCTACGTGCTCTACCAGGCCCGTTGGCACTTCTCCTCCGGAATCGTCACGTTGATCTTCGCCTCGTACGCGGCGGGAGTGTTGGCGGCGCTCCTCCTCGCCGGTCGCGCATCCGACCAGGTGGGCCGTCGTCCCGTCCTCGCGGCGGCCGTCGGATTCAGCGCCGCCAGCACTTTGGCGTTCATCCTGGCGGGGAGCACCGCATGGCTCTTTGCCGGACGGGTCCTCTCCGGTGTAGCCGCGGGGCTCGTGACCGGCACGGGGACCGCAACGCTCAGTGAGTTTGCGGGGCCCGCATCGCTGCGGCGTGCGTCCGTGGTCGCGACCGCCGCGGCGACCGGCGGGCTCGGCCTGGGCCCGGCGATCGCGGGCTTCTTCGCCGAGTACGCGCCGCACCCGACGACGCTCGTCTTCGACGTCTACCTCGTGCTCCTCGTCGGGGCCGTCGTCGCGCTCGCCTTCGTCCCCGAAACCGTTGAGGCGAGACAGCGTCTAGCGATCGGCTTCGTCGGCCTTCGGCTACCGGACGCCGGCCGAGGCGAGTTTCTCGCAGCCGGCGTGGCCGGGCTCGCCTCGCTCGCCCTGCTCGGGCTGTTCACCGCGCTGGCGCCGAGCTTCCTCGGCGGCGTTCTGGACGTGCACAACCGCGCCGCGACGGGCTCGGTCGTGTTCATGTTGTTCGCGGCGTCCACCGTCGCGCAGATCGCCCTGGGCCGGACGGCCCCGAGCCGGTCGACCACGGCCGGGTTGGGTCTCTACCTCGTCGCGCTGGCCCTCATCGTCGTTGCGCTCAGCGTGGAGTCGCTGGCGCTGTTCCTACCGGCCACGGTGATCGGCGGGCTCGCGGCGGGAGCGGCATTCGTGGGCAGCCTCTCGACCGCGAACCGATTGGCCCCCGCGCACAGCCGCGGGCAGGTCGTGTCGACGTATTTCGTCTTTGCGTACGTGGGGCTGACAATCCCGGTGATCGCGATCGGCTTCACCGCCGACGAGATCGGTTTCCTGCGGGCGGTCTCCTACTCCTCGGTCGCGATGGCGGCGCTCTGCGTCGGCACGCTCTGGGTTCTCCGGCAGCGCCGATCTCTCGTCGCAGGCGCTGAGTGACCACGCCCTCCGCGCAGAGCACCGCGTCCTAGCACGCGGCAGGCCATGGGCTCAGGGGCGACGGCCGAGTGGGGTCGGTTCCATGGCCGGAACGTGTTACACCACAATCTCGGACGATGACCGCAGTCCCTGACGTTCGGTACGCGCGCAGCGGCGACGTGGCTATCGCGTACCAGGTCGTCGGCGACGGGCCCGTCGACCTCGTCTTCGTCCCGTTCTTCGGCAACATCCGTTGGGCCTGGGAGCAGCCGCGCTTCGCCGGATTCCTGGAGCGGCTCGCGTCGTTCTCGCGCCTGATCCTGTTCGACAAGCGCGGCATGGGCCTCTCCGATCGGCCACGCACGCTGACGCTCGAAGCGCAGATGGACGACATCCGCGCCGTGCTCGATGCGGCGGGCTCGGAGCGCGCCGCGCTCCTGGGTGCGGCCCAGGGCGGTCAGCTTTGCGCGCTCTTCGCCGCGACGTATCCGGAACGCACCCGCGCACTCGTCCTCCACAATCCGCATGCTTCAGCGACCGACGCACCGCCCTCGATCCGATCTGACGAAGCACGCGCGCGGTGGGGCACGAGTGAGCTCTCGAAGGAGCTCGCGCGCATCGCGTACCCGTCGATGGCTACGGACGCCGCGTTCGTTCGCTGGCACGTCGACTACTTCAGGTTCGCGGCGAGTCCCGGCGCAGCGGCGGAGTTCTTCCGGATGTTGCACGACACCGACATCTCCGATGTCCTGCCGACGATTCGCGTGCCGACGCTCGTCGTCCACCACGCAAGAAGAAGCGACGCTGCGCTGCGTGTCGCGGAGCTGATCCCAAACGCTCGTTCCTTCCAGCTCAGTGGTGACGACCTCGGGGCGTGGACCAGTGACGAGTTGCCGGCGGAGATCGAGCGCTTCCTCGGTGGATCGGCGGAGGCGCCGGTCCCCGACAGCATCCTCACGACCGTGCTCTTCACCGACATCGTCGGCTCGACCGAGCGCGCCGCTGCCCTCGGCGACCGCCGCTGGCGTGACCTCCTCGCGCGTCATCACGCGGCAGTGCGACGCGAGCTCGCCCGCTTCCGCGGGCAGGAGCTCGACACCGCGGGCGACGGGTTCTTCGCGACCTTCGACGGGCCCGCGCGGGCAATCCGCTGCGCGCAGGCGATCATCGCCGACGTCGGCGAGCTCGGGCTCGACGTGCGCGCCGGTTTGCACACCGGAGAATGCGAGCTGCACGACGGCAAGCTCGCGGGCATCGCCGTCAGCGTCGGCGCTCGTGTGGCCGGCGAGGCCGGGCCGGGCGAGGTGCTCGCCTCGAGTACGGTGAAGGACCTGGTGGCCGGGTCCGGGATCGAGTTCGAGCACCGCGGTGAGCGTGAGCTCAGGGGCGTCCCCGGCCACTGGACGCTCTTCGTTGTCAGTGCCTGAAGCGATCTCCACGGGCGGTGACGCGCCCCCGGTGACGATGCGGGTCGCCGGTGACCGAGACGGCATCGATGTCCGCTCCGTCAATGGGCGCGGGTCGTCTTCGGTCCGCGGCGCGCAGAGCCGCAGCTATCCGTCGATCGTCGTGGAGGAGGCGACATGAAGACGCGCACGCTCGGACAGAGCCTCGAGGTATCCGCGCTCGGGCTCGGCTGTATGGGCATGAGCCAAAGCTTCCCGCCGATCCCGCCGAAGGAGCAGGGAATCGCGCTGATTCGCGCGGCTGTGGAGCGCGGCGTCACCTTCTTCGACACCGCACAGGTGTACGGGCCGTTCGACAACGAGGAACTCGTCGGCGAGGCGCTCGAGCCGGTGCGCGACCAGGTCGTGATCGCGACCAAATTCGGCTTCGAGCTTTCGAGTGGCCGGTCGCGCGGCACCGACAGTCGACCGGAGACGATCCGCTCGAGCGTCGAGGACTCGCTGCGACGGCTACGCACCGACCGGATCGACGTGCTCTACCAGCACCGCGTCGACCCGAATGTCCCGATCGAAGACGTGGCAGGCACTGTCGCGGAGCTGATCGAGCACGGGAAGGTCCAGCACTTTGGTCTCTCCGAGGCAGGCGTGCAGACCATCCGCCGCGCGCACGCCGTGCAAGCCGTCACGGCCCTCCAGAGCGAGTACTCTCTCTGGTGGCGCGAACCCGAGGACGCGATCCTTCCTACGCTCGAGGAGCTCGGCATCGGCTTCGTCCCGTTCAGTCCGCTCGGCAAGGGCTTCCTCACGGGAACGATCACAGCGGACACGCAGTTCGAGAGCGGCGACTTTCGCAATACCGTGCCCCGGTTCACCGATCCCGCCGCGCGGGTGGCGAACCTCGCCTTCGTCGAACTGCTCGGACGGATCGCAGAGCGCAACGCTGCGACCCGTGCACAGGTCGCCCTGGCCTGGGTGCTGGCGCAGAAGCCATGGATCGTGCCGATCCCCGGCACGACCAAGCTGCACCGCCTCGAAGAGAACCTCGCCGCAGTCGAGCTCGATCTGACCGAAGACGACCTACGCGAGATCGAGGACGCGCTCCCCGATGCGCGGGGCGACCGGTACTCCGAGGCGAACCAGCGGATGATCGACCGATAGTCAGGGCGCCAGGAGGCGCGTAGCGCACGTCTCCGGACGATGCGGAGCCGAAGTCGCCGCTCACACGCGCCTGCACGAGTGCGAGGCTTGCGTCCGCATCTCCGGGCTTGTTCGCCTCGAGGTAGCACGAGGCGCTGCTTGCCGACTCGGCCGATCGTCGCGAGGGAGGCGGCGCCTCCGCCGCCTCCCTCGGTCACCTGACAGCCGGCCGGGCTACGCGTGCACACACTCGTAGTAGTTGATGGCCGCGCGGTAGGTGTACGCGTCACCGCCGGGAGCACACGGCTGACCGGCGTAGAGATCGCCGCGGATCAAGTGTCCCGTGTAGATGAATTCGCCGGAGACGGCGTCGAATGCCACGAAGGTGTACTCGGGCCGCGGATCCGGGTTGCCGGGGAAGGGCCGCCCCTGCCCGGGGTTGAAGCACGAGAACCGGGTCGGCGAAGCCGGCGGGAACGGGAACGGAACGCAGGTCCATCCGTGCGCAACCAGCTGCTCCTGTGTCAGGCCTTCCGCGCGTGCGGTCACCGCGAAGACACCGACGACGAGGAACGCCGTCGCGGCGAGGATCACCGCGGCCAGGCGAGCCCGCTCAGTCGTTGCTGACATCAATACTCCTTTCGTCTGCCGGCGGCGCCGGCGCATTTCGGTTGACGGCGATCTCGAGCGCGTCGAGGACCCGCTCGTACGGAACCCCGGCCCGCGCATACGCCTCCTCGACCACGGCCGCGGATTCGGCGTCGAAGACGCAAAACGCCGCTTCGTCCTCCGGGACGAGCGTGGAGTGCAGAAAGCGGATGTCGAGGCCGGTCGCGGCGAGAGCCACGGAGCTGGCGCGCACCCGCGCCGCCGCCGCCCCGAAGCCGTCGGGCGTGATCCCCGGCCAGTAGTGCTCGACGAGGAACGTCGTGGGGGCCGATCGCTTCACGGCCCCGACGCTACGGCGGCGGCACCCGTGTTACATCGGGCGAATTCCTATGGCTGTACGAGGTCGACCATGCGCGCGCCGAGCTCCGCACGCGAGCGAACGCCGAGCTTCCGGTAGACGCGAACGATCGTCGCATCGACGGTCTTCGGGCTGACGAAGAGTTGGGCGGCGACCTCGCGCCGCGTCAGCCCACGCGCCGTCAGCTCCGCCACGCGGCGCTCGGCTTCGGTCAACGCGTCGCCTGCTCCACGACGGAGCCCAAGCCGGCCGAGCTCGACGCGCGCCCGCTCCTCCCAGAGCCGCGCCTCCCTGTCGGCGAAGATGGCGAGCGCCTGCTCGAACGATGCCTTGGCGCGGCTCCGTCGCCGGAGACGCCGCTCGATCATCCCTTTGGCCAGCAACGTCCGCCCATGCTCGATCGGCATCGGCAGCTCGACGTGCCAGCGCAGGGCGTCATCGGTAGCCGCCAGCGCTTTCTCCAGCTCGCCGTTCGCCGCGGCAAGCAACGCCCGTACGCGCGCTGCTGTGGCGAGGCTCCACCGACGTCCCGTGCGCCTGCCGTGTCGTTGCAGGAACTCCGAGATGCGTTGCGCGCGTTCGAGATCGCCGACCGCGACCGCTGCCTCCGCTGCATCGGCGTGGATGCGGAACTGGCCCGGTTCGGCGAAGCGCGCCCGTTCGAACCGCGCGAGCGCCCTGCGCAGGCGCTCGTCCGCCGCGGCGTGGTTTCCGGCCGACAGCTCGAGCACCCCGAGAGTTCCTTCGAGGTCGATCTCGAATCCCACGCCTCCGGCAACGGACGTGTCGAGCTGTGCAGCGCGTGCGCGTGCCTGTTCCGTACGGCCCAGCTCCGCCTCCACCCGCGTGATCGCGGTTTCTGCAAGCAGCCGGAGGCGCGGGACGTCGAGCTGTTCGGCGATGCGAGAAGCCGACAGCGCATGCTCGTACGCGCGCCGAAGGTTCCCCGCAAGGCACTCGGTATGCGAGAGATGGGCGAGCGCGACGGCGCGGAACATGTCGTAGCCCGATCCCGACGTTTCCTCGAGAAACCGCGTGAGCCACTCGCGCGACCTCTCGACGTCGTCGATCCACTTGAACCAATAGGCGAATGCGATCGTGACGGGCTCGGCAAGGACCCGTTCCGGCGGCAGCCGCGCTTCGAGCTCCACCGCCCGGCGCACGAGACCCTCGTCGAGACCGTGACCGCAGATCAGCCGCGCACGTGCGTAGGTGGCGAAGGCGCCCGCGGCGAAGGACGGATCCACGTCTTCGCCGAGCGACTCGAGAAGCTCGAATCCGGCTTGGGCGTGCTCGAGGCCTCGCTCGGCGTCGATCTGCTGTGCGCTGTAGCTGATCGAGATGTGCGCTGCCGCTCTTGCCTGCGGCGCCAGCGGCTCGTCCAGCGCGCCTTCGAAGAACTCGCTGAGTGCGGACGGTGCGTCGACGTAGGACCCGAGTAGCGCGAGAAGGTCGAGCACCTCGGGTCGGAGATTCGACGGCCAGCTCGTCACGTTTCCCGCAGCTTCCAGCGCGACGCGCGCCCGCTCGGGCTCGCCGGCCGCGTGCAGATACTTGGCGAGGTCGAGCCTTCGCCGCGGCTGTTCTCCGCTCCCCGGTACGGACAGACGAAGCGCGAGCTCGGCGAGCTCGGCCGCCGCGGACGGCGCACCTCGCTGCACCGCCCGTCCGGCCGCTTCGTCGACGACCGCGGCGACGGCCTCGTCCTGGCCCTCCGTCGCCAACGCAAGGTGGCGCGCACGTTCTTCCAGGTGCGTAACGGCCCCCGCGAGCAGCTTGTGCATCCTCCGCCGCTCGACCTCGGCGGTCGAGGCAGTGATCGCCGACGCGTAGAGCGGATGGACGAAGTCGACCGAGCCTCGCGCGCGCTGCACGATGCCGGCGTCCTCGGCCAAACCGAGGTCGTCGTCCGGCGGCCGGTCGAGAGCGCGGCGAAGCGTCTCCACGCGCGGCTCGGCGAGGGAAGCCGCGGCCAACAGAACTTCGCGCGTCGCGACCGGCAGCGTGCGCACGCGGCGCTGCAAGAGCGAGTCGATGTCGGACGGGACGGGGAGCGGCTCGCCCACCGGCGGTACACCGTGTTCGGCAAGCACGCGGGCGATCTCGAGCGCAAAGAGCGGATTGCCACGGGATGTCTGCTCGATGCGTTGCAGAGTGGGTCGAGGAAACACAGCCTGCAGCCGGCCTCGGATCACGTGGTAGAGGGCACTCAAGCTGAGCGGGCCGAGCCGAATCCGCTCGATCCGGTCGATGGCAAGCCGATCGAGGCCGAGCATTTCGGGCGCGCGCGATGGTTCGAGTCGCACGGCAACCAGCACCCCGACGGAGCTCGAGGCGTCGAGCCGGCGAAGGGCGAAAGACAGCGCAGCCGCCGAAGGCGGGTCGAGCCATTGCACGTCGTCGATTGCGACGAGTAGTGGCGACGTCTCGGCCAAACGAGCGAGCACCGACGCGAGTGCGGTCGCGACCGCACGCGGATCGATCCGCCCTCCTTCGGGACTCCGTCGCAGGAGCGCGGCATCGAGTGCATTCCGTTGCGGGCCGGGGAGCTCGGCGAGGACGCCTTCCTCGACGGGGCCCAGCAGATCGGCGACGGCGGCGAAGGCCAGCTTCGCCTCGGGCTGAGCTGCCTGAGACGCGAGGACCCGAAGCCCGCCCTCCTCACCTCGGCGAACCGCTTCGCGCCATACGGTCGTCTTGCCGATCCCCGCCTCACCCTCGAGCACGAGCGAGACGTAACGGCGCCGGGCATCGGCAAGGAAACGCTCGATCCGTTCGAGGGCGTCGTCGCGCCCTACGACCGCAGTCATGACTTGAGTCTGGTGCCGGAGCGGCAGGTTTTCCAGTCGCTTCGCGGTTGGATGTCGGCTTGTGCGGCAGTCGCTCGCGAAAGATCATGCGCCCGTGGGCGTGCAGCCGTCGGGAACGGTGACGTTCGTGTTCACGGACATCGAGGGCTCGACGGCGTTGCTCGACAAGCTCGGCGCCGAGGCTTACAAGGAAGCGCTGGCCGACCACCGTCGGACGCTTCGGGAGGCGTTCGGTGCGCACTCGGGCTACGAGGTCGATGAGGCGGGCGACGGCCTGTTCTACGCATTCGCGTCGGCATCGAAAGCCGTTACGGCGGTGGCGCAGGCGATGGCATCCCTTGCCAAGGGGCCGGTGCGGGTTCGCGTGGGTGTGCACACGGGCGAGCCGGTGCTCGATCCGCCGAAGTACGCGGGCGTCGACGTGCACAAGGCCGCCAGGATCATGAGCGCGGCCCATGGCGGTCAGGTGCTGCTCTCGGGAACGACGCGCGAGCTGGTCGCCGGGGATGCGCTCGACCTGGGCAGGCACACGTTGAAGGACTTGCCCGAGCAGGTCTCGCTGTACCAGCTCGGGTCCGAGCGCTTTCCGCCGCTGCGGACGATCTCGAACACGAACCTGCCGGTGCCGCTCTCCTCGTTCGTGGGTCGCGAGGGTGAGGTGAGGGACGTTGTCTCGCTCGTTCGGGACGAGGCGGCGCGGCTGGTGACGCTCGCCGGCCCGGGCGGGACGGGGAAGACGCGGCTGGCGCTCGAGGCGGCCGGGGAGCTGGTGAGTGAGTTCGGGGCCGGGGTGTTCTGGATCGGGCTGGCGCCGGTGCGCGATCCCGCGCTGGTCCTCGAACGGATCGGGCAGACGCTGGGGGCGAAGCAGGAGCTGGCGGCGCACATCGGCGAGAAGAAGGTCTTGCTCGTCCTCGACAACCTCGAGCAGGTGGTCGAGTCGGCGGTCGAGTTGGCCGCGCTGCTGCGGGCCTGCCCGAACGTCTGCTTGCTTGTCACGAGCCGGGAGCTGCTGCGGGTCGACGGTGAGGTCGTCTACCCGGTGCCGGCTCTCGCCGAGGCGGAAGCGGTCGAGCTGTTCTGCAAGCGGGCGCGCATCGAGCCGGACGACGCCGTCGCCGAGCTGTGCGGCCGGCTCGACAACCTGCCGCTGGCGCTCGAGCTCGCCGCCGCCCGCGTCAGCGTGCTCACACCCGCCCAGATCCTCGAGCGGATCTCGCAGCGACTGGACCTGTTCACCGCCGGACGCGACGCCGACCCTCGCCAGCAGACGCTGCGGGCGACGATCGCCTGGTCGTACGACCTACTCTCGGCGGCTGAGCAGCGCCTCTTCGCCCGCATGTCCGTGTTCCGCGGCGGCTGCACGCTCGAGACCGCCGAGCAGGTCGTCGGCGCCGACGTCGTCGGCCTGCAATCGCTGCACGACAAGAGCCTGCTGCGGCGGACCGGCGAGCGCTTCTGGATGCTGGAGACGATTC
>Ga0081539_10006782_pt1 | contig 10746 bp, 8 predicted proteins | sample TabmetS4T2R2_FD_71023 | JGI IMG/M metagenome (GOLD analysis project Ga0081539, IMG submission 71023) | Tabebuia heterophylla rhizosphere microbial communities from the University of Puerto Rico - S4T2R2 | ecosystem: Host-associated > Plants > Roots > Rhizosphere ... | reverse complement strand
ACACGTCTTTCTCCTTCGCGTTCGTGGGGCAGCCGCCGCCCCCTCCGGGCCAGCGCCTGTCGGCCTCGACGCGTGTCGTCACGCCCGACTATTTCGTCGCCCAGGGAATCCCACTGCGGCAAGGGCGCCTCTTCAACGAGCAGGACAAGGCGGGAGCGCCGGCCGTGGTCATCGTCAACGAGGCGTTCGCGCGCCGCTATCTGCCTGGTGAGGAGCCGCTCGGCAAACGCCTGCGCCTCGGCATCAACCGAACTGAGGGCGAAATTGTCGGCGTGGTCGGCGATATTCGGAGCGCCAGCCTCGCACAGCCGGGCGCGCCTGAATATTACATTCCCGAGGCGGCCGTCGCCTTCGGCGACATGACGCTGGTCGTGCGCACGGCGAACGACCCGGCATCCCTGGCGGCCACGCTGCGCCAGGCCGTCGCCGAAATGGACAAGGACCAGCCGCTCTACGACGTTTGGACGATGGACACGCTCATCGCCCGATCGGCCGCGCGTCAACGCTTCAGCATGATCCTTGTCGGCGTCTTCGCCATCCTCGCGGTACTGCTCGCCGCCGTCGGCATCTTCTCGATGATGAGTTCCCTCGTCGCGCAGCGGACGCATGAGATCGGCGTGCGCCTCGCCCTCGGCGCGCAGCCGCGAGACATCCTCTACATGGTCGTCCGCCACGGCATGACGCTGACGCTCGTCGGCATCGTCCTCGGGTTGGCGGCCTCTTTCGCGCTCACGCGGTTGATGTTGAGCCTCCTCTACGAGGTGAGCGCGAAGGACCCCGTCATCTACGGCGGCATCGCGGCGCTGATCGCCGCGGCCGCCTTCGCTGCCTGCTACTTCCCGGCGCGGCGCGCCACGAAGGTCAGTCCGCTGGTCGCCCTCAAGTACGAATGAAGCCCGTCCCGGACTTGCCCAGGACGCGATAGCCGAACCGCAGGAACCTGAGCGGCACGCCCACATCGAGGCTCAGAATCTCCCTTAAAATCCCCGGCGACGACGAAACTTGAGCGGTCGTGCTGGGTAGCTTTTCAACCGCGTGTGCTCTTCATCACCATCGAAGGCGAGATGGGATTGCTGATGGCCTTCGGCGATGACGCCAACTTCGTCCTCTCGGTCGGCGGGCTTCATCCGCGGTTCAATTACTGAAATCCTTATCGCAAACAGTAACTTATCCGAGGCCGGCGCTATTTCGCGGACGGATGGCGCCGCCTTGTCCGGAGTGACTTATTACAATTGGCCGGCATTATTGAATATAAAGTGAATCATTAAAATTTGTGACACAAAATTTTGAGTGCGGGGTGAGAGAACTGATGATCCTCCTGCGTCTTGTCGTTGAGGGCAAATAACCGTAGTTACCTGGATACAACTTCAAGCCATAGGGAAACACGCGCAACTTTTATGCGTTGCAAAGGCCCTAATTCGCGACATAACGAATAAGGAGGATCTGTGATTAATACTGGTACGAAAAGAGTGATTCAGATTTCACTACCACTGATAACTCTCGTGGCATTCGCCATCGGCTGGCGTCAACCGCGAGGTGAGACGCTGCAACAAGTGGAGCCGCCCAAGTTGCAGAAGCTGGAATTCACCGGCCCTGAGGAAGGCTGGCCGCCACGACCTAAAGGGCGGACCAACATCAAAGAGGTCGTCTCAGAGGAGATTCCCGGCTCTTTGACCGATGCTATGGAAGAGGGCCTTCGTGTTGCCGCCATTCAGGATGGGCGTGTCCGCAAACTGTTGGGCGGACGTTTCACTTTCATCGGCGCGGACGAGATAGAACCGGATAAGGAGAACCCGCGCCAGCCTTCTGACCCGCTCATCACTCGCCTTACTTTCTTCAGCCACACTAACAACACGGCGATCGATGTCCGGATGAAAGGTACCCTGGTGGAGAGCGCAACCATTCAGAACGGGTATCAACCGCTGGAGAGTGGAGAGGAGGTCGGTCTAGCGGTGGCTCTGGCCCGTGAAGACGGCCGATTGCGCGGTAAGTTGGACGGGCTGGGAGAGGTCAACGGTATTCTGGTTGAACCGCCGAAAGGATCGCCGGGATTTGGCCATCGTGTCATAGAAGTCTTTTTCGGAAAAGAAGGTGAAGACCTGCCTGATTACCACGCGCTTGTCGATATCAACGACGCCAAGGTGCTCGTCGCCGGCACACTCAAAGTTAAGTGAGGAGGAAGTTATGAAAAGAATCAGTGCTATCGCATTTCTATGTCTGCTGTGCTGGGCGATACCAGTATCGGCCGAACCGCGTTCCGGTCACAACAATTGGGGGCCGTGGAGCTTTGACTGGGCAGTTAGGGACAAAGCCGGATTGGCGTTGCTCAATGTTCGTTATAATGGCACCACCATGATTTACAAGGCCAGTCTGCCGGTGATTCGCGTCAGATATGAGCCGGAACCCGACGGCAATATCTGCGGGCCGTATGCAGATCGAATCGTCTGGGACAGCTTCCCGTATGTCGGCCCCCGGGCTCGGCTTATTTCCATCGACGACTGTGGCGGTAAAAAGGTCTGCCAGATTTCTTACACTGTGGGAAGCATCGACGTACTTGAAATGGGTGTCTATGCCCGTATCGGCGCCTACCATCTCTATCAGGCCTGGTATCTGAGGAGCGACGGGCAGATAGATGCACTGCTCTGGAGCAAGGGGTTATCCTGCAACGCGGACCACGACCACCACCCTTATTGGCGCTTCGATTTCGACATCAATGGTCCGGCGGGTGACCAAATTCTGCACCACGATGGATATATGGAATCCGGCAACTTCTCCATCTTCAACTACCAAACAGAACAGAACGAATTGAAGAATCCAAGGTTGAACAGACGTTGGTTGGTCCGCGATCAGGCTACGGCAAACCAGGTTTCGATTTCTCCTGGAATTCACGATGGTCCGGTTGATCCGTACGGTTTCTCTACCAAAGATGTAGGCTTGCGGCTTTACCATTATACGGAGGATCAGCCGTGGCCCTTCGGCGCTTCGGGCCACCTGGGTTACTTAGCGCCGCCTGAAAACATCGACGCCCAGGACATTGTTTTCTGGTATGTCCCACACCTCTACCATCGGGCTTCCGAAGGGGCGGACCAATGGCACTATGTTGGACCAACGTTGCGTTTTGAGGTGCCGCCGCCACCGCCACGACCAACACCGACGCCACGGCCAACCCCGACCCCAAGGGCATGCCCCTCCGGTCAGAAATGCTGCGGGGGCGTGAATTCTGACGGGACATGTAGCGGTCAATGTTGGCCGACGGGGGATCCGTGTCCATAGGGCCATCCTCTCACTAACTACTTCGGGATTCCCGGAGAATCGATGCCTCAGCGGCAAGAGCACTCTCGCTGAAGCGCCGATTCTCCAGGAACCACAGAGAACCTAATCGCATAATGGCCCGATCAGCTATGACCACAATTCTTTCGTCCCGTAGAGAGCGAACTCTCACAAGTTCGCCAACGTGCTCTGGTATGAACACATACACAAAGCGTCCTGACGTCGGACAATGCGGTAGTTGTTCTCTCTGGTTTAATAAGTCTTTGAAGAAAGATTTAAGAAAAATTTTGGGATAGCTAAGGATTTCAATCCCGATAAATCGGTAGTTTCTCCCTTGCGGTAAACATAAACGCTATATCTCAAATTCAAATCGGAGGGTGTTGTAAGCACTCGACGAGAAGCCAGTTAATTGAATTATTACCCTCAGGCCACCGATAAAGACCGCCCAGCTTTCAAGGAGTTAGTAATGAACAGCTACAGTTCTGACAAAGATGACACAACTATCTATAAAGTAGTCGTAAACCATGAAGACCAATACTCGATTTGGCCGGAATATCTGGAACTCCCCCTCGGCTGGAGAGACGCGGGAAAGAGCGGCCCGAAACCGGAGTGCTTAACTTACATCAAAGAGGTATGGACCGATATGAGGCCGCTCAGCCTCAGGAAACAGATGGCAGAAGCAGCGCAGAGGAGAGCTCAAGAGCCATCCCTCCCTCCGAAAGCCAGTGATTCACCTCAACCGAAAGCAGAAAACTTAGTGAGCCGCCTGTCCAAAGGGAAACATAGGGTGGAGAGTAGCTTGCGGCCGGAAAAGACGGCACAGGCTTTCAAAGAGCGAATCGATCTTGGATACGTTCATCTCAAGTTTACTGAGACCCGGGGTGGCACCGAACTCGGAGTCAGACTTGATCGAGATGCCCTGGATGTTAGTCAGGCCGATTTCGAGAAGCAGTCTGGTACGGTGCACTTAGAGGGAGAGCTGACGCTGGACTACGTCAAAGTAAGATGCATTGCGGATATCGACTTGAAAACGTTCACCGGTGAAGGACATCTTGTACCTGTTTAGCGGAACAGATCAGCCCAATAGTTAACGCCGCGCTCGCGGATCCGGGAAGATCTCATTGAACTCGACTTCGGTGATCGGAAAGGCGTCATGCTGCGGCATGATCTGGTCTTGCGTCTGATCGAAGTCAAGATTCACGCCATCTGGTGTGAGTAGCTCTAGAAAAATTTTGAAAAATATTTTTCCGATTAGCTATTTCGCAGTTCATTTTCGCCTGTATCTGTAGGCGGTCATGTTGTCGCAGCCGACTGCATCTTTTCAGGAAAGGATCAAACCGAGCGTGAAGGTCGGTGGGATGAATTTGCAACGCAATCGGACAGCGCGAGGCCTGAAGATCAAAAGCAGCGTCAAGGTCGGTATTATGCAAAACCAACACAGCCAGATGGTGGGGCGTGGTTTGAAGGTGGGGAACTGCATGAGAGCCGGCGAGATGCAGATGCAACACAACCCCTTTCGATCCTGGTTCAGCCTCGGGAGAAAAAATCTATGTTTAGCCAAAACCTTATTTATGATTGGAATCAAGCTAGTCTGATCAGCCAGGCTCCTGACCAATCGATCTACCTCAACGACGAGACGCTGCGCGATGGGTTGCAGTCCCCATCTGTGATCGACCCGCCGATCGAGATGAAAATTGAGTTGCTGCATTTGATGGAAGCCCTCGGCATCCACGCTCTAGACATCGGTCTCCCCGGAGCGGGCGGGATCCATGCAAAGGCGGTTGGGCGTTTGGCGTGGGAGATCGCCGATCAAAGGATGAGGATTCGTCCGAATTGCCTGGCCCGCGCTGACCGGCGTGATATTACGCCGGTCGTTGAAATTTCGCAGCGGGTAGGCATTCCAATCGAAGTCGTCGCCTTCGTGGGTTCGTCTCCAATCCGGTTCTATGCCGAAGACTGGACCTTGGACCAACTACTAAAACAGACGCAAGACGCGATCAGCTTTGCAGTAAAAGAGGGGCTGCCGGTCATGTTTGGAACTGAAGACACGACCCGTTCGACCCCGGAGACGATTCGCGCGCTGTTCACGACTGCGATCCAATCTGGTGCGACAGCATTGGGGGTTGCCGATACTGTAGGTCACGCGACACCGGACGGCGCTCGCGCGCTCATCAGGTTCGTCCGAGAGATCGCGATCGAGCAAGGAGAAGAGATTCGGATCGATTGGCATGGCCATCAAGACCGTGGACTGGGCGTCATCAATTCGATCGCCGCGCTCGAAGCCGGCGCAGACCGGGTACATGGAACTGCGCTCGGAATCGGCGAACGGGTGGGTAACACGCCGATGGACCAGTTACTGGTTAATCTCAAGCTCATGGGTTGGATCGACAATGATCTTTCATTGCTCGGTCAATACTGTGACGTCGCCTCCGCCGCCTGCGGCTGGGAGATTCCGAATAATTATCCGGTCTTCGGGCGTGACGCCTTCCGGACAGCGACCGGCATCCATGCCGCGGCCCTGGTGAAAGGCTATAAGAAAGGTGATACGGCGTTAGCCGACGTCATTTATTCGGCCGTCCCCGCCGGGCTCTTCGGCCGGAAGCAAGTGATCGATGTCGGGCCGATGAGCGGCAAATCGAACGTGATCTATTGGCTCGAAACCCGGGGAATCGAGGCCACGGAGGAACGCGTGTCTTGCATCTTCGAGCACGCCAAGAGGTCTTCATCAGTGCTTGAAGAAGATGAGGTGATGAATCTCATTCAGGAAATTGGTGGCCCATGGCCGGACACTCACGCCTCGGGCAGCTATTCCAGTTCCACCAGGACAATCTAATACAAAGAGGCACAGGCAATGGATAACAAGACAGTAACCAAGCGTTCATCAGGTGTTCGGCTCAAGGGGCGCGTGCTTTATCTCACAGAAGACATCTCACTCATCCGCCGCCAACTGGAGGGTGAAGATTTCTCCTTCGACCCGGACCTTCCCCTCATGAATAACATCTCGACCGACGAGATGACACCGCTCTGGGTCTGCTTTTATCACGATGAGACGTTGGGCAGGTATATCTACGTCGGGATGCGCGAGGGGGCCGTTCGCCCGGATGAAGTCAAGCGGGGAGGATTTTCCATGGTGGTCTCCGGGAAATCGAAAGGCTGCGGCTCCTCGCGGGAAATGGCGCCTTATGCCGAGAAGTGGGCCGGGATCGAGTTGATCGTCGCTCTCTCGATCGAAAAAATTTACCGGCAGAATGCGCAGAACATCGGCCTCCTCACCACGACGGATTTCAGCCTCCTCGGCCGGCTGTTGGAGGGAGAGGAAATCCCGCTCAAGGCCTTCACTGAAGACCTCGACCCGATCTCGAAGGAGATCGTGGAATATGGAGGGCTCTTTAATTACAACAAAGCGCGGTTGGCAGGCGAAACGGCCCCGCCGCCGGTAGAGACCGCTCCGCGGCCGATGACCCTGGTGGAGAAGATCGTTGCGCGCCATGCCTTCGTCAAACCGGGGCAGATCGGGGTCGAGGCGGTCAAGCCCGGAGATGCGCTCTTCGCCATCACCGATGTTCGTTTCTCTCACGAACCGGTCACGCCAATGGCCGAATCTCTGCTGAAAGAGGCCCTCGGCCCGGACGTGAAAGTGACCGACCCTGACTCGGTCTTTGCTTTCTATGATCATCTGATCTTTATCGACCAGGTCATGCCCGCCAAGCAGCGCGAGATGGGTCTGCTCGAGCGTGTGAAAGATCTCCCGGTCAAGCAGGCCGATTTCGCCGCGCGTCAAGGGATCACGCTTTACCACGAGAGCCCGGCCGGCGGCGCGGAGGCCATCTGTCACAACGCCATCGTTGAAGACATTGCGTTGCCGGGACAGATCGTGATCGGAACCGATTCGCATACCTGCATGGCGGGCGTCCTCGGCTGCTTCGCTTTCGGGGTCGGCTCGACCGATATGGCGAATGCCTGGTACACGAAAGACGTTCGCATCACCGTTCCGGAGACCGTACGTTTTACTCTGCAAGGACAAAAGCGGCCGGGAGTGACGGCTAAAGATGTCATGCTCTACCTCCTCGCCACCGACTTCATTCGCGAGGGGCAAGGCATCGGCCGCGTCATCGAGTACGCGGGCGAAGGGCTCAAAGACTGGTCGATCGACGAACGCGCGACCTTAACCAATATGGCCGTTGAGGCCGGAAGCACCACGGGCATCATCGAGCCGGATGAGACCACGCTTGAATATCTCGTTCGCATGCGCGGCCTCGCTCCGGAGGTCATCAGAAAAGGCTTCCTCCGGAGCGACCCTCGGGCTGCCTACTATGCCAGCTTCGAGATCGAGTTGGATGCGATCCGTCCGATGGTCGCGACTCCGGGCGATCCCCGCAATGGAATTCCCGTCAGTCGACTCCCCGGCGAAGTCAAGATCGATATCGCGTATGGCGGCTCCTGCACGGGCGGGAAAATGGCCGACATGGATATGTACGCCGAGATCCTCGGGCAAGCGCTCGACCGTGGAATGAAGGTCGCGCCGGAGACACAGCTCTTTCTCCAGTTCGGCTCGCAAAAGATCAAGGAATACGCGACGCGAAAAGGCTACCTCAGCATTTTTCGGGCGATCGGCGCACAACTGATAGACCCGAGTTGCGGCGCCTGCATCAACGCCGGGCCGGGAGCTTCGAGTTCGCCGGACCAGGTAGTGGTGAGCGCCCAGAATCGCAACTTCCCGGGCCGGAGCGGCCCCGGACAGATGTATTTGGCTTCACCTTATGTCGTGGCCGCTTCGGCTGTCGCAGGGCGGATTGTCGAGCCGGGCAATCTCTTCAACTCTTAACCTGAGAAAAGTGTCATTGGAGAAAAGGGAGATGAAACGAATTGCGATCATTCCGGGAGACGGGATCGGCGTTGAAGTCACACGCGAAGCCGTGGGAGTGTTGGAGACCGTACGGGAACGCTTCGGCGTGGCAATGGAACTGGTCTTCTTCGATTGGGGGGCGGAAAAATTCTTACGAGAGAATGTCACGCTGCCCGCAGATGCATTGGAGATGTTTCGCAACGACTTTGATGCGATCTTCACGGGCGCCTTCGGCGATCCTCGTATTCCATCAAATAAGCATGCGATCGATATTCTGGGCGGGTTGCGCTTCGGCCTGGACCTCTATATCAATCTGCGGCCGGTCAGATTGCTCAATGACCGTTTCACGCCGCTCAAGCATGGTCATCGTCAGAATACCAACTTCGTCGTCTTTCGCGAGAATACGGAAGGAATCTACGTCAACGTCGGGGGAAACTTTAAACGCGGCACGGAGTATGAGCTGGCGGTCCAGGAGGAGGTCAACACTCGACACGGAGTGGAGCGCATCATTCGCGCGGCCTTCGCTTATGCTCGCCAGCATGAACGACGACGGGTCACGCTGGCCGACAAGTCCAACGTTTTAACGTATGGACATGATCTCTGGCGGCGTGTCTTCAAGATTGTCGCGGCCGAATATCCGGAAATTGAAGCGAACTGCCAGTACGCAGACGCAATGGCCATGCTGATGGTTCTCGATCCGGGGCAATACGAGGTCATCGTCACCAATAATATGTTCGGCGATATTCTCACAGATCTTGGGGCAGCCCTTCAGGGCGGGCTCGGAGTAGCCGCCTCCGCCAATCTGCACCCGGGTCGCGTTTCCCTCTTCGAACCGGTGCACGGCAGCGCTCCGGATAAAGCGGGGCGCGGCATCGCCAATCCCATTGGAGCGATCGCAACCGCAGCGATGATGCTCGATTATCTGGGTTACTCGGATGTGGCCCGCCGGATCGAGCAGACGATTGAAGCGGCCTGCGAAGCAGGCGAAGTAACGATCGATCTCAATGGCAGGCTCTCGACGGCGGATGCCGGCGCTGCCATCTGTCGCCGACTAATGTCCAGTTGACCCATCGTTTCTTGAACCCGCCGAAGTCAATTGCCGCACTTCAGCTAACCGCCAGACTAAAGGAGAAATCTAGATGCTAACTTCGTCCGCCATCTCGCGAGAACTCAATCCCCTGGCTCAATGGGCCCAAACAATAAAAGAATCGGCGATGCGCCGGATGTTTGATTTGGTCACGCGCCCCAAATTGATCTCTTTCGCGCTGGGACTCCCCGCACCGGAGTTTCTCCCGCTGGTGGCTTGCCGGGCGGCGGCGGCGGCGGCTCTCACCGGCAATCCACAGTCGCTGCAATACCAGATCTGCTCCGAATCACTCAAGCGGCATCTCCAAGGATTGCTTGCGTCCCGAGGCGTGAACTGTCGTGAAGACCAAATTTATTTGACCACCGGAGGACAGCAAGCGACTCATTTGCTGGTCAACCTGCTTCTCAATCGCGGACAGCAAGTTCTCATCGAGGATGTCACCTATGAGGGATTGCACATGGCAATCCAGCCGCTGCAACCGCAAGTTCTCACCGTGTCGACGGATCCTGACAAGGGGATGGATCTCGATGTGGTTGAAGCGCAGTTGGTCCAAGGCGCGCGTCCCGCTTTCATCTATGCCATTACCGACGGCCACAATCCACTGGGCCTCAGTCTGGGCCAGGCAGAGCGGCGCCGGTTGGTAGGACTCGCGAGGCGCTTTCGCGTCCCGATTATCGAGGACGATGTCTTCGGATTCCTGAATTACGATGGCCCGGCACTACCCCCGATGCGAGCATTGGATGAAGAGTGGGTGTTTTATCTCGGATCCTTTTCGAAAATTCTCGCTCCCGCATTGCGGGTGGGTTGGATCATCGCGCCGGATGCATTCAAGCCCGCCTTATCCTTTCTCAAGCATGCTGTTGACCTGGACGTCACCACGCTCGCTCAGCTCGCCGTCTCCACATATCTGGAGACGGGAGAGATGCCGAATCATCTGACCAGGATCCGCAGAGAGTACGGCATTCGCCGAGATACAATGCTCGGCACTCTCGAATCTTGCTTTCCGCCAGAGGCCCGATGGAAAAAGCCGAGCAGCGGCATGTTCATCTGGGTCGAACTTCCCCCGAAGATCGACACATTTGAGTTGCTCACAATGGCGGTCGAAACCCAGCAGGTGGCTTTCATGCCGGGCGCAGCCTTCAGCCTGCCCGGCAGTATCTGCGCGAGGAATGGGATGCGCCTCAACTTCACTCACTGTTCACCCAAGCAAATTGAGGAAGGTGTGACGAGGCTGGCAGACGTCCTGAAGAAGTTGTTGGCGCGAGGCAAAGAGAGAAGCCTTTAGAACTTCGAACTATCTATGTCGAGAACAAATAAAAGTGACAGTCGGCCAAGGCAAGATTCGGGGTTCACCGGAACCGACCATCCGATCAAACAACGGTCCCCCCTTTCGCCATTTGAAAGCCAGCAAATCTTTGCCGAGTGGAATGCGACCGAAGATGACTACCCCGCGGCAAGAAGCCGGGCAGCAAGAAGCTGGCGGGAGCAGTGTGTCCACGAGCTATTTGAGGCGCAGGTCGAGATGAGGCCCGATGCGATCGCG
>Ga0081539_10006781_pt1 | contig 10747 bp, 10 predicted proteins | sample TabmetS4T2R2_FD_71023 | JGI IMG/M metagenome (GOLD analysis project Ga0081539, IMG submission 71023) | Tabebuia heterophylla rhizosphere microbial communities from the University of Puerto Rico - S4T2R2 | ecosystem: Host-associated > Plants > Roots > Rhizosphere ... | reverse complement strand
TTCTTCTGCAATCGCGCCAACTTTATTCGTGAACTCGAGGGCTTGAGAAAAATTCTTGAACTTGAAGACTCGTTCCAAGCGTTTTATTCCATCCACTTCCCTCACTTGCCATTCAGGCACTTGAGGATGTAACTCATTAGTTTCAGCATCGGTTAACATCGGCTCACCACCGCGACAGGCAACACATTTTTGTTGAGATAACGCATCCATCGTTAGGATTACTTGGGAGTGGTATTCGTTTCGGATTCGGAACTTGAGTCTTCCTCAGACGACAGCGAATCTCTGAAGGACCGAATGCCTTTTCCAACTTCACCCATGGTCTGGGCAAGCCTGCCCGGTCCAAATAGTAGGGCCACAATTAACAGCAAAATCAATAACTCAGGGACACCAATATCAAACATAGCCTTGTCCTTTCACTTCGAAGTATAAGAGCAAAGGGTAAGAATATGCTTAAACAAGTGCATCCACCAACTTCTTTACATCTCCAATAGATGGCAGGTGTACTCGAATTACCTTTCTCCCAACTTCGAGCAACGCCTCGTAATCGCCTAACGCCTGTGCACGGATGAGTGTACCAAACATCAGGCCTTCAGTCGGGATTTCCATTTCCTTTTCCGGATCAGCAGTAATTTGAATGAAGATCGCGTTTTCCGGTCCACCTTTATGAAATTGACCGGTTGAATGTTGAAAGCGCGGACCGAATCCGGACGTGACAGCATTTCCCGTTTTGGCCCGGATTGCAGTGCGCATCTGTTGCAGCGCGTCCGTCATCGCAGCATTGCGGGGCAGGTATGCGTTGATTGCCACATATCCGCCAGGCTTTGCGTTCTTCAAATAATTCTGGAGGATTGTCTTCAGTTCTGTGCCACTTATTGGTAAAGATGAAAACACTGCCACGCCATCTTCTTTCCAGGAAGGTGTCCCATCTTTTAGCTCGCCGTTCGTTTGATACTCGGCAATCTTTGCCTTTGTAATCTTCTTACTGCTTTCCACATTAGGCTGGTCGAACGCGTTCACACCGATAATTGAACAGGCGATAACAGTAGCAACTTCCCAGCGGAATATTTCTGCGCCAATGTCATACACATCCGGAATCGTGAACTCCAGGACAGGATGACTGGCCTCACGCAAGGCCTTCATGGTTTCATCTAACTCACCGGACTGACGCAAATATACAAACAGGCGGTCATCCCCATAGACGTTCACGTCGCCAATTGGCTCTAATGGCACAGGCAGGATTCCCTTTTCATCCTTGCCACTGGACTCAGCGATGATTTGCTCGATCCAGCTTGGAAACGCAGATAAAGCCGTGTCACTCAGGACTGTGAGTTTGTCTCTGCCTCCGAGAGCAGCTTCGCCAAGGACAGCTCCCAGCGTCAGACCTGGGTTGCGCGCCGCCGGGACGTGATCCCCACATTGGGTTCGCATCCATTCCGCTTTAGCGAGTAGACGGTTCAAGTCCATTCCAATCAACGCGGCAGGGACAAGACCAAAGTCTGTCAACGCAGAGTAGCGCCCTCCTACCAATTCATCAGCCGAGAAAATTTTTCTGAAGTTGTGTTTTCTCGCCAGGGCTTCCAGTGATGTACCAGGGTCTGTCGTGGCAATGAAATGCGAACCATCCTCTTTAGTCAACTTCCAAAAGGTATCGAACGCTGCCATCACTTCTGCTGTGCCGCCTGATTTGCTAGCAACAATGTACAGTGATTTATCAGGTGGATATTGTTCTGCCGCTAACGCCACTTGTGCAGGATCGGTGGAATCGAGGATCGCGAGAGATAGTGAAGTATCAATCTTTGCGGCTTCAAGTAATAAGCTGAATACTTCAGCAGTTAGCGATGAACCTCCCATACCCAGGACCAACACTCGGTCGATTTTGTCTTGTTGAATCTCTTTCGCAAATGATTGATATTCTTCCAACTTTGTACGCGCTTTGTCAGTTGAGTCCAGCCAGCCCATGCGGATTTTGACTTCGGCCTGTCCCTCAGGGTCTTGCGTCCATAGCGTTGGGTCATGCTTCCACAAGCGCGCGGGAACAGAATCCGCTTCGAGCTGCGCGATGCGTTTGGAAACGGAATCCGCTAAAGGTCCGAGAGATGATGCGGCAGTTTTCCTTCGCTGATCGATTGTTTTGAGAAGTTGTTCAAATGCCTCTGAAAAGGCCTTGACTCCCTCATCCTCTAGCTCCTGTGTAACAACGTCCATTGAAATGCCTGCGGCTTCAAGTTGATCGATAGAATCCTGGGCCTCGTCTAAATCCCGCATGAGGGTCATTGATGCAACACCGTGGTCGCGGAAAGCCTCCAGCGTGGCAGGTGGAACGGTGTTGACCGTTTCGGCACCGATGAGATTATCAACATAAATCGTGTCAGGATAGTTCGGGTTCTTTGTGCTGGTGCTCGCCCACAACGGACGTTGCACGCGCGCACCTTTGTATTTAAGTTTTTCCCAACGCATGCCTGCAAAGGTCTTCATGAATTCATCATACGCAAGTTTTGCGTTTGCAATCGCGGCTTTTCCTCGAAGCGGTGAATCTTCCGGGAGCTTTGGGTCAATCTTCGTATCGACACGCGAGACAAAGAATGAGGCAACAGAGGCAATATGATCAATCGGGTGACCCGCGTTCGCCCGGTCTTCCAGGCCGCTCAAATAAGCTTCCATCACTTCAGCATAGCGTTTCAATGAAAAGATCAGCGTGATATTAATATTGAGACCGTCGGAAATCGCTTTACGAATTGCAGGGATGCCCTCCTTGGTAGCCGGAATCTTCACCATCAAGTTCGGTCTCGCGACGCGGACCCAGAGCTGTTCCGCCTGCGCCACAGTTTTTTCAGTATCATGCGCAAGGGTCGGGCTGACCTCAATGCTTACGTATCCGTCACCCCCATTGGACTCTTCATAGAGTGGGGCAAACGCATCACATGCTGCTTTGATATCTTCAACCGCGAGCTGCCAGAAAATCTTTTCTGCATCCCAGCCGGCCCAGGCAAGAGGCATAAGAGCAGAGTCATAATCGGTTGATTTTGCAATTGCATTATTGAAGATGGTCGGGTTGGACGTCATACCGCGAATGTCACCCCGTTGGATCATGTCCCTCAGTTCACCATTTTCCAATATTTTGCGCTGGATGTTATCTAGCCAGAACGATTGTCCGAGCGATGTTAGTTTTTCAATTGCAGATGGCATTTGAACCTCTATAAGATGGACTCACCATTTTCCATTTTATGAATCTTACCTACACGGCGTGCAAGCCGTTCACCACCGGAATCATTCCCAAGATACGTTGCATTCAAAAACGCAGGGATAAGTGCTTTCGCAAGTTCTGGTCCGATCACACGCCCGCCCAGACATAAAACGTTCATATCATCGTGCAGAACTCCCTGAGCAGCAGAATAGGTATCATGGCAAATGGACGCATATATGCCTTTCATCTTATTCGCAGCGATGCACGCGCCGATCCCTGAACCGCAGACCAAAATCCCACGTTCTGCTTCACCGCCTTGAACTGCGCGCCCAACTTTTTCAGTGATATCAGGGAAATCCACAGGCTCGGCACTATCTGTCCCCATGTCAATCGGCTCGTGGCCTGCGGCCTGCACTGCATTCAAAACCGTTTCCTTGAGCGGAAAGCCTGCATGGTCAAACCCAACAGCGATTTTCATTCTAACCTCTGGTGGTCGAGTAGCCTGAGGCTATGGCCGAAGGCGTATCGAGACCACATATTGTAATTATTTGTTTACATAACATTGTTGGTCTCAATACGGGCGAGTCAAACACTCGCCTCACTCGACCAGCGAATTCTTTATAAAAGTTCCTTCGCCTTCGCAATGACATTCTCAACGGTGAATCCAAAATTTTCAAAGATCACTTTGTACGGAGCCGATGCACCGTAATGATCAAGTCCAATTACAGACTTGGCGTATCGTTCCCAGCCGAGCGTTGCCCCCGCCTCGACAGCCAGCCGCGCTGTGATATTTTTCGGCAAAACAGACTCGCGATAGGCCTCCTCCTGTTGCTCGAATAGTTCCCAACATGGGAAGGAGACAACGCGTGACGCAATCCCTTCTGCAAATAATTTTTCCGCGGCTTTGTAAATGAGACTGACTTCTGAACCAGAAGCTATAAGAATCAATTGTGGGCTTTCGCCAAAGTCCCTTAAGACATAAGCGCCTTTGATTAACAAGCCGCGGTTTGTCTCGGCTAGCGTTGGCAAATTTTGACGGGTGAGTGCCAAAGCAGTGGGACCATTACGATGTGCGATAGCAAACCTCCATGCATCAGCAACCTCATTTGCATCCGCCGGGCGAATAACCGTCAGATGGGGAACAGCACGTAACGCCATCAGATGTTCGATGGGCTGATGTGTGGGACCGTCTTCTCCGAGCCCAACACTATCATGTGTGAAAACAAAGATCGATCCGACTTGTGAAATCGCTGCGATCCGTATTGCGGGCTTCATATAGTCAGAAAAAATCAGAAATGTCCCGCCGTATGCGATCAGACCACCGAACAGGTTGAGTCCATTCAGTGCTGCGCCCATCCCATGTTCACGGACGCCAAACCGAAGATACCGCCCGATTGGGTTATCTTTCTGGAAATCACCCGCCTCTTCGAATTTTGTGTTATTTGACGGAGTCAAATCCGCAGAGCCACCCATGAGTTCCGGGAGTTTTGAAGATAACGCGTTCAGAACCTTGCCGGAGGAGACTCGGGTCGCCATTCCTTTTTCATCAACTGGAAAGACTGGCAAAACTTTATCCCAATCCGCTGGCAACTCACCTTTGAGCCGACGATCCAATTCAGCGCCTAATGCAGGATGAATTCGTTTGTAGGCGTCAAATTTCATCTTCCAATCGGTCTCTCGTTCGCGGCCCTTATCAATCGCATCACGATAGTATTCAAGTACGTCTCCAGGAATCATGAATCGAGGCTCTATTGGCCAGCCAAGATTTTCCTTGGCTGCATTCAATTCTTCGTCGCCAAGCGGCTCTCCGTGCGCTTTAGCAGTGCCCTGCTTCTTTGGAGCGCCAAAACCAATTGTCGTGCGGACGCAAATCAGTGAAGGACGCGGATCGGCCTTTGCAGCGTGGATGGCAGCGTCGATTACCTCCACATCGTTGCCATCTTCCACGGTCTGGACGTGCCAGTGATATGCTCTAAAGCGATCAGCGCGGTCTTCTGTGAACGCTAAATCTGTAGAGCCATCAATCGATATATGGTTGTCATCATAAAGATAGATAAGCCTGCCAAGCCCTAAATGTCCTGCGAGCGATGCAGCTTCAGAGGACACGCCTTCCATCAAGTCGCCGTCTGTTACGATGCCATAGATATAGGATTGAATGATCTCATGCCCAGGCTGGTTGAATGTTGCTGCCAAATGCGTAGCTGCAATTGCCATTCCCACGCCTTGACCAAATCCCTGCCCAAGCGGTCCCGTTGTTACTTCCACGCCGGGCGTAAGTCTATATTCGGGGTGACCGGGAGTCTTGCTGTCGAATTGACGAAAATTCTTGATCTCTTCCAGTGGGAGATCGTAACCAGTCAGGTGTAATAAAGAATAGAGCAACATCGAACCATGCCCACCAGAAAGGATGAAGCGATCGCGCCCAGGCCATTTTGGGTTGCGTGGATTGTGTCGCAGGTGTCTTGTCCAAAGGGTATAAGCCATCGCCGCCGCCCCCATGGGAAGTCCGGGATGACCCGAATTGGCTTGTTGAACAGCATCCGCTGAAAGAAAGCGAATGGTGTTGATGGCACGCATCTGAAGATCGTCTGGCATATGTAACCTTCTCTTAGAGAATACCCAATTTTACCATCGCTGTATCAAGGATATAATTCGCGATGAATTATCTAATTCGGAGAATGCACTTGTATAACTATACCTCTATTGCAGAGCAGTTTTCGTTGCCCAATCGGGTTATCAAAGTGCGCGAATTTGGGAATGGAAATATTAATGACACGTATTTAGTGACCACAGACTCGGTTGTAGAAGAGTATTTCGTCTTACAGCGAATTAATACGCATGTTTTTCGCCAGCCTAAACTCATTATGCAAAACATGCGTGCCTTCACCGAACACATGCGCCAGCGCGCAAAGGACGAAGGATATGGCTGGAAAATGCCGCGCGTGCTGGCTGCACAAGACGGACAGGATTTTTATGTAGACAGTGATGGAAATTTCTGGCGTGCGATCAGCTTTATACATGGAGCGCAATCCTTTGATATCATAAAAGATATTCCTCACGCGCGGCAAGTAGGTCTTGCGCTTGGCATGTTCCAGTATCTTATTAGCGATTTGCCAATCGCCAAACTGAATGATACGCTTGAGGGCTTTCACATCATGCCGCGTTATTTGCAAAATTTTGATACAGTGTATTCGAAAAATGGATTCAAACCTAATGCCGAGGAACGGTATTGTCTGGATTTTGTGAGGGCGCGGCGTGATTGGGCTCATGTCCTTGAAGACGCGCGCGAACAAGGCAAGCTTCCTATTCGGCCTGTTCATGGCGACCCTAAGGTCAATAATGTAATGATCGAGGAACGAACTGGCAATGCCATTAGCCTTGTAGACCTGGATACTGTGAAACCCGGACTCATCCACTACGACATTGGAGATTGTATACGGTCAGGGGCCAATATTCTGGGAGAGGAAACCGAGCAATGGGAGGCGGTTCATTTTGAACCTGACATTGGCGCGGCGATTCTGGAAGGATACCTGACTCAGGCGCGTTACTTCCTGGTATCAGCCGATTATGATTATATTTTTGATTCAATCCGGTTGTTGCCTTTTGAACTGGGCCTGCGTTTCTTCACCGATCACCTGGCAGGAAACGTATATTTCAAGGTAAAACACCCTGAGCATAATTTACAACGTGCTCTCGTCCAATTCAAATTGACCGAATCGATAGAGGCATACGAAGGAGCCATTCGTAAGATCATTCAAGTTATGGTTTCACGAGCCACATGACAAGGCGATTGTTTTCGCTGATTCCCTTTTCCAAACAGGATGCACCTACCCTGACAATCAGCGGAACGGTTGACCGTCGAAACAATCAATTTTTGGTTCACTATACCCTGGCTGGGAATGTAGGAGAGATATTTTTGCCATCTTCGGCTACGAACCCTTCTCGCAAAGATGAATTGTGGCGGACGACTTGTTTTGAGTTCTTCATTGCCATCAAAGATTCGCCTCAGTACTGGGAATTCAACATGTCGCCTTCGGGCGATTGGAATGTCTATGTGATGGATGCCTATCGACAGGTCAACATGAGGGAGGAAGCGCGGATTCAACAGCTTCAGTTCAAAGTCCAGAATGACACGGAATGCTTTTCACTAGAAGCCGCGCTTGACTTGAACGCAATCATTACAAGAGAAGAATCAATTGAAGCAGGAATTTCAGCGATTATCTGTTCTGGCAATGATAGAGAATCATACTGGGCATTGGCTCATCCCCACATGCAGCCAGATTTTCACTTAAGAGAAAATTTCATTCTTGAGTTCCCACCCAACAAATGAAAATTATCTATTACTCGGTTTTTTTCTCCACCAATTCTTATCTTCCCTTGGTATCAAAATCATTCCCTCTCCTATGTTTCTTGTAAGATCGACCTGCACAGGCTTATTAATCAACATCCACGTGATATAGGCTGAGGCGAGTGCATCCACTTCAGAGGCGGAGTAAAGCAACTCCATTGGCATGACTCCTGCCAGTAGATGATGACGTGTGATCTCTTCAAAGAACTCCATGGGATCATCAATTTGCAATCCCTCGCCATACAAGATCAGGGCACGCTGAAGCAGGCCTCCAAGTGTGCGACGCGATTGAGGAATCTGTCCCGAAAGGGAACGAAAACACTCGAGTGGGTTTGTTTCAACCCACTGTTTCGGCGCATTATTTGTTAAGTAGGGTTTAAATCCTGCATGAATGATTTTCTGTTCGACATCGCTAAAAATCTTTTGTGCACTTTGTGAAGACCCGGACCTTTTTCCAGATAACAGATTGACTCCCAGCATCACCTTCTTATGCTGATCTAGATGATCCATTACATAAGAAATATCACATTTTTCGAGAAGTATAATTTTTAAGTCGTGGTCAATTACAGCATAAGCGAGAGGTTTACGCCCTGATGAAATGTCAATACCAGCAAAAATAAGATCCGTTGTGGACACACTTACACCTTTCATTTCTATGTCAAGAATATCATCTTATGTGAATGTCTCTAATCAATTTCGCAGGGCAATTGGACGTAAATAGGAATCAAGCAAAGAATCCATCTGCTCAAATGACTCGCATACGAAGAACATCGGGTTGAAGGCATAGACTGTTTTAGGGATTTTAGCAATCGTCTCAACATCAAACGGAGCCAAAATTACTTCTCCCCCCAGATATCCCGCATGTGCGATACCCAGCTTTTCGTATAACGCGTGGACAACGTTCCAGCCTTTTTCCTGAGAAGACATTTGTCCATATTGATGCAGTTCATTCACTCCCGCGATGATACGGTTGATATTTTCCTTATGAGTTTCAAAGTGTGCCTGAAGCTGTTCGAATACGTTGCTGCTGTAATCGAACACGTTGTCTCTACCAAGCCGATAAAACTCCATGATCGTATTGGCCAGTTCAGCCCGCCCGGAGATCGTTCCCGCTCCGAAGACCTTAAAACGGTTGTCTTCCATGACCAGGCCAAACTCAGTGCTATACCAGGCCAGGCGCTTAATGACTTCTCTTTCGGCCTGGGTTGCTTTCAGGTAGGCCGGCGCAAATTTATCTTCGATGCGTGCATAGAATTCCTGAGTCAGATACGGCAGGTGCCCGAAAATATCGTGGAACATATCAGGCTCAGGCGTGAACTCCATCTGATCGCGTGTACGTAGATAGTCAGTTATGAGAAAAATGCGCTGGGCAAATTTTTGATACCAGTCATCAGCAAGAGTGTACCGGACAATGGTCCGCTCAATGCGCCATCCAGTGCGAGGTTGAATTTGCTCGTTGAGGTGAGCGACGGTGGGGATGTGAAATGGATCAAGCTTCAGTAACGCCAACCCCTCGATAAATCTATGAGAGATGTGCTCAAGCAAATAGGGGCGGTGAATGCCAGCAAATAGATCAGCCCAAATCGCATGTTGCTCTTCAGAGAAAACAATTTCCTGGTTTTCAGAAGTATACTCTCGGGATGGGTCAATACTCTCTTCGGCAATATCCCCTGTGTAAATGGCCGGATTTTGATTCTTATTCATATTTGTCACCTTTCTAGATGAAGAAAGATTGTATTGTCTGTAAAAATTCGATTACAACACTGAGTGTGGATATTCTTTAATCTCTGTCTTAGCTTTTACCATAAGTATCAGTGCCTTTTATGAGACAAAATTATCTTAGCACATCAGAAATCTGTCGTCAATAACATGACGGGAAAACCCCCATTTGGTAAACAGCTTTCGATGATACAATTTTTGTAATGAGTGATTTACCACTAAAAGGCAAATGTGTCCTAATCACAGGCGCGGCGCGGCGAGTGGGCAAAATCTTTGCGCTTGCCTGTGCCAAGGCTGGTGCAGATGTTGTCATACACCACGGGCACTCAGAGGCTGAAGCAGAGGAGGTTAAGAAAGAAATAACAAGGCTTGGACGCCAGGCATGGATATTCAAAGCAGATTTGAACGATTCAAATCAAACCCGCGAGCTGATCCCGCAAATTTGCTCATCCACACCTCTGCATGGTCTCGTCAACAGCGCGGCAATTTTTGAGCGGCTTTCCCTGGAACAGACCGCGGTCAAAGACTGGGAAAAGCACATCGCGATCAATCTGACCGCGCCATTTTTGTTGAGCCAGGCATTTGCAAGTCAGGCAAAGGAAGGAGGCCGGATCGTAAACATCCTGGACTGGCGCGCCCTTCGCCCTGGTGCCGATCACTTCCCATATACGATTAGCAAGGCGTCGCTCGCGGCAATGACCAAGTCACTTGCGGCCGCTCTTGCCCCAAGCATTCTTGTAAACGGGTTAGCTCTCGGCGCAATCCTCCCACCTTCTGATGGAGCGCCTCGCCCCGATATCATAAAAAATGTTCCAATGAAGAGATGGGCGCATGAAGATGAAATTGGACAAGCACTTATCTTGTTGCTTACCAGCCCGGAATATATTACGGGCGAAATCATCCACTTAGATGGTGGAAGACACCTTGTGTAAGTATTAGTCTAAGGTGGTTACGCGCAGCGCCTAAGGTTATCAGATCATGGACAAAGTTATTATCAAAGACTTGCTTGCCAGGGGCATTATCGGGGTTAATGATTGGGAACGAAAACGACCACAGAATATTTTGATCAATATTATTATTTTCACAGATACAAATCGCGCGGGGGAAACTGATAATATCAACGATTGTGTCAATTACAGCACGGTAGCGAAAAAAGTTCAGGCCCATGCTGAACGTTCAGAGAGGCTTACAGTTGAAGCGCTCGCAAATGACCTGGCAAAAATCTGTCTTGAAGAAAAAGGTGTGCGAAAAGTAACCGTTCGAGTGGAGAAGCCAGGTGCCGTCCGATTTGCAGAATCAGTTGGTGTAGAGATCGAACGAAGTCAAGATGAATGAGTTGCATAAGGTCTATCTTAGTTTGGGGTCAAATATACAACCTGAGGTGAACATAGTAAAAGCAATCCAGCTTTTATCTACATATGGAGAAGTTCGCCGCATTTCCCGCGCGTGGGAATCAAAATCCGTCGGTGCGGCTGGACCAAATTTTCTCAATGCCT
>Ga0081539_10006780_pt1 | contig 10748 bp, 7 predicted proteins | sample TabmetS4T2R2_FD_71023 | JGI IMG/M metagenome (GOLD analysis project Ga0081539, IMG submission 71023) | Tabebuia heterophylla rhizosphere microbial communities from the University of Puerto Rico - S4T2R2 | ecosystem: Host-associated > Plants > Roots > Rhizosphere ... | reverse complement strand
CGGGCATGTCGAAGGACGACGCGGAGGAGCTCTTCCGGCAGGTCGCGGCGTTCGCGAGCTTCGGCTTCGCGAAGAGTCACGCGGCGGCGTTCGCCCGTACCGCCTACGAGTCGAGCTTCCTGAAGCTCTTCTACCCGGCTCAGTTCCTCGTCGGCCTGATCAACGCCCAGCCGATGGGCTTCTATCCGGTCGAGGTGCTCGTCAACGATTCGAAGCGCCACGGCGTGACCGTCCTGCCGGTCGACATCAACGCCTCGAGCTACAAGACGACGACCGAATGGGTCGGCCGGCCGGGGTGGGTCCTCGCCGGGGCCGCCGGCGACGACGGCTCGCACGACGATGATCCGGGTGAACCCCTGCCCGATGGCAGCGGCGTGGAAGCACGACCGGCGCCGGTGCGGTCGTCGGGCTGCATCGTCCCGAGCGCCGCGGCCCGGGATCGCTGGGCGGCCGAAAACGCGGTCGGCTGGGGGGTTCGCCTCGGGCTGTCGCTCGTCAAGGGCATCGGCGAGCAGCACGAGGAGCTCCTCGATGCCGAGTTGGCACGCGGGCCATATGCGAGCCTGGCCGATGTCGTCGAGCGGACGGGACTGCCGGAGGAGACGATCGAGCGGCTCATTCGAGCGGGCGCGCTCGATTCGCTTGGCCGGCCACGACGCGAGCTCCTCTGGCAGCTGCGGGAGGTGGCAGGAGCGTCACGTGGCAGGGTCGACGGACGGGCGGTTCGACCGAAGGGCTCGAAGGGTCGCGCGGCCGGTCGGCCGCTCGACCTGCGCCTGCCGGCCACCGAGGCACCGGCCATGCCCCCGATCAAGGAGACCGAACGGATCGGGGATGCTTACGCCACGGTTGGCCTCGACGCCAGACGACAGGTGGTCGGGCTATTCAGGTCCGCCCTCGACAAGCTGGGGGCGGTCACGAATGCCTCATTGCCGGAGCGGAAGCCGGGCGACGTCCGGATCGGTGGCCTCGTCGTGACCCGTCAGCATCCGATGACCGCGAAGGGAACGGTCTTCCTGGCGCTCGAGGACGAGACGGGCATGGTCAACGTCACGCTCTGGCCGAAGACCTGGGCAGCACTACGCGGTGTCGTTCGGCGTCATGCGCTCCTGCTCATCGACGGCGAGCTCCAGCGCGAGGCGAACGTCGTCAACGTGGTTGCCAGGAACGTTCGGTCACTCGTCGAAGTCGCCCACACGGTCGGTGGGCCGGACAAGCCCGACGGCATTCGGCAGCTGGGCCATGCCGGGATGCGGCGATTGGGCTGAGCACGATTGGCCGTTACCGGCGGCGCCGCTGTGCCTGTCGAGACGTCGGCCGGCCGCGGTTCGGGTTCGCCAGCCTGAGGAAGCGCCGATACCAGGCCGCAGCGGCGCCGAAGAACACGCCGCTCAGCGGTGACACCGCGAGTGCGTACCCGAGGGCCTGATCCGCGCTCATCCGGGTTGGAATGACGGTGCCCGTCGCGGGGCTCGGAGTGGGGGATGGAGCCGGCGATGCGGACGGTGCGGCCGACGGCGAGGGTGCTGCCGATCCTCCCGCCGAGGCTGTGGCTGATGCGGGATTCGGCGACGCCGCACTCGCTTCCGGATTCGCCGATGCCACCCCCGCTACGCTCGGGGATGGCCCGGGTGACGCGGAGGCCGATGGACTTCCGTCCGCGGACAGGAGCGACGGCGGTGCGAGGGCGATCATGCCGGCGAGCGCGAGCGCCGAGACGAGGCCGACAAGACCGCCCGCAAGGTAGCTCGCCCGCGGCGCAAAGAATCCGGCGATGAAGATCGCGCCAATCGGCGGCGGCGCGACGAAGTACTGGATCGCAAGACTGGAGATGATCTCGCGGCCACCCGTCGCGAGGAACACGGTCGCGACCGCGAGAGTCAGCAGGACCGGCGCCCAGACCGAGGGATGGAGGATCAGCTTCGGGAGGTAGGCGATGTCCTCCCGGTAGTTCGGCTGATGAAAGGCCGCACGGAACGCGTAGCCAATGCCGGCCGGCTGTGTCGCCGCCGGAGCGGGCGCCTTTCCGGTGGCTGACGGTCTCGACGGACGAACGGCGGTCGCGTCGGCCTCGTCAATTTCCTCGTCGGGCTCGCGTGCCTGTTCGGCGAGCTGCGCGCGGTATCGGCGCCGGGCTTCGGCGCGGTCGGTTCGCTTGGCGCGGGCCACGGCTCCTCCGCTGGCTGGTCGTCGCGGGACGCGCGCCATCGTAGTGGATTCGATGACCACGCCCGGACACGGAGCACGACGACGACCCAGGCAATCGGCAGGCAAGTGCCAGGTGAGTGCGAGATGAGGGCGTTCTGGTAGAACGGCGGTCCGCCTTTCGTCACGCCCGCCCATCCGTGGGAGGTCATGATGAATCGCGCCTGGCACCTGCTCTTCGCTGCGCTCGCCGTCGCCCTATTGGTTGGCTCCCTGGCGGTCCCCAGCGGGATTGGTCGCATCGTCATGTCGCCAGCGGCCGCCGTCACATGGCCGACCTCGACCGTCGTGGTATCCGAGGTCCAGACGGGCGGCGCCTCGGCTTCGGATGAGTTCATCGAGCTCTCGAATGCAGGAGCGACGACGATCGACCTCGCCGGGCTCGAGGTGGTCTACGCGACGAGCTCGGGCGCAACCGTCACGAGGAAGGCCATGTGGGCAGCGGCGCAGCCCCTCGTGCCAGGTCAGCACCTGCTTCTCGCGAACTCGCTCGGCATTCACGCGGCCGTGGCGGATCTGACGTACTCGGGTGGTCTTGCAGCCACGGGCGGCGCGGTGGTCCTGCGCGTCGTGGGCGGGAATGTTGTCGACGCCGTCGGATGGGGCGACGCAACGAACAGCTTCGTTGAGGGGACCGCGGTCGCGGCTCCGGCGGCAGGGTCGAGTATGGAGAGGCTGCCTGGCGGGGCTGCGGGCAATGGCACCGATACGAACAACAACCTCGCGGACTGGATGCTCCAGGCGGCGCCCTCTCCGCAGAACCTGGCTGCGCCGCCGACGCCGGGTGGCACCCCGACGCCGACGCCGACGCCAACCCCGACCCCGACCGCTGCACCAACTCCGACGCCGACGGTCGCACCGACACCGACACCGACGCCGACTCTCGCTCCAACCACGACGCCGACACCGACGGCCGCGCCAACGCCGACGCCCACTGCGGACCCGACGCCGACACCGACGGCCGCGCCAACGCCGACGCCCACTGCGGACCCGACGCCGACACCGACTCCAGAGCCAACCCCCGTCCCGACGCCGACGCCCACGCCGCAGCCTGCGACCACCCCGATCGTCGAGGCTCGCGCTTTGCCCGACGACGCCCCAGTCAGTGTGTCCGGCACGTTGACGACCGCATTGGGCGTGCTCGAAAGCGGACATGGCGGCTTCATCCAGGACGCGACCGGCGGGATCGCCGTCTATCTGACATGGGTTCCTGCAGCGCCATGGCCGGCTGGAACGGCTGTGATCCTCGGCGGCACGATGGACACCCGCTACGGCCAGCGAACCCTGCGAGCCGATCCGGCCGACCTGACGGTAAATGGCACGGCAGCGCTGCCGGCCCCGATCTCCACGACGACGGGTCTGGCGGGTGAGAGTTTCGAGGGCACCCGCATTGCGGTCACCGGCACGACCGTCGGTGCGCCGAGCGAGCTATCCGACGGAACGGCGATCACGGTCGACGACGGATCGGGCGGACTGCGGGTGATCGTCGCTACCGCGGCCCTCGGCGGTGTCTCCGTCCCGGCGGGCTCGACCGTGACCGCCGCCGGGCCGCTCGGTCAACGCGATAGCAGCGGGACCGGGACTGAGGGCTACCGCCTCTTCGCCACTGAGCCCGGCGAATTCTCCCTCGTCACGCCGACCCCGACGCCAACTCCAACGCCGACGCCCACACTCACGAGTCCTCCGAACCCAACCCCTACTCCCACACCCACGCCAACCGCCACGCCCACGCCGACACCGACGCCTCCGGCGTCGACGGCCCAGCCGATCGGCGAGGCCCGCACTCGAGTTGTGGGCACCACGGTCTCGATCGAGGGCGTCGTGACCGCCGAAAGTGGTCGCGTCGGAACGCCCGCACTGATCGTTGTGGCCGACGGCAGCGGCGCGATCGTGGTCCGCGTACCCGAGGGCGTCACCGCCCCAGCGCGGAACGCACGGATCGCAGCGACCGGCAAGCTCGCCGATCCGTACGGCCAGCTCGAGGTCCGGCCGTCGCTGGACTATTTCCGAAAGCTGGGTTCCGGAGCCCCGATCAGTCCGCAATCGATCGCCGGAAAGGACGTCGATGAGGCCCGCGAGGCGCGCCTCGTGCGGCTTGACGGCCAGATGACGTCGACCGTTCGCAAGGCGACGAGCGGCGACCTCTCCTTCGACCTGCGGGCCGCCGACGGATCGGCGGTCCGGGTCATGGTCGACGCATCGGCCGCCCTGTCAGCGTCCTTGTTCGAGAAGGGAACCACGTACCGGTTCACCGGGATCGTTGGGCAACGTGCCAGCCACAAGGGTGCGCTGGATGGGTATCGGCTCTGGCTTCGCGACCGTGCCGATATCCAGGTTCTCGCCGCTGCTCCCGGGCCCGGCACGTCTCCGGGAACTGGCGGTGGCGGCAGCGGAGGATCCACCCTCCAGACGCGCACCGTCGCGTCGGCGCTTCTCACTCACGATCAGGCGGTTCGGATCAGGGCGACCGTGACTGTCGGTCCGGACCTGCTCGATGCAAGCGGGCGAAGGATCATCGTTCAGGACGGAACCGCGGCGGTCGAGGTCCTGCTGCCGGCATCGGCGTCGTCGCCTCGGATCGGGCGCCTGTTGACGATCGACGGCACCGTCGGCAAGGCCTACGGCGCACCGCGACTCAAGGCCACGGCCGCGCGGGACTCGGGCAGCGGCAGCCTGCCGCGTCCGATCGAGTTGCGATCTGTGCCCACGGCCGCCGCCGAATGGCGTCTCGTCCGTGCGACGGGCGTCCTCGCCGACGTTCACAAGCTCGGTGATCGCTGGCATGCCGAGCTGGTCGTGAGCGGGGTTCGAATCCCGGTCTCGGGCCTGAGTGGATCCGGCATCGAGTCGAGCACGCTCGTCGAGGGCAGGACCGCCACGGTCATCGGCATCGCCCGACGGCCGTACCCGACCGCCACCGATCGGCGCTTCGCGATCGTGCCAAGGAGTCGCTCCGACGTGAGCGTCGGTGCGGCGGCGAAGAGCCCTGGCACCGGGCAATCCACGCCAGCCGGCGGTTCAGATCCGCGGGCCGGTGAGCCTTCACCCGGTCAGGCAGGAGGCGTCATCGATGTCGACGTCGCCGATCTGGGCCGCCACGTCGATGCGACCGTCCGTGTCGGTGGGCTCATCGTCGAGCTCCTCGGGGACGGCGTGACGCTGGACGATGGTACGGGTGTCGGTCACATCGTCCTCAAGGGTCAGGCAGCGGAATACCTGCCGCTCCTGGAGCCCGGCGACGCGATCAACGCAATCGGCCGTGTCGAGAAGCGGGGCACTGCATTCGCGATCGTCGTGACCGATGCGGCCGGGATCAGCCGGGTCGGCGATCCGATCGAGGCTGACGTGGCGGCCAGCAACGGCTCACTTGACGCCTCGGAGCCGCCGATCGCGCCGGCCTTGGCGACGGCAACGGATCCGCTCGGCCTGAGCGTGCCGGGTGTCGCGGGGCTCGCATCGCTCGGTCTCGTGACCTTGGCTTCGATCGGCCTGACCCTGCTTCGGCGTCGGCGGACCCGTCGTGCGCTCATGGCCCGGGTGGCTGCACGCCTCGCCGGCGTGACCTCCGCGGGGCCGAGACAGGGGTCACCGGCGTCACCAGCGGCACCTCCCCGGGGCCACTGATGGCCTCCGGAAGCGCCTCGCCACGCACGAATCACGCTCAATCGTGCTTGACGCTCGCGAAAATGCGGGACTATCCTCGCCCGAGTCTCGCGCTCAGCGAGAAGCAAGGAGAGGTCAGAGGTCTTGCCGAACGCGGATCACCGCGTCGCACTCCCTGTGGGAGAACGGCAGTACCACATCGGACTCGGGCCGGGCGAACTGGCCGAGTACATCCTCCTCCCCGGCGACCCCGATCGGACTTCACGCATCGCCACGCGTCTCGATACCGTCGAGCTCGAGAACCGGCACCGTGAGTTCGCGACGGTCACCGGCGTCTACCGTGACCTGCGTGTCTCGATCGTCTCGACGGGGATCGGGACCGATAACGTCGAGATCGCCGTGGCCGAGATCCTGGCGATCACGAATCGTCCGACGTTCATCCGTGTCGGATCGTGCGGCGGGCTGCAGCCCGAAATGCAGCTGGGCGACCTCGTCATCTCGACCGGAGCCGTGCGGCTCGAGTCGACGACGAGTTACTTCGTCCATGATGGCTATCCCGCGGTGGCCGACTACGAGTGCGTCGTGGCCCTTCTCGAGGCCGCGTCGCGACTCGGTCACCGCGCTCACGTGGGGCTGACGGCAACGGCGCCCGGCTTCTTCGGTGCGCAGGGGCGCCCGATCCCGCAGCTTCCCATCCGCTACCCTGACCTCGCTGAGGACATGGCGCGGCAGCGCGTCATGAACTTCGAGATGGAGGCATCAGCCCTGCTCGTCCTGGCCGGGCTCGCCCAATGTCGGTCTGGCGTCGTCTGTGCCGTCTATGCACAGCGCTCGACCGGCGAGTTCGTGACCGGGGCGGCAAAGGACGCGGCAGAGGCCGCCTGCGTGGAGACCGGGCTGGAGAGCCTGAGGATCCTGGCCGACATGGACCGCCAGAAGCGGCGGGCCGAGGCTGAACGCTGGCGACCATCACTGTGGGACTGATCGTTGGCGGACACGGGACATGGGTTCCCGCGACGCCACGCTGAGAGGAGGCAATCCGAATGGCCGAGGCCTACTGCGTCAAGGACAAGATGAAGGTCGAAGTCCAGAACCCGCAGCGGATCACGATGAAGAACGGCAAGCCGGCACTGCAGGGCACATGTCCACGCTGTGGCGGCAAGGTCTTCAAGATCGGCGGCTGACGCAGACAAGCGATCACAAGATCGAGGCCCTCGCCGGTTCGCCGGCGAGGGCCTCTTGCTGTCCGGGAGCAGCTCGATGAGCGACGTCGCGTCCGGCCCGATTCTCGCCATCGACATGGGTGCCAGTCGCATCCGTGTCGGCGCCGTCATGCCCGATGGGCGGATTCTCGCCCGTGGCGAGGGACGAACGCCCGGCTCCCAGGGCGCCGCGGCCATCGTGGAGGCGTGCCGCGATCACCTGGCTGCTCTCCGCGAAGGACTGGACGAGGCGACCCGCGCTGCGCTCGTGGGGGTCTCGATCTCAGCGCCAGGTCCGGTGGATTCGCGGAAGGGCATGCTCGTCGATCCCCCCAACATCGGGGCCGGCATCCGCGACGTGGCGCTCGCCGGGCCAATTTCCGAGTCGCTTGGCCTGCCGACCGTGATGGACCGCGACACGAACGTCGCGGCGCTTGGTGAGATGACATTCGGCGCCGCGAAGGGTGCGCGGGACTTCCTCTACCTGACCGTCTCAACCGGGCTCGGCGGCGCAATCGTTGCGGGCGGCCAGCTCTACGGCGGTGCCGACGGCTTCGCCGGCGAGATCGGTCATCTCCCAGTGGCGCTCGACTGGCCGCCCTGCGGCTGCGGCGGCGTCGGTCATCTCGAGGCCGCCAGCTCCGGCAGCGGCATCGTTCGTCAGGCATTGATTGCCATCGACGAGGGCCGAGCACCGCGGCTCGCCGCAATCGTCGATCGGGTGGGTCGCGCAGGCCTCGACGCGCGACTCGTCGCCGAGGCGGCCGATGCCGGTGACGAGATCGCCGCCGGGATCCTGGATTTCGCGCGGCGCTCATTCGCGACCGCGGTCGTCGGCCTGGTGAACACGTTCAATCCGGAGCTCATCGTCGTCGGTGGCAGCCTCGCGGTCGCACAGGGCGATCGTCTGCTGGAGCCTGCCCGTCAAGAGGTGGCACACGTCGCGTTTCGCGTTCCCGCAGCCCGGGTGGAGATCATCCCGGCGGCTCTCGGCGACGACGTCGGGCTCCTCGGTGGACAGCCGCTGCTTGCCCGCCGCGGCGCCTCGCAATCGGGCGGGGGCCGAGGGGTCGCCTGCTAGAATTCCGCCCTCCCTGGATCGATCAACCAGCGGCGCCGCCGGTCGCGCCGCGACAGGAGGTCCCCCTCAATGGCAGTCCGTGTTGGCATCAACGGCTTTGGTCGGATCGGGCGCCAGTCGCTCAAGGCTCTCATCGAGCGGGCGCCCGACGTCGAGATCGTCGCCGTCAACGACCTCGTCGACACCGAGCTCAATGCCCTCCTCTTCAAGCACGACTCGACCTACGGTGCGTACCCCGGGACGGTCGATCACACCGAGGACTCGCTCATCATCGACGGCCGCCAGATCAAGGTCCTCAAGGAGAAGGACCCGGCGGCTCTGCCGTGGGGCGACCTCGACGTCGACATCGTCCTCGAGTCGACGGGCCTCTTCACCGATGCCGCGAAGGCCCGCGCCCATCTCGACGCCGGCGCGAAGAAGGTCATCATCAGCGCCCCGGCCAAGGGCGAGGACATCACCATCGTCCTCGGCGTCAACGAGGATCGCTACGACCCCGACACGCACAACATCATCAGCAACGCGAGCTGCACGACGAACTGCCTCGCGCCGGCGGCGAAGGTCGTCCACGACCTCCTCACGATCGAGCGCGGCCTGATGAACACCATCCACAGCTACACGAACGACCAGCGGATCCTCGACGTCGCGCACAAGGACCCCCGGCGGGCTCGGGCTGCCGGTCAGAACATCATCCCCACCTCGAGTGGCGCGGCGATCGCGCTGGCCCTCGTCATCCCCGATCTCAAGGGCAAGTTCGACGGGTTCAGCCTGCGCGTCCCGACGCCGACCGTCAGCGTCGTCGACTTCACGGCCGACGTCGCCCGGCCGACGAGTGTCGAGGAGGTCAACGACGCCTTCCGCCAGGCCGCGGCCGGTCCGCTCAAGGGCATCCTCGGCGTCTCCGACGAGCCGCTCGTGTCGACCGACTTCCGGGGCGATACCCGATCCTCGATCATCGACGCCGAGTCGACCATGGTCCTCGACGGCACGATGGTCAAGGTCATCAGCTGGTACGACAACGAGTGGGGCTACAGCTGCCGGGTCGCCGACCTGATCGCCTTCGTCGCTACTCGACTGCCGGCCGGAGCCGCCGCCGCCCGCGCCTAGCCCACCCAGGAACGCCAAGATGGACAAGCTCACCGTCAAGGATCTCGACGCGCACGGCCAGCGGGTCTTTGTCCGCGTCGACTTCAACGTCCCGCTCGAGGACGGCAAGGTCACCGACGACTCGCGGATCCGCGCGTCGCTGCCGACGATCCGCCAGCTCGTCAGCCAGGGTGCCCGGGTGGTCCTCGCCAGCCACCTCGGCAGACCGGACGGGAAGGTTCAGGACGGCCTCCGCCTGCGGCCGGTCGCCGAGCGCCTCACCCAGCTCCTCCGTCAGAACGTGCCAGTCACCGGCGACGCCCTCGGGATCGGGACTGAGGACGCCGTCAAGCGACTGCGGCCGGGCGAAGTCCTGCTCCTCGAGAACCTCCGTTTCCATCCCGAGGAGGAGGCGAACGACCCGAAGTTCGCAGAGGCCCTCGCCTCGTATGCCGACGTCTACGTCAACGACGCGTTCGGGACGGCTCACCGCGCCCACGCCTCGACGGTCGGAGTCGCGAAGATCCTGCCGGCATACGCGGGCCTGCTCATGGAACGCGAGATCAACGCGTTGTCGGGCCTTCTCGAGGATCCGGAGCATCCGTTCGCGGCGATCGTCGGTGGGGCGAAGGTCTCGGGCAAGCTCAAGGTCCTCGACAACCTCGTCACCAAGGTCGACCTCCTGATCCTCGGCGGAGGCATGGCCAACACGTTCCTCCTCGCCCAGGGCAAGAGCGTCGGCAAGAGCCTCGCCGAGCACGACATGATCGACCAGGCGAAGCGCGTCCTCGCCGAAGCCGAGAAGCGCAACGTGCGGGTCATCCTGCCGGTCGACGTCATCGTCGCCAAGGAAGTCACTCGCGGCACTGAGTACAAGACCCTCCTGTCGGAGAAGATCCCGGCCTCGTGGCACATCGTCGACGTCGGAAAGGACACGCTGGCGATCATCGAGGAGGCACTGGCGGACGTTCGGACGGTCGTCTGGAACGGGCCGATGGGCGTCTTCGAGATCCCGGTCTTCGGCGCGGGCACGCGGGCCGTCGCAAAGGTCCTCGCCGAGCGCGCCGATGACGGGGCGACCGTCGTCGTCGGTGGCGGCGACTCGGTTGCCGCGATCCAGCAGCAGGGTCTCGCCGAACGGATGACCCATATTTCGACGGGTGGTGGTGCCTCGCTCGAATTCCTCGAGGGCCGCGAGCTGCCGGGTATCGCCGTCCTGCAGGACCGTGAACCAGTCGAGGCGAGCAGGGCAAAGAAGGAGCCGGCCGCCGCCGGCTCGAGAGCCAAATCGTGAACACCGCGATCGACATCGTCGACGCCCGCGAGATCCTCGATTCACGCGGCAACCCGACGGTCGAAGTCGACGTCGTCCTGGCCGACGGCTCGGTCGGTCGGGCGGCCGTGCCGTCCGGCGCATCGACCGGCGCGCACGAGGCGGTCGAGCTGCGCGACGGCGACAAGAACCGCTACGGCGGAAAGGGCGTGACCAAGGCCATCTCGAACGTCACCGAGACGATCGGGCCGGCGCTCATCGGTCTCGACGCTGCCCACCAGGCTGGTGTTGATTCGATCCT
>Ga0081539_10006779_pt1 | contig 10748 bp, 8 predicted proteins | sample TabmetS4T2R2_FD_71023 | JGI IMG/M metagenome (GOLD analysis project Ga0081539, IMG submission 71023) | Tabebuia heterophylla rhizosphere microbial communities from the University of Puerto Rico - S4T2R2 | ecosystem: Host-associated > Plants > Roots > Rhizosphere ... | reverse complement strand
ACTCGGCGTCGGTCAGTGCCCACAGGGAGGCGTCGCAGAGTTCGGCCAGGCCTTCCTGGACCTTCGCGACCGCCTCGGCAACCCCCATGACGCCATGATATCTGTCGAATAGCCACGATCCGGGTTATCCACAACCCAATCCGAGACAGTCCAAGATCTGTGGACAGCCCCCTGCTGCGACGCCGCGATCATGCACGATCTTGCGGCCTTCCTCTGCGGTACCGCTCACCGTGAGAGCACAGGCCGCAAGATCCTGCATGATCGCCGCCACCCGTTTGATGCCGCCCCAGCCCGCCCACCGACTCGAAGCGGCCGCCACCATCCCTGCCGGGGACGCCGTCACCGTCGCCGCCCGGGCCCTTCCGGCCGACCGCGGCGCGCTGCACCTGCCGGGCCCGCGCGGTGAGGGCCTCGCCACCGGCGGCGCGTCCGGCGACATCGGCCGGGATCCATGGTCCCACCACGCTCCCCCGCCAGCGGGTCGGCGGAGCTGCGGGTCAGCCGCCGCCGGCGCCGGCCAGGGCCACGGACGGCGATACGTGCGGGCGGCCGCGGGCCACCACCAGCCGCACCTGCCGCAGCGCCTGCAGGTCGGTCAGTGGATCGCCGTCGACGACGACCAGGTCCGCGTCGTGGCCCGGCAGCAGGCGGCCGGCGCGGTCGCCCAGGCCGATCGCCTCGGCCGCCGCCGCGGTCGCCAGCTCGAGGATCCGCGGCGGCGCGAACCCGACGTGCTCGAACACCTCCAGCGCGCCGACGTAGTCGCCGAACACCGCGCCCGGGATGCCGGTGTCCGTGCCGGCCGCCAGCCGCACGCCCGCGGCGTCGGCGCGGGCCAGCTCGCCCAGCAGGTGCGCCGTCAGCTCCTCGCCGAACCGCGGGCCGAAGCCCTTCCAGTTGCGGCTGAGCGCCGGACACACCCAGGTCCGGGTCGTCACGAGCGCGGCCACCACCTCCGGCCGGACGTCGACGCCCGCCGCACCGAGCCAGGTGCAGTGCTCGACGGTGTCGACGCCGGCGGCCACCGACGCCGCGATCCCGTCGGTCCCGTGCGCGTGCGCCGCCACCGGCAGGCCCAGGCCGTGCGCCTCCTCGACGATCGCCCGCAGCTCGGCGTCGCCGAACTGCGCCTCGTTGATCCCCGGCCCGCCCGGCGTCAGGAGCCCGCCGGTGGCCATCACCTTGACGACGTCGGCGCCGGCCGCGGCGGCCCGCCGCACCGCCGCCCGAACGCCGTCCACCCCCTCGGCCTCGCCCCCGAGGAACCAGCAGTGCCCGCCGGGCACGGTGATCGGCGACGTCGCCGTGAGGATCCGCGGCCCCGGCACGGTGCCGGCGGCGATCGCGTCCCGCAGCCGGACGGCGAGCGCGCCCCGGTCGCCGAGGTCACGGACCGTCGTCACGCCGGCGTCGAGCAGCAGCCGCGCCCGGGACGCCATCCCGAGCAGCAGGCTGGCGTCGTCCGCCGCGCGCACCGCCGCGACGACGTCGGCGCTCGCGTCGAAGGCGAGGTGGACGTGGGCGTCGACGAGCCCCGGGACGACGGTGCCTCCCGGGTACGACAGCCGGCGCGCCCCGGCCGGCGCCCGCGGCTCGACCTCCGCCGCCGGCCCGGCGGCGACCACGCGCCCGCCGTCGACCAGCACCGCCGCGTCGTCGATCCCCGGCCGCGCGGCATCCACGACCAGACGTCGCGCGAGGATCAGCAGGGCACTCATCGCCAGGAGGCTCCGATCGCATGATCACTTTTCGGCCGACGGCGCCCGCGGCCGCCCGGCGCGTGGTTGGGTGAGGCGTGGGGACTTTACATTGCACGCAACCTGGACAAACATCCTGCCCACGGGAGGAGACGGAGTAGGAGCCCGCCCGTGAAGCCCGTCATCTACCCCGTGTGCGCCACGCTCGCCTGGACCGCGGCGGCGCTGCGCGCACGCTTCCTCCGCCACGGCTGGGATCCGGCGGTGTTCGCGATGTGCGTCAGCCTCGGGCTGGCGGGTCTCACGTTCACGGTCGCGACGCCGGCGGTCTCCGCGGAGCTCGACCGCGCCCTCGGCATCCCGAACCTCGCGGCGTTCTGCATGCACATCAGCGCGGTGGCGCTGAGCTTCGCGGTGCAGGTGCAGGTCATCCACTGGGCGTACGACCCGCGCGTCGCGGCGACGCGGATCCGCCGCCGGCTGTTCGCGCTCGCGGCGATCGTCGTCGTCATGGGCGCGCTGTTCGTCTCGACCTGGGAGCCGACCCGCGAGGCGCACTACCTGCTCACCGGGTCCCGCACCGGCGGCGCGCGCTTCGTCGTCTACCTCGGCTTCTACCTCTCGGCCCTCGCCGTCGGGTACGCGATGTCGGCGTGGCTGAGCTGGCAGTACGCGCGGGTCTGCCCGAAGCCGTGGCTGCGGCGGGGGCTGCGCGTCTCGGCGGTCGGGCTGACGCTCGTCCTCGGGTACGTCGCGACGCGCGCGGCGACGCTGGCCGGCGCCAAGCTCGGCGGCAACCCCGAGTCGTTCGAGTTCCTCGTGCCGGTCCTCGCCGGGCTGGCCCTGCTGTTCACGCTGGTCGGGATGGTGCTGCCGACCTGGGGGCCGCGGGTCGACGCCGTCCGCGAGGCGGTCGCGCGGCGCCGCGACCTCCGGCGGCTCCAGCCGCTGTGGCGCGCGTTCTACGACGCCGTCCCCGGCATCGCGCTCGACCCGCCCGGCTCGCGCCGGTTCCTGGTCGGGCGCGAGGTGGGGCTGCGGCTGCTGCGGCGGGTGATCGAGATCTCCGACGGCCGGCTCGCCGTCGCGCCGTACGTGTCGCCCGCGGTCGAGCCGGCGGCGCGGGCCCGGGCGGCCGCGGCGGGCCTGAGCGGCGACGAGCTCGAGGCGGTCGTCGAGGCGTCCCGGATCGCCGCCGGCCTGGCGGCGCTGGCGCGCGGCGACGCGGCGTCCCCGGACCGGCGCCCGCCGGCACCGGAGCCGGACGGCGCCGGCGGTGACGACCTCGCCGCCGAGGTCGCCCGGCTGGTCCGGGTGGCGCGGGCGTTCACGTCGTCGCCGGTGGTGGCCGAGGTGCGGGCGCTGCCGCGCGCCGGCTCCGGGGCGTCGGGCGGCCCCGAGCGGGTCGCCTCCCCCACCCGTCACCTATAGTCACAGAGCCGACCTTGGGACCGCCCGAAGGCCGGAGCGACAGCCAGACCGATCCCTGACGGAAGCCGGACCCGAGGCGGTGCAGCATGCGTGACGAGGTGCGACGTCGCTGCATGGCGCTGGTCGACGAGGTCGACATCCCGGAGCCGTTCGACATGGACGCCTTCTGCGCGGCGCTCGGCCGGCGCCGCGGGCGCGCGCTGCGGCGGATCCCGGCGGACCTGCCGGCCGGCAGCCCGTCCGGCATGTGGCTCGCGACGGCGGACGCCGACTACGTCTTCTTCGAGCGGCGGACGACGTCGCTGCACCGGCGGCACATCGTGCTCCACGAGCTCGGGCACCTGATCTGCGACCACGAGGCACCGCCGGAGATGACGGACGCCGCGTCCCGAGTGCTGCTGCCGGACCTCGAGCCGTCGGTGGTGCGGCGCATGCTCGGGCGCACGTACTACTCCGCGGTCGAGGAGCAGCAGGCCGAGCTCGTCGCCTCGCTGATCCACGAGCGGATCAGCACCTGGGGCCCGGACCAGCCACCCGCGGTGGACCCGGCGGTCGCGGACGTCGTGGCCCGGCTGGAGCGAGTGTTCCGCACCTGAGAAGGGCGAGCGCCGCCCCCAAGGCCGCCGTGATCATGCACGCTACGGACGCCGTCACCTTCCACAACGCGGTGATCATGCAATTCCCGGACGCCGCTTCCCGACGCAGCGCCACGTCTCGCACGAACGGGCGTCCGGGAATTGCATGATCACCGCCAAGGGCGTAGGGACGCCGTCAGGCGTGCGGGCCCGCCGTCACCTCGCCGACGGTCAGCCGCGCCGCCTTGCCGAAGAACTCCCCCACCCGGGCGACCTCCGCGTCCAGCCGCGCCCGGCGGGCGCGGGACAGCGGCGCCAGCGGCTCCACCGTGACCTCCAGCGCCCGCCCCGCGGACCGCTGGTGCCAGACGCCGGCCACCGTGCCGTCGACCAGCAGCACCGGGAAGTTGCCGGCCTGGCTGCCGGCGAGCGCGCGCTCCCCGGCCCGCCCCGGGAACAGCCGGTGCCGCGGGTGGCCGCCGACGGCGTACGCGTCGAAGTACGGCAGCAGCCGCAGCGACTCCGGCACCGGCTCCGGCTTCGCGTCGTCCCCGGCCGGCAGGTACGCGACGCCGGGCTCCCCGGCCAGCGTCACCTCGACCAGCGGCGCGGCCTCGAACGCCCGCGCCGCCCAGGCCTCGTTCGCCGCCAGCCACCGCGCGAACTGCTTCGGCGTCGCCGGCCCGTAGGCGCCGAGGTAGCGGGTGACGAGGTGGCTCACCGCCGCGGGCCCCGGCTCGGGCCGGAAGCCCGGCAGCCACCGCCGCGGGCTGGTGTAGGTGATCTTGCGGCCTCGGCTCGCGCCGAAGCACAGCACGCCGCGGAACGCGGCCGTGTGCGTGGCCTGCCGCCAGCGCGGCCACAGCGTCTGGAACGCCGGCATCACCTTCTCGACCGCCCACGGCCCCGCGAGGTCCGCGAGCGCCTCGGTCAGCTCGTCGACGGTGAGCTCCGCGTCCGCCAGCGCCTCGCCGACGGCGGCCACGAGCGCCTCGGTCTGCTCCGGCGTCAGCCGCACGCCCTCGGGGAACGGCGACGGCGTCGCCGGCACCACCGAGGCCAGCGCGCCGGTCCACAGCGGCAGCTCCGCCGTCGGCAGCAGGTGCACGGTGCCGCGCGGCCCGAACGTCTTGACCAGCGCGTGCTCGTCCCACACCGCCCGCCGGACGCCGGCCAGCCCGGCGCCGTCCGGAGCAGCGCCGGGCACGCGGAGCCCGAGCGACAGCTCGGCGGCGCTCATCACCTGCGCGTGCGCGCCGCACATCGCCGCGGCGGCCGCCGCCGGCGTCGCGTGCGGCTCCCCCACCAGGCCGTGCCGCCGCAGCCGCCGCGCCGTCACCTCCTCCCAGGTCCAGGTGGTCGTCGCGGTCGTCGTCATGCCGGCGACGCTACGCGGAGTAGAGGTCAGCCTCCGTCCGGATCTGCCACGGCGCCTCGTCGGTGCCGGCCCGACCGGCCGGCGCCGCGCCGGGGAACAGCAGGTCGAACACCCGGAACCGGTCGAACGTCATCGCGTGCCGCCGGGCGCGATGCTCCAGGTCGAGCCGCTCCTCCTCGGACATCGCCAGGACGGCGCGGTCCATCGCGTCGGCGAGCGCGTCGACGTCGCCGGCCGGCACGATGACGGCCGCGTCGCCGGCCGCCTCGCCCGCGCCGCCCGTCGTCGTCGTGATCACCGGGCCCCCGCCGGCCAGCATCTTCTCGGTGATGGCGATGCCGAACGTCTCGACGAAGTCCGGCTCCGGCTTCGTCGGCAGCGCGTAGGCGGCGCAGCCGCGCATCAGAAGCGGCTTCTCCTCGTCGTCGACGTCGGTGAGGAAGACGATGCGGTCGTCCTCCTTCGCCATCGCCTGCACGTGCTCGAGCGCCGGGCCGGTGCCGGCGACGACGAGCCGCACGCGGTCCCGGCAGCGCGCCCGCGCGAACGCCGTCACCAGGTCGTAGATGCCCTTCGCGCGCGCCACCCGGCTGAGGAACAGCACGTACCCCTCGCGCTCCAGGCCGCGGCGGGCCAGCGCGGCGTCCACCTCGGCCGGCTCGAGGTCCAGGTACGCGGAGGTGTCGATCGGCGGGTAGCTGACGGTGACGCGGCGCCGGCACTGCTCGGCGAACGTCGTCCCGCAGTGCAGGTCGACCTGCTCCGCCGAGGCGATGATCTGCTCCCGGGTGTACTCCGAGACGGCGACGACCTCGTCGTTCGCGAGGAACGTCGTGAAGAGCACGGTCGCGGCGCCGAACGAGCCGTCGCGCAGGCACGAGCGGATGACGTTCGTGACGTCGGAGCCGACCGCCTTCGCCACCGTGTGGACGTCGGGCGTGTACCCGGCCGCCCGGGCCGCGGCGACGGCGTCCGCCACGACCGTGGTGTGCGGGGCGAGGTACATCGACAGGCACGTCGTCGGCACCGGTTCGGCGAGCAGCTCCACGAGCCGCCCGGTGAGCCCGGCGAGCCAGCGGCCGTCGGGCACCCGGTAGTCGCCGACCGGCTCCGGCCGCTCGACGGTGATCCCGTCGCTGTAGGGCAGCAGGCGGTCCAGCGGTTTCAGCGGCAGGCCGGCGGCCTGCAGCGCGGGGATCGGCCAGGTGAGCAGCCGGACGTCGTCGAACCCGCGGCGCAGCGCGACCTCGGCGAGGTTGCGCGCCTCGCCGGAGTGCCCGCAGATCACGGGGTCCGCCCGGACGACGATGACCAGCCTGCGGCGTGGGAGTGTCATGGCGCCTGCCTAGTTCTGAGCTAGTCGGGGGTGGTGGGGAGTGGGTCGGACAGCGAGGGTGGACGGATCTTCCGACCCCACTCGGAAGGCTCCGGGCCGAGCTCGAGGTGCAGGCGGCCGCCGCGGTGGACGTCGGTGGCGCTCAGGTGCGCGGCGTCCCACGGCCTGCCGTCGAGCGTGGCGGACTGCACGTACTGCGGCGGTGGCGTCGAGTCGATGCCGTCGGCGCCGATCGGCGTCTCGCGGTGGCCGCTGGTCTCGACGACGAACTCGTTGCCGCCGATCCGCAGGACGGCGCGCTCGAACGCCGGCGCGTTGATGAGGAACAGGTTCTGGCCGGCGATCGGGAAGAGCCCGAGCGACGCCCAGACGTACCAGGAGCTGAGCCCGCCGGAGTCGTCGTTGCCCGGCAGCCCGCCCCGCCCGGTGCCGAACTGCCAGGTCAGGGCGGCGTGGACGACCTCCGCCGTCCGGTCGGGGCGGCCGGCGTAGTGGTAGGCCCAGGGCGCCTCCATGTCCGGCTCGTTGTTGAGGCCCTCGAACCGGTTGAGCGCGTAGCCGGCGGCCATCTCCTCCGGCCGCGGGCGGCGTCCGGGCTGCACGACCGGCGGGGCGCCGTACCCGAAGAACGCGTCGAGCATGCCGGCGAACGCGTCGTCGCCGCCGGCCAGGAGGATGCGCGCGGCCATGTCGTGCAGCAGCCGGAACGAGTAGTTCCACTTGCCGCCCTCGTAGAACTCGGAGTCCCGGAGCAGGCCGGTCGACGCGTCGAACGCGTTCGACCACTGGTGGCTGCGGGCGTCCAGTTCGTCGGCCAGGCGGCGGTCGCCGACGGCGCGGGCGACGCCGGCGGTGCAGTGGTAGGCGTAGGCGAGGTCGAGGGTGTGCGAGATCGGGTGGACGATGCCGTGCTCGAAGAAGTCCTCGCCGTAGAGACGGCGCAGGTCGTCCTCCATGTGCACGAGCGCCCAGGTCCAGTCGAGATCGCCGATGCCCAGGGCGTGCGCGTCGGCCAGCGCGGTGTGGGCCAGGGCGCTGCCCTGCCGGAAGAACCGGTCCGCGCCCCGCGCCATCCGGTAGCCGATCGGGAAGTTGCCCTCCTCCTCCGCGACCCGGATCAGGGACTCCAGCAGGTCACCGGCCCGGTTCGGGGCCACCGCCGCGAGCAGCGGGAGCTGGGTCTTGTAGATGTCCCACATCGTGCAGACGTCGAACGCGAACGGGCCGGACGCCGGCCAGAACGGGCTCTCGTCGTCGGCGAAGCAGGGCTTGATCAGGGCGTGGTAGAGCGCCGTCGCGTGCACCGTGCGCCGGGCCGGCGAGCCGCCGTCCACCTCGACGCGCTCCAGGTGGTCGCCCCAGCGGGCGCTGGTCCGGCCGCGGACGGTGTCGAACGCCCGGTTCAGGTGGCCGCACTCGCGGTGCAGGTTCTCGCGCGCCTGCTCGGGACCGCGCAGCGAGAACCCGAGCCGGACCTCGACCTCCTGGCCGGCGGCGGTCGGCCCCCGGAACAGCAGGCCGAACGGCCGCAGCGTGGTGTGCCGGATGCTGTCGAAGTCGAGCCGGGTGCCGCCCTCGATCAGCCGCCGGTCGTGCCAGAGCATCTGCCGCCAGCCGGGGACGTCGACCTCGAGGTACACCGACAGCGGCACGCCCTCGACGACGACGGTTCCCTGCGCGCGGCCGAGGCCCAGGCTCTCGACGCAGGCGCGCAGCGGCACGGTGCGGCCGTGCTCGATCGCCAGACCGCCGCAGGACAGGTCGACGACGACGCGCGCGCCGCGCGACTGCGGGAACCGGTACCGGTGCACGGCGACCTTCTGGCCGACGGTGATCTCGCAGCGGACGCCGGTCTCGAGCGTGGCGGCGTAGTACCCGGCCGCCGCCTCCTCGTCCTGCAGCTCCCACGCCTCGCCGAGCGTGTCGAGGGGCTGCAGCATCGGCGTGACGCGCACGTAGTTGTAGTACTTGCGGATCGCGCCGGTGCCGGACTGCTGGAAGTGGGTGAAACCGGACGCCTGCAGCCGGTCGAACATCTCCTCGGGCAGGCCCTCGGTGTTCTTCTTGTAGCGGCCGTAGCCGGTCGGGTAGGCGCCGGAGTAGGCGCAGGCGGAGACCATGCCGAGGGGCGACGTCGCCCCGGGGTGGGTGTTCCCCACCTGCGGTTTCGGCCACCACCAGGTGGCGGCCAGGCCTCGCGCGGGCGGCAGCGACGTCGCGGCGGTACCGATGAACGGATCGACCTCGTGCAGGATGGCGTGACTGTAGTCAGCCATGACCGCTCGATGGTTTCGGCGACATGAACTCCTGCCGGCGGGTTGGGCGCGGGTGGGGACGCTGGAATTGTCATCCCAAGCCCCACCATCGGCTCCCGCTGAGGGCACCCTGAGCCCTCCCCGCCCCCGGTCGACGGCCGGGCGCTACACGTCGTCGCCGGACGGGTACATCACCGGGCGCACCTCGACGCCCACGCCCAGCGCCGCGTCCGGGACCCGCGCGGCGATCTCGTGCGCGCGGTCGCGGCTCTCGACGTCGACCAGGATGAAGCCGGCGAGGTACTCCTTGGCCTCGGCGTAGGGTCCGTCGGTGACGACCGGGACGCCGTCCCGGACCGTCACGACCGAGCTCAGCTCCGGGTCGCCCAGCCCGTAGGTGCTCACGAGCTCGCCGCTGTCGGTGATCTCGCCGAGGAGCTTCCGGTGCCCGTCCATGACGGCCTCCTGCTGGTCCTCGGTGAGCCCCTCCCAGATCGCGGGGTTCATATGGATCATGATCATGAACTTCACGGTGGCTCCCGGGTGTCGGTTGCGTCGGCGCCTCGGGTGAGGTGCCCTGTCAGCTGGTCGTGGCCGGCGGGCGCCGCTCGACATCCGGTGTCGAAATCGCCGGACGGCGTTCGTGTGGAGGGTGAGCGGCCGGCACCGGGCCGGCCGGCGAGCACGGGAGTGACCCATGGCGCAGTACCTGCTGAGCGTGTACCAGCCGGACGGCGACCCGCCGCCCGAGATCGACCTGCAGCGGATCGAGCAGGAGCTCGGTGCCCTCAAGGACCGGCTGACGTCGCAGGGCGCCTGGGTGTTCGACGCCGGCCTGTTCCCGCCGAGCACGGCGACGGTCGTCCAGGCTCGGGACGGCGACGTCCTCACCACCGACGGACCGTACACCGAGGGCAAGGAGCACCTCGGCGGCTTCACCGTCGTCGAGGCGCCCGACCTGGACGCCGCGCTGGCCTGGGCCGGCGAGATGACGCGGATCACGACGTTGCCGATCGAGGTCCGGCCGATGGTGGGCGGCGGCCACGCCTGACGACCGGGCGGCCGGCGCGCGGCCCGTCGGGGACGCGGCGATCGAGCGCGCGTTCCGGGTCGAGTACGGCCGCACGGTGGCCGTCCTGGTCCGCCTCACCGGCGACATCGACGCCGCGGAGGAGGCGGTCCAGGACGCGTTCGCCGAGGCGGTCCGGCGCTGGCCGGCCGACGGGATGCCGCCCAGCCCGCAGGGCTGGCTGGTCACGACCGCCCGCCGCAAGGCGATCGACCGGCTGCGCCGGGAGGCCTCGCGCGCCGACCGGCACGCGCAGGCCCGGTTGCTGCACGCGAGCTCCGAGCCCGAGGAGGTGGGTGCGGTGCGCGACGACCGGCTGCGGCTGCTGTTCACCTGCTGCCACCCGGCGCTGCCGCTGGACGGCCGGGTCGCGCTGACCCTGCGCACGCTCACCGGGCTGACCACCGCCGAGATCGCCAGGGCGTTCCTGGTCCCGGAGGCGACCATGGCCCAGCGGCTGGTCCGGGCCAAGCGGAAGATCCGCGCGGCCGGGATCCCGTACCGGGTGCCGCCGGCCGAGCTGCTGCCCGGCCGGCTGCCCGGCGTGCTCGGCGTCATCTACCTGCTGTTCAACCAGGGCTACGGGGCCGACGTCCGAGCCGACCTGTGCGCGGAGGCGGTCCGGTTGGCCCGCACCCTGGCCGCGCTGCTGCCGACCGAGCCGGAGGCGCTCGGCCTGGCCGCGCTGCTCCTGCTGCACGACGCCCGCCGGCCGGCCCGCCTCGACCCGGCAGGCGACCCGGTGGCCCTGGAGGACCAGGACCGCTCCCGCTGGGACCGGACGATGATCGAGGAGGGCACCCGGCTGCTGGACGCCGCGCTGGTGCTCCGGGCGCCCGGGCCCTACCAGGTGCAGGCCGCCATCGCCGCCTGCCACGCCACCGCCCCGACGGCCGGGGAGACCGACTGGGTGCAGATCGCCGCGCTCTACGCCCGGCTGGCCCGGATGGTCCCGTCGCCGGTGGTCCGGCTCAACCGGGCCGCCGCGGTGGCCATGGCCGAGGGTC
>Ga0081539_10006778_pt1 | contig 10749 bp, 11 predicted proteins | sample TabmetS4T2R2_FD_71023 | JGI IMG/M metagenome (GOLD analysis project Ga0081539, IMG submission 71023) | Tabebuia heterophylla rhizosphere microbial communities from the University of Puerto Rico - S4T2R2 | ecosystem: Host-associated > Plants > Roots > Rhizosphere ... | reverse complement strand
AGACCGCATGAGCGCACTCATGCAGTCTCCAGCGTCGCGCGGCGGCGGCTCTCGACCTCGAGCACGCGGAGCAGGACGCACCCGAGCACGCCCCACACGACGCCGATGAATGCCTCGGTCGCGACCAGGCTCCACACGTCGCCGAGACGTGCGCCGTCCGTGAGCTCGCGCGCGGCCTGGATTCCGTGCGTCAAGGGCAGTCCCCGGCCGATCGCCTCGAGCCAGCCCGGCAGCTCGTCGAGCGGCACATTGACGCCGCACACGACGAGCAACACGCCGAAGAGGATGTTCGAGGAGACGGCGCTCTCGCGGACGCGCAGCCCGATCGCGCCGTTGACGAGCCCGAGACCCGTGCACGAGACCGCGGTGACGACGATGACGAGCGCCAGCGGTGCGAACGCGCTCGCCGGGATGTGGACGTGGAGCAGCAGACTGCCGGCGACGAACCCGAACGCGCCGACGAGCGCGCCGTTGAGGACGACGGGCAGCGAGCGGCCGAGAAAGAGCGCGAGCCGGCTCGCCGGCGACGACAACAGGATTCCGAGCGTCTGTGACCAGCGCTCGTCCGCGAGCATGTTCGCCATCGCGAAGAGGCACGGCAGCGACGTGTACTGCAGCGCGTTGCCGACGACGTAGAACTCGTCCGACTGCAGGTGCGCCGAACGGCCGATGTACGCGAAGAGCAGGATCTGGAAGATCGGCGCGACGAGGAAGGTCGGGATCAGGATCCACGGCGTCAGCCAGTTGAAGAGCGCCCGGTAGCTGAGCAGCCCGCCGACGAAGAAGACGCGGAGCGACCAGCTCACGACAAGGCGAGAGCCGCGGTTCGCCGAGCGGAGCGGAGCACGACCTCGGCGAGGGCGACGCCGGTCGCGAAGTAAGCGGCGCCGAGGCCCGCGGCCGCGAGGAGGTCGCCGAGCGGGCTCCCGCCGAGCGCCGCCTCGCGGATCGCGCGCACGCCGAAGGTGGGAGCGAGAATCCACGAGAGCGGGCCGACCCATGCCGGCAGCAGCGCGAGCGGGACAAGAAAGCCGCAGATCAGCCAGACCGGGTATTCGAGTGCGTTCCCGAGCGCCCAGGCCGAGCGGTAGCGAACGCATGCGACTGACAGCAGGAAGCCGAGGGCGCCGACCGACGCGATCGTGACGGGCACCGCGAGCACGAACAGCAGCGGGTGGACGAGGTGCATCTCGATCCCGAAGACGAAGTGTCCCCAGAGCAGCGTCGCGATCATGCTGTAGAGCCCGACCGTCGTCATCGCGACCGAGATAGGGAGCAGCACGAGCGCGAAGTTCGCGGGCGCCGCCGCCATCAGCTCGAGCGTGCCGTGCCGGCGCTCGCGCTGGAGCACAGAGCTCGCGGACGTGCTCGTCGCCGACCAGATGCCCATGACGCTCGCGCCGAGCGACGCGAACAGCAACGTGTGCTGGTCGTGACCGGCCCGGTACATGAAGAACGCCGTGGTCGCGAAGAACATCGGCCAGACGACGCTGAGAACGCCGTTGAACGCGGACCGCATCATCATCTTCAGGTTCAGGAACCACCCGAAGAAGACGAGGCGGGCGTTCCTCACGACTCGCTCACGAGCGCGACGTACGCGTCCTCGAGCGTCGGCTCGCGCGCGCTCACGCGCCCGACCTGTGCGCCGTCGAGATGCCCGAGCAACGCGTGTGTCAGCTCGCGGCCGTCGGTCTGCACCACGAGCACCTGCGCCTGCTCCCGCGGCTCGACGTTCACCGAGCGCACGCCGTCGAGCGTGCGCACCCGCTCGACGGCGGCGTCCTCGATCCCGAACACCTCGATCTCGACGACGCGGCCGTCCGTCACGTTCGCCTTCAGGTCGGCCGGCGTGCCCTCGGCGACGATCTCGCCCTTCGAGATCACCGCGATCCGGTCGCAGAGCTGATCGGCCTCGAACATGTAGTGCGTCGTCAGCAGGACGGTCTTGCCGCCGGCGACGAGCTGCGCGATCGTCGCGCGCAACTCGCGGGCGCCGACCGGATCGACGCCGATCGTCGGCTCGTCGAGGAAGACCACGGGCGGGTCGTGGAGCAGGCCGCGGGCGATGTGCAGCCGCTGTCGCATGCCGCGCGAGTAGCCCTCGACGCGCTCGTTCTCGCGGCCGTTCAGGCCGACGAGCTCGAGCAGCTCGCCGATCCGCGCTCGCATCTCGCGCGGCGGAACCGCATACAGCTCGGCGAAGTAGCGGAGGTTGTCGAGGCCCGAGAGCCGGTCGTAGAGACCCCGCTCGCCGCCGAAGACGTAGCCGATCCGCCTGCGCACCTCGCGCGCGTCCTTGACGACGTCGTAGCCGAGGACGCGGGCCGTGCCGCCCGTCGGGATCAGCAGCGTGATCAGCATCTTGATCGTCGTCGTCTTGCCCGCGCCGTTCGGACCGAGCAGCCCGAACAGCTCGCCCGGCTCGACGGCGAAGGTGACGCCGCGCACCGCTTCGACCTCGAGCGACTTGCGTCGAAACGTTCCCGTCGAGGTCTTGTACGTGCGGCGCAGTTCTTGCGCTTCGATTACGCCCACTGCCGCCAGGCTACAGGCGCATAGAATCGCCGTGGATGGCGGTTGTCGAGGGCTTCGTCACCTCCGAGCAGGAGGTTGCGCCGCGCCGTGAGGACGGTGACACCGCGGAGGTGCGGACGACGATCGACGCCTCCGCCGGGTGTCCGCATCTCGAGCAGCGTGTCCTGCGATTCGCGCCCGGCCGGTCACGCGAGCGGCGAAACGCCGGACGGCAGGAGGTGCTCTACGTCGTCTCCGGCCGCGGCACGCTGCACCTGGAGGGGTCGGCGCACGAGCTCGAGCCCGACATGGGGGTCTTCATCGTTCCGGGCGAGACCTACAGCGTCGAAAACCGGGGGCCGGGCGAGTTGCACCTCGTCTCGGTGACGGCGCCCGAGAGCGCGCTCGGCGTCGGGCCGAACCGGCGGGTCACCGTGCGCTACGCCGACCGCGACCCGCTGCCGGCGACCGCGAGCCGCGAGTTTCGGTATCTCGTCAACGAGGACGCGGGCTGCCTCGACGTGACACAGTTCGTCGGAGTGATCCCGCCGAGCAAGGCGCCGAGGCATACCCACGACTACGACGAGGTCGTCTACGTGATCGAGGGTGAGGGCGTGCTCCATCTGGGGGAAACCGAGACCCCGATGGGCGCGGGTACCTGCATCCACCTGCCGCCGCGGACGCTCCACACGCTCGAGAACAGCGGTTCCGGCAACATGCGCGTCCTCGGGGTGTTCCACCCCTCCGGCGACCCTAGTCGAGCGTATATCGACAACAAATGAGGTTCTTCCCTCGTCAAAGCGACCAGATCGCATGGCCAAAGGAGGGCACTACATGAAGAGAAAGGCAGGCTTGGCCCTGCTCGGGGTCGCAGCCGTCGCCGCGGCGGTCGCCGCGGTCGGCACCGCGGCCACGGACGGGGCAAGGGCGCGCCAGACGGCGGCCGCCACGACCGCGACGTGCAGCAAGGGCCGGGCGCTTTCCGTCGGGCTCGCTGCGCCGATCACGGGGGCGGTCGCGTCGCTCGGCGCCCAGCAACGCTCGTGGGCGAGGTTCTCGATGCAGCGCTGGAACGCGGCGCACGCGAAGCAGGGGTACAAGATCCGTCTCGTCGAGGGCGATACGCAGCTCCCGAACGTCGCGGAGGCGATCAAGGTCGCCAACAACTTCCGTTCGAACTCGTCGATCCTCGGCGTGGCCGGCCCTGCCGGCTCGCAGGAAGTCCAGGACTCGACGTCGGCATACCGGGCCGGCGGGCTGGCGTTCGTGTCCGGCTCGGCGACGCGCACGTCGCTGACCGACGGATCGCGGGCGGGCTACTTCTTCCGCGTCGTCCCGACCGACGCGAAGCAGGGTGCCAGCGTTGCGAACTACATCCGCACCGTGCTCAAGGTGAACCGCGTCCACATCATCGACGACCAGGAGGCGTACGGTCAGGGCCTCGCGGACGAGGTCGAAAGCCGCCTCAAGGCCGCCGGCGTGAACGTGACGCGCGACTCGGTCGCGGCCAAGACGTCGAGCTTCGCGGGTCAGATCGCGAAGATCGGCAACGACGTCCGCGTCGTCTACATCCCGTGGCAGGTCAGCGCCGATGCACAGAACTTCGGCCAGCAGCTGCGCGCGGCCGGGAAGACGGCGACGATCTTCGGCTCGGACGGACTCTTCGATCCGAGCACGTTCAAGATCGTCGGCTCGTACGTCTCGTTCTTCCCCGTCGCCCGGACCTCCGCCATCGTGACCGCGTACAAGCGCTCGCACGGCGGGAACCCGGACTACTTCGGGGCTCCGACGTACGAGGCCGTCCATGCCGTCGCGCAGGCGATCCAGCTCTCGTGCGCTGACGGGAAGACGAGCAGGGCCGACGTTCGCGCCCAGCTGCGGAAGGTCAACTTCTCGGCGAAGTCGACCGTCACCGGAATCGCCGTCAAGTTCACCAAGAACGGTGACGTCACGTCAGGCCGCTTCGGAATCTTCCGCATCGCCGCCAACGGCGCGTACAACCCGGTCGGGTAACACACCGGCACAGGCGAAACGGCGAGCGGCCCGCTTAGCGGGCCGCTTCGCTTTGTGGGAACCTAACCGCGCTCGTGGCCGAAGCGATCACGTTCTCCCGGCGGTATGCGGCTCCCGTCCTGGTGGTGTTGGTCGCCGGTCTGCTCATCGCAATCGAGCGGCAGGCCCTCACCGACTGGGTTCAGCGGATCCATGATCAGGGCTGGGCCGGTTTTTGGGCGCTCTTCGTCGGCGGCGTGACACTCGGCAGCGTCTACGCCCTGATCGCGCTGGGCTACTCGATGGTCTACGGGATCCTGAAGCTGCTGAACTTCGCGCACGGCGACGTCTACATGATCGGCGCCTTTGCGGGCTACGGGATGATGACCGCGCTCGGCGGGCCCCTCGACCCGACCGTGCCGATCGCGCTTTTGATCGTCGTGATGTTCATCGCCGCGATGCTCGGCAGCGGCGTGCTCGGCGTCGTGATCGAACGCGTCGCGTACCGCCCGCTGCGGGAAGCGCCGCGCATCGCTCCGCTGATCAGCGCCCTCGGCGTCTCCTTCTTTCTTCAGAACAGCGCGCTCTTGCTCTTCGGCGCGAGCTTCCGCAGCTACGACACGTTCGACCTCGGAGCCTCGAATCCGGGGTCCGGGATTCCCGGCCCGATGTTCAGGCAGCTGTTCACCCTGAGCACCGTTCCCGTTCGGCTCGCGCAGGTTCTCGTGGTCGTCGTCGGGCTGGCGCTGATGGTCGCGCTGACGACGCTGGTCCAGCGCACGCGCCTCGGCAAGGCGATGCGCGCCACGGCGTACGACCGGGAGGCGGCGGCGATGATGGGAATCGACGTCGACCGCGTGATCGCCTCGACGTTCTTCATCGGCTCGGCGCTGGCCGGCGCCGCGGGAGTCATGTTCGGCCTGGTGTTCAGCCAGATCTTCCACTTCATGGGGTTTCTCGCCGGTCTCAAGGGCTTCACCGCCGCGGTCGTCGGTGGAATCGGCTCGATCCCCGGCGCCATGCTCGGCGGTCTGCTCGTGGGGTTGGCAGAGACGTTCGCCGCGGGCTACGTGAGCGGCAACTGGTCGGACCTGCTCGTGTTCTCGATGCTGATCGGGTTCATGCTGCTGCGGCCGAGCGGCCTCCTCGGGACACGCGCCATCCAGAAGGTGTAGTGGGCACTCCGGCGACATCCCTCGGCCCCTGGCGCGCGTTCACGCGGCGCGCTGCTCCGTCCCCGGTCGCGTCCGTGGTGATGACTAGGAACGCTCCCTGCGTCCTTGCATTGCTTGGTGCTCGCGACCCAGGAGCTCGACGATGTCACCGGAGCGCCCACTGACGGGCCCGTCGATCCCGGATCTCCCCGAGCGGCCCGACACGCGCGACCGCCCGCGGATCGGCCGCGACGAGTGGGTCGCGACGCACGAGACGCGCACGGCGCGCGAGCGTGCGCTGATCCGGCTCTACAACCGGGTGCCGCCGCCCGCGCGGCTCGCGCTGCTGGCGCTCGTGACGATTCCGGTGCCGTTCCTGCTGAACACCGGCGACCTGTTCACGTTCGGCATCTTCACCGTGCTCTACGCGCTGCTCGCGCTCGGACTGAACGTCACGGTCGGGCTCGCGGGCCTCCTCGACCTCGGCTACGTCGCGTTCTACGGATTCGGCGCCTACTCGTACGCGATCCTCGCCTCGCCGCACTACGACTGGCACCTCCAGGGCGAGCTCGCGATCCCGATCGTCATCGTCGCGTCGGGCCTGCTCGGGTTGCTGCTCGGGCTGCCCTCGCGGCGCCTGCTCGGCGACTACCTCGCGATCGTCACGCTGTTCTTCGGGCAGGCGTTCGTGTTCTTCACGAACACCGCGAACCCGCGTGGGCTCACCGGCGGCGCGAACGGCATCCCCGACGTCGACGACCTCAACTTCTTCGGATTGCACATCCACTCGGAGCGCGCCTACTACTGGTTCGCGCTCGGCACGTTCATGGTCGTGCTCGCCGGACTGTGGTCGCTCCTGCGCTCGCGCATCGGTCGCGCCTGGCAGGCGCTGCGCGAGGATCCACTCGCAGCGGAGCTGATGGGCATGCCGGTCAACCGGCTGAAGCTCCTCGCCTTCTCGTTCGGAGCGGCCATTGCGGGGATGACGGGTTGCATCTACGCCGCGCTCGCGGGGAGCGTCGGGGCGGGTGCCTTCGACGTGCCGATCCTGATCACGATCTACGCGATCGTGATCCTCGGCGGGGTCGGATCGCTGACCGGCGTCGTCGTCGGGGCCGTAGCGATCAACGTCTCCTACGAGATCCTGCGCCCCGAGACGCCGGGCACTGCGCGCATTCTCTTCTACCTCACGATCCTCGCCGCCGTCGTCTGGCGCGTCCGGCCCTGGTTGCGGGTCGCGGTTGCCGTCGCGGGCGCGGTCGCCTTCGGCTTCGTCGTCCATGCGATCGCCGGTGCCGTCAGTGACACGGCGACGAGCGGCACCGCGATCGAGGCAGGTCGCCTTGCGGGCGCGATCGAGGACTGGGTGGTGATCCCCGCCCATGCCGGACGCTGGCCCGAGTACGCGTACGTCGGCCTGATCCTCGCGATCCTCGTGCTCACCCGGCTGCACGGGTGGTGGCGCACGCTCGCGCTGGCGCCGACGCTGTACCTCGCCGCGTTCGTCTGGGAGAACATCCTCGTCGACCAGCCGTCGGTGACGCGGTTGATCCTGTTCGGCGCCCTCCTGGTCGCGCTGATGATCATGCGGCCGCAGGGACTCCTCGGGACGTCACGAGTGGAGATCGTGTGAACGTCTTCCTCGCATTCCTGCCGGATCGATCTCCACCGGGAGGGGGGCTCGGGGGAGCCGAGAGGATCCCCCTTGCGCGGGGCCGTGGGGTCCCCGCGCGCCCGCGGGAAACCAAACGGGAGCTCGTGTAGTGGCCGCGCTGCTCGAGCTGCGCGACGTGTCGCTGCAGTTCGGCGGGTTGCGCGTCCTCGACGACCTCTCCCTGCACGTCGACGAGGGCGAGATCGTCAGCGTGATCGGCCCGAACGGCGCCGGCAAGACCACCCTGTTCAACGTCGTCACCGGCGTCTACCGGCCGGACGCCGGCGACATCCTGCTCGACGGGGAGTCGATCGCCGGCCTGTCGCCGCACGTGATCGCGTGCCGCGGCGTCGGCCGCACGTTCCAGACGCTCCGCCTCTTCCTGAACATGACCGTGAAGGAGAACGTGATGGCCGCTGCCTACGGCCACACGAAAGCCGGAGTGCTGCGCTCGTTGGTGCGCACGCCCGGAATGCGCCGCGAGGAGCGCGAGATCGAGCAGCTCGCCGAGCAGCGGCTCGGGTTCTTCGGCGATCGGCTCGTCGGGTACCGCTGGAATCAGCCCGCGTACTCGCTCTCGTATGCGAACCGGCGCCGGCTCGAGATCGCGCGCGCCACCGCGCTCAAGCCGAGGATCCTCCTCCTCGACGAGCCGGCCGCGGGGATGAACCCGGCCGAGACGCACGAGATCACGGAGCTGATCGGAAAGCTCCGCGCCGAGGGTGGCCACACGATCCTCGTCATCGAGCACGACATGCACGTCGTCGAGGGCATCTCCGACCGCGTGGTCGCGCTCGACCACGGCGAGAAGATCGCCGAGGGCTCGTTCGACGCCGTCGCGACCGACCCGCGCGTCGTGGAGGCCTACCTCGGGCTGCAGGCGAACGTCGCGAGATGAGCCTGCTCGAGCTCGACAACGTCGACACCTACTACGGGCAGATCCACATCCTGCAGGGTGCGAGCATGCGGATCGGCGACGCCGAGCTCGTCTGCCTGCTCGGCGGCAACGCCTCTGGGAAGTCGACGACGCTGAAGACGATCCTGGGCATCGTCCGCCCGCGGCGCGGACGCGTCGTCTTCGACGGGGAGGACGTCACGGGCTGGGCGACGAGCGCCCGCATCGCACGCGGGATCGCCATCGTCCCCGAGAACCGGCGACTGTTCGCGCCGATGACGGTGCTCGAGAACCTGGAGATGGGCGCCTATCTCCGCGGCGGCGGCAGCAAGGAGGACTTCGAACGGGTCTACTCGTTGTTCCCGCTCCTCCACGAACGGCGCTCGCAGCTCGCGGGCACGCTCTCCGGCGGGGAGCAGCAAATGGTGGCGATGGGCCGGGCATTGATGTCGCGGCCCAAGCTGCTGCTGATGGACGAGCCGTCGATGGGGCTCGCGCCGATTCTCGTCGAGCGCTCGTTCCAGATCATCAAGGAGGTGCACGAGGCCGGCGTCGCGATCCTCGTCGTGGAGCAGAACGCGAATGTCTCGCTCTCGATCGCCGACCGTGGCTACGTTTTGTCCACAGGACGCGTCGTGCTGGAGGGAAAGGCGACGGACCTGCTGCAGAACGAGGAGCTACGGAAGGCGTACCTTGGCCGTTGACGTCCACAAGCTGCCCGCGAAGTGCCGCCACCGCTTCCCGATCTTCGAGAAGCAGGTGTACGTCAACTCGTGCTCGCAAGGTGCGCTCTCCGACCACGTACGTGAGGCCTACGAGGCGTACCTCCGCGACTGGGACGACAAGGGTGCGCCGTGGGACTACTGGGTCGAGCGCGCCGAGGCTGCGCGCGCCGCGTTCGCGCGACTGATCAACGCGGACCCCGACGAGATCGCCGTGACGACGTCGCTCTCGGCCGGCGTCGCCGCGCTGGCCTCGGGGCTGCGCTACGCGGGACCGCGGCACAAGGTCGTGCTCACCGACTGGGAGTTCCCGACGATCGGGCAGATCTGGCACGCGCAGGAAGCGCGCGGAGCGCGCGTCGTGCACGTCCGCGAGGACGAGTCGGGGCAGATCCATCCGCGCAGCTTCCGGAGCGCGATCGACGAGGAGACGAAGCTCGTCTCCGTGACGCACGTCTGTTATCGCAACGGCGCGAGACTCGACGTCGAGTCGGTCGTCAGGCTCGCGCACGAGCACGACGTCCCGGTCCTCCTCGACGCCTACCAGACGATCGGCTCGATGCCGATCGACGTGCGCGCGCTGGGCGTCGATTTCCTCGCCTGCGGGACGCTCAAGTACCTCCTCGGGTCCGCCGGGCTCGGCTTCCTCTACGTGCGCCGCGAGCTGTGGGAGTCGTCTTGGCCGACGGCGACGGGATGGTTCGCGGACGAGGACATCTTCGCCATGGACATCCACGACTACTCGCCCGCGCGCAACGCTCGACGTTTCCAGTCGGGGACGCCGCCGGTTCCGTCGATCTACGCGGGGATCGCGGGGATCGAAGTGATGGAGGAGATCGGGATCGCGGAGACGCAGAAGCACGTGCGGCGCCTGACCGAGCTGCTGATCGACGGCGTCGACGAGCTCGGCGGAGCTGTCGCGACGCCACGCGACCCGAACCGTCGCGGCGCGCTCGTCTGCATCAAGTCGACCGACGCCGAACGGCTCGTGGCCGAGCTCGCCGTGGAAGGAATCGTCACGTCCTCGCGTGACGGGAACCTTCGGGTCTCGCCGCATGCGTACAACACCCCGGAAGACATCAAGACCGTCCTCTGGGAGCTCGGCCGGAAGCGACACCTGCTGGCCTGAACGGCTTTGCTCTAGTCAGAGCAACTCGACCAGTCTGACTAGAGCACCTTGACTTCTATAGCAAGATTGCTATTATCGCAAACATGCGATATCGGCAAGAAGAGCCGAAGGCCGTGGCCGAAACCGTCGACAGGCTGCGGCGTCACCTCGCCGGCGCGGACGACGGCTGGTTCTTCGCGCAGATCGCCGGGCAGGTATCCGAACGGAGGCAGGAGCTCGGGCTCTCGCAACAGGAGCTCGCCCGTCTCGTCGGCACCACGCAGTCCTCGATCGCACGGCTCGAGCGCGGCGGACGACCGCCGCGGATCGACACGCTGCTGAAGATCGCGGACGCGCTCGGCTGCGACCTGCGCGTCGACCTGATGCCGCGCGCCGGCCCGACGAAGGAGTAGTCATGTCCGAGCAGGTGCTGGACCGGCTCGACGCCGTCGAGCGGCAGCTGCATACCCTGAAACGCGAGGTCGAGTCGATTCGCGCCTCCGTCCCCGTCGGCCCGCGTCCGGAGCGCGAGGCCTCGACGACACCTCCACCGCCGCCGAGGGCACGGCCCATTGCGACGCCGCCGCCCGGGCGCACTGCGCCGCCTCCGACCGAGCCGCCCGTTCGCGTCGCGCCCGCGCATTCCCGTGCGCCGCGTCGCGAGCTCGACCTCGCGGCGCTATTCAGTGCCAAGACACTCTCCTGGGCGG
>Ga0081539_10006777_pt1 | contig 10749 bp, 7 predicted proteins | sample TabmetS4T2R2_FD_71023 | JGI IMG/M metagenome (GOLD analysis project Ga0081539, IMG submission 71023) | Tabebuia heterophylla rhizosphere microbial communities from the University of Puerto Rico - S4T2R2 | ecosystem: Host-associated > Plants > Roots > Rhizosphere ... | reverse complement strand
CGAGCCACGGAGACTTCACCACCAACGTGGCCCTCCAGCTCGCCAAGACGGTGGGCATGTCGCCCCGTGACGTGGCTGCGAAGCTGGCCGACGCGCTCCAGCGCGAGCGTCCACCTCACCTCGAGCGGGTCGACATCGCGGGACCCGGCCATCTCAACCTCCACCTCGCCCCCACCTGGTTGCACGAGGTGCTCCAGGCGGTGGTCGAGGCGGGCGAGGCATACGGCCACGGCCATGCGCTCGACGGCCTGCGCATCAACCTCGAGTTCGTGTCGGCCAACCCCACCGGACCGCTGCACGCGGGCGGCGGGCGCTGGGTGGCGGTCGGCGACGCGCTCGCCAACCTCCTCGCCGCCCAGGGTGCGATCGTGCACCGCGAGTACTACCTGAACGACGCCGGCAACCAGCTCGACACCTTCGCGGCATCGCTGTTCGCTCGCTACGAGAAGCGCAACCCGCCCGACGACGGGTACCACGGCCAGTACCTGGTCGACATGGCTGCCGCGATGCGCGCCGAGCTCGGCGACGACGTCACCGAAGAACAGGCGCGTGAGTGGGGTTACCAGTACAACCTCCGCACGCTCCAGGGCGACCTCGCCCGCATCGGCGTGCACTTCGACACCTGGTTCTCGGAGCGCACCCTGCACGAAGCGGGCAACGTCGTGCGCGCGCTCGACGACCTGCGCGCTCGCGACGTCGTGTACGACGCCGACGGCGCCACGTGGCTGCGCGCCAAGGACTTCGGCGATCAGCGCGACCGCGTACTGGTGAAGTCGGACGGCTCCACCACCTATCTGTGCAACGACATCGCGTACCACCGCGACAAGTTCGAACGTGGGTGGGAGCACCTCATCGACATCTGGGGCGCCGATCACCACGGCCAGGTGAAGTCGTTGCAGTCGGGGATGGAGGCGCTCGGATACCCCGAGGGCGAACCCGAGGTGCTGCTCGGTCAGCTGGTGAAGCTGATGAAGGGTGGACAGCCCGTCCGCATCTCCAAGCGCACCGGCAACGTGATCGCACTCGCCGACATCCTCGACGAGGTCGATCCCGACGTCGCCCGTCTCACCTTCCTCTTGCAGGGCATCGACACGACGCAGACCTTCGACCTCGACGTCGTCACCGCGCAGTCGATGGAGAATCCCGTCTACTACGTGCAGTACGCGCACGCGCGCATCGCTTCCATCGGTCGCAAGGCCGCGGAAGTCGGTGTGACGCGCCTCGCGGTGCTCGACGCCTCGCTCGCACCGCTGACGCACGAACGTGAGCTCGAGTTGCTGCGCGCGCTCGAGGCCTACCCCGGCGTGCTCGCGGAGGCGGCGGCGCTCCGCGCGCCCCATCGCGTCACCACCTGGGTGCGCGACTTCGCCAAGGACTTCCACGGCTTCTATCGCGACTGCCGCGTCATCTCCGACGACGCCGCGCTCACGCAAGCCCGCCTCTGGCTGGCCGAAGCGTGCCGGCTGGGCCTCGCCAGCGCGCTCGCCATCCTCGGTGTGCATGCGCCCGACGAGATGACCCGCCTCGACGACAGCGACGACAATGGTGCCGAGCCGTGAGCACCGACGCGCCCGCCGACGCCCCGCTCGATCTCCGCCTGCTGCCGCGCACGGCGACGGTCGACGCCGCGGGCCGACTCGCGATCGACGGCGTCGACCTCGACGCACTCGCCCGCCTCCACGGGACGCCGCTGTACGTGTACTCCGAGACCGAGCTCCGGGCGCGCGCCCGCGAGTACCGCGACGCGTTCGGCGCGCACGCGGTGTCGTACGCGGGCAAGGCGTTCCTCTGCGTGGCGATGGCCCGGCTGGTCGCCGAGGAGGGCTTGCACCTCGACGTCGCCTCCGGTGGCGAGCTGGAGGTGGCGCTGCTCTCCGGCTTCCCCCCGGAACGGATCGTGTTCCACGGCAACAACAAGTCGGCCGCCGAGCTCGAGCTCGCGCTCGACTGTGGCGTGGGCCGGATCGTCGCCGACTCGTTCGACGAGCTCGACCGCATCGAAGCGCTCGTCGCGACGGGTGCCGCCCCACCTCGCGTGCTCGTACGCGTCACCCCCGGTGTCGAAGCGCACACGCACGAGTACATCGCCACTGGCGCCGACGACTCGAAGTTCGGCTTCACGGTCTCGAATGGCAGCGCACGCGACGGCGCGTTGCGCGTCGCCAAGTCGCAGGCGATGGAGCTCAGTGGCTTCCACTGCCACATCGGTTCGCAGATCCTCGTGCTCGAGTCGTTTGCGCGCGCGGCGGCCGTCGTCGCCGAGTTGGCGGCCGACGTGGCCCGTGCCACCGGCGCGCCGGTTCCCGAGATCAACCTCGGAGGCGGGCTCGGCGTCCCCTACACCACCGACGACCTCGATGCGCCCAGCATCGCCGAGTTCGGACGGGAGACGCGTGCCGCGCATGCCGACGCATGCGCGACGTTCGGGCTCGATCCGGCACCCGCGCTCACCGTCGAGGCCGGGCGCTCCATCGCCGCGCCCGCCGGCGTCACCCTCTACACCGTCGGGACCATCAAGGAGATCCCCGGTGTGCACACCTACGTCGCGGTCGACGGTGGGATGAGCGACAACCCGCGTCCCGCCACCTACGGCGCTGCGTACGAGGCCGCGCTGCCCGCTCGCATCACTGCGGCGCGCCCGTTCGTCGCCACCGTGGCCGGCAAGCACTGCGAGCAGGGTGACCTCCTCGTGCGCGACGCGCACCTCCCGGCCGACGTGTCGGTGGGCGACATCCTGGTCACGCCCACCACCGGGGCCTACGGGCACTCGATGGCGTCGAACTACAACCTCGTGCCGCGTCCGGCGGTGGTGTTCGTGCGCGACGGACAGGTGCGTGAGGTGGTACGGCGCGAGACGTTCGCCGACCTCGTCGCGCGCGACGTCGCCGGTGAGGGAGACTGAGCGTATGAAGATGCAGCGGAGGCGTGGACAGCACGATGGCTCGCTCGCTGCGGGCCGGGATACCCGGCCCGCGGACGCTTGCTCGCGGAGCAGGCCGGGACGCCGTAGCGGAATCGACCCGAGCTGATGAACGAGTCGGTACGGGTCGGGCTGCTCGGCTGCGGTCACGTGGGTGGCGCGCTGGTGCGCCTCATCCACGACCACGCCGACGTGATCGAAGCCCGAGCCGGCGTGCCGCTCGAGGTGGCGCGCGTCGCGGTGAACGACCTCACCAAGGACCGCGGCCTGCCGCTGCCGGCGCGCCGCTTCACCGACGACCCCGACGCGGTGGTCGACGACCCCGACGTCGACATCGTGGTCGAGGTCATCGGCGGCATCGAGCCCGCCCGCCGACTGATCGTCGAGGCGTTGATGGGCGGCAAGCCGGTGGTCACCGCCAACAAGGAGCTCGTCGCCACCCACGGTCGAGAGCTGTTCGAGACGGCCGAGGGTGCGGGTGTCGACATCCTCTTCGAGGCGTCGGTGGGTGGCGGCATCCCGCTGATCCGGCCCTTGCGCGAGTCGCTCGCGGGCGACCGCATCCGCCGGGTGATGGGCATCGTCAACGGCACCACCAATTACATCCTCACCGGCATGACCGACCAGGGTGCGTCCTTCGCCGACGCGCTGGGCGAGGCGCAGCGGCTCGGGTTCGCCGAGGCCGACCCCACTGCCGATGTCGAGGGCTTCGACGCCGCAGCCAAAGCGGCGATCATCGCGTCGATCGCGTTCGGCGCGCGTGTCGTCGCGAGCGACGTGTACCGCGAAGGCATCACCGAGATCACCGCCGACGACATCGCGTCGGCGCGCGATCTCGGATACGTGGTGAAGCTGCTCGCCATCGCCGAAGATCTCGACGGCGAGATCGCGGTGCGAGTGCACCCGGCGATGGTGCCCGAGCACCATCCGCTGGCGTCGGTGCGCGACGCGTTCAACGCGGTGTTCATCGAAGGCGACGCGGTCGGCGAGCTCATGCTCTACGGGCGGGGCGCGGGCGGCATGCCCACCGCGTCGGCGGTGCTCGGCGACCTGGTCGACGCGGCCAAGAACCTGGTCGAGGGGCGCAAGGGCGCCACCATTGGCACCATGGCGCCGCGCCCGATCCGCGCCATCGAGAACGTCGAGTCGCAGTTCTACCTGCAGATGGAGGTGGCCGACCGTCCGGGCGTGCTGCACGCGATCACCGGTGAGTTCGGCAGCCGCGAGGTGTCGGTGCGTTCGATGCGCCAGCGCGGCATCGGCGACGACGCCCGCCTCATCTTCGTCACCCACAAGGCACGCGAGGCCGACCTGCGCGATGCCGTCGACGCGGTCGGTCGACTCGAGGTGGTGCACCGCGTCGGCTCCGTCCTGCGGGTCATGGGGGACGAGGAGTGAGCGCGGCGAGGCGGGCATCCCGCCGAGCAGCGAACGTGGCCCCGCGGCCCACCGCCGCAGGCGGTGAGAGCGGAGTGGACGAATAGTGGCTGCTTGGCCCGGGCTGATCGAGGCGTACCGCGAGCACCTGCCGGTCACCGACACCACACCGGTCATCACCTTGCTCGAGGGCAACACGCCACTGCTGGAGGCACCGCGCGTCGCGCAACAGGCCGGCATCGCGCGGGCGTACTTGAAGGTCGAGGGGTTGAACCCCACCGGTTCGTTCAAGGACCGGGGCATGACGATGGCGATCTCCACCGCGGTCGAGCGCGGCGCGAAGGTCGTCATCTGCGCATCGACGGGTAACACGTCGGCGTCGGCGGCGGCCTATGCCGCACGCGCCGGCCTCATGTGCGCAGTGGTGATCCCGCAGGGGCAGATCGCGCTGGGCAAGCTCGCGCAGGCGCTGATCCACGGCGCGCGCGTCGTACCGGTGCTCGGGAACTTCGACCGTGCGCTCGAGATCGTGCGTGAGCTCGGCGAGCGCCCCGGCGTCGAGGTGGTCAACTCGGTCAACCCGGTGCGCATCGAGGGCCAGAAGACCGCGGCGTTCGAGATCGTCGACGTGCTCGGCGATGCGCCCACGATCCACTCCATCCCCGTGGGCAACGCCGGCAACATCACCGCGTACTGGCGTGGCTACTCCGAGTACGCGCAGCTCGGCCGGGCGGCGCGCACGCCTCGCATGCTCGGGTGGCAGGCGGCCGGCGCCGCGCCGCTCGTGCTCGGCGAGCCCGTGCTGCACCCGGAGACGCTGGCCACCGCCATCCAGATCGGCAACCCCGCGTCGTGGCAGGGCGCCATCGACGCCCGTGACCAATCGGGTGGCCACATCGGTGCCGTCAGCGACGCGCAGATCGTCGAGGCCTACCGCATGCTGGCCGCGGAGGAAGGCTGCTTCGTCGAGCCGGCATCGGCGGCGTCGGTGGCCGGGCTCCTCCAAGCCGCGGCCGACGGCCTGCTCGCGGCCGACGACGTCGCGGTGTGCACGGTCACCGGCCACGGCCTCAAGGACCCGAACCGCGCCATCGCCGAGGTGCAGGTGGGCGATCCGGTCGACGCCACCGCGACGACGGTCGCGACCGCCCTGGACCTCACGTGACCACTGCGCTCGTCACCGGTGCCTCAGCCGGCATCGGCCGCGCGTTCGCCAGCGCGCTTGCGGCACGCGGCAACGATCTCGTGCTGGTGGCGCGCGACGGCGGTCGGCTCGAGGAGCTTGCCGCCGAGCTGAGCGCCATGCACGGTGTCGCCGCCGACGTGCTCGCCTCCGACCTGCTCACCACGCACGGTGTGGCCGTCGTCGCGGAGCGCCTTGCCGATCCCGACCACCCCATCGACCTGCTCGTCAACAACGCCGGCTTCGGCACCTACGGCCGCTTCGCCGAGCTCGACGTCGAGCGTGAGGTGCAGGAGGTCGAGCTCAACGTCGTCGCGCTCCTCCGACTCACGCACGCGGCGCTGGGCGCGATGGAGCGGCGGGGGAACGGGGCGATCCTCAACGTCGCGTCGCTCGCCGCCTACCAACCGAACCCGATCAGCGCGACGTACGGCGCGACGAAGTCGTTCGTGCACAGCTTCACCCACGCCGTGCGCGAGGAAGCCCGCGGCACCGGCGTCACCGTGATGCTGGTGTGCCCGGGGTACACGCACACCGAGTTCCACGACCGCGCTGGTCTCGGACCTACCGACGTGCCCGAGTTCCTCTGGCAGTCGGCCGACGAGGTCGTGGCGGCCGCGCTGCGCGACCTCGACCGCGGGCGGTCGGTGTCGATCCCCGGCGTGCTCAACCAGACCGCGGCGGCGATGTCGAGCATGGCACCGGCGGGGATCACGCGCCGCGTTGCCGGCGTCATCATCAAGCGCTCGGGGTGAACGGCGTGGGCGGCCCGACCGCGGTGCTGCTGCTGTCGTGCCCCGACCAACCCGGCGTGGTCGCGGCGACCGCCGACTTCGTGTACCGCCACGGCGGCAACATCGTCGACGCGCAACAGCACACCGACCGCACCGACGGGATCTTCTTCCAGCGGGTCGAGTTCCTCCTCGAAGGCTGTGACCTCGCGCGCGACGAGATCGTTCCGGCGTTCCGTCCGATCGTCGACCGCTTCGACATGCAGTGCGCGGTGCGCTTCTCCGACGACGCTCCGCGCGTCGGCGTGCTCGTGTCGAAGGAAGCGCACTGTCTCGTCGACCTGCTCGCGCGCTCACGCCGCGGCGATCTCAACATCGACATCCCCGTCGTGATCTCCAACCATCCCGACCACGCCGAGGTGGCCGAGTGGTTCGGCATCGAGTACGTGCACCTTCCCGTCAGTGCCGACACCAAGTCCCAACAGGAGCGCGACGTGCAAGCGGTGCTGGAGCGGCACGGCATCACGCTGGTCGTGCTGGCGCGCTACATGCAGATCCTCAGCGGCGACTTCGTCGCGCGGTGGCCCGACTCCATCATCAACATCCACCACTCGTTCCTCCCCGCCTTCATGGGCGGGCGCCCGTACCACCAGGCCCACGAACGCGGCGTGAAGATCGTGGGCGTCACCGCGCACTACGCGACCGCGCTGCTCGACGACGGCCCGATCATCGACCAAGACGTCGTGCGCGTCAGCCACCGCGACGCGGTCGAAGACCTCCAACGGCGCGGCCGCGACCTCGAGGTGGTCGTGCTCGCCCGCGCGGTGCACGCCCACGTCGAACACCGCATCCTCGTCCACGGCCGCCGCACCGTCGTGTTCGAGTAGCCGACACCCCGAACCGGCGTCGCAGAGCGTGAACAATCGCGGCGCTGCGACGCCAGAACGAGGGGAGGGGCTACGCGTTGTCGACGCGGAAGATGCCGTCGGCCAGTGACAGCACGTAGAGCTTGCCGTCGTTGCTCTCGCCGAAGCTCGACGGCGAACCCGCCTCCAGCCCGGAGTCGACCTGGGTGACGCCACCATCGCCGTCGGGTTCGAGGAGCCGGATGGTGCCGTCGCAGTTGTCGGTGAAGAGATAGGTGCCCTCGAGCCCGCGCACCTTCGTGCCGCGGTAGACGAACCCGCCGACCACCGCGCACGCACCGGTGTCGTGGGAGATCTCGTAGACGGGTGGCACGGCGTCGACCGGCGGCCGCCCTGCATAGGCGTGATTGCCCTCGAACCGGTTCCACCCGAAGTTGTCGGCCTTGCCGGCGTCGCGCCCGTCGGTCGCGGGTACGTGATCGATCTCCTCGTACGCGCCCTGGCCGACGTCGCCGATCCACAGGTCGCCGTTGGCGCGGTCGAACGAGAAGCGCCATGGGTTGCGCAGGCCGTACGCCCAGATCTCCGGGCGGGCACCGGACACCCCGACGAACGGATTGTCGGTGGGGATGCGGTAGGGCGAGCTCGCGGTCGGCGTCGGGTCGATGCGCAGGATCTTGGCGAGCAACGTGCCGAGCGACTGGCCGTTGCCGCCGGGCGCGTGTCCTGAACCGCTGTCGCCGGCACCGCCGCCGTCACCCATGCCGATGTAGAGGTAGCCGTCGGGACCGAAGACGAGCTGCCCTCCGTTGTGGTTGGGCTGCGGCTGGTCGATCGCGAGCACGTTGCGGCGCGAGCTCGGGTCGGCGTTGCGTCCCGTCATCGTGTACTCGTCGATCTGCGTGTCGCCGGCGCGGTCGGTGTAGTCGACGTAGAGCTTCTGACCGTCGGGCGAGAACGCGAGCCCGAGCAGTCCGCGCTCACCGCCGTCCTGACTCACGTAGCCGACGAGGTTGAGGACGGGTGTGTTCGAGCGCTTGCCGTCGCGCAACGACCACACCATGCCGTCCTGGCTCGTGACGTAGAGCGTGCGCGTGGCCGGCCGGGCCGCCATCGCGGTGAGACCGCTGGTGCCGTCGATCTTGGTCAATCGCAGCCCCGGTGCCGCGTCCGCCGATGGCGTGAAGACGGCGAGAACCAGGGCGATCGTGCCTGCGATCGCGAGGCGCTGCATGGGTTCGGCACCGTATCGCCTCGGAATGCCTCCGCGACCTCGCGTAACCTCGCGGTGATGAAGTACCTCGTGCTCGTGCCCGACGGCTGTGCCGACGAACCGTTGCCGGAGCTCGACGGTCGCACACCGCTCGAAGCCGCGCGCATGCCGCACCTCGCTCGGCTCGCGGCGAGCGCCGAGGTCGGGTTGGCCGAGGTGATCCCTCCGGGTCTTCCACCCGGGAGCGATGTCGGCAACCTCGCCATCCTCGGGTACGACCCCGCGGAGTACCACACCGGCCGCGCGCCGATCGAGGCCGCCGCGATGGGCGTCGACCTCGCGCCAGGTGAAGTCGCGTTCCGCTGCAACCTCGTCACCGTCACCGACGACACCATGGTCGACTTCGCCGCTGGTCACATCAGCAGCGAGCAGAGCCACGTGATCATCGCCGCGCTCGACGACGCGCTCGGCAACGGGCGCGACGGCGTGCGCTTCCATCCCGGTGTCGAGTATCGGCATCTCTGCGTCGTGCCGAGTGATCTGGGCGACGCGGAGTGCGTCCCTCCGCACGACCTCACCGGTCAGCCCATCGTGCTCCCGAGCGGACCGGCCGCGGCCAAGCTCGTCGCCCTGATGGACGCCTCGAAGCCGGTCGTCGCGCGCGCGGCGGCGGAGGTCGGATCGATCGCGACGCAGATCTGGCTCTGGGGACAGGGAACGCGCCCCGCGATCCCCGACTTCACCGAGCGGTTCGGCGTGCGCGGCCGTCTCTCCTCGGCGGTCGATCTCGTGCGTGGCCTCGGCGTGCTCTCGGGCATCGAGGTGCTCGACGTTCCCGGCGCGACCGCGGGCTTCGACAACGACTACGTCGCGCAGCGCGACGCCGCGCTGGCGTCGCTCGCCGACCGCGACCTCTTCCTCCTCCATGTCGAAGCCACCGACGAAGCGGGCCACCAGGGTGCGATCGACGAGAAGGTCGCGTCGCTCGAGCGGTGGGACGCCGACATCATCGGTCCGCTCGTCGATGCGCTCGGCGACGAGCCGTTCCGCATGCTGCTGCTGCCCGACCACGCAACACCGTGCGCGGCGCGCACGCACACGTCGGAGCCGGTGCCGTACCTCTTGTTCGGCACCGATCGGCCCGGTCCCGGCGGTGAGTACACCGAGCGCGGCGTCGCGGGCTGCACGCCCGTTCCCGCGCACGACCTCATGGCCCGACTCCTCAGCTGACCGCGCGCAAGCGAGCGGCAGAGAGCCATGGTGAAGAGGCGGCTGCTTGCTGCTCCGCTCGGCTCGGCAGTAGAGTGGCGCCCGCCGCCGGTCGATTCTTCGTTCAGTCGCGTGCTGGTCGACGATCCCGGTTTCAGGTGCCGAAGCCCCGGCAGAACCCCCGATCTGTCGAGGTCTGACAACCGTGCCCTTCCTGCCCGTGCGCCAGCGCGCGGCACACGATCGGCCGAGGGAGGGCGAGATGAGCGTGAGCGAGCCGGACGATCTCCCGACGGGCAGCCCGGCGAGTAGCGAGCGTCAGATGGAGATGGCATGAGTCCGGAGCAGCAGATCGATCGGTCGGTGCTCGCCGGCAAGGACCGCGACGAGCTCCACACGATCGCCGGCGCGATCGGTGTGAAGGCCGCGACGCGCATGCGCAAGGCCGACCTCATCGACGCCATCCTCGACGCCGCCAACGGCGGTGAACCGGCGAAGGCGTCGTCCACGAGTACCGACGCCACGCCGTCCACGGGTCGTCGCGTGCGCTCGACCAAGTCGTCCCGCGCCACCGACGACGACCTCGCCGCACTCGCCGCGGAAGAGGACGCGTTGGGTGGTGACACCGGCGACGAGCCCGAGCCGCCGATGCCGCGTGCGCGCGCCCGCCGAGCCAACCCCGCGCCCGTCGAAGACGACGACGCCGACGACGACGCGTCGTCGAGCGACGACTCCGGCCGCGACGACGATGGCGACGAGCGCACCGACAGCGACGACACCGACCGCGATGACGGCGCGCAAGACGGCGGCGACGGCATCGACCCCGAGGACGAGCGCCAGTCGTTCGGTGAAGGCAACCGACGCGGACGTCGTCGTCGCCGCGGCCGCGGTGGGCAAGACGCGGTGACTGACGGGCGTCCGGGCGAGTACCAGGGTGAGCCCATCCCCGTCGCGGGACTGCTCGACCTCCGGCCCGAGGGCTATGGCTTCCTCCGCGGCGACGGCTACCTGCCCGCGCAGAAGGACGTCTACGTGTCGGCGTCGCAGGTGCGACGGTTCGCGCTCCGCAAGGGCGACTTCGTCACCGGTTCGTCGCGACCGCAGGCGAGCAACGAGAAGTACCCCGCGCTGCTCCGGGTCGACGACATCAACGGGATCACGCCCGACGACGCGCGCGCCCGCCCCCGGTTCGAAGACCTCACCCCGTTGTTCCCCGACTCGAAGCTGAACCTCGAGCACAGCGGCGATGC
>Ga0081539_10006776_pt1 | contig 10752 bp, 11 predicted proteins | sample TabmetS4T2R2_FD_71023 | JGI IMG/M metagenome (GOLD analysis project Ga0081539, IMG submission 71023) | Tabebuia heterophylla rhizosphere microbial communities from the University of Puerto Rico - S4T2R2 | ecosystem: Host-associated > Plants > Roots > Rhizosphere ... | reverse complement strand
TCGAAAACGGAGGAGACGGAAACATTTATCTTAGAAGCTACATGGCCCGTTGAAGCCGCCCAAGCTGTTTTCTTCCAAATAGCCAAGGCTATTCATGCTGGGGGAGGCTACGTTTAAGTCAAGGGTAAGCCAGCCGGGGTTGCGAGCCGTCACCATGGCGTAATCGTTTCTGTGCATTGTGGTGACCAGCGCAGACGTTGTATCCGGGCTGCTGAAAATAGAGGTGTCTTCTGTCATCATGGCATAGCAGATTCCGGCGATCGGCGCGACGACAGTTGGAATGCTCCCACAGCCGGGCGTGACATTGATATCAATGGTCTTCAACACCCATCGCAATCGGAAGAGACCGACATTCCCAGCCTGAGCAGTACCAGGCTCGAAGCCATAGAAACCGTCCGCGGTTTTGGCAGTCGGCTGGACCTTGTCGCTCGGCCCGAACGTGCCGAACACATCGGACGCCGCACTGGGGCGATTATAAATATCCGCTGCATTCGCCGCCGTCAGTTCACAGGGGCCGGAAGGAGCAGGTGTGGCTGGCATGCAGGAGACCAGCAAAACGGCGAGTAATGGGAGGAGCATAAATTTATACATGAGATTTTTCATCCTTTCTGAGTTTTGTGTTTCCTCTAAAGTGATAAACGACAAAAGAACGAAATTTCCTGCAACTACAATCATATACGGAAACAGAAGAGATCCGTTTCACTGGAAGTCACGGCATGATATACCTAAAGGTGCAATCTGACGTACCACAACGTCGCTTTGAAAGCGAAACCAAAACGACATGATACAATCACCGCAAGAACAAACTGGTAGGTCACGCTTTTAGCGTGACTCTCTCTTTGAGCTAGCTCTTTGGCGGGTTGCCCACCTTCGTTTCACTTACCTGCACTCCCTGGCACTGACCGTGATTTGCTTAGCAAATAAGGCAAGTAACGGGGACGCTGCACAGCAAACCCGCCCTACAAAACCTGTTAAGAATGGGAGATAGAGATGTCCGCGTCATCGAATTCAAATGCTCATACGATTATTGTCATGCACGGAGACCAGACCGGCGAAGAACTGTTGCAGGAGGCGCTCCGTGTGCTGAACCCAAATGTGATCGGCTTGCAACTGGACTTCCAGCATTTCGACCTCAGTCTGAAGGAGCGGCGTGCGACCCAAAATGAAGTCGTGAGGGAAGCCGCCGCCGCTATGGTCGAAAGCGGCATGGGACTAAAAGCCGCCACGATCACACCGCCCGACCCGAAGGATGTGGGCAGCCCAAATGCGCTGCTGAGGGAAGCCATCGGTGGCACGGTCATCTTAAGGACAGGCCGGCGCCTCCCGCGCGTCCGCCCGGTCGGAGGCGTACACGACCCGATCTCGATCGTGCGCATGGCAGTCGATGACGCTTATGGTGCCAAGGAGTGGCGTGAAACAACATCAGATGGAGATGAACTCGCCTTTCGCACGTCCAAGATCAGCCGGAAAATTTGCCGGGGTGTGGCTGAGTTCTCCTTCAATCTTGCCGAGCGTACAGGTGCAAGAGTTTTCGGTGGTCCCAAGTTCACCGTCAGCCCTGTGTATGAAGCCATGTTCAAAGAAGAGCTGGATGCAGCAGCAGCCCGGCATCCGAACGTCGTATATGATCCGCAGTTGATCGACGCGACCCTGGCACTCTTGCTAAAGATCGGTGGAGAGGCGTTAGTGATCCCCACGCTGAACCGGGATGGAGACATCCTCTCCGATTTGGTCCTGGAGATGTTTGGCAGCATCGCCGGAGCGGAGAGTCAGGTGCTGGCGCTGGATGGTGAATCCCGTGTCAAAGTCGCGATGACAGAAGCTCCGCATGGTACCGCGCCCGCGCTTGAGGGCAAGAACATTGCCAATCCGATGGCGATGATCCTGGCTGGAGCAGCGATTCTCACTTATGTGGATACGCCACAGGCAGGGAATGCCTCACGCGCCATCTATGAATCGGTGTTTGAAGCAGTACACAACGGGCTGGCAACCACCGATCTAACCGGCCGCTTGTCCACGACAGAATTCACCGATGAAGTGATCAAGCGTGTAGAAGGAAAACTCGAGGTGTGGAGAGGACTGCGCAGTTAGTGGGTTGGAATTTTTTCTAAACACAAAGGTCACGAAGGTCACCAAGTAAAAGATCCACAAAATTATCCTTCTTTTTCCCTTTGTGTACTCTGTGCCCTTCGTGTTAAGAATTTCTTCCGTTTAACACGGGAAGCTACAGAATCAAAACTCGCTACACGACGGGTTTTGTTTTTGTGTCAAAGATGAGATTCAGAAAACAACTCCTGATACCAAAATCACATTGGCATAAGGAGAAAACTCACCGGTACGTACCACTGCGCGGGCATGTGCAGTTCTGCTTTTGAATTCAGAATGACTTACAAACTCAAAGGGAATATCAGGTAATAGTTCCTGTATAGCTTCCAGGAACTTTGGATTTCGAGCCTTTACTTCCTCCGCAAGGAAGACTTTTCAACCTTGATTTCCTCAAGAACAACTTTCAGAGTCTGTGCTGCGCCGGGTATACCCTGTGTCAAGGCTAGATCGATTCTCTACGTTTCATTTGGAATCTGTAAGCTTGCGTCCGCAATTACAAGCGTATCGAGGTGCCCGAGTGTCGCGATGAGGTAGGATAAATCTGAGTGAAGTAAGGTCGTTTTTTTCATTTGCATCCCCCGAGACAATGAAATCTACACATTCAATAGTTATACCACTTGATAGAAAACATCTTTAATTGTGTCACCTATCTTTTTGCTCCTGGTGCCACATATCATTATCATGAAAATGATGAGTAACGCATCTCCTCATCAGTCTTATGCGATATACTCAATCTTAAGATGAATGCTCTTCAACCCGGGCAGATGCTGGGTCCTTATCGAATTATCAAGCAGATCGGCAGGGGTGGAATGGCGACTGTCTATAAGGCATACCAGCCTTCCATGGACCGTCATGTGGCGATCAAAATCCTGCCGGGTGAACTAGCGGAGAGCAAGGAATTCGCCGGGCGCTTCCAGCAGGAAGCTCGCATCATTGCCAAGTTGGAACATCTGCACATCCTGCCGGTCTTTGATTACGGTGAGCATGATGGTATCGCTTATCTGGTTATGCGTTATCTCGAAGCAGGGACACTCAAGGAGAAACTCGAATCAGGTCCGCTTTCGCTGAGTGAAATCGATCAGCTTCTAAGTCAACTTTGCCGCGCGCTTAACTATGCTCATGGTCATGGTGTAATCCACCGTGATCTTAAACCTGCCAACGCACTTGTGGATGATGATGGGAATCTCTTTCTCACCGATTTTGGGATCGCCAAGTTATTGGAGGGTACATCTCACTTTACAAACACTGATGCTGTGATGGGAACGCCGGCTTACATCAGTCCTGAACAGGCGCAGGGACAACCGGTCGATCAGCGAACAGATATTTACTCGCTTGGAATCATTCTCTACGAAATGATCACGGGACGCGTCCCATTCACTGCTGATACACCGCTGGCTGTCATCTTCAAGCACGTGAGCGATCCCTTGCCTTTGCCTTCAACGATCAAACCTGATGTTCCAGAAGCAATCGAACAGGTGATCCTGAAAGCGCTTGCCAAACAACCGGAAGACCGGTTTGCCACCGCCGCGGAATTTCTCGCCGCATGGAAACGCGCCTACGCAGAGAGTGAGAGCGCCCCGCGCGCCCCAGTGCCTGATGCCACAATCAAGGAATCCACTCTTCAGCCAAGCAAGGCTAGTCAGCCAACTGTCGCGGCAGTCAGTGAGACGAAATCAAGATCTTCATCTACTACAAGATGGATCGTTGGTGGCGTGATCGGTATCTGTCTTCTGCTGATGGTTGCAGCCGGAATTGCACTGGCGCTCAACCGGCGAGTCAATACAACGCTTGGTCCAAGGCCTGAGCAAACCGCGGCTGCCACTGAGGCATCTCGGCCTTCACAGCCAACAGCAGCTGTTGCAGGTAGTCCGGAAGAGAATCAATTTACTATATCCATTGGGGATGAGATCACAAATGGAGTACCAGCGCCAGGGGCAGGCTTTATCGAGGCGCCGGGCTCAAGAGATATTTATACATTCACCGCGGAGCCCGGTCAAAGGATTTATATCCACATCATCGAAAATAAACCGACAGACCCAAGTAAGACAATGGATATTTACCTGACGGACGATCTGGGTCAAAATGTTATTGCGAGCTGCATCCAATGTGGCGACCCTGGCGCAATCACGCTGGATCGCGGTGGAACCTACACATTGACCATCGGCAATGAGGAGTCCTCCAATCAAGCTTCCGGAACCTATCGGATCAAGCTGTGGGAATTGCCGCCGCCCGATACGTTCGAGATCCAGATTGGGGACAAGATCAGCAACGGTACACCAGGTGAGGGGGCTGGCTTCATCGAAGTGCCCGGAGCCAATGACATTTATACATTTTCGGCAGACCCTGGTCAGACGGTTTACTTCCAGGTCGTTCAGCCACCTCAAACCAGTGATACGATCTATTGGAGTCTCATAGACCAGGTCGAACAGAAAGTCTTTGATTCTTGCCTACAATGCAGCGACCCAGGCCGGATCACACTGGAACAGGGTGGCACATACAAAATTTTGGTCGGGAACCAAAGCGGGGCTGCAACGGGAACATACTCTATTCGATTGTGGGATGTAGCTCCTCCTGATACGTTTACAATCGAAATTGGCGATGAGATTGCAAGAGACATCCCCGGACCTGGTGCGGGGAATATCGAATCACCTGGCGCGCAGGATATTTACAACTTTACGCTCAGCGAGAGTCAATCGTTGACGTTCCAGGTGAAACAACCGCCACAGACCAATGACACGATCTACTGGCGTTTGGTGGATGAAGGGGGAAACGAAATCTTCAACACATGCCTGCAATGCGGTGACCAAGGTCCGTTTACACTGGAGGCTGGAACCTATTCTGTGATCGTGGGTAACCAGAACCAGCCGGGCACAGGCACGTATCAACTGGCGATTCTCACGCCATAAAGTTACTGCATAACATTGCTTAAAAGAATAACTCGCCGTATCTGGCAGGTATGTAGTGCTGAGGGCGAGATTCGCGAAGTCCCATGCAATGGGGACTCGCGACCAATGACTTATGAGTTCCGTGTTTCTTGGATATAGAAATCATGTACTTTATAGAAATGGTACTATAGAGCAAGGGAAATTATATATACGATCGTAACAGACAAATGCTATATTCATCTATTACGATCGCTAAATGAACAGATTGGGAATTATCTTTGATAGAGCCAGTTGCCCCAGCCCATTATTCTTCCGCTAATGGATGCTTTTGTAGGATAATTTGTGTTGTATCTGGCGTTGGCCATCCAGGGAACATAAGCGGCGGCATTCGAGATGCCCCACCCGGATCTTTGCATAAAGTCCAGGGATCGTTTGAGCGCCTGGTTAGACCAATCGTAAGGATTACCATAGCTTCCTGCGCGATAGAGTAATTCAGCGGAAACATACAGTCCCTGTAGCGCTTCCCAGGAATAACTAATTCCTGATCCTTGAGCTGTACAACAACCACCGCCACGCGAAACATCTTCTACCAGGGCTCCGTCGATATTGATTCCTGATTTCTCACAGGCTGGATCCGTGCCGGTCCAGGCTGCATCATTGCAAGCCCAGGTGGCATTGTAACCGGCAGTATGCTGGAAATAGCCGTTTCTTCCTGGAGCATTTGCCGGATAAGCACTCCGTTCACCCAAAAACGCACGGATGATCAAGGCTGCTCGATTCACGTCAGCGGTATCACCCAGATAAATACTTGCGGCAATTCTGCTGGCACAGGCAAAGGTATTCCAATTCCCGGCAGCATTTTCACAGGTATATGTAATTGCTTTCCATCTGCCATGCGTTCCTATGTTGGTTGTTCGAATTGTGGTCAGCCAGCTCCTGAATTCGTTATCTGCATTCGCATCGAAATTCTTGAGGTCGATGAGATCCGCGGAAATGACGTAGGCGCCCAGTTGTCGACCAGCAGCTAATACACCATTTATTGTTTGCCACTCACTCGATTCGTCTAAAGTTCGTTTTGCCGCAAGAATGCCATCTCTCACTTTACTTCGTAGCGCCGGATCGCCCGTTCGTGCATAGGCAAACGCTCCTGCGAGTGTGTTGATCGCGTGTTTATTATCCTGAATTTTCAGGTCGGCAGTACCCCAACTTCCATAGGCGATCGAACGCATCTTATCCCAGGCAGCGCCAGAAGTGGGAAGACTCATCAATTCGTTGGCTGATATCCACATCCCACTCCCAGCTGCCTTTGTATTGGTATAACTCCCCAGGATCATGGCAGATGCCAGGATCAGACTTGCAAGTTGGTACGTTATTTTGTTCATCGTGTTCTCCTTTTTGAAGTCATCTGTCGATACGAAATTGCTTCGTGCTGAGGAATAAGGTGGTTGATAGCGTTTTGAACTTGTGAAGAACGAAAACCATGGTGGATGAACACGCCCAATCTTATGCAGGATGGAAATAAACTGAATAGGAGTCGAGTACCAAAATCGTTGTCAGATCTGTAAACGGATTACTAAGGTCATGCTTTAGATAAGCAATGTATGAAAAATAGATAACAGTATTGCAAGTGAATAACAAATTCCTTTTCTGTTTGGGTGATGCGGCTTGTCAAAGGCATGGATGTTGGTGCAGTTTCGTGGCGGTATTGTCACCGATTCCGCTTAGGACCCCCCCATATAAAGAAAACGGTGGTCTCTTTCAGGTTGAGACCACCATATACAGCAGGACTTATTTGTCCATTTTTAAGTGTCGTGGGCGAGATTCACGAAGTCCTCCACAATGGAGGACTCGCAACCAAGGGCTTATGATCACAATTTCTTCTATGGTGAGATTTTAAGGTAGCTACTTTCTCAATAGTCCCCTGCACTTTGTCTAGCTTATTACTTGCCAGTGGAACGCAGGCTTCTGTTTTTTATCTCTATAAAGTTCTCAAAAATTGAGGTTCACGACTGAGCTTTGCTTCGTAGCCTGTTCCAAATCTTCACTGACTTGAGATAACGGTTTAGAATTCGTGCTGTTTACGCTGGTTGCGTACTCACGATCATCACATAGTTTTCGACATCAGAAACCGCTGTGTGCTCACGGCGATTTTATGTTGTATAATCCTCTTCTCTAGGAGAAGCAAAGGCAAATACCCTCACTCTCACCCACAGCCAGATCATCGGCAACCTCATCATAGAGCTCCTCAACGGCGAAATCTCTGACGAAACCCTCAAGTAGGTGTATAGCATCGACACCACCGAAATGGATCATCCTCTTCAGCATATCATCAGCTTCATCCAGGGAGCTATAAACCCTGGCGAAGACCGAGACTGAATGATCGAAACCGCTCTGGCTGACCTGAGCTACTTGGCGCAGGCAGCTCTAAATCATAAATAGTCCTATAAACCGAACACCAGAAACCGCCGTGCCTAACGACGGTTTTTCTAATTCATACACAAAGGAGAAGCAGCCATGAAAGAGCGTGCTCAATCGGCGGTAGTAGTCGGTCTGGTGCTCATCTTCGTTATCGGCGCAACATTCATGATCTTGGCGGGCGGATTGCCGGGCATAAAGGCAGGGGCGGATACAATTGCTGATAACCTAGTCAGCGGTGAAACCTATGTTATGTGGAAAGGTTCACAGACCCTCCATCCCAACCAGCACGCCATCGCCTCTCACGGGCAGGATGCCTACGATAGCGTCGATTGCTACAACCGAAATGGCGCATTCCACGTCATGGCGAATGCAGACGGCGATTTCAACCTGCTGTGCAGGGACGATGATGGAACGGTACGGGATGTGATCCTCAAGCGACGTGGCAACTCCAACATCTTCGACTTCGTCAACGCCTACACTCCCAAGGGTGGCAACTTCCCGCGCATCAAAACCTGGCTGGAGAACACATGGAAATGCGGTAAGGGCCACATGCCCAACGATGCACTCATCGTGATCGACAACGTTATCCCATGATATACTAAACTCGTTCAAGGAGACAGAATGGCTACAGCTACACAACATCTGACCGCCACAGCACGAGCCGTCCTCGGCCAAATGCTTGTGGAAATCCTGAGTGGCGACCTCACCGACGCCACACTCGAACAGGTGCGCGCCCTCCCCAAGGAAGAAATGCCTGAACCATTCCGTGATCTTGCAAAACAGGCTGGCGGCTCCGCCATCACGGGCAAACAACTCACACGCACCATGCTGATCGAGTTGCGTGGTCTTTGCGACGAGCTGATCAGTCCACCCTTCTAAAACTTTCCGACATCACAGAGTGCCGCATAATAATTTAAACTTGAAAAGTGAAATTTGGCCTGCAATAGTAACTAAAAGTTTAATTACTTCTGAGACAAGCGGTAGAAACCGCCTTCAGATATCTGACGGCGGTTTTTGTTTTAGATCTGTTTGAGCACTTTTCTCTATTTTAGAGCGTTGCCATGATCAACCTTAGAAATGTTATTAATTTTTGAAAGTTTCAATCATTTCTATGCTATTGTGTAACAGGTAATGCTAACATAGGATCCACTCTCTTTATCTATATCAAGCCTAGCGATCATCCAGCCCTTTATCCTCAATAAAATCATTCGCTGACCTGATCTTCGTTTCACGGGCCTTGATGAGCCTGAGTTCATTGTGCTTTTGTATCGCGGGATCGATAATCGCCGGCTTCAGGGCTTTGATTAGCGTTTCTATTGAGTTATAGGAAAGTGTATCTAATACCCAGTTATATTTCTTTTGCAGATCAACCATCATCGCAAAGGGACTTTCCCCTTCCTGGATGATCGGCACAAAGGGAATTTGATAATCTGCTGAGATCAACGTGATGCCTATGATTCATATCCCTCCACTTATTCCACACCTCGACACCCTGCTTCAAAATGGACAGTTGCTCTTCATTTGCCATAATTATCCTTTATAAAACAATTCCAACCCATCGATTAACTTGCGGAACATGCCCTCAAACTTGCTATCATTCTTCCACTCGGAAAAATCAAGAATGTTGTACTCCATGATCTGCTCCATGACGCGTTTGGGCCAGCGACTATCCTTCCAGCTATCATCCAGCGCAACGGGGCATAGCACATCACGTCCCATTTCCTTTTCCAATGCCCTCGCAGTGCGAACTTCGTGTTCAACCCAATCGCTGCTCAACGAACGTTCTGAAAGAACCAGCAAAAATGTTGGATTTTGTCGAATGGCGCGATCAATCTGCTTTTCCATTCGTCCCGATTTCATATCATGAATGTCGCGCCAATAGCGGATGCCTTTGTCAGTTAGGTTATTGCCAATCTTATCAATGAATTTGTTGTCTTCATGGCTGTAGGAAATAAATAGAGAAGAAATCTGTAGAGCTTGAGTTGCTCGCAGATCATACATCCTATAGAGAAGTTTATTTATCTCATCATTGCTTAGGTCAGGATTGTATAGCTTAACGGATTCAATCTCCCAATCGCTTAAGCCGCATCCTTGTAGAAAGACCTCTGGAATCTTTCCTTTTGACTGGATAAAGGTGTCTGTCTAAATACTAGAAGGACCATAATGATCCACATGCTCCAACCCCAAAACTTCACTCAAATCTAAATTGCCAAATATGGTATCTTCGACCTGTACTGCATCAAAATCACTTCCTGCAAGATGAGCCCCAAAGAGATTCGCTCCACTGAGATCAGCTTCATAGAGCTGTGCTTCAAAAAGATTAGCGTTGCTTAGATTAGCACTACTGAGGTTGATTCCATTGAGATTAGCTCGATGCAGATCGACACTCACCAGATTGGCTCCACTGAGATCGTAATCAAGACCGTCATTCACTTCTCGCCACTCATTCCAAACTTTAGCACCCTGTTGCACAACTTCTAATTGCTCTTTGATAGCCATTTCTTCTCCCTTTCCAGTAACGGACCTGGTTGCTCAACAATACTTCCATATAAAAGTATAAGGCAAAAATTGCTTGTGAGAAGCATTATCTGGAATCAAAAACCCGCCTCATCAGGCGGGTAAAAGTGCCGAGGGCGAGATTCGGACTCGCGACCAAGGGCTTATGAGTCCCCTGCTCTACCACTGAGCTACCTCGGCGTGGGGTACTATAGCCCCGCCTGCTTTTGGCGGGGGAGCGCCGAATATATTACTATGGGAGGATATGTTTGTCAACAGATACCCCCTTTACTGCTCCATCTTTAGAAAAATCTGGAAAGTATAAAGATAAATGCTAGTATTCCCAATCCGACTGCAATAAACCATTTGATAATCTTAAGTTGAGATATAACTTCTACTTGCCAGAGTTAACCCCATGGACTCAACCTTCTCAGTGATGTGATCCATTAACTCGTCTAATTGTTCCTGAGTGACATCTGCTTCTAAAGCTTCGATGATGATTTCCAGGTTTCCATATTTCTTATTTTCCATCGTGCCTCCATTCGTCTGCTATTGTAACGAGAAACCTAAAAACGGGCGGCAATAAAGAACGCAATTTCGTAATAGGATATAATCACCGCAAGGAGGCGCGCCCATTTATGAAGATCCTCGTCCTGAACAATGATTTGATGGAACGCACCGTTATCCAGCAGGTATTACAGCGCAATGGTCATGAGATCATTCCCGCTGAAAGCAGTGATATGGCAATGCAGCTCCTTCAACAGGGTGAGATCCGATTTGTCATTGCAGACCGCGCTACCACGGATATCGACGAAAAGGAATTCATCAAGCGCCTCCGTGAAGCCAA
>Ga0081539_10006775_pt1 | contig 10752 bp, 7 predicted proteins | sample TabmetS4T2R2_FD_71023 | JGI IMG/M metagenome (GOLD analysis project Ga0081539, IMG submission 71023) | Tabebuia heterophylla rhizosphere microbial communities from the University of Puerto Rico - S4T2R2 | ecosystem: Host-associated > Plants > Roots > Rhizosphere ... | reverse complement strand
ACCCATCACTTTTTGGCCGATCCGCTTCTGCACGATCTTGTCGAGCCCGATAAACGCGCCGCCGCAGATGAACAAAATCTTTTCCGTGTTCACCTGGATGTATTCCTGGTGCGGATGTTTGCGCCCGCCCTGCGGCGGCACGTTGCATGTCGATCCTTCGAGGATTTTCAGCAGCGCCTGTTGCACGCCTTCGCCGCTCACGTCGCGGGTGATCGAGACGTTGTCGGTCTTGCGGCCGATCTTGTCGATCTCGTCGATGTAAACGATTCCGATCTCGGCGCGTTTCACGTCGTAGTCGGCGTTTTGCAAGAGCCGCAGAATGATGTTCTCCACGTCCTCGCCGACGTAACCCGCCTCGGTCAGCGTCGTCGCGTCGGCGATGCAGAATGGAACGTCGAGAATTTTCGCCAGCGTTTTCGCGAGCAACGTTTTGCCGGAACCGGTCGGACCGATGAGCAGGATATTGCTCTTTTCAATTTCAACATCGGCGAGCGGATCGGGTTGAAATGCCGCCGCCGGATCGGCCGGTGGCGTAGTCGTTTGCAGGACGCGCTTGAAATGATTGTGCACCGCGACTGACAACGTCTTCTTCGCGATGTCTTGGCCGATCACGTATTCGTCGAGCGCGCGCCGGATTTCCGCCGGCTTCGGCACCCGAATCGTTGACGACTGCCGCCGCGCGTCCTCGTTCAGCTCTTTATCGAGAATGCTTTTGCAAACGTTGATGCACGAGTCGCAGATGTAAACGCCCGGCCCGGCGATGAGTTTGCGCACTTCGGCGTGGCTTTTGCCACAGAACGAGCACATCGTGAGGTTTGACGCCCGAGCCATTATTCCCTCCTAAGGGAGCAGCTTCTATTCCCCCGTTTTGCGCGGCAACGCCGCCTCCGCGGTCGCGATCGCGCGGTCGCCCCCGGGCGGGTTCGCGCCGTCGAGCAGCTTTATTTCCTTACGCGACTTGATCACTTCGTCGACCAGCCCGTAGTCCTTCGCTTCCTGCGCTGACATGTAATAATCGCGATCCGAATCCACGCGCACCTGCTCTTCGGATTTGCCGGTGTGCTGCGCGATGATGCGAATGAGGCGCTTCTTCAACTTGAACATGTAATCAACCTGCCGCTCCACATCGCTGGCCGCGCCCTGCGCTCCGCCCGACACCTGGTGGATCATGATGTCCGAGTTCGGGAGCGCGAACCGTTTGCCTTTGGTCCCGGCGCACAGCAACACGGCGCCCATGCTCGCCGCCATCCCGAGGCAATATGTCGTCACGTCGCAGGTCAGGAATTGCATCGTGTCGTAAATCGCGAGGCCCGCCGTCACCACGCCCCCGGGACAGTTGATATAAACGTTGATGTCCTTCTTGCCGTCTTCCATTTGCAGGAAGAGCAACTGCGCGATCACGAGGTTCGCGATATGATCGTCAATCGGCGTGCCGAGAAATACGATCCGGTCCTTGAGCAGACGCGAATAAATGTCGTAACTGCGCTCGCCGCGCCCGGTCTGCTCCACCACCATCGGCACCAGCACCGATTGCGATAAATTTTCGTTCGATTCGCTCATGCGTTGTCTTTCACTTTTTCGTCCTGCGCAGCCGGCGTGACGCTAACATTCGCCTTTAGGAAATCAAGAGTCTTGCCCAGCAGGATCTGCTCCGCGATCGCGTCGAGTTGGTCGTGTTCCTCCAGTTCCTTGCGCATTTTCTCGACCGAAATGTTGTAGCGCGCCGCTTCCTGGCGCACGCGAAGATCGACATCTTCCGGCGTCACCTGAATTTTTTCGCGCTCGGCGATCCGTTGCAGAATGAAGTTCGTCTTCAAGCGGTTGGCCGCGACCGAGCCGGCGCCTTCGACGAGCTCTTTTTCTTTTCCTTTTAATACTTCGTCGGGAACACCGCGCTCACGGTTGCGATGCACCAGCTCGTTCAGCGCGCGCCGCGTCTCGTTCTGCAAAAGGGGCGGCGGCAGATCGAACGAAATCTGGTCGTGCAGAAATTGGATGATCTGCGTTTCCTTCGCGCGCTCGAGCTCGTGCTCTTTCGCGTGTTCAAGATCGTGGCGAATCAACTCGCGAAGATCGACAAGCGATTTGCCGGGCGCCAGCTTCGCCGCGAGCGCGTCGTCGATCGGCGGCAGAACGCGCTCTTTCATTTCCTTCAACGTCACTGCGTAGTCGGCTTTTTTTCCAGCAAGCTCCTGGACGAGGAAGTCGGCCGGAAACTCCACCTGCACACTCCGCGTCTCCGCCGGTTTCATCCCGACAAGCTGCTCGCAAAAACGAGGCAGGAAGTTCTCCGGTGCGAGGTGGAGCCAGAATTTTCGGCCGCCGTGCAAATTCTTGCTCGCGTTCGGCGCGATCTCCGCAACCGGTTTGCTCTCGATTGCGCCGTCGAAATCGAGCACCGCGAAATCGCCCATCTGCATTGCGCGATCCGTAAGATCGACAAAATCCGCCGCCTGCTCGCGCAATCGTTCGAGCGCCGCGTCAACCTCCGCATCTGAGATTTTCGTGTCCGGCGAGTCGACCGGGATGCCTTTGTAATCGGGTAATTCGAACTCCGGCGCAGTTACGACCGTCGCGCGAAAGCGCATTGATTTGTCGTCGCCGAACTGTACGTCCTCGACGTTCGAGACCGACGCCACGCGCAATTGCTTCTGCGCGATCGCGTCATGATAACTCTTCGAAACGAGCTTCTTCGTCACCTCCTCCTGGATTTCCTTGCGAAATCGTTTCTCGATCACTGCCCGCGGCGCTTTACCCGGCCGATACCCCGGAATCTTCGCAAACCGCGTGAACGAATTCGCAATCGCATCCCATTCCTTCGAGACCTCTTCCGGCGGCAATTCAATCCGCAGCGTCGACACCGAGTTCGGTTGCTTGTCTACTTCAACTTTCACCGAACCAGCGACGGTTGTAGCGGCGCTTGTGTCAAGCGCCGAAGACGCGCCGACCGCGCACGAAAACCGAGGAGGTCTGCGCGATGCCGAACCAGTAGGCAATTTCGCGGTAGTCGTCGCATTCGAACACCGCGATGTTTGCGAGCTTCCCGGCCTCGAGCGAACCAACCTGTTCGCCACGGCCTAACGAATACGCGGCGTTGATCGTCGCCGCCGTGATCGCTTCGGCCGGCGACATCTTCATCTGCGTGCACGCGAGCGAAATCACCATCGCCATCGACGTCGTCGGCGAAGATCCCGGGTTGAAATCCGTCGCCAGCACAACCGCCAGACCGGTGTCAATCATGTCGCGTGCCCGCGGGTAAATTGTCGAGCCGAGCGCGTAAACCGAGCCGGGGAGGAGCACCGGCTGTACATTTGCCGCATTTAACGCGGCAATGCCCTGCTCGTCCGTCTTTTCCAAATGATCTGCCGTCACTGCGCCCAATTCCGCCATTAACTCGGCGCCGCGCATGTTGGAAAGTTGATCGACGTGTCCACGCAGCTTCAGCCCCGCTTCTTTGGCCGCAGTTAAGACGCGCCGCGATTGAGCGAGGTCGAAGTAATCGCGCTCACAGAATACATCGCAGAACTCGGCCAACTCTTCGGCGACGATTCGCGGCAACATTTCCTTCAACACAAAATCGACGTATTCGTCCGGAAACATGTAGCGCGGGGTGGCATGCGCACCGAGAAACGTCGGGACGACTTCGAGAGGCGTCTCATTGTTGAGTCGCTGCATCACGCGCAACATCTTGATCTCATCGTCCACCGTCAGTCCGTAGCCGGACTTCGCTTCCACCGTGGTTGTGCCACCACGCAGAAACCATTTCGCGTGTTTCTCCGCCTCCGCGAACAGCTCCGTCTCGCTCGCGCTCCGCGTTTTTTCCACCGTTGACCAGATGCCACCGCCGGCCGCTGCGATCTGTTCGTAGCTCTCGCCGCGCGAACGCCGCTCAAAATCGTCCAGACGATCTCCGGCAAAAACCAGATGCGTATGAGCATCGACAAATCCCGGCAGAACCACCCGTCCGCCAAGATCGACAATCTCCGCGCCGTGCGCTTTCTTCGCGATTTCGTCACTGCTTCCGACGATGTCGATCTTACTGTGGCGGATCAGCATCCCGCCGTCACGGATGATCGACAATTCCGACAATTCGCCGCCGACGCGCGGTCGCTCCGGACCAGCGAGCGTCACAAGTTGCGAGGCGTGGAGAAGCGCCAGCGCTTTCAAGCGAGTTTCGCTTCGACAGTTTTGTGAATACCCTGAAACTGCGTTTCCGAATCGGCCACTAGCTGCGTCGCTCTTTTTGAGAGCGCCGACTTCACCTTTTCGTCCTTCAATTGGCCGAGGTTGATCCGGACATTCAACGCCGCGCCTTCAATGCATGCTCGCGTCGCAAGCGCGCCCACTCCCACATCCGAGATAGACGCCGGGTTCCCGTTCGCCGCCATGTCGGCAAGTAGCGGATATGATTTCGCCGCCGTTTCCATCACGCGCAGCGGGATTTCCGCGGCGTACTTGTTCGCGGACTCGATCGCCGAAGACCGCGCCGCCTTCTCTTCGTCGGAAGACTTCGGCAAACCAAACGCGTCCATGACTTTTTTGAACGCGGCCGTGTCTTCATCGACGAGGAAGAGCAGCTCGTCCTTGAGCTGCTGCGCTTTGACCGCCCAATCGCTGAAATACTGAAGCTTGTCGTCCCAGCCGCGCTTTCCCGCCGAAAGATTGGCGACCATTCCGCCTAACGAGGCGCCGAGCGCGCCCATCAGCGCCGCGACCGACCCGCCGCCCGGCGCGGGCGAATCGCTCAAGGTCTCGTTGCAGAATTCGCGCAGGTTCATTTTCGCTAGCGACTGTTTCGGGTTGGCCGCTTCAATTTTCAATTCAATCACCTTTTGCTTCGGTTCGAAAGGTTTCAGCTCGCTCAGGCCTAACGAACGAATCGCGATCTCGATCAATTCTTCCTGGGACGCGCCCTCCGACCATTGTTGTTTGCGCAAATAATGGCGTCCGGCATCAACCAGCGTTTTCTTCGGCACCATCCCGACAATTTCCGAACCGGTCACGCGTAGTCCGCGTTTCATGGCCGACTCGCAGCAGGCGTCGAACGCGACGTGCAATGGCGTCTCCTCGATATTGGTGAGGTTCATCGAGACCTGCGCGATGCCGTATTCTTCAACGAACCACCCGATCGCTTTTACGTGCTTCAACATGCCGGGCTGGCGAACCGGCTCGCCTTTCGCGTCTAAAACTTTCTTGCCCGTGGGCGTGCCGTCTTCGGTTTTGAATCGGCCTTGCTCGCGCACATCGAACGCGACCGAGTTCGCGCGCCGCACGGATTTCGTGTTCAGATTCGCGTTGTAAGCGATGAGAAAATCGCGCGCACCGATGACCGTGCCCCCCGCTTTCTCGTTGAACACCGCCGGTCCGAAATCCGGTTTCCATTCCGGCTTTTTGATCTTGTCGAAAAAACCTTCGTATTCGCCACCGCGAATGATCGACAAGTTCGAGCGCGACTTGTTTGGCGCGGCGCGCTCGTAAAGATAAACCGGAATTTTCAGCTCGCTCCCGACACGCTCACCGAGTTGCCGCGCGCAGTCGATCGCTTCGTCCCACGTGACGTTGCTCACCGGGATGAACGGGCAAACGTCGGTCGCGCCCATCCGCGGGTGCGCGCCCTTGTGTTTGCGCATGTCGATCAAGTCCGCTGCCTTTTGAATCGCACGAAACGCGGCCTCAACCGCCGCATCCGGCTCGCCGACAAACGTCACGACCGTGCGGTTCGTGGTCGCGCCAGGATCGACATCGAGCAGCGACACGCCGTCGACTGATTCGATCGCGCTGGTGATCTGCCGAATTACGTTCTGGTCGCGCCCCTCCGAAAAATTCGGCACGCACTCGATCAATTTCTGCATGCCTAATCGCGCGGTCGCGGCTGCATCGGGATGTCGATCTTGTGTTTGGCGACGAAATCGATCGCGCGCGCGTAACCGGCGTCGGCATGACGCAGTACGCCCATGCCGGGATCGCTGGTCAGGACGCGCTCGAGTCGGCGCTTGGAATTATCGGTACCGTCCGCGACGACGACCATGCCGGCGTGCTGCGAATACCCGATGCCGACACCGCCGCCGTTGTGAATCGAGACCCACGAAGCGCCGGCCGCGGTATTGACGAGCGCGTTGAGCAACGGCCAATCGGCAATCGCGTCGCTGTTGTCGATCATGCCTTCGGTCTCGCGGTTCGGCGACGCGACCGAACCGGCATCGAGATGATCGCGGCCGATGACGATCGGCGCTTTGATCTCGCCGCGCCTGACGAGCTCGTTCATCGCAACTCCAAACTCGGCGCGCTCGCCGTAACCGAGCCAGCAAATGCGCGCGGGCAACCCTTGATAATGAATTCGTTCTTTCGCGAGCTTGAGCCAGCGCGCGAGCGTCTCGTTCTGCGGAAAGAGTTCCAGCGCGAGTTTGTCGGTGCGCGCGATATCGTCGGGCTCGCCGCTGAGCGCAACCCAGCGAAACGGGCCTTTACCTTCGCAGAACAGCGGACGGATGTACTCAGGAACGAATCCCGGAATATCGAACGCGTTTTTGACGCCGGCTTTCTGCGCCTGCGCGCGGATGTTGTTGCCGTAATCGAACGTGACAGCGCCTTTCTTTTGCAACGTCAGCATCGCTTCGACGTGCGTCGCCATCGATTCCATGGCGCGCTCGATGTATTCGTCCGGATTTTTGCGGCGCGACGCGAGCGCATCATCCAAGGTCATTCCGTTCGGCACATAACCGTTGAGGGCGTCGTGCGCGCTGGTCTGATCGGTCAGCACGTCGGGCACAATTCCGCGCCTAACGAATTCGGGAAGAACGTCAGCGCAGTTGCCGACGAGCCCGACGGAGACTGATTGTCGATCTTTGCGCGCCTGCTCGATCAGTTTGAGCGCTTCGTCGACCGACCAGGCGATCTTGTCGCAATAACCGCTTTTCAATCGTTTCTCGATGCGCGCCGGATCGACTTCGACGCCGAGAAAAACGGCGCCGTTCATCGTCGCGGCGAGCGGTTGTGCGCCGCCCATGCCGCCGAGCCCGCCGGTGAGCACAAACTTCCCTTCGAGCGAGCCGCCGAAATGTTTGCGACCGGCGGCGGCGAACGTTTCGTAAGTTCCCTGCACGATTCCCTGGCTGCCGATGTAAATCCACGAGCCGGCGGTCATCTGGCCGTACATGGTCAGGCCGAGGCGCTCGAGCCGATTGAACTCCGCGTAGTTGTTCCATTGACCGACGAGATTGGAGTTCGCGATCAGCACGCGCGGCGCTTCGTCGTGGGTGCGAAATTTGCCGACCGGTTTGCCAGATTGGACGAGCAACGATTCGTCGTTCTCGAGATTTTGCAGCCCGTGAACGATGGCATCGAACGCCTCCCAACTGCGGGCGGCGCGGCCGGTCCCGCCGTAAACAACCAGCCGATCCGGATCTTCAGCAACGTCCGGATCCAAATTATTCATCAGCATCCGCATGGCGGCTTCCTGGTGCCAGCCTTTGCACGTCCGCTCGGTTCCGCGCGGCGCGTGAATGATTCGTTTCCCGCTCACAGCTCGTCGAATTTACCTGCGCGGATGCTTTCCGCCACGCGCGCGATGTCGCCGGAAAGCGCGCGGTCTTGCGCCAGGGGCGGCGCAACTTCGCGGACGATTTCGAACGCGCGCTCGGCTCCGACGCCGGCTTTGAGTGGATGTCGATGTTCCAATCCTTCCGCCGCGGCGAGCAACTCGATCGCGATCACGTTTTCGGCAAGATCGACAATCGACCGCAGCTTGAGCGCGCTCGTCATGCCCATCGAAACGTGATCTTCTTTTCCGCCGGAAGTTGGCACGTTGTCGATGCTTGCCGGATGCGCGAGCACTTTCGCTTCATTCAACAATGAAACGGCGGCAACGTGCGGAATCATGAAGCCGCATTGCGAGCCGGCGTTACGCGCGAGGAACGGCGGCAAACTTTCGTTCAGGTCCGGGTTCACGAGACGATCGATCCGCCGCTCGCTGATGCTCATTAGATCGGTGACGGCAATTGCCGAGTAATCAAATCCAAGCGCCAGAGGAGCGCCATGGAAGTTACCGCCCGAAATCACCTCGCCGGTGTCGCTAAAGACGAGCGGGTTGTCGGTGGCCGAAGCGGATTCGATTTCGAGAATGCTTTCGCAATGAGCGAGCGCGTCGCGGATGGCGCCGTGAACCTGCGGCATGCAGCGGAGGCTGTAAGCGTCCTGGACGCGCGGGTCGTTTTCGCGATGCGACTCGCGGATTTCGCTCTCGCGCAAGATCGACAATAGATGTTCGGCAACGGCTTTTTGACCAGGGTGCGGCCGCGCATTGTGTAACCGCGGATCGAACGCGGTCGGCGTGCCGAGCAACGCTTCGAGCGTCATTGCGCCGGCGACATCGGCGACACGAACGAGTCGCTGCGCGCGCAAGATCGACAACCCGCCGACCGCGTGCATCGGCTGGGTGCCGTTGACGAGGGCGAGCCCGTCTTTCGCCTCGAGCTGCTGAGATTTGAGGCCGGCACGCCGCAAAGCATCGGAGCTCGGCATCCGCTCGTTTTCAAAAAAGCATTCACCTTCGCCGATGATCGCGAGCGCGAGATGCGCCAGCGGGGCGAGGTCGCCGCTGGCGCCGACCGAGCCTTTCTCGGGAACGACGGGGTGAACGCGATAGTTCAGCATTTCACACAGCATTTGGATGACCTCAGCGCGGATGCCGCTGAACCCGAGAGTGAGAACATTCGCGCGGAGCAACATAGTCGCGCGGACTTCGGCTTCGGAAAGAGGGTCGCCGATGCCGCAGGCGTGACTGCGGATGAGGTTGCGCTGAAGATCGCGAAACTCGTTAGGCTGAATGCGGACATCGGCGAGTTTGCCGAATCCGGTGTTGACTCCGTAGACGGCGGCTTCGTGCGAAACAATCTGCTCGATTACCTCGCGCGAAGCGCGGATGCGCGGCAGTGCGTCGGCCGAAACCTCGACGCGCTCATCCCCCAGCGCGACAGAAGCGATTTGCGAAAGCGACAGCGGCTCGCCGTTCAATTGCACGCCCGCAGATTAAACGCCGAACTCCCAACGTCCAACGCCGAACGCCGAACGGCAGTACGCGAAAAGGCCAGGCCGGATCGCGACCTGGCCCTTTGTTGAATCCATCCGCAGATGGGCACGCCGCGGAGCTATTTGGAGTATCCGCGCGTGCTGGCCGTTGTCCCGGTGGACATGGTCTCCTGCTTGTGGGCGCATGCGCCCAGACTCAACGTGCTGGCCAAAACGGCCAGGAGCATAATCGCTTTGAGGAATTTCAATCTATATCGCCTCCTTTCCGAGCAAGTTGCTGCTGCTTTTTAGACAAGCGAGCGATGCGTAAGCAACGCTTTTCTCACGCTTTATAAACGTGCGCGCCGCGCTTGGAGGATGTGTCAAAAGGTCGCGTCAGGCGCGGATCGTAACCGGCGTCCCTTCGTCGACCAAATCAAACAATTCCGCCACATCGGCGTTCCGCATCCGGATGCAACCGTGACTGTCGGGCATTCCGATGGTGTGCGCGTGCTTTGTGCCGTGAATGTAAATGTAACGTTCGCGCGTGTTCGCGTTGTCTTCGTCGGCGCCGTCGAGCCAGAGAATGCGCGACATGATGAAGTCCTCCGTGTCCGGCAGCGGATCGCCGGGGCCGAGTGCGATGCGCGCTCGGAAAATTGTCTCGTGTGGCATGCCGGCGCCGATTTTTTCACTGATGCGAAAATTGCCGGTCGGCGTTTTGAAACTGCCCGGCTCGGTGCCGAGACCGAAGCGCGAGCTGGAGATCGGGTAAGAGCGGAGCGTTTGGTCGCCGCGTTTAAGCGTCAGCGTTTGGTCGGTAATCGAGATGTCGATCTTGGTTGCGTCGCGTTGCATGCGATTAGGGCTGCGGTAATGTCCGGTCGCGCGTGAAAAAATATCACATCGCGGTCGTCGGCGCGACGGGTGCCGTGGGCACCGAACTGCTGCGCGTGCTGGAGCGGCGGAATTTTCCAGTGGCAGGATTGTGCCCAATCAGCTCAGCGCGTTCGGCGGGGAAATCTGTCGATTTTGCCGGTACACAAATTCAGATCGAGGAATTGAACGAGCGGTCGTTCGACAAAATCGACATTGCGTTTTTCAGCGCGGGCGGAGATGTGTCGCGCAAATGGGTGCCGACGGCGCGCGATGCCGGGGCGGTCGTGATCGACAATTCATCCGTTTTTCGGATGGAACCGGACGTCCCGCTCGTCATTCCCGAAATCAATCCGGACGATGTGCGCGAGCATCGCGGCGTCATCGCGAATCCAAATTGCACAACAGCCGTGGCGTTGATGGCGTTGTATCCGCTGCATCGGGTTTTCTCAGTCCGACGAGTCTTCGCCGCGAGTTACCAGGCCGTCTCCGGCAGCGGCGCGCGCGCGCTTGGCGAGTTGAAATCGCAAACCGAAGCAGCGTTGCAAGATCGACAATTGCCCCCGGAAGTCTATCCGCATCCGATCGCCTTCAACGTGCTGCCCCGCGTGGATGCGATGCTCGAGAACGGTTACACCAAGGAGGAGATGAAGATGCAGAACGAAGGTCGCAAAATCATGCATCTGCCGGATTTTCGCGCTTCGGTGACTTGCGTGCGCGTGCCGGTCTACCGCGCGCACTCCGTCGCGGTGAGCGCGGAGTTCGAAAAACCAGTGTCGGTCGAACAAGCGCGCGAAGTTTTGGCGAAAGCGCCGGGCTTGGAGCTAGTCGACGAGCCGGACAATCATCGCTACCCGATGCCAGTGAGCG
>Ga0081539_10006774_pt1 | contig 10753 bp, 9 predicted proteins | sample TabmetS4T2R2_FD_71023 | JGI IMG/M metagenome (GOLD analysis project Ga0081539, IMG submission 71023) | Tabebuia heterophylla rhizosphere microbial communities from the University of Puerto Rico - S4T2R2 | ecosystem: Host-associated > Plants > Roots > Rhizosphere ... | reverse complement strand
GCCAGCGCGAAAGCCTCGGTGACGGCCGGATTGGTGGCCGCGTCACGGGCCGCCGCGATCGCGTCGGGCGGGGCGCCGGCAAGACCCTTGTTGAAATGCAGCGCCGTGCTCGAGTGGCGCGACGCGGCGAACAGCGCATCGGCGAACTGCGTCCTCCGCTCGGCGCGCAACAACGATGCCGGCAGCCAGGTCGACTGATAGCCGTACAGCACCTGCCCGACCTGGCCCCCGTCGCCGGCCCAGAAGAAGTTGCCCTCCGCCGCAGCGGCCCGATCGTCAGCCACCACCAGCCCGGGGACCTGCTTGAGGACAGCGGGATTCCACAGCGCCCGAGCCGGCACCCCAACCACCATGGGCGGCGAGGCGATCGCGAAATCCTGCGTCGCGGCCGACACCCAGTCGAAGAACGGACGCCAGGTTTCCTCGGCCTGGCGCTGATCGATGCCCTGGAACACCATCGTGATCTCGGCCGTGTTGTTGGGCCGGAAGGCCATCTGCTCGCCCCAGTGCGGATTGAACAGGCGGTCGGCATAGAGATCGACCAGGCGTTCGATCAGTTGGCGGAAAGCGGCGTCCGATTTGGCCGAGACCACCACATGCACCATGCCGAAGAAGGACGGCAGCTCGTGCGTCTTGAGCGTCAGGCGCGTCACGACGCCGAAGCTGCCGCCGCCACCGCCTTTCAGCGCCCAGAAGAGCTGCGGATCGCTGCAGGCGTTCACGGTGCGCGCGACGCCGTCTGCAGTGACCACCTCGGCCTCCAGGAGACTGGCGGCGGCAAGGCCATAGCGCTTGGAGAAGCTGCCGAAGCCGCCGCTCTGGATCAGGCCGGCGACGCCCACCGTGGTGCAGCCGCCGCCCTGGACGTAGCGCCCGGCCTTGGTGGTGACGGCGTCATAAGCCTGCAGCCACATCGCGCCCGCCCCCAGCGACACGGCGGGCTGCGGTTGCAAGGCGCCGTCGCAGCCTTTGGGCACGAACGCATCGTGAAGCGTCACTGCATTCATGCGCCGCGTCCAGACCAGCAGCGAGTCGGCCGCGTTGGAGGTCCCGAGATAGCTGTGACCGCCGCCCTTCACCACCAGGCGCAGCCGGTTCTCGCGCGCGAAGTGCACGGCTGCCACGACGTCCGCGGTCGACTCCGCCGCGACGGCATAGACGCTGGGCTGCGAGGTCCAGCCGCCGACCCAGCCGAGAGTCTGGGTCAGAGCGGGATCATCGCCAATGAAATAGGGGTTCCTCAATTGCTTGAAGAGCACGTCGCACTCGGACCCTGACGGTTTCCCTACGCAGGCGGCCAGTGGCGAGCGCACGGCAATCAGCCGACCACCGGCGGCGCGCTGGAGCTGATCCCAGCGATCCTTGGCGGGCCAGGCCGGATCCGACGGCCGCACCCTGCGGAAGCCACCGCTCTGTGCCTGCGTTGTCTGCATCGGAAAGCCTCCCATCATCGCCGACCCGATCGAACCCAGCATCAGCTGCCGTCTGTTCATCGCCTCACCTCCAGGGGATTGACGATCGCTAGGTAGCCGGCAACGCGTTGGAGTCGCGGCACAATGTGACGAGCGGCGCCGAGATGGGACAACCGGCGACGATCTTGGGACGACCGGCGCGGGTTTCCGCGGTTATCGCGGTTAAGGCGGGTCTCCGAGGCGCTTGTCGAAGAGTTCGCGCAGTTGCCGCAATTCCCGCAAGTGAGTCGCCAATCGGGGCGCGCGCTGGTCCAGGGAGTTTTGGCGCACCGCAATCCGCCGAAATTCGGCGTCGAGCACCGACGCACGCGGCGCACCGTGGGCAACAAGCGAGCCGATTTTCGCATTGTGACATGGCCCCAGGGCTTTCTGACCTTTCTGACCTTTCTGACCGCGCCTTTCGGGCGCATCGCACCGTCCGCAAGGCACGCAAGCGGAGAAGCAGAAGCATATAGCAATACTGCGGAGAAAAGTAAAGTATAACTAACGATGATTGGCTAACTGAACCACCGAACAGCCGCGGTCGTCAGCTCCTGACCGGTGCCAAGGCCTCGAACCGCTCGCGATAGCGTCGGCTGAGGTTGATCTCGGCACCATCCTGCAGCCGGATACGCCAGTCACCGCTGACCCAGGGAGTCACCTCGGCTACGCGCGCGATGTTGACCATGTGCGACTTGTGGACTCGCACGAAGCGCTTCGGGTCGAGCTCGGCCTCGAGCTTGCTGAGCGAGGAACGAATCTCCAGTTTGTCGCCCCCGACGTGCAGCACGGCGTAGTTGCCCGCCGCTTCGATCCAGTCGATGTCGTCGATCTCGACCATGACCTCGTTGCCGCCGCGCTTGCGGACGGCAAAGCGTTCGGGCAGCGGTGCCGCCGGGGCCGGGGGCACCGGCTCGGGCACTGGCCGACGTTCCAGGAGAAAGCGCAGGGCGACGACCCCGGTGCTCACCATGAGGTAGGTCACGATGTCCTTGGTGAACTCGTAGACGAAGCGGTCGGCGGTCAGGGGGAAGCGATAAGGCTGGCCCAATATGTCGACGAACCACAGCACGCGAAGACCGCCCATACCGGCGGTGTGGATGAGACTGAAGGGGACGACGGCCAGCGCATGCACGAGGACATTGCGCCAGTCGGTCGTAATCGGAAAATGACGATGCAGCCAGTAGAGGGCCGGCAGCATGAGCGCGACAACCAGATGGCTGGCGATTTCCTGCATGACGGCCTGCCCCAGGCCAAGACGGGGACTCTTGTCGGCGACCTCGACATAGGTCCGGGCAAGAATGGAAATGGCGAACAGCACCGCCCAGATGGCAGGTACTCGCCAGTCGACCCGCTTCAGCCAGGCGATCATTTGCGCCGTTTGGACGGAATCGCGTTCAGCCAGTCGAACAGTGGTGCCCAGCACAGGCCGGGGGCGCGGCTGCTCACCACCATCCCGATATGGCCAAGCGGCAGGTCCAGGCGCGTCACCTGGCGCAGTCCGCGCCGCGGTTCGGCGAGCGCCGCAGCCGACAGCGGCGGCACGATACGATCGCCCGACGGGATCATGACCAACGCTGGAATGGTGATCCTGGAGGGAATGATGCGACGGCCGCCGACGACCCATCGGTCGGTGCCGGTCTGGTTTTCGCCGTACCAGCCGACCAGGCATTCCCGGGCGGTCGGCCCGGCGAGCGGCGCTCCTCCGTTCAGCCAGTCCTCCAGCAGGACGAATTCGCGCGCCTGCTCGCTGCTCGGATCCAGGCCGAGGAAGCGGGCAAACTTCTTGGCGGCAAGCCAGGGGTCGAGCGACCAGAACAGCGTCTGCAGGATGTCGACGGGCAATTCACCGACACGGTCGGCGACCTCGGCCAACAGCGGCCCGGCCGACAGCAGGAACGCATGGCCCGCCTTGTCGGCATGGAAGTCCCAGGGTGCGGCCAGCAAGGCGAGCCCCGCAACGCGTCGCGGCTGGCGCGCCGCCAGGGCGACCGCAAGTGTGCCCCCCATGCAGTAGCCCATCACCGCCGGCGCGCGTCGTGCCCGGCGCATCAGGAAGGCGAGTGCGCGCTCGAGGCGGGCAACATAGGCGGTCGTGTCGAACCGCCGCTCCTCGGCATTGGGCGTTCCCCAGTCGACCAAGTACGGCCGCAGGCCCTGCGCGGCCATGGCGCGCAGCAGGCTGCGCTGCGGCGTGAGGTCGAGCACCTCCCACCGGTTGATCAGCGACGGCACGACGAGCACGGCGCGGCGGCCGCGCGCCCGGCCGCCGGCATGCGTCGCGCCGAAGTCGAGCAGCCGCGTCGTGCCTTCGCTCCAGGCAACCGGAGGCTCGTCGAGCGTGCGGCGAATCGCACTGCCGCGGTAGGCGAGGACGCCATCGGCCAGTCGATGGAGACGCCGGCCAATCTCGCGGTGAAGAGCGGCGTCGAAACTCGGCGAGCCTGCCTTGGCCTCGAACGCTGCGATCTCGGGCAGCAATCCGGCGATCGTCTCAGGGACCGTCGGGCCTGGACCGGAGCCGGGACTCGAGCTCGGCAAGCCTTGCTTCCAGAGCTTCCACGCGCTTTCGCAGCTCACCCACGTCATCAGCGCCGTTCCCAGGTGAAGCGGCAGCGGCCGGGGACCCAGTCTGCGTGGCGGAACTGGCTGCATGTTGGGCTCCTTGAGCCATCTGAAGGACCGATGCGACCTGCGAATTCGCGGCAGCAAACAGGCGCGCGATCTGCTCGGTCAAGGCCTGGTCGGAGGCGAGGCTGGCGAGCTGGTTCTGCCACAAGTCCAGATAGCGCCTGGCCAGCCGATCGACGTCGGCCGGATCGTGATCGTCGGAAGCCATTGAGGCACTATACTCCAGCCACATGACCGCCGCGTTCGCAGGCGCAAAGCGCTCCTTGTCGCACTGCGGTATCGGCGCTAAGGTGACCGGGCCGTAGTAAACGGGCGTTTACATCGTCCGCGAGGGAGCGAAGCGTAATGGCCGATCAGGCAGTAGCCGAGAGTGGACCCAAACCCGCTCCGGTAGTGATCAAGAAGTACGCGAATCGTCGGCTCTACAACACGGCCACTTCCGCCTACGTCACCCTCGATCACTTGGCGCAGATGGTGAAGGACAAGACGGACTTCGTCGTCTACGACGCCAAGACCGGCGAGGACATCACCCGCTCGGTGCTGACCCAGATCATCGTCGAGGAGGAGAGCAAGGGCGGCCAGACCCTGCTGCCGATCCCGTTCCTGCGTCAGTTGATCTCGTTCTACGGCGACAGCCTGCAGGGCGTCGTGCCGCAATATCTCGAAATGTCGATGACCCAGTTCGCGCGCAATCAGGAGCAGATGCGCCGCTACATGCAGAATGCGTTCGGCTTCAACCCCTTCCAGCAGTTCGAATCGATGGGCAAGCAGAACATGGCCATGTTCGAGAAGGCCATGCGCATGTTCAATCCGTTCCACACCGGCAACAACAATGCATCGCCTTCGGGCGGGAACGGCCAGGAACCGCCCAAGTCGGAAGCGGTACCCGCGAGCAACGACGCCGCGATCGACGAGCTGAAGCGCAAGCTCGATGAGCTGCAGAGCCAGCTCGCGGAACTCAGCAAGAAGTCCTGACACACCATGGGCGACGGACCTCCGCCGCTGCGCCGCGTGATGTCGCCCTGCATCGGCATCTGCACGCTCGACCGCAAGACCGGCTTCTGCCTCGGCTGCAAGCGCAACATCGACGAGATCGGCCGCTGGGCGATGCTGGACGACAGCCAGCGCCAGACGATCCTCGACCAGCTGCCCGGACGGAAGGCTTAGTCCTCACCTCCCCAAGCTTCGCTTGGGGAGGTGTCGGCGTCTTACGCCGACGGAGGGGTCAGGCTGTCGACTCATGACCCCTCCGTCCGCTTCGCGGCCACCTCCCCATCGCGGACCCCGCGATGGGGAGGAGAAGATCACCTTCCCTTGAAGGCTGGCTTGCGCTTCTCGCGGAACGCCGACGTGCCCTCGCGATAGTCCTCCGTCAGCCCGGTCAGCACGTTCTGGTCGGAATCCATGTGGCTGCCGAGTTCGTCGAGCGCGTGCGCGAAGCGGTTGACGGTGGTCTTGGTCATGCGCACCGGAATGGGCGGTTGGCGGGCGATGCGTTCGGCGAACGCCATCGCCGCTTCGAGGGCTTTGCCATCGTCGACGACGTTCTCGACGAGGCCCCACGCCAGTGCGTCGGCGGCGGAGATGCGATCGGATGCGAGAATCACCGCCTGCTTGGTGCGGGCGGGACCCATCAGCGACAGCATGCGCGGGATCGAGCCCCAGCTCATGTTCATGCCGAGCTCGACCTCGGGAATGCGGAAATGCGCCGAACGACCACAGGTACGGAAATCGAGCGCCACCACCAGCGCCGCGCCGCCGCCGATGCAATGGCCCTCGATGGCCGCGATGGTCACCTGGTCCATGTCCTGCCATGCCTTGCACATCCTGGGGCCGAGCCGCTGGCGATGGAGGCGTTCGCCTATCGGGATGCTGTCGCGCTTGCGGCCTTCCGGATCCTTGAGATCGAAGCCCGCCGAGAACGCTTTGGCCGAGCCGGTCAGGATCACGACCGACGTCTCGAGATCGTCCTCGAAGTCGCGCGGCACATCACGCAGCTCGCGCATCGCCTGATGGCTGAGCGCATTGATGTTGTCGCCGCGGTCGAAGCGGACGACGGCCATCCTGCCCTGCGGTCCCAGGCCCTTTTCGACGCTGACAAACCGGCGCTCCATGCTGGCATTCCTCCCGTGTTCGGTCGACGGTAGCGCCTCGGCTTTACAAGGGCGAGCCGCTTGGCTTCACTCGAACGATGTCCAGGTCGATTGCCTCGCTCGCCTTCGAACATCGCGTCGATGCGCTGTTCGCCCCATATGCCAAACCCGGCTCGCCCGGCGCGGTCGTCGGCGTCATGCACTCGGGCTCGATCGAGCTCTGCAAAGGCTATGGGTTCGCCAGCCTCGAGCTCGGCGTGCCCCTCGCTCCTTCGACGCGCTTTCGCATTGCCTCGGTCAGCAAGCAATTCACGGTCACCGCGGCCCTCATGCTGGCGGCGGAGGGCAAGCTCAAGCTGTCGGAGCCGCCGCACAAATACCTTCCCGAACTCAAGCCGCTGGCGGTCAGCATCGACCAGATGATGCGCAATTCGAGCGGCCTGCCCGACTTCCTCGAACTGCTGCGGCTGGGCGGCCACGGCCTCGACAAGCCGGCGCGTCCACAAGACCTGTTCGCCGCCGCCAGTCGCAACGGCCATCTCAACTTCGAGCCGGGCAGCCGCTTTCTCTACAGCAACACCAACTTCCTGCTGCTCGGATTGATCATCGAGAAGCTGGAGGGCAAGAGACTGGGCGACGTGCTGGCCGAACGCATCTTCCGGCCGCTTGGCATGAGCAGCACCATGCTGGCGGCCGAGATCGACACGGTGATCCCGGGTCTCGCCACCGGCTACCTGGGCGATGCCGCTTCCGGTTTTCGTCGCGCGGCACATGCCTATCCGCAAGGCGGCGAAGGCGGCCTCACGTCCAATGTCGAAGACTTGCTGGTGTGGAGCCGGCACTTCGACGAGCCCAGGCTCCTGCCCAAGGATCTGCCCGCGCAGCTCGCGGCGCTCGAGCCGCTGACCGGCGGCCACGCGAACAAGTACCGCCGCGGCGTGCAGGCCGACCAATTGCGCGGCTTCGAGACGATCGGCCACGGCGGCTTGTGGCCCGGTTTCCGCACCGAGTTCCTGCGCCTGCCGCAGGCCGATCTCACGGTGGTGGTCATCGCCAATCTCGGCAGCATCGATCCGTGGCGCTTGGCCCGCGCCGTTGCGGCTATCGCTCTCGAGGGCGATCCGCGGCTCACTCCCGCGCCGGCACCCCTTACGCAGGCAGAGATCGAGCCGCTCACGGGCACATGGTTCAGCGCCTCCGAGCCCTCGCTGTTCGAGCTGGCCTGGCGCAACGGCGAGGCGACGGTGACGCAGAACGGCCTGCCGTTCGCACTGGCGCGTCGCGCCGACGGCTGGCTCGCCGCCGAACGCGGCTCCTTCGAATTCGCGCTGACGCCCGACAAGCCAGACAGCATGCAGGTCGACCTCGGCGCCGGCCGCATCGTGCGCTTCGCCAAGCTGCAGAAGCGCGCGCCCGTCCCGGCCGAGCTCGCCGGCACCTACGCTTCCGCCGACTGCGGCGCCGTCTGGGAAATCAAGCCCGACGGCGACCAATGCCTGGTCGCGGTGCGCGGCCCCTTGATCGCCGGCGGGCCTCGGTGGCCTGTCGCGGGCATCGATCCGGACACCGTGGAGGTCACAAGCCCCGCCAGCTGGCTCACCGTGACCCAGCTCGCCCGCCTGGTGCGCGATGCGGCTGGACAGGTCGTCGCGCTCGAGGTCTCGACCGGCCGCATCAAGAACATGCGATTCGAACGGCAGGGTTAGCGGAACGGGATCGCGTACATCAGCCCGCCGTTGGTCCACAGCGCATTCATGCCGCGTTCGAGCTTGAGCGGCGTTCCGGTGCCGACGTTGCGCTCGAAGCTCTCGCCGTAGTTGCCGATCTGCTTGATGACGTTGTACATCCACTTCTCGTCGACGCCGACCGCCTTGCCGTAGCCCGGCGTCACGCCGAGGAAGCGCTTGATCGACGGATCGTCGCTCTTCAGCATCTCGTCGACGTTTTGCGACGTGACGCCGAGCTCCTCGGCCTCGATCATGCCCATCAGCGTCCATTTCACGACGTCGAACCACTGGTCGTCGCCGTGCCGCACGATCGGGCCGAGCGGCTCCTTGGAGATGCGCTCGGGCAGGATGGTGTGCTCGCCCTTGCCGGCGAGCTGCCCGGCGCGCACGGCGGCGAGGCCCGAGGCGTCCGTCGTATAAGCATCGCACCGGCCGGCCGAGTAGGCCTGCAGGAGTTCGTCGAGCTTCTCGATCAGCACCGGCTTGAAGCTCATCTTGTGCTTGCGGAAGTAGTCGGCGAGGTTGAGCTCGGTGGTGGTGCCGGGCTGCACGCAGATGGTGGCGCCGTTCAGCTCCTTGGCGCTCTTGATGCCGCTCTTGGCCGGCACCATGAAGCCCTGGCCATCGTAGAAATTGACGCCGGCGATGTTGAAGCCCAGCGAGGTATCGCGCAGCAGGGTCTGCGTGGCGTTGCGCGTGATGACATCGACCTCGCCCGACTGCAGCGCGACGAAACGCTGCTGGGCCGTGGTCGGCGTGAACTTGGCCTTCTCGGCATCGCCGAACATCGCCACCGCAATCGCCCGGCAAAGCTCGACGTCGAGCCCGGTCCACTTGCCTTGGCTGTCGGCCATCGAGAAACCGGCGAGCCCGGTGTTGACGGCGCACTGCACGAAGCCCTTGGCCTTGACCGCGTCGAAGGTGGTGCCGGCCGAGGCCGGCGTTGATGCCAACGCCGCCATGCATGAAAACGCCGCCGCAACGGCGAGAGGTTTGGCGAACATACTGAGCCCCCTGTTTCTCGGTTGGCCCAGCATAGCAAATATCGCCAGCGACTACGGGTCGTATCCAGGCTGCTTCAACAGTCGGGCAAGCAGGGCTCGTCAAAGTTGGGGTGAAACGCCCAGAATGGGGATGCCGTACATCGAAAGCTGACGATCCTGCGTTACCAATACCAGCGTTTCAATTCGAGCCTGAGCAATCAGCATGCGGTCAAAAGGATCAAGGTGATGCATCGGCAATGATCCCGCCGCATCGGCATGGCGAGGTGTGCTGTCCAGGGTATCGAAGCCGGTGCTGGCCAACACTTTCAAAATGTCATCGGAAAAGCCGAGCTTTCCAGTTGCCCGCTTGATCGATATCTCCCACGCGCTGGCGGCGCTGACGATCACCCGGTTTTGAGGATCGGCAATTGCGGCGCGAGCTACCGCCGTGAGCCGTGCGTCCACTGCGGTCCACCAGATGAAGACATGGGTGTCCAGCAACAGGTCCACGTTAGGGATCGTAGCCGAACAACTTCAGCAGCTCGGGCGGCAGAGGCGCGTCGAAGTCATCCGCCATATGCGTCAAATGCAGCAGCTTTTTTTGCTTGCGGGGCTGTTGCGTGCGCTTCGGCTGGGCTGGCACCAGCTTGGCCATTGGTTGGCCGTGCTTGGCGATGACGATTTCCTCGCCGGCCGCAGCTCGGTCCACCAGCGACGACAGCTGGTTCTTGGCTTCGTAGAGATTGAAGACCTTGGTCATGAGAATTTGGCCAACTTGGCCAAATTCTACTGCCGCCGGGCAACCAGGGTCAAATCGTGCGCTCGACCATCATCTTCTTGATCTCGGCGATGGCCTTCGCCGGATTGAGGCTCTTGGGGCAGGTCTTGGTGCAGTTCATGATGGTGTGGCAGCGGTAGAGCCGGAACGGATCCTCGAGCTGATCCAGCCGGTCGCCGGTGGCCTCGTCGCGGGAATCCGCGATCCAGCGATAGGCCTGCAGCAGGATTGCCGGGCCGAGATAGCGGTCGCCGTTCCACCAATAGCTGGGACAGGCGGTCGAGCAAGAGAAGCAAAGGATGCATTCCCAAAGCCCGTCGAGCTTGGCGCGCTCCTGCGGCGTCTGCGGCCGCTCACGCTCGGGCGGCGGGGTCTCGGTCTTCAGCCAGGGCTCGATCGACTGGTACTGGGCGAAGATCTGGGTGAGATCCGGCACCAGATCCTTGATCACCGCCATATGCGGCAGCGGATAGATCCGGACGTCGCCCTTCACCTCCGAGATGTACTTGGTGCAGGCCAGCGTGTTCACGCCGTCGATGTTCATCGAGCAGGAGCCGCAGACACCTTCGCGGCAGGAGCGGCGGAAGGTCAGCGTCGAATCGACCTCGTTCTTGATCTTGATGAGCGCGTCCAACACCATCGGGCCGCACTGATCGAGATCGATGTCATAGGAATCGATCGTCGGATTCCCGCCCTTGTCGGGATCCCAGCGATAGATCCTGAAGGTCTTGACGCGCTTGGCGCCGGTGGGCGCCGCAAAGCGCTTGCCGTCCTTGATCTTCGAGTTCGCCGGAAGCGTGAATTGGGCCATTTCTCGTGCCTCAGTAGACCCGCGCCTTCGGCGGGAAGGTGCTGATCTCGTTGGACAGCGTGTTCATGTGCACCGGCCGGTAGTCGAGCTTGACCTTGCCCTTGTCGTCGCGCCAGGCGAGCGAGTGCTTCATCCAATTGACGTCGTCGCGGTTCGGGAAGTCGTCGCGCGCGTGCGCACCCCGGCTCTCCTTGCGCGCCTCGGCGGAGTACAAGGTCACGACCGCCTGGCTCATCAGGTTGTCTAGCTCGAGCGCCTCGATGAGGTCGCTGTTCCAGA
>Ga0081539_10006773_pt1 | contig 10754 bp, 12 predicted proteins | sample TabmetS4T2R2_FD_71023 | JGI IMG/M metagenome (GOLD analysis project Ga0081539, IMG submission 71023) | Tabebuia heterophylla rhizosphere microbial communities from the University of Puerto Rico - S4T2R2 | ecosystem: Host-associated > Plants > Roots > Rhizosphere ... | reverse complement strand
GCCGGCGCTGCGCTCGCGCTCGTCCTCACCGGCGGCGGTGGCGGCGGCGGGACGACGACGGCGGCGAGCGACGATTCCGCCCTCCGCGCCTTCGTCTTCAAGGTCGAGAACTTCCTCCGCGAGTCGCAGGACGGCCGGGAGCAGGCGAAGCAGACGATCGGCGCCGCGCTCGGGTGCACTCTCGCACCCCGAGCGGCGGCGGCGCGCCTCGACCGCGTGCAGCGAAACCGGCAGAGCGTCCTGCAGCAGATAGCCGCGCTCTCGGTGCCGGACGACCCGCGCGCGCTCCAAGCCGCCGATCTCTTCCAGAAGGCGGGCGCCGCGTCGATCCGTGCCGACGGGATCTACCAGGACTGGCTCGCGGCCCGGAACAAGTGCCCACGCCGCGCGCTTCCGCCAGCAGGCGCCGCCGCCGCGGACGCCCGCGCGACGCGCCTCAAGAAGCAGTTCCTCGCCGCATTCGACCCGCTGGCGCACCGCTTCCACCAGCGAGTCTGGCGCGACACGGAGTTCTAGGGCTCGACGTAGCACCTCGCGTCGTAGGGCTCCAGCCACCAGTGGTGCGCGAGCAGATCGCTCGGAACGACGTCGACGCAGATGCCGCCGTGCGTCTCGCGACGGACGTGCCAGACGCCCCGGCGGTCGGTCCTGAAAACCGTCGGGTAGCGACCGAACGTCGCGACGGCGTAGCCGACTCCGTCCCAGGTCCCGTAGTACGTGCGTCCCGCAGCGGGCGCGCCGACCTGCGCCCCCGGGTGCGCCTCGAGGTAGGCCACCCGAAGCGCCGCCTTCACCTTCGCGGTCGCCACGAGGTTCTTTCCGATCCACCCGTCCCCGCAGGCGAGCACCGGCGCCGCGAACGCTGCCGCCACCGCCGCCGTCGCACCAACCATTAGCAGCCTCTTCATCGTGTTCCTCCGCGTCGTCATGGACGGTCGGAGGCTCGTGCGCGCGGGCAAACGCGCGGCAAAGTCGCGGCAAAGGCCCTGCTAGAAGAGGGTTTCTTCGGATGCGACCGCGCCCACGTGCGCCCGGCCGAGCTTCGTGATCACGCGTCCGCGCGGCGTCCGCTGCACGAACCCGAGCTGGAGGAGGTACGGCTCGTAGACGTCCTCGATCGTGTCCGGCTCCTCGCCGAGCGCGACGGCGAGCGTCGAGAGCCCCACCGGCCCGCCGTCGAACTTTCCGAGGATCGTCCCGAGGAGCTCGCGGTCGGTGCGCTCGAGCCCCTGCTCGTCGACCTCGTGGAGCGCCAGTGCCTCGCGGGCGACCTCGTTGGAGATCGCGCCCTCGTGGCGGACCTGCGCGACGTCGCGGACGCGCCGGAGGATCCGGTTCGCGATCCGGGGCGTCCCGCGCGAGCGCCGCGCGATCTCGTCGGCAGCCTCGTCCTCGATCTCCACGCCGAGGATCCGCGCGGAGCGACGGACGATCCGCGCCAGCTCGTGCGGCTCGTAGTAGCCGAGCCGGAACGTCATCCCGAAGCGGTCGCGAAGCGGCGTCGTCAGCAGGCCCGTGCGCGTGGTCGCGCCGACGAGCGTGAACGCGGGCAGGTCGAGCGTGAGCGTGCGCGCGGCCGGCCCCTGACCGACGACGATGTCGAGTCGGAAGTCCTCCAGCGCCGGGTACAGGATCTCCTCGACCGCCCGGTTGAGCCGGTGGATCTCGTCGACGAAGAGCACGTCGCGCTCCTCGAGCGAGGTCAGGATCGCCGCGATGTCGCCCTTCCGCTCGAGCGCGGGGCCGGCGACGGTGCGGATGCCGACGCCGAGCTCCTCGCGGAGGATGTACGCAAGGCTCGTCTTGCCGAGACCGGGCGGGCCGACGAGCAGGACGTGGTCGAGCGCCTCGCCGCGCGAGCGCGTCGCCTCGAGCGCGATCCCGAGCTGCTCCTTGACCCGCTCCTGCCCGACGAAGTCGTCGAGCCGCCGCGGCCTGAGGCTCTGGTCGAGCTCCTCCTCGTCTTCCTGCACGGCCGGGGCGAGGAACTGCGTGCTCGTCACGCGGCCTGCCTCAGCGCCTGGCGGACGCGCTCCTCGACCGGGAGCTCCGGATCGGTCTGCGCCAGGACGCGCTCCGCGTCGGCGACGGTGTAGCCGAGCTCGACCAGGGCGTCGCGGGCGGTCAGCTCCTCGGGGGGCGCCCCGCCGAGGTCGGCCGCCGGGCCGGCGATCTTCTCCTTGAGCTCGAGCACGACGCGCTGCGCCGTCTTCCGCCCGATCCCGGGAATCGCCTCGAAGCGCTTCGTGTCCTCGAGCAGGATCGCCTTGCGGAGGTCGGCCGGCTTCGACCCGGAGACGATCGCGAGCGCGACCTTCGGCCCGACGCCGTTCACGGCGAGCAGCTGGACGAAGAGCTCGCGCTCCGCCGCCTCGCCGAAGCCGAAGAGCTGCATCGCGTCCTCGCGCACCGCGAGGTAGGTGTGGATCGTGACCTCCTCGCCGCCATCGGCGCGGCGGAACGCACTCGGCGTCGCCTGGACGAGGTAGCCGACCCCGCCCACGTCGAGGACGAGCCCCTCCGCGGTCCGGGCGACGGGCCGTCCTCGCAGCTGCGCGATCACGGGTCGAGGTTAGGCGCCGGAGCGGACGTTCCTGCCCACGCCGAACCTCACCCTGCGACGCGAAGGAGCGGCGGCGCGAGCGCGTGGCAGATCGCGACCGCCAGCGCGTCAGCAGCGTGGTGCGGCGTCGGCGGAGTCGGGAGGCCGAGGATCACCTTGACCATCCGCTGCACTTGCGCCTTGTCGGCGCGGCCGTAGCCGCAGACGACCTGCTTCACGCGCGCGGGCGCGTACTCCGCGCACTCGACACCGGCCGCCGCGCACGCCACGAGCACGGCGCCGCGCGCCTGGCCGACGGAGAGCGCGGTGCGGGCGTCGGCGCCGACGAACGACTCCTCGAGCACGACGGCATCCGGCCGGTGCTCCTCGACGAGGCCGGCCACGCCGTCGAAGATCCTCTTCAGGCGGAGCTCCGGGCGCTCGCGCGCGGACGTCTGCCACCAGCCGTGGCCGAGCGCCCTGAGGCGGCCGCCGCTTCCTTGGACGATGCCGTACCCGCACGCTGCCGTCCCCGGGTCGATGCCGATGACCTTCACACGGGGACATTAGGCGCGCTCCCGGACGTTCCTCCGCCAAGTCGCAGAGAGAGAGGGGCGCGCCGAAGCGCGCCCCTTCGAGCCTCCCCTACAGAAGACCGAGAAGGCGGTTCAACAGGTTCGCGATCCCACCGCCCTGGTTGCCGTTGAGGGCATTCGCGAGCCCGCAGAGCAGGTTCCCGAGCAGGTTCCCGGGTCCCGTCTGCCCCGTAATCGTCAGATGCACCTGGTTCAGGTCGACCACGAGCCCGAGCAGGTCGAGGTGCAACGGCCCGAGCGTCAGATCCAGGATCGTGCACGAGCCGCTCGCCTGGAGCAGCGTCACCGGAACCGAGAACGCCTGGTTCACGTTCGTCACGACGCCGGTGAGGGTGTTCGTCACCGTCCCGGTCACGTTGCCGACCGCGACGAGGTGGCCGTTCTGGTTCGCGAACCGCGTGATCGTCGCCGTGAGGTCGTACGACAGGTTCCCGACCGTCCCCGTGAGGTTCTGGACGAGGCCGGTCGAAGCGGCCGGCGCAGCCGCGCCCACGGTCGTCGCAGACGACGCGGTAGGCGCGATCGTCAGCGCGAGAGCGGCGACGACGGCCGCGAGCACAGGCAGGCCGAAGCGGAGCTTTTTCATGTTCCCCCTCCTTGATTTCCTCGGGCGATGCCCGAGGCCGTGCTGACTGGAAGCACGTAAGGGCTACCCGGCTAATCCAGATCGAAACGAGGAAAACCAGGGGGACGCACCGCGCCGCAGTCGGCCGCTTCCAGTCAGCACGACTTCGGGAGGGCGTCCCCCGGGATCGCATTGTCGCTGCTCTCTCGACGAAATGACACCCGCCGCGCGCAGAACCCTGCACGCGCCGTGGTCCGGGTCAGGCGCGAGCGGTCTCGGTGGCGCTCACGGCGCCGACGATCACGACTGCTGCGATGACTGCGATCACGAACTGGAGGACGCTGCCGACGCCGATGACGTGGCCGATCACGCCGCCGAGGAACGCGGCTGCGATCCCCGCGCCGGCGGTGGCGACGACCCCGATTGTCTGCTTCCCCGGGAGGATGAGCCGCGCCAGGAAGCCGACTATCAGCCCGATCAGCGCCCACCAGAGCAGCTTGAGGACGAGCCCGACGACGATCCACCCGACGACGAAGAGGACGACGATCGCGGCGATGACGGCGAGGACGATCAGCACAGGCGTCCCGTTCCGCTTGCGCAGGCACGAAACCGCGCTACGAGACGACCGCTTCGAGCACTTGCTCCGGAATGTCGAAGTTCGAGTAGACGTCCTGCACGTCGTCGTTCTCCTCCAGCTCGTCCATCAGGCGCAGGATCTTCTTGGCCGGGCCCTCCTCGGCCACCTCGATCGTCGTCTTCGGCACCATCGTCAGCTCGGCCGAGACGACGGGGATGCCGGCCGCCTCGATCGCCTCGCGCACCGTGACGAGATCCTCCGGCGCCGACGTGACCTCGAAGCTCGTGCCGTCGCGCGCGACGTCCTCCGCCCCGCCCTCGGCGGCCGCGAGCGTGAGCTCGTCCTCGTCCACGCCATCTGCGTCGACGACGACCACGCCGCGACGCTCGAACAGCCACGCGACCGCGCCCGACCCGCCGAGGTTGCCGTCGTTCTTCGAGAAGACGTGCCGGACGTCCGACGCGGTCCGGTTGCGGTTGTCGGTCAAGGCCTCGACGATCACCGCGACGCCGCTCGGGCCGTAGCCCTCGTACACGACGGTCTCGAAAGCCTGCGCGTCGGCGTCGGCGCCCGATCCCCGAGCGATCGCGCGCTCGATGTTCTCCTTCGGCATCGAATAGGAGCGCGCCTTCTCGATCGCGTTCGCGAGCGCGAGGTTCCCCGCAGGGTCGCCTCCCCCCTCCTTCGCCGCGACGATGATCGCGCGCGAGAGCTTCGAGAAGAGCTTGCCGCGTTTCGCGTCCGCGGCGCCCTTCTTGTGCTTGATCGACGACCACTTGCTATGCCCTGACACTCTTCGCCTCCCGTACGGCTTCCAGAAACAGCTCGTGGACGCGCGTGTCGTCCGTCAGCTCGGGGTGGAACGACGCGACGAGGATTCTGCCGTCGCGAGCGAGCACCGGCCGGCCTTCGTGCTCCGCGATCACCTCGACTCCGGGCCCCGCCGCGTCGATCCACGGAGCGCGGATGAAGACCCCGCGGAGCGGCTCGTCCTCGCCGGGAAGGTCGAGATCGGCTTCGAAGCTCGCGACCTGCCGGCCGTAGGCGTTCCGGAGCACCGAGACGTCCGCGAGCCCGAGATGGTCGCGCCCGACGAGGATCATCCCGGCGCACGTCCCGAAGATCGGCGCCTCGAAGTGCCGTAGCGCCTCGTCGAGGCCGTAGAGCTCCGCGAGCTTGAGGATCGTGGTCGATTCGCCGCCGGGAATGACGAGCCCGTCGAGGCCATCGAGCTGCTCCGGCTTTCGCACCTCGACGACCTCCGCACCGAGCCGCCGCAGCATCGCCGTGTGCTCGCGGACGTTTCCTTGTAGGGCTAGGACGCCGATCTTGACGTGGTCGCTCACGCCGAAAGTGTAGGCGCCGCGGCCCCTCGTTCCGGCACCGCTCGCCGTCCGATACCGAGGTATAGGGAGGGACGCTATACACGGGTACGTTCGCAGCCGGCTGACGACCGGATATCTATGTATAGCGCTCAACGCTATAGTCCGCTAGCTGTGGCCCGCACGGCTCATAACAACCCGTATGCGCCGGGCGCGGGAACGCCCCCGCCGGCGCTGACGGGCCGTCAGGCGGAGATCGATCACTTCGAGCTCTTGCTCGACCGCCTCGTGAACGGGCAACCGGAGAAGAGCATGGTGCTCACCGGTCAGCGCGGGATCGGGAAGACGGTTCTGCTCGAACGATTTGCGGAGACAGCAGCCGCCTCCGGCTGGTTCCACGACTACTACGAGGTCACCTCGCAGTCTCGCCTCGCGGCCGCGCTTGCCCGGATGACCCGCCGGATCCTGCTCGGTATGAGCCTGAAGGAGCGGCTGAAGGAGCGAGCGACCGGAGCGCTGAAGGTTCTGAAGGCGTTTACGGTTTCGGCCGGAGGTTTGAGCCTCAACATCGACGTCGAGGCTGCGCTTGGCAAGGCCGATTCCGGCGACCTAGCCGAGGATCTTCGCGATCTGCTGATCGAGCTAGGAGAGGTGGCTGCCGACGGCACGACCGGCGTCGTCTTCTTCCTCGACGAGGTCCAGTTCGTCGACAAGCACGAGTACGAGGCGCTGATCGTGGCCCTCCATCGCGTTGCGCAGAAGCGGCTTCCGGTTGCGATCGTGGCCGCGGGACTTCCATTGCTGCCACAAATCGGCGGCAAGACGAAGCCGTACGCCGAGCGCATGTTCGACTATCGGACGATCGGCCGGCTTCCGGAGGCGGCCGCGAAGGACGCGCTCCTCCTTCCCGCGGAGTCGCTCGGCGTCAACTACACCGACGAGGCCCTCTCGAGGATCTACGATCTCACCGAGGGCTACGCGTACTTCCTTCAAGAGTACGGACGCCGAGTCTGGCTCGTCGGAGACGAAGACGAGATCACGCGGGAGCAGGTCGACTTCGCACATCCGGTCGTCCAGCAATACCTCGACGAGGGGTTCTTCGACGTTCGGATGAGCGGCGTGTCGCGCGCAAAGAGACGCTACCTGGCCGCACTCGCCGACCTCGGCGACGGCCCACAGCAGGTTGCGAAGGTCACGGAACGGGCGGGATACACGACGTCACAGCAGGCTGCGCCGATTCGCGATGCGCTGATCAAGGAGGCGCTGATCTACTCGCCCGAACGCGGGAAGCTCGATTTCACCGTGCCGCAATGCGCCGCCTACCTGCGCCGCGTCCACCCAATCGACGAGTTGCGCTAACCGCTGAGCGCCTCCAGCCACTCCGCGAGCGGCCCCTCCGCCACGTCGGCGAAGCGCGGCTCGAGCTCCGCGCCCGCGCCGAGGAGGAGCTCGACGACCCGCACGTAGTCCCGGCCCCGCTCGCGCCAGGCCTGGGAGCCGAGCGCCGCCCACGCGATCGGCGTGTCGAACTCCGCTCCCGAAGGAGCAACCGGATCGGCGCCGAGCTCGAGCAGCCGCGCGATGATCGCCGCGTTCCCGACCCACGCGGCGTGGTGGAGCAGTGTCCCGGGCGGGCCGCCGCCGACGTGGCCGAAGAAGCTCGGGCCGACGAGGGAGACGACGAGCTCGAGGTCGCCCTGGAGCGCGCGGAGGATCAGCACTTCCTGCGCGTCCGGCGAGAGCTCGTCCGGAATAGGCCTGTCCGGACGCTCGCCGCGGGCCACGGCACCGACGGCCCTGTCTTCCGCCGAGACCTCCGAGGACGCACCGAGCTCCTCGAGCACCCGCACGTGGTCGTCGTAGCCGCGCAGCACGGCGTTCTGGTACGCCGTCTTGTAGAGCTCGCGCGGCGTCGACCACTCGCCGCCGCGGCGGTCGAGCTCGGCTCCGGCCTCCGCGAGCAGCCGTAGGACCTCCGGCGGCCGGCCACGTCTGACCGCGTGGACGAGCAGCGCGCCCTCGTTCGGGTCGGCGCCGTGCTCGAGCAGGAGCCGCGCGTGCTCGTCGCGCGGCTCGTCGAGCGCGTGCGCGAGCGCGTTCGAGCCGCGCGGCTCGGCCCCGTGCTCGAGCAGGAGCCGCAGGCACTCCGGGCTCTCGGCCGCGACCGAGTGGTAGAGCGCGTCGCCGAACCGGGGCTCGGCGTTCGGGTCGGCTCCGCCCTCGAGGAGCACGCGCGTCAGCTCGGGGTCGTGGCGGACGCCGGCGGCGCCGTAGAGCGCCGACATCGGCCCGTGCTCGTCGGCGTAGAAGGCGTTCGGGTCGGCGCCGCGCCGAAGGAGCTCGCGCGCCAGCTCGACGCTCGCGAAGCACGAGTGACAGACATAGTGGAGCGGACCCCAGCCGCGTAGGCCGCCGGGCTCGTTCGGGTCGCCGTCCCAGCCCCGGCCGAGGACGAGCGCCGCCCAGCGGTCGTCGGCGATCTCGGGTCGCTCCGCGAGCAGCCGCCGCGCACGCTCGCACCGGCCAGACGTGGCCGCGACGACGAACGACCCGACGTCCGCTTCGGCCGCGGCGACGAGCGCGGGCCAGCTCGGGTAGCCGTGCTCCCGCGCCAGCACGGTCTGCGCGCTCGCGAGCTTCGGCGGCAGGTCGCCGAGCCGCCTCAGCGCGCCCTCGTCTCCCGCGCGGGCGGCGCGGACGAGCTCCTTCGCCTGCTTGCGGAGCTGCTTCAGGTTCATCGCGACCTCCTCCCGTCGGGCCCGTGTCCGCGGTCGGGCGGGAAAGAGATCGGGTCAATCAGTGCGGTGCTTCGGAAGAGGTGGGCTCAGCCCTGCCCGCGGACCGGATGCGCCCTCGCGCGCGGCGCGATTCTACGCCAGCCGGTGGTCGGTCGCCCAGCGCGTCAGCTCGTGCCGCGTCGAGAGCTGGAGCTTCCGCAGGACGTTCGAGACATGGCTCTCGACCGTCTTCGGGGACAGGTGCAGACGGGCCGCGATTTCCTTGTACAGGTACCCGCGCGCGATCAGCTGGAGCACCTCTCGCTCGCGCGGCGTCAGCTCGTCGAGCTCGGCGTCGCCGCCGACCCGCTCGCCGGAGCGAAACGCGTCGAGGACGAAGCCGGCCAGCCGCGGCGAGAAGACGGCGTCGCCCTCGGCCACGCGCTCGATCGCCGCGGCGAGCTCGTCGCCCGAGATCGTCTTCGTCACGTAGCCGCGGGCGCCGGCCCGGATCACGGCGATGACGTCCTCGGCCGCGTCCGAGACGGACAGGGCGAGGAAGCGCACGGCCGGCCTGGCCGGTGCGACGGCGTGGATGATCGCGTCGCCGCCCCCGTCCGCAAGGTGCACGTCGAGGAGGACCACGTCCGGGTCGAGCTCCTTGATCATGGGCACGGCCTCCTCGATCGTGCCCGCCTCGCCCACGACCTCGACCGAGTCGCCCAGCTCGGCGCGGACGCCGGAGCGGAAGAGGTGGTGGTCGTCGACGAGGACGACGCGCCGCTTCACGCCCCGCTCCTCGGGACGGAGAGCTCGATCTCGGTGCCTTCGCCCGTCGTCGAGGCGATCGTCGCCGCGCCGCCGACCCGCTCGAGCCGGGCGACGATCGAGTCGCTGATCCCGCGGCCGCGCGCCGTCGAGGCGGCGGGATCGAACCCCGAGCCGCGGTCGCGGACGAACACGACCGCGCGGTCGTCCTCGACCTCGGCGTAGACGTCGACCTCGTCCGCGCCGGAGTGCTTGGCCGCGTTGGTCATGGCCTCACGCGCGGCCAGCGACAGGGCCGCGACGGCCTCGTCCGCCGGACAGTCGCCCGAGCTCGCGAGCTCGACGCGTACCCCATGCAGCTCCTCCACGTCGGCGGCCGCGGCCTCGAGCAGGCCGAGAAGCGACTCGGCGCCCCGCTCGGCGTCGCCGTAGAGCCAGCTCCGGAGCTCGCGCTCCTGCCGGCGTGCGTAGGCGGCGGTGCGCCGCGGGTCGTCGGCGTGGCGCTGGATCAGCGCGAGGGTCTGGAGCACCGAGTCGTGGACGCGGGCGGCGAGGTCGGCGCGCTCCTCTGTACGGATCCGCGCGGCTCGCTCGGCATCGCGCTCATGGGCCAGCCGCCAGAGCCACGGCCCGCCGACGAGGAGCAGCGAGCCGCCGAGGGCGCCTGGAGTGAGCGCGGCCGCGTGGATGCCTCCGCTCGAGAGGACGAGGACGGCGCCTGCCGCCGCGAGCGTCGTGCCCGCGAGCGCGCGGGGCCGGTCGTGCCCGCGGCGCCACGCGAGCGCGAGCCCGGCGGCGACGAATGCGATCCCGAGCACGACGCGATCCGAGAGACCGAGCGAGCCGAGGACGGCCGCGATCCCGAGGACGCCGAGCGCACCCGCGAGCCACGGGCGAGGCCGGCCGAGGTACGCCCACAGCCCGAGGTAAAGGAGGATCCCCGCCCCGCCCGCGAGCGCGAGCAGGGCGAAGACGAGGCGGACGACGGTCGGGTCGACGCCGAGCGCGCGCGCGATCCCGGAGCAGACGCCGGCGACGACGCCTGCTTCCGGGTCACGCTCGAAGCGCGGCAGCGGCATCGGCGGTCATCGTACGGCGCGCTCGACCGTGACCTGGCCGAGGCCGGCCTTCGCGTCGAGCACGAGCACGCGAGCGCCGCGTCCAGGGAGCTCGATGCCGACCTCGTGCCCGTCGGTGTGGCGGTCGAAGACGTCGACCGCGCCGGCCTGGACGTGGCTGTTCACGCGCACCGACGCGCCGGGTGGCACGGTCACCTCGAGGTCGCCGATCCCGACTCGCGCCGACACGTGCGTCTCCCCGCGTGCGAGCCGGACGTTCGACAGGTCGAGCTTCAGCTCCCCGATCCCGAGCTCGTACTTGCGGTGGAGGTCGTCGGCGGCCGCCGGGACGTAGGTGCGCGTCCCGACGCCGTTCCCGACGTCGACGTGGAAGGCGGTCGCGACGGCGGCCGCCGCGGCCAGCATCAGGACGACCACGATGGCCGCGGCGATCGAGAGGCCCTTGAGCAGGCGCCGCCGACGAGGCCGCCGCTGCGTCCAGAGGATGATCGCGCCGGCGACGAGGACGAGCACCCATGCCGCGTCGCCCTGCGGCCAAAGGGTCACGCGCGCGAGGAGGACGGCAAGCGCCGCCGCGAGGAGGACGAC
>Ga0081539_10006772_pt1 | contig 10754 bp, 6 predicted proteins | sample TabmetS4T2R2_FD_71023 | JGI IMG/M metagenome (GOLD analysis project Ga0081539, IMG submission 71023) | Tabebuia heterophylla rhizosphere microbial communities from the University of Puerto Rico - S4T2R2 | ecosystem: Host-associated > Plants > Roots > Rhizosphere ... | reverse complement strand
CCGCCGGACGTCCCGGCGTTCGCGGCCTTGCGGGTCGTGGTGGCGGGGCGCGCGGTCCGCGCGGGCGCCTTCGAGGCCTTCGGCGTCGCCTTCGCCGCGGTCGCGACCCCGGACGCGGTGGAGGGCGGAGCGGGAGGCGGTGTGCGGATGGGCAGCGTCTGGGGTTCGGGCTCTGCGGTCAGCCCGTCACCGCGGTCGTTGCCGAGCAGCGCCTGTAGCCAGGCGCCGAAGTCGCCGGTGGACCACCCGGCTGCCGACGCCGCCATCGGCGTCACGGTGACGAGCACCAGGGCCGTGGCGAGGCAGGACGCGAGCCCCCGTGGCCGGCGCAGCGTCCGTCCCACCCGGACGGCGCCCCGCCCCGGTCCGCGCGGCGGGAGCGCGCGGCGGCCGTGCTCGAGCGCTGCGAACGCATGATTGCTTCACTTACGCCGGGCAGCAACGAAATGGACTGGCTGGCCGAGGGCTTGAGCAGCTTGAGCCTCTATGTCACGCCCTGTGTGCAAGGCCGCGAGCCACGCGACCAGACGCTCGATCTTTTCCTGCAGCGCCTGCAGGAACGCCCTGCGCCGGCGGCGTCGCCTGCGCCGGCTGCGGCGGGCCGCGCTCCGGACGAGACGCTGCTGCAGATCTTCCTCGACGAGGCGGTTGAAGTCCTCGCCGCGATCGCGGCCGCGCTCGCGGCCTGTCAGGCCGCGCCCGCCAACATGGATGAGCTGGCTGCCATCCGCCGCGGTTTTCATACGTTGAAAGGCAGCGGCCGCATGGTCGGCCTTATGGACCTCGGCGAAGCCGCGTGGCATGTCGAGCGCGTGCTAAATCAGTGGCTCGAGCGTGAGCAGCCGGCCTCGGCCGAGGTCCTCGAATTGGCGAGCGTCGCGCACGGCTGCTTCGCTGACTGGATCGGCCGCTTGCGCAAGGGCGAGACGCCGGCGATCGACGAGCAGCCGATCTCGGAACTCGTCGGACGCCTCGCGGCCGACGATTCCGCCGTCAGGCGGGTGCGCGACGTCTATTTGAAGGAAGCGACTCAGCATGTAGCGACGCTGAAGAGCGAATGCGCGGCGTGGCTCGCGAAGCCGGGGGCCGAAGCTTCGCCGCAGTTCGCGCGTGCGGCGCACACGCTCGCCAGCTCATCGCGCACCGCCCGCTTCGACGCGCTGGCGGACCTTGCTGGCGAGCTCGAGCAATGGGTGCCGCTTGCCGAGCGCACCCAGCAGAGCACCGATCGGGATGCCATCCGCGTCGCTGTCGATCAGATCGCCGAGACACTCGACGTCATCGCGCGCGGCGAGACGCCGGCGGCGCCCGGCGCGACGGTCGCTGCCCTGCAGGGCCTGCGAAACCGGCTGCTGGTGCCACCGCGGCCCAAGGAAAAACGCGTGGTTCGCGACGACCTCGATGGCGCTCTCCTGCCGATCTTCGTCGAGGAGGCGCAGGAACTCGTGCCCCAGGTCGGCGCTGGCCTCGCCGCCTGGCGCGCCAATCCGCAAGATCGCGGCGCCGCCGATGGCCTGAAGCGCGCCCTGCATACTCTCAAGGGCAGCGCGCGCATGGCGGGTGCCATCCGTCTTGGCGAGCTTACGCACCTGATGGAGAGCCGCATCGAGTACGCGCTCGAGGCAGGCGAGGTGAGCGCGGAGCTTTTCGAGGAGCTGCAGACCAAGCTCGACCGCCTGAGCGCTGACCTCGAGAAGCTCGACCCGGCTTCTGCGCCGGCGGCGGTTGCTGCGGCGCCCGTACCGCAGGTGCCGCGCGCGCCCGCCGCGCCGGCGGCGCTGCTGCGGGTCAACGCCGATCGGCTCGACCGGCTGATCACCGAGGCGGGCGAGGCGGCGATCGCGCGCTCGCGCATCGAGGCCGAGCTTCGCCAGACCAAGCAGGCGCTCGCCGACCTGAACGAGAGCATCGCGCGCCTGCGCACGCAGCTCCGCGAGGTCGAAATCCAGGCCGATAGCCAGCTGCAGTCGCGCCGCAGCGAGCTTGCCGAGCACGAGCGCGATTTCGATCCCCTGGAATTCGACCGCTACACGCGGCTGCAGGAGCTCACGCGCATGATGGCCGAGGGCCTTGCCGACGTCGCGAGCCTGCAGCAGGCGCTCGTCAAGAACGTTGGCGAGACCGATGCCGCGCTCTTGCAGCAGGCGCGCATCGGGCGCGACCTGCAGCAAAACCTGATGCGCATACGCGCTGTGCCGTTTGCCAACCTCGCCGAGCGGTTGCAGCGGCTTGTGCGCCAGAGCGCGCGTGAGCTCGGCCGCAATGCCGAGCTTGCGATCGAAGGCGGCCAAGTCGAGCTCGACCGCGGCGTTCTCGAGCGCATCGCCGCGCCGCTCGAGCACCTGCTGAGGAACGCGCTGGTGCACGGCATCGAGGATCCGCTGACGCGCGAGAACGCCGGCAAGCCTGCCGGCGGGCGCATCGGCATCAGCCTGCGTCAGGAGGCGAACGAGGTCGTGCTGATCGTGAGCGACGACGGCTCGGGCCTCGATCTGGAGGGGCTGCGCGCCAAGGCGATCGATAAGGGCCTGCTGACGCCGGAGCAGGCGCTAAGCGAAGCGGAGCAGGTGCAGCTCGTTTTCATGTCGGGTCTCTCCACCGCCGCATCGGTGACGGAGCTCGCGGGCCGCGGCGTCGGCATGGACGTCGTGCGCACCGAGATCCAGGCGATCGGCGGCCGCATCGAAGTGACGAGCGCACGCGGTCGTGGCACGACCTTCACTGTCTACCTGCCTCTGACCCTTGCCGTTACCCAGACGGTCATGGTGCGCGCCGGGGCCACGGTCGTCGCCCTGTCGTCAGCCACCATCGAGCAGGTGCTGCGCATCGATGCCCAAGCCCTCGTGTCGCACTACGAAGCGGGCCAGATCGAGTTCCAGGGCCGTAGCTATCCGCTGCACTACCTGCGCCAGCTCCTCGGCGTTCGCTCGCCGACCGACATCCAGCCGCACAACATGGTGCTGCTCGTGCGGAGCGGCGCGCACAGGGTGGCGGTGCATGTCGACGAGTTGCTCGGCAATCGCGAGATGGTCGTGAAGAACATCGGCCCGCAGCTCTCGCGCATGCCAGGGGTCGCCGGCGCGACCGTGCTCGCCGACGGCGCCATCGTCCTGATCATCAATCCCGTGCCGCTCGCCGAGATGGCACGCAGGCCGATGACGCGCACGGCGACTCCGGAGCTCAGCGGCGCTTCGCGCCCGGCGCCGCTCGTCATGGTGGTCGACGACTCGCTCACGGTGAGGAAGATCACCGGGCGGCTGCTCGAGCGCGAAGGCTACCGCGTGCTCACCGCCAAGGACGGCGTGGATGCGCTCGAGCAGCTGAAGGGCGAGCTGCCGGCAATCATCCTGGCCGACATCGAGATGCCGCGCATGGACGGCTTCGATCTCACGCGCAACCTGCGCGGCGATCCGCGCACCATGGAGATCCCGATCGTCATGATCTCCTCGCGCACCGCGCCCAAACATCGCAGCCGCGCGCAGGAGCTCGGCGTCAACGCCTTCCTCGGCAAGCCCTACCAGGAGTCCGAGCTCCTGCAGCACATCGCCACGCTCGCGAAGACATAACTTCGGCGCATGAAATTCGAGATCCAGGAACACATCGGCAAGTATCCCGTGCTACGGGAAATCGGCAGCGGCGCGACGAGCCGGGTGTACCTCGCGCGCGATCCGTTCGCCGAGCGCGACGTCGCCATCAAGGTGTTTCTCTTCGACAAGCACGCCGACGAGCAGCAGGAGCGCATGAAGCACAAGGCGTTCGTCGCCGAAGCCTCGCTCGCCGGCAAACTCAATCATCCGCACATCGTTGATATCTTCGACGCCGTGGTCGAGCCGGGCCGCAGCTACCTCGTCATGGAGTACGTGCCCGGGACGACCCTCGAAGCGCATGCCGACGTGGCGACCCTGTTGCCGGTCGCCAAGGTGGTCGAAATCATCTTCAAGTGCATCCGTGCGCTCGAGTACGCCCACCGGCACGGCGTGATCCACCGCGACATCAAGCCCGGCAACATCCTTCTCTCACAGGCGGGCGAGGCCAAGGTGAGCGACTTCGGCGCCTCCTTCCAGCAACGGCTCCAGGACACGACGCAGATCAGCGGCGTCGGCTCGCCCGCCTATATGTCGCCCGAGCAGGTGCGCCTCGAGCCGCTCACGCACCAGACCGACATCTATTCGCTCGGCGTCACCATGTATCGCCTGCTCACCGGGCGGCTGCCATTCTCCGCTTCGACCCAGCCCGCGCTCACCTACGCGATCCTCAATACCGAACCGCAGCGCCCCGCGAAGCTGCGACCGGAACTGCCGGGGCTGCTCGACGCCATCGTCATGAAGGCGATGGGAAAGGACCCCGCGGCGCGTTACCAGTCGTGGCTCGAGTTCGGCAAGGATTTGAGCCAGGCATTCGGCAGCCTGCGCATGGCGGGCGCGACGGTGTCCGACTCGGAGAAATTCACCAAGCTGCGCGACTTTTCGTTCTTCGAGGACTTCAACGACGTCGCGCTTTGGGAGCTGATCCGCATCGGCACCTGGAAGGCGATCGGCCCCCAGACCGTGCTGATTCGCGAAGGCGAGGTCGGCGACAACTTCTATTTCCTGGTCGACGGTGACGTCGACGTCACGCTCTTCGGCAAGCTGCTCGCCACCGTCAAGCCCGGGCGCTGCTTTGGCGAGCTCCTTTACTTCGCCGATCGCGCGCAGCGGCGCACCACCACCGTCACCGCGCGCGGGCCGATCACCGTGATGGAAGTGAAGGCGGACGCGATGCGCGCGGCGACCGACGCCTGCCAGTCGGCATTCAACAAGGCGTGCATGCGCGTTCTGATCGAGCGGCTGGTCGACTCCAACCAGCGCCTCGCGCAAGCCGCCTAGAGCGGGTCCCAGCTAAAGACATCCTGCGAGCGCTCGAGCGCGTAGAAATGCGTGCGCAGCGCCGGCATTGCGTGCGCGGCGATGCTCTCGGCGGTCCAACCGCCGTCGCGATGCACCGAGCGCAGCGGCCGGTTCTGCGACATGAGAAAGATCTCATTCGCGCGTACCGCCAAGATCTGGCCGCTCACGTCGCGCGCCTCATCCGAAGCCAGGAATACCGCCAGCGGCGCAATCTTCGCCGTCTCCATGCTCTTCAGCTTCTCCACCCGCTCACGCTGTTCCGGCGTCTCCGTCGGAATCGAGCCGATCATCCGGCTCCAGGCAAAGGGCGCAATGCAGTTGGAGCGCACCCGGTACTTCGCCATGTCGAGGGCGATCGATTTCGACAGGCCGACGATGCCGAGCTTCGCGGCGGCGTAGTTCGCCTGGCCGAGATTGCCGACCAGGCCCGAAGTCGATGTCATGTGGATATAGGCACCCGAGTCCTGCGCCTTGAAATGCGGCGCGGCGGCGCGCGCGACGTAGAACGAGCCATTGAGATGCACATCGATGACCGCGCGCCATTCTTCGACCGACATGTTGAAGAAGAAACGGTCGCGCAGGATGCCGGCGTTGTTGACCACCACGTCGACGCGTCCGAACTCATCGAGCGCCGCCTGCACGATCCGGTTGGCCGAAGGCCATTCCGCCACGCTGTCTGTATTGGCTAGCGCCTCGCCACCGCCAGCGCGGATCTCCGCCACCACCTGCTCGGCCGGCGCGCGGCTCGCGCCTTCGCCCTTCACCGAGGTGCCGATATCGTTCACGACGACCTTGGCGCCGGCGCGCGCCATGGCGAGCGCGAAGTCGCGCCCGATGCCGCCGCCCGCGCCGGTGATCACCACCACTTTGCCTTCGAGCATCGGTCTATTATCCGGCAGCGATGCAGAGCCCGATTCACGGCCCGATTCACGGCCTAGAGGCCGCGCTCAATCCTGCGTCCGTGGCCGTGATCGGCGCCTCCGACAATCCGCACAAGGTCGGCGGCCGGCCGCTCCTTTACCTCGCACGTTACGGCTACCGCGGGGCGGTCTATCCGATCAATCCGGCGCGCTCGACCGTCCAAGGCATGCGCGCCTTTGCGCGACTCGAGGACACGCCGAGTGCACCCGAGCTCGCGATCGTCGCTGTCGCCGGCGACGAAGCCGTGCACGCGGTAGAAGCCTGCGCCTCGCGCGGCGTGAAAGTGGCGGTCGTCATGACCTCGGGTTTCGGCGAGACCGGCGAGGAAGGCGGGCGCTCGCAGGCGCGCATGGTGTCGCTCGCGCGCTCGCGCGGCATGCGGCTCATCGGCCCGAACTGCCAGGGACTCGCGAATTTCGCGACCGGCACGGTGGCCAACTTCTCGACTCTCTTCCACGAGCTCGCGGCGCGCGATGGACCGGTCGCCATCGTCAGCCAGAGCGGCGCCAACTCGCAGGTCATCTATGCCCTGTTGCATGAGCAAGGGCTCGGCGTGCGCCACGTTCATACCAGCGGCAACGAGGCCGATGTCACCATCGCCGACCTCGCCGCCGCGGTGCTGGCGGACGACGGCGTGCGGCTCCTCCTCCTTTATATGGAGGCGATCAAGGATCCGCCTGGCCTCGCCGCCGCGGCGTCGCTCGCACGCTCGCGCGACGTGCCGATCGTGGCGCTCAAGGCGGGGCGCACCACGAGCGGCCAAAAGGCGGCGAGCTCGCATACCGGGGCGCTCGCGAGCGAAGATCGCGTCGTCGACGCGTTCTTCGAGCGCCACGGCATCTGGCGCGCCGAGGATCCGCACGAGCTCGTGCGCGCGGCGCATCTCTACCTCTTGGGTCATCGCCCGCGGGGGAACCGCCTCGTCTTCCTCAGCAACTCGGGCGCGAGTTGTGTGATGGCGGCCGACCACGCGGAGCGCCACGGCATTGCGCTCGCGTCGCTCTCTGGCCCGGCGAAGGAGCGCCTGCGCGCCGTCCTTCCACCCTTCGCTGCGCTGGCTAATCCGATCGACGTCACCGGGGTGCTGCTCAGCAATTCCGGACTGCTTGGCGGCGTTTTGCCGATCGTGGGCGACGACGCGCAATGCGAGCTCCTCGTCCTTGCTTTGCCGGTCGCCGGCACGGGCTACGACGTGCCGCGTTTCGCGCACGACTTGGCCCAATTCCAGCGCCGCTACGGCATCGCTACGGCCGTCGCCGCCCCACAGGCGAGCGTGCGCGAACCGTTCAGCGGGGTGGGCATTGCTACCTTCGCTCGCGAAGGCGAGGCAATGGACGCGCTCGCGCAGCTGGCAGGGCATAGCGCCTTGCTTCGCGCTCCCCCGCCGCCACCAGTCAAGCGCTTGCACATCGGGAAGCCACGCCACTTTCTGGACGAGGCGGAAAGCCTCGCGCTCTTGGCGCAAGCGGGCTTGCCCGTGATCGAGCACCGCCTGTGCCGCGACGAGGCCGCGATGCAGGCAGCGCTCGGCGCTCTCGGTGGCGATGTCGTCATGAAGGCGTGCTCGCCCGATCTGCCGCACAAGAGCGACCATGGCCTCGTCACCGTCGGCGTCGCCGATGCGCTCGCCGAATTTCGCCGGCAGCGCGACAGGTGCCGCAGCCTCGGCGCACGCTTTCACGGTGTCATCGTCGCGCGGCGTGCGCGTGGCGGCCGCGAGCTTGCGCTCGGCGCGCGCATCGATCCGCAATTCGGTGTGCTGGTGCTGGTCGGCGACGGCGGCATCTATCTCGAGGCGTTGCGCGATTTTCGGCTGCTGCTCGCTCCGTGTAGTGAAGAAGAGGTGCTCGCCAAGCTCGCCGAGCTGCGCGTCGCGCCGCTCCTCGGCGCGCTGCGCGGGCAGCCGGCGCGCGACGTGCGCGCCTTTGCGCGCATGGCCGCGCGTCTGGGCGAGGCGATGCTTGGCTGGAATGGCGCCGTGACGTCGGTGGACGTCAATCCGGTGATGGTGTTTGATACGGGCGCGGCGGCGCTCGACGCGCTGGTGGAGCGGGCGGCGTAAAGAAGCGCCGCTATAATTTTCCACATGAAGGTCCTCGTCGCCGTCAAGCGCGTCGTCGATTTCAACGTCAAGGTTCGCGTCAAGGCCGACAATACCGGCGTCGAGACCGCGAACGTAAAGATGTCGATGAATCCCTTCGACGAGATCGCCGTCGAAGCGGCGGTGCGCTTGAAGGAGGCGGGCAGCGCCACCGAAATCATCGCCGTCTCCTGCGGCGTGCCGCAGTGCCAGGAGACGCTTCGCACCGCGCTCGCCATCGGTGCCGACCGCGCCATCCTCGTCGATTCGGCAGAGGAGCTGCAGCCGCTTGCCGTGGCGAAGCTCCTGAAGGCGATTTGCCAAAAGGAGTCGCCGCAGCTCGTCATCATGGGAAAGCAGGCGATCGATGATGATTCGAACCAGACCGGGCAGATGCTCGCGGCGCTGCTCGCGTGGCCGCAGGCCACCTTCGCCTCCAAGATCGAGCTCGCCGAGGGGCGCGCCAAGGTGACGCGCGAAGTCGACGGCGGCCTGGAAACGCTCTCCATCAAGCTGCCGGCGGTGATCACCACCGACCTGCGCCTGAACGAGCCGCGCTACGTCACGCTGCCGAACATCATGAAGGCGAAGAAGAAGCCGCTCGAGGCGCTGAAGCCCGAGGCCCTCGGCGTCGATGTGGCTCCGCGTCTTGCCACGCTGAAAGTAGCGGAGCCGCCCAAGCGCAAGGCGGGCGCCAAGGTGGCCGACGCCAAGACGCTGGTCGAGAAGCTGCGCAATGAGGCGAAAGTGCTCTGATGGCGGTTCTGGTCCTCGCCGAGCACGACAACAAGACGATTCGCAAGGCGACGCTGAACGCCGTCGCCGCAGCACAAAAACTCGGCGGCGACATTCACGTGCTCGTCGCCGGCCACCAGGCGGGCGACGCGGCCAAGGGCGCCTCGCAAATCGCCGGCGTCTCCAAGGTGCTGCATGCCGATGCGCCGCATCTCGCGGACGAGCTCGCCGAGAACGTCGCCGCGCTCATCGTCTCGCTCGCAAAGAGCTATTCGCACATCCTTGCGCCCGCGACCTCGACCGGCAAAAACATCATGCCGCGCGCCGCCGCGCTCCTCGATGTGCAGCAGATCTCCGACATCTCCGCGGTCGAGGGCGCCGACACCTTCGTGCGGCCGATCTACGCCGGCAATGCGCTCGCGACCGTGAAGTCGAGGGACCCGATCAAGGTGATCACCGTGCGCACCACCGCCTTCGACGCCGTGGCCGCAACCGGCGGCAAGGCGGCGGTTGAGCCGCTGCAGCCCCCCGCGGACAGCGGCCTCTCGTCGTTTGTCGGCCGTGAAGTCTCGAAATCCGAACGCCCGGAGCTGACGGGGGCGAAGATCATCGTCTCCGGCGGCAGGGGGATGGGCTCGGGCGAGAACTTCACCAAGGTGCTCGAGCCCCTCGCCGACCAGCTCGGCGCCGCCATGGGCGCCTCGCGCGCCGCGGTCGACGCGGGCTTCGTGCCGAATGACTGGCAGGTAGGGCAGACCGGCAAGATCGTCGCCCCCGACCTCTACATCGCCGTCGGCATTTCGGGCGCCATCCAGCATCTCGCCGGCATGAAGGACAGCCGCGTGATCGTCGCCATCAACAAGGACGAGGAGGCGCCGATCTTCCAGGTCGCCGACTACGGGCTGGTCGGTGACCTCTTCCAGCTGGTTCCGAACGTGGTCGAGGAGCTTAAGAAATGAGCACCTATCGGGCGCCGCTGAAGGATATGAAGTTCGTGCTGAACGAGCTGGCGGGCTTGGCCGAGGTAGCGAAGCTCCCGGACTACGAGGAAGCGACTCCCGAGACGGTCGATGCGATCCTCGAGGAAGCCGCGAAGTTTGCAACGGGAGTGCTTGATCCAATTAACTATTCCGGCGACCAGGAAGGCTCGAGATGGGCCGACGGCGCCGTGCGCACGCCGAGGGGCTTTCGCGACGCCTACCGGCAGTTTTGCGAAGGCGGCTGGAACGCGCTGCCCTTCGAGGCCGAGTGGGGCGGCCAGAGCCTGCCGCGGCTCGTCTCGACGCCGGTGCAGGAGATGTGGAAGAGCGCCAACTTGAGCTTCTCGCTTTGCCCGCTCCTCACCCAGGGCGCGATCGAAGCGCTCCTCCTGCGGGGCTCCGAGGAGCTCAAGCGCCGCTACCTGCCGAAGATGGTCGAGGGCAGCTGGACCGGCACCATGAACCTGACCGAGCCGCAAGCCGGCTCCGATCTATCACTGGTCCGCACGCGTGCCGAGCGCCAGGCCGACCACTACCTCATCTCCGGGCAGAAGATCTTCATCACCTACGGCGAGCACGATCTCGCCGAGAACATCGTCCACCTGGTGCTCGCGCGCACGCCAGACGCGCCGGAAGGCGTGAAGGGCATCTCGCTCTTCGTCGTGCCGAAATTCGTCCCCAACCAGGATGGCACGCCGGGCGAGCGCAATTCCGCGCGCTGCGCCTCCATCGAGCACAAGCTCGGCATCCATGCGAGCCCCACCGCGGTGATGGTGTACGACAAGGCGCTCGGCTACCTCGTGGGCGAGGAAAACCGCGGCCTCGAGTACATGTTCATCATGATGAACGCTGCGCGCTTCGCCGTGGGGCTGGAAGGCGTGGCGATCGCCGAGCGCGCTTTCCAGCGCGCGCTCGCCTTTGCGCGCGAGCGCATCCAGGGTCGCGACCTCGTGCAGGGCGGCAAGGCGGTGCCGATCATTCGGCACCCGGACGTGCGCCGCATGCTGATGCTGATGAAGTCGCAGACCGAGGCGATGCGCGCGCTCGCATATACCACCGCCGCGGCGATGGACTACGCGCGCAAGGCGCCCGAGGGCGAAGCGCGGCAGCGCCATCAGGCATTCGTCGATCTCATGATCCCGGTGGTCAAGG
>Ga0081539_10006771_pt1 | contig 10757 bp, 6 predicted proteins | sample TabmetS4T2R2_FD_71023 | JGI IMG/M metagenome (GOLD analysis project Ga0081539, IMG submission 71023) | Tabebuia heterophylla rhizosphere microbial communities from the University of Puerto Rico - S4T2R2 | ecosystem: Host-associated > Plants > Roots > Rhizosphere ... | reverse complement strand
GTTGTTGAGCAGGGCGACCAGGAAGCGGTCGGCCTCCTCGGCGGCCTTCTCGGGCTGCCCTTCCAGAATCGCCCGCACCATGCCGGCGTGATCGTCGTCGTCCAGGAGCTTGCCCTGCACGTTCCTGCGGATGTTCTCGGACAATGCGTCGAGCAGGTTCTCGTACAGCTCCGTCAGCACGGGGTTGTGCGTTGCCTGAGCGATCGCACGGTGCAGATCGATATCCATCCGGATGACGCCCTCCAGGTCCCCGGCCCGCCGGGCCGCGGCCCGTCGCTCCAGGAGGCTGAGCAGACGTTGCGTGTCGTCGGGGGTACGCCGCAGCGCTGCCAGCCGCGCGCAGCCCACCTCCAGCGTGCGGCGCACCTCGAGGACGTCGCGTTGCCGGGCCGCGGCAACGCGGCGGCTGACCGCGCCGGCCAACTCGCTGGCAGCGAGGACATACGTTCCCGATCCTTGGCGGCGTTCCAGGACTCCCGCGTGGACCAGGGACTGGACCGCCTCGCGGACGGTGTTCCTGCTGGTCGCCGTCAGCTGGGCCAGCTCCGACTCCGTCGGAATGCGCGAGCCAACCGGCCACTGCCCGGAGGCGATCTGATCCCGCAGTTGGACGATGACCTGGTCGATCAGGCCCGCGCGGCGGGCGGTTCGCAACGGCGCCGCGCCGCTCGTCGTCGGACCCGCGGGCGCGTCCGGAGTACGCACCGCGTCGTCCAGCTGAGACATTGGGTCATCCTATCTTTTTCCGCTACCCTGGGATAGTGACCGACATCAGTGACGCGGCACCCGCCGCCCGGCTGAGGGAAGGTCAACCCCGCTCACGTCAGCGTCCCATGCCGAGCGGGGTGGATAGGCCGATCCGCTCGACAATTCGGACAATGATGGCCGCGCCCCGTAGCGACGCATGGCCCTCGATCCGGCTCCGGTTACTCGTGCTGGCCGCGCTGGTGCTGCTGGCCATGAACCTGCGCGGCGCGGTGACCTCTGTTCCTCCCGTGCTGAACGACGTCTCGTCCGCCGTCGGCCTGTCCGCGGCGGAGATCGGCGTCCTCGGCGCCCTGCCCGCGCTGGCATTCGCCCTGGCCGGTCTGGTCGGCGCCCGCCTGCTCCGTCGGGTGGCGGCCGAGCGCGTGGCGCTCGGAGTCCTGCTCATTGCCGGCACGGTGCAGCTGTCACGACCGTGGCTGGGCGAGGTCGCCGGCGCCGTGCCCTTTCTGACTGTCAGCGCGATTGCCCTGCTCGCGATGGGCGTCGGCAACGTCCTGCTCCCCGCGGTCGTCAAGGCATGGTTTCCGCGGCGGATCGGACCGGTGACCGGCGCCTACGTCACGGCCATCACCATCGGCACCTCGATCCCCGCGCTGCTGTCCGTTCCGCTGTCCCGCGCATTCCCGGACGTCGGCTGGCGGATGTCGCTGGCGACGTGGGGTGCGGTGGCGCTGACCGTCCTGCCGATCTGGCTGGTCCCGGCATTTCGGCCGCGCGCCGTTCCCGGTGCCGTCCCGAGCGGCGGCCGGGTGCGGCTGCCCCTCTACCGCAGCCGGATCGCCTGGGGAATCACGCTGGTCTTCGGCATGAACGCGCTGAACACCTACGCGATGCTCACCTGGCTCCCGGTCCGCCTCACCGACGCCGGGCTCAGTGCGGGAAAGGCGGGCGCGGAACTCGCCCTGTACGCCGGGTGCGGCACTCCGCTGGCGCTGCTGCTTCCGATGGTGGTGACCCGGATGCGCCGCCCATCCTTGCTGATCACCGCCTGCGTGACGTCGTTCGCCATCGGCTACGCCGGCCTGCTGCTGGCACCGGACCGGCTGACCTCGCTCTGGGTCGCCCTCAGCGGCCTCGGCGGCCTCGGCTTCCCGATCTCCCTCACCCTGGTCGGACTGCGCAGCGCCTCGCACACCACGGCAGGCGCCCTCTCCGGGTTCGCCCAGGGGATCGGTTACGCGATGGCGGCGGCCGGCCCTCTCACCGTCGGCATCCTGCACGACACCGTCGGGGGATGGACGGCGCCGTTCGCGTTCCTCGGTTCGACCCTGATCCTCATGCTCGTCGGGGGCCGGCTGGCGGCGCCCGCGCGGCATGTCGAGGACGACTTGCATCGGGCGCATTCGCGGAATGTCGACGTCACGAAGCTCCCTGCGGACGCCGATACCCTGGAGGGGTGACCCCCGCCGAGCTGTCCGCCGCAATCCGCCAGTGCCTGCTGGCCGCCGTCGCCGACGGCGAGCTGGCCGTCGACGTCCCCGAGGACGTCCGGGTGGAGCGACCCAAGCAGCGCGAGCACGGCGACTGGGCCACGAACATCGCGCTTCAGCTCGCCAAGCAGGCCGGACGGCCGCCGCGCGAGGTAGCTACCGTGATCGCCGCCCGCCTCGGCGAGGTGCCGGGCGTCAAGAGTGTCGACGTCGCCGGCCCGGGCTTCCTGAACGTCGTCCTCGACGCCGCCGCGGCCGGTGAGCTGGCCCGCACGATCGTCGAGGCGGACGCGGCGTACGGCCGCAGTGACGCGACCGTGGACCAGCGGATCAACCTGGAGTTCGTCTCGGCGAATCCCACCGGCCCGATCCACCTCGGCGGCACCCGGTGGGCCGCGGTCGGCGACTCGCTGGCGCGCATCCTCGAGGCCACCGGAGCCGATGTCGGTCGCGAGTACTACTTCAACGACCACGGCGCGCAGATCGACCGTTTCGCCCGTTCGCTGCTTGCCCGGGCACGTGGCGAGGAGCCGCCGGAGGACGGGTACGGCGGGCAGTACATCGACGAGATCGCCACGCGGGTCCTGGCTCGCGCCGACGGCGACCCGCTGCAGCTGCCCGACGACCAGGCGCAAGAGGTCTTCCGCTCGATCGGCGTCGAGCTGATGTTCGACGAGATCAAGGCGTCGCTGCACGAGTTCGGCGTCGACTTCGACGTGTACTTCCACGAGAACTCACTCCACACCTCCGGTGCCGTGCAGCACGCCATCGACCGGCTCCGCGAGTTGGGCCACATCTATGAGGCGGCCGGCGCGATCTGGTTGCGCAGCACCGAGTTCGGCGACGACCGCGACCGGGTCATCATCAAGAGCGACGGCGTCCCCGCCTACATCGCGGGCGACCTCGCCTACTACCTGAACAAGCGCGAGCGCGGATTCGACCGCGTGATCATCATGCTCGGCGCCGATCATCACGGGTACATCGGACGCATGATGGCGATGTGCGCCGCGTTCGGCGACACGCCGCACGAGAACCTGGAAATCCTCATCGGGCAACTGGTCAACCTGGTCAAGGACGGCCAACCGGTCCGGATGAGCAAGCGCGCCGGCACCGTCGTGACGATGGAGGACCTCGTCGAGGCCGTCGGCGTCGACGCCGCGCGCTACGCGCTCGCCCGCTCGTCGGTGGACGCCCAGATCGACATCGACCTGGATCTGCTGGTGCGGCACAGCAACGACAACCCGGTCTACTACGTGCAGTATGCGCACGCCCGCTCCAGCGGCGTCGGCCGCACCGCGCGCGAGGCCGGGGTGCGGCTGGACGGCGGCTTCGAACCGGCCCTGCTGAATCACGAGACCGAGGCGGTATTGCTGGCGGCGCTGGGGGAGTTTCCGCGCGTCATTGCGCAGGCCGCCCAGTTGCGCGAGCCGCATCGGGTCGCCCGCTACCTGGAGGAGCTGGCCGGGCTCTATCACAAGTGGTACGACGAGTGCCGCGTCACGCCGCGCGGCGAGGACCCGGTGACCGAACTGCATCACACCCGGCTGTGGCTCAACGAGGCGACCCGGACCGTTCTCGCCAACGGCCTGGGGCTGCTCGGCGTCAGCGCGCCGGAGCGGATGTGAGTGGCGCGGCCGGAGCGGGCGACTCCTTGCCCCGCAATGGGTTTCGGGAGTGAGCGCGCACGAGGCAGGAGCCCTGCACTCACCGGGATATGGCACGGTGGCAACGGTTCCTGCGTGGCTGCGCCCACCGGACGACGCGAACGAGCTTCTGCCCGCACTGTGGGCGACCTCGGTACGGCGGAATGACGCCGGAACGCTCGAGGTGGGCGGTGTCGACGTCGCGCAGCTGGCGGCCGAGTTCGGCACGCCGGCGTTCGTCCTCGACGAGGCCGACTTCCGCGGCCGTGCAACGGCTTTCCGGGACGCTTTCGCGAGCGAATTTCCCGGCGGCTGCGACGTGTACTACGCGGGCAAGGCCTTTCTGTGCACCGGCGTTGCCCGATGGATCGTCGAGGACGGTCTCGGGCTCGATGTCTGTTCCGCTGGCGAGCTGGCCGTCGGGCTGCGCGCCGGCGTCCCGCCGGACCGGATCACCTTGCACGGCAACAACAAGAACGACGCCGAGATCGACCGCGCGCTGCGCGTCGGTGTCGGGCGGATCGCCGTGGACTCCCTCCACGAGATCGATCGCGTGGCCGCCGCCGCCGCCCGGCTGGGTGTACGGGCGGCTGTGCTGCTGCGGGTCACCGTCGGGGTCGAGGCGCACACCCACGAGTACATGTCCACCGCGCACGAGGATCAGAAGTTCGGCCTGTCGCTGGCCGGTGGCCACGCCGCCGAGGCGATCGTCCGGGTTCTCGGGCGGGCCGAGCTGGAACTGCGGGGCTTGCACAGCCACATCGGCTCGCAGATCTTCGACACCGGCGGCTTCGAGATCGCCGCCCGTCGGCTGCTCGGCCTGCACGCCTGGGTCGAACGGGTGCAGGGCGCGGTGCTCCCCGAGCTGGTCCTGGGCGGTGGGTACGGCATCGCCTACACCAGCGAACACGACCCCCTGGATCCCCAGACGCTGGCACAGCAGCTCGCCGAGATCGTCGCGCGGGAGTGCCGCGGGCTCGGCATCGCCGTGCCGCGGGTGGCGGTGGAGCCGGGGCGAGCCATTGCGGGGCCGAGCACCCTCACGCTCTACACCGTCGGCACGGTCAAGGACGTCCCGCTGGGCCACGGCACCAGCCGGCGGTACGTCGCGGTGGACGGCGGAATGAGCGACAACATCCGCACCGCCCTGTACAACGCGGACTATTCGTGCACCCTGGCCTCCCGGGCGTCGGGAGTCGCGCCGGTGCTGAGCCGGGTGGTGGGCCGGCACTGCGAGAGCGGCGACGTCATCGTCCGGGATGAGTTCCTGCCTGGCGACGTCGCGCCCGGTGACCTGGTCGCCGTTCCGGGGACCGGCGCCTACTGCCGGAGCATGGCCAGCCAGTACAACCACGTGCCGAGGCCGCCGGTCATTGCCGTGCGCGACGGGGTGGCCCGGGTGCTGGTGCGACGGGAGACCGAGGAGGACCTGCTGGCGCTCGACGTCGGGTAGGGCCTGTCCGAACCCGGGCCGTGGCCGAAGCGACTGGTCCAGACCGCACCCCACGCACCCGATACGCTGGTCCGGGCGCCCGGCCGCCGATCGTCGGGTCGCGGCACGGACCCATCCCGTTCCGGTGGCGTCTTCCGGGAAACGCGGCGGTGCGCCGTGAGAACGAGCCGGCAGAGCGAGCCAAGAGGAGTTGCGCAGTGGAGCCGCTGAAGGTCGCGCTGCTCGGGTGCGGGGTCGTGGGGACCGAGGTCGCCCGCTTGCTCACCACGCACGCCACCGAGCTGGCTCAGCGGGTCGGCGTCCCGGTCGAGCTGTCCGGGATCGCGGTCCGCCGGCTCGGGCGCGCCCGCGATCTGGATGTCGACCTCGCCCTGTTCACGACCGACGGCGCGGAACTGGTGAAGCGCGCGGACGTCGTCGTCGAGGTGATCGGCGGCATCGAGCCGGCGCGCACCCTCATCCTCGACGCGATGGCCAACGGCGCAAGCGTCGTCACGGCGAACAAGGCATTACTCGCCGAGGACGGCCCCACGCTGTACGCCGCCGCCGACGAGCACGGCGTCGACCTTTATTACGAGGCGGCCGTCGCGGGCGCCATCCCACTGCTGCGACCGCTGCGCGAGTCCCTGGCCGGCGACCGGGTCCACCGGGTGCTGGGGATCGTCAACGGCACCACTAACTACGTCTTGGACAAGATGGACAGCACCGGGTCCGGCTTCGCGGAGGCGGTCGCCCAGGCCCAGGCGCTCGGCTACGCGGAAGCCGATCCCACGGCGGATGTCGAGGGCTTCGACGCGGCGGCGAAGGCGGCCATCCTCGCCTCGCTCGCCTTCCACACGCGAGTGTCCGCGGCCGACGTACACCGCGAGGGCATCACGGCCGTGACGGCGGCCGACATCGCCTCTGCCCGCGCGATGAGCGCCGTCGTCAAGCTCCTGGCGATCTGCGAGCGCACAAGGTCGGCGGACGGCGTGGAGGGGGTGTCCGTGCGGGTGCACCCGGCGATGATTCCCGACACCCATCCGCTGGCCAGTGTCCGCGAGGCGTTCAACGCGGTGTTCGTCGAGGCCGAGGCGGCCGGTGAGCTGATGTTCTACGGCCGCGGCGCCGGTGGGCAGCCGACCGCGAGCGCAGTGCTCGGCGACGTCATCAGTGTGGCCCGTAACCGGGTCGCGGGTGGGCGCGGGCCGAGGGAGTCGGCGTACGCCGAGCTGCCGGTGCGCTCCATGGGTGAGGTGGTCACGCGCTACCACATCAGCCTCGACGTCGCCGACCGACCCGGCGTGCTGGCCCAGGTGGCGCAGGTGTTCGCGGAGAAGGGCGTGTCCATCGAGACGGTGCGCCAGCAGCTGCTCCCGGATCGACCGGACGACGGGGACGAGCCCGCTGCGCCCGCCGGTCAGCGGGCCGCCCTCATCGTGGTCACCCACGCTGCACCGGACGCCGCGCTCGCCGCCACTGTCGATGCGCTGGCCGAGCTTGAGGTCGTGGCCGCGGTGGCCAGCGTGATGCGGGTCGAGGGCGAGGACTGAGCCGATGGCGCAGCAGTGGCGCGGGGTGATCGAGGAGTACCGGGATCGGCTGCCGATCCGCCCCGGAACGGTCCCGGTGACGCTCGGCGAGGGTGGCACCCCGCTGGTCCGGGCGCAGCAGCTGTCCGAGCACACCGGCTGCGACGTGTGGCTGAAGTGCGAGGGCGTGAACCCGACCGGATCCTTCAAGGACCGTGGGATGACCACGGCGATCACTGTGGCCGTGGAGAGCGGCGCCAAGGCGGTGATCTGCGCCTCGACGGGCAACACCTCGGCGTCCGCGGCCGCCTATGCCACCGCGGCCGGGCTCGCCTGCGCTGTCCTCGTCCCGGACGGCAAGATCGCGATGGGGAAGCTGAGCCAGGCGATCGCTCATGGCGCAACCCTGCTTCAAGTGGACGGAAACTTCGACGACTGTCTGACGCTGGCCCGCAAGCTCGCCGAGGCCTACCCGGTGGATCTGGTCAACTCGGTGAATCCGGCCCGGATCGAAGGTCAGAAGACAGCGGCGTTCGAGGTGGTCGACGCGCTCGGACAGGTGCCGGCCATCCACTGCCTGCCCGTGGGCAACGCCGGGAACATCACGGCCTATTGGCGCGGTTATAGGGAGTACGCGGCCGACGGCCCGGTGACAGCCTTGGGCCGTACGCCGCGGATGTGGGGGTTCCAGGCCGCGGGTGCTGCGCCGATCGTGCGTGGCGCGCCGGTGGACCACCCCGACACCGTCGCGACGGCGATCCGCATCGGGAACCCGGCGTCCTGGAAGCAGGCCGTCGAGGCCAGGGACGCCTCCGGTGGGATGATCGACGCCGTCACCGACGAGGAGATCCTCGCCGCCCATCGGTGGCTGTCCGCGCGTGAGGGCGTGTTCGTGGAGCCCGCCTCGGCGGCGTCCGCAGCCGGTCTCCTCAAGGCACACGACGCCGGGCTGCTGGACCGTGGCCAGGTCGTGGTCTGCACCGTGACCGGGCACGGATTGAAGGATCCGCAGTGGGCGCTGCAGGGAGCGGACGGTCAGCCGGTGCAGCCGGTCCGCGTCCCGGTGGACGCCGTCACTGCGGCCGGCGCGCTGGGCTTGGACCGGTGAACATGGACGTCGCCGTCGGAAAGCCTGTGCAGGCGGCGATCCGCTCTGGTGCGGAGGTGACCGTGCGGGTCCCGGCCACCAGCGCGAATCTCGGGCCGGGCTTCGACAGCTTCGCGCTCGCGTTGGGGCTGTACGACCTCATCACGCTCGCCGTCCTGCCGTCCGGGCTCGACGTCCGGGTCGATGGCGAGGGCGCCGGATGCGTGCCCCTTACCGAGGAACATCTGGTGGTGCGGGCCGTGCGTGCCGGATTCGATCATGCGGGTGCGCCGCAGCCGGGTCTGCGTCTGGCCTGCCGCAACGGCATCCCGCACGGACGCGGGCTCGGGTCCTCGGCGTCCGCCGTCGTGGCTGGGCTGGTGGCCGCCCGGCACTGCCTCGCCGATCCGGGAATTCTTGACGACGCTGCGGTGCTTGATCTGGCGACGCGTTTCGAGGGCCACCCGGACAACGCCGCGGCGGCCCTGCTTGGGGGGTGCACCGTCGCCTGGACAGAAGGCGATACGTCTGGGACGGCGCGGGCCGTGCGGCTGGAGCTTGATCCCGCTGTGGACGCCGTCGTCTGCCTGCCGGCCGACGAGCTGGCGACGTCGAAGGCCCGGGCCATGCTGCCGCCGACCGTTCCGCATGCGGATGCGGCGTTCAACGCCGGACGCGCGGGACTGCTGGTGGCCGCGCTGACCCAGCACCCCAACCTGCTCCTGGCCGCGACGGAGGAGCGCCTGCATCAGGAGCAGCGCGCCGGCGCCATGCCGGAAACCGCGCACTTGCTCCACCGGTTGCGGGCCGCCGGCCACGCCGCCGTGGTCTCGGGAGCGGGACCGAGCCTGCTCGTGCTGTCGAGCGGCTCATCGGGCGGCATCGGACCGGGCGCGGACGCCGTCCGCGACACCATTCAGAAGCTCACCGACGGTCTGGGCCAGTGGCGGGTCATCCGGCCAGGCCTTGATACATTCGGCGCTTCGCTGACTACAGAAGGTGATTGAGCGTGCCGATGGGGCTACCGGACGTCAACTGAAGTCCTGGACCTCAGCCGGTCGGCAGCGTGGGCATAGACCGCTAGATGCGGACCATTCCGACAGTGAACGGGATCCCATCCGTCAGGTTCTTCGTTCCACCGGCCGCCGGTGTTACAGTACGTGTGCGGTCACGGAGAGGCTCGAGTCTGGAGCCCCCGTCACCGCAATCGCCGCAGTCTTTCGCGCCACGCCGCAGCGTGGGCGCGCGGCAATCAACGTTCCGGATCTGCCGGACGTGGACCCAGTGGCCGTGATCCATACACACGGCCGACAAGGGGGAAGGATCATTCGTGACAGACACTACCGAGATCACCGCTGCCGAGCCGGGCACCACCGGGCAGGGCGCGGACCTCTCGACTCTCCGCCTGCCTGAGCTGCAGGCGGTCGCCTCGCAGCTGGGAATCAGCGGCACCGGACGGATGCGCAAGTCCGAGCTGCTCGAGGCGATCCGGGCGCGCCAGGATGGCCGCCCGGTCAGCGCGCCGGCGTCCGCCGGTCGCGCGCCGCGGCGCGCCGCGGCACCGGCCGGACCGCCGGCCCACGCCGCCAGCAGCGACACCCTCGCCATCGACGTCGGCGACTCCCGTGCTGCCGTGGCCACCGTGCCCGAAGGGCCCTCCCGTCCGGAGGCGACGCGCCAGGATGGCGCCGCGACCGCGCCGTCCGGCGACGCCGACCCGGGCGCCGCAGAGGGCGAGGAGCAGCCTCGCGTGTCCCGCAACCGGGAGCCGCGCAACCGCGAGGGCCAGGCCGGTCAGCAGACCGGTCAGAACGGCCAGAACCGGGATAGCCAGAACCGGGATGGCCAGAACCGGGACGACGACGAGGACGGCGACGGCCGGGGTCGTCGCCGCCGCGGCCGGTATCGCGACCGCAAGCGCCGCACGCGCGGCGAGAGCAGCGGCGCCGTCGGCGACGAGCCCGAGGTCAACGAGGACGACGTCCTCCTGCCGGTGGGCGGCATCCTCGACGTCCTGGACAACTACGCGTTCCTGCGCACGTCCGGCTACCTCCCGGGGCCGAACGACGTGTACGTGTCGCTCGGCCAGGTGAAGAAGTACGGCCTGCGCAAGGGCGACGCCGTCACCGGCGCTGTTCGGCAGCCGCGCGAGGGGGAGCAGCAGCGGCAGAAGTTCAACGCTCTGGTCCGGCTCGACACGATCAACGGCGCGGCCGCCGAGGAGGCTCGCGGCCGTCCGGAGTTCGGCAAGCTGACGCCCCTGTACCCCCAGGAGCGCCTGCGCGTGGAGACCGAGGCGAGCGGGCTGACGACGCGGATCATCGACCTCGTCGCGCCGATCGGCAAGGGCCAGCGCGGGCTCATCGTGTCGCCGCCCAAGGCCGGGAAGACCCTGGTGCTGCAGGCGATCGCCAACGCGATCACGAGGAACAACCCGGAGTGCCACCTCATGGTCGTCCTCGTCGACGAGCGGCCGGAGGAGGTCACCGACATGCAGCGCACGGTGAAGGGCGAGGTCATCGCCTCGACCTTCGACCGGCCGGCGGAGGACCACACGACCGTCGCCGAGCTGGCGATCGAGCGCGCGAAGCGGCTCGTCGAGCTGGGGCACGACGTCGTCGTCCTGCTCGACTCGATCACCCGCCTGGGCCGGGCGTACAACCTCGCCGCGCCGGCGAGCGGGCGGATCCTGTCCGGTGGGGTGGACTCCAGCGCGCTGTACCCGCCGAAGCGGTTCTTCGGCGCCGCCCGCAACATCGAGAACGGCGGCTCGCTCACCATCCTCGCCACCGCGCTGGTCGAGACCGGCTCGGAGGTGGGCGAGGGGAAACTCGAGGGGTTCAAGGGGACCGGCAAAATGGAGCT
>Ga0081539_10006770_pt1 | contig 10757 bp, 14 predicted proteins | sample TabmetS4T2R2_FD_71023 | JGI IMG/M metagenome (GOLD analysis project Ga0081539, IMG submission 71023) | Tabebuia heterophylla rhizosphere microbial communities from the University of Puerto Rico - S4T2R2 | ecosystem: Host-associated > Plants > Roots > Rhizosphere ... | reverse complement strand
TGTCGAGCCCCACGATGTTCCACCCGATCGGCGTGATCGTGAGCGGTCCCGGCGCTGCGTGGGCGCCCGGCATGGGCACGAGCGTGAGCGCCGCGATCGCGGCGACGACGAGCGCGCGCGTGACGTTCCGGTGGAGCGGGTGCACTGGCTGCCTCCCATCGATCGACGGGGGCGCGGTGCGCGCCCGGGAACCGTCGAGGGCAACATCGGAACGTTCGGCGGTCGACGATATCTGCGCCGCACGGTAAAACCGGATACCCCGGTCCAGGTGCACAGTCATCGCATCGGCGCCGCCGGGCGTAGGGAGGAGCCCGTGCCTCGTCACGAGAAGATGCTGGTCGTCGCCGTGATGGCGCTTGCCGCTGTCGGGTGGACGGCGTCGCCGACCGGTGCCGTCGACGGCGCCGGCGGCGTCGCGACGTGGGGCGACAACACCTACGGCCAGCTCGGTGACGGCACGCGGATCGATCACCTCACGCCGGCCGAGATCCCGTCGTTGTCCGACGTCGCCGCGATCGAGGGCGGCAGGGAGCATGCGCTCGCGCTGACGCCCGGCGGCTCCGTGTACGCCTGGGGCTGGAACCGCAAGGGCCAGGTCGGCAACGGCTCTACGGCCTACACCGTGACGAAGCCCGTCGAGGTGCTCACGAACGCGATCGACATCGGCGCGGGGCATTACTCGAGCTTCGCCGTGAAGGACGACGGCACCGTCTGGGGCTGGGGTCAGAACTCGACCGGACAGATCGGCACGGGGACGACCGCGACGCACGTGCGGACGCCGACGCAGATCGCGGGTCTCGACGGCATCGCGATCGTCGACGTCGCCGGGGGACGCAACCACGTCCTCGCGCTCACAACCGGCGGCGAGGTCTACGCGTGGGGAAGCAACCACGAAGGGCAGCTCGGCGACGGCACGTTGACGAGCAGCTCGACGCCCGTGCAGGTGTCAACGCTGTCGGGCATCGTTGCGATCTTCGCCGGGCGCGATCACAGCCTCGCCGTGCGATCCGACGGCACGGTGTGGGCGTGGGGTTTCAACCGGCACGGCGAGCTCGGCGACGGCACGACCAAGACGCGGACGCTACCGGTCCAGGTTCGGCGGAAGAACGGTGACGCGCTCGCGAACATCGTGGCGGTGGCGGCGGGCGCGAACCATTCGTTGGCGCTGCGCTCCGACGGCACGGCGTGGGCGTGGGGCGACAACGCCGATGGGCAGCTCGGCGACGGCACGTTCATGACGCGTCTGCGCGCGGTGAAGGTCGCCTCGCTGAGCGGCGTCGAGCAGATCGCCGGCGCACGGCAGAACTCGATCGCGGTGACGACGGCCGGCTGCGTCTACACGTGGGGCGAAAACACGTACGGCCAGCTCGGTGACGGCACCGTCAGCACGACCGGCCGCAACATCCCGGCGAGGGTGCCCGGCCTGTCGAACGTCAGCACGGTCGGCGCGGGCCGGGACTTCGGCATGGCGATCGTCGTCCCGTAGCGGTTCGGCGACGGATCGCGCCTCATCGGCGACACGTGCCGACGGCTCAGCGCGGGAAGGCGAAGTTCATGGCGACGTACGCGAGGCCGAACACCAAGCACGCGGCCGACGCGAACGCGGTGAGCCCGAGGAGCGCGGCCTCGATGCGGCGGCGACGATCGGCTCGTCGCGTCGCGAGCCAGATACCGTCGAGCTCGCGCTGCAGGTCCGTTGTGGTGGCCATGCCTTGACCTCCCCACACGTCGAACCACCAAACCAGTGGGTCACATGGACTTCCTTTCGACCCTAGTCCAGCGCGCCCCGGATCCTCGTAGGCACGGTTCGACACGTATGAGGGGTGACCCGCCGCTGCGGTTAGATGGCGTGGAGCCTGCGCACGTTGTCGGCCAAGACACCCATGCCGAGCGTGACCGCGTCGTCGCCCGACAAGTAGTCGCGGTCGACGAACGCACCGAGCACACGCTCCAACGCCATCCGCACGAGGCGTGCCGACACGGGGAACATCTCCGGCTCCGATGATTCGTCGCACCCGTGGAACACCTTCTTGACCGGCACCGAGCCGAGGATCATCTCGAGGGACCAGTCGATCTGACCCCAGCCCCATGGCACGAGCTCGGAGATGTCCATGTACACGTTCGGCAGAACCGTCGGGATGTACGTCGCCTCGGCGACCCAGGGCCAGCCCGAGTGGATCATCACGATCGGGATGTCCTGGTTCTCGACGAAGAACGAGAACGCGTCCTGCGGGCGTGCGTGGGTGAGGTTCACGTCGGGGTCGCCCGCGCCCACGTGCACGTGGAACACGCGGTCGTGTTCCTTGGCGATCGCGAACGCCCGTCGCAGCAGCAGGTCGCGAACCGGCTTCGCGTGCTCGCGGCTCTCTCGCCAATCGTCGGCGCGCCACCGTTCATAGGCCGCAGCCGCGTCCGACGTCGACGGATCGGTGATATCGAGCCCGGTGCGGTACGCGATGATCGTCTTGTAGCCGATCAGGCGCGGATCGTTGCCTGCCTCGTGCACGAGCGACTCGAACGCGCCGACCATGTCATCGAACGTCTCGTGCTCGCGCGCCGTCACGATCCACGGCTCGATCCGTCCGACGCGGTGCACCGTGACGCCGCCGAGCGCCTCCTCGAACTCGTCTAACCGACCTCGACGCCGACCTGCTTCACGACCACCCCGCGCGCGCGCAGGACGCACGTGTAGAAGCCGGCCGGCAGGTGGCCGCCCTTGACGCCGACGAACGACGTGACGTTCTTCGTCCGCGGCTTGCCCACCGGCCCGAAGAAGCGCTTGCCGTCCTTGAGCCAGGTCGCGGTCACGGTCGAGCCCTTGTACGGGTTCGCGGCGAAGACGAAGTGCGCGGTCGCGCCGATCGCCGTCGCCGGCAGGCGCTGCACCGGCGCGGTGCCGCCGAAGGCGCTGATCCAGGCCCGCGCGACGACGCCCTCCTTCGGCGCCTGGAAGACGATCGGCGTCGAGATCGGCGCGATCGGAAAGCTCGACCCGGAGACGTTGCCGGCGATGCTGAGCGCGTACTTCCCCGGGTAGTAGCCCGACTTCGGGATCTTGAACGAGTAGGTGTAAGCGCCCGCGGCAGGCCGCGAGAGGTCGAACGTCTGCGCCTTGCCGGCCGGCGAGGTCAGCGTCCCGGTGAGCGAGGCCGGGTTCGAGACCGAGTAGGCGAGGTTGAACGCGCCGGTCGGGACGCTGCGCTTCCACTTGACGTCGAAGGCGACCCGCGTGACGGCCGCGCCGACGAAGACCGCGCGCACGGCCGTGTCGTTCGAGAGCTTGAACGCGCAGGTGCTTTTCGTGTTCCGGCAGACGTTCTCCCAGCCGTGGAAGGTCCAGCTCTGGAGCGGCGGCGGCGGTTGCGGGCCGGGCGTCTCCGTCAGCGTCACGACCACCCCCTGCGCCGTCGTCAGCGCGCACTGCGACGGACACGAGATCCCGCCTGGCGAGCTCGTCACGAGGCCGGAGCCGACCACCTGCACGGTGACGTTCCGGTTTGCCAGCGAGCTGCGCGGGCCGGCCTCGGCGGCACGCACGGCCCCGGCCGCGAGCACGACGAGGGCGATCCCGGCCGCGGCGACCTTCGTACGACTCACGATCCCGAAAGCTAACCCGCGCCTCGCGACGAGACAAGGCGCGCCGCGCCGCTACGACGTGCGCGCGACCGCGCCGGTGCCGAGGTGGCGCTCGTAGGCGCCGGTCTCGACGATCTCGACGATCTGCTCGACCGCGAACGCGAGCTCCTCGTCCGAGTTGTAGAAGTGCGGCCCGAGCCTGAGCCCGACCTCCGGCCGGTGGTCGCACAGGATCGAGCGCTCGCGGAGCTCGGCGTACACAGCCTCGAACTCCGGCGTCAGCACCGTGACGGTGCCGCCGCGACGCTCCGGCTCGCGCGGGCTCCCGACCTCGAACCCGGCGTGCTCGAGCAGCCGCGCCAGCAGCGCCGTCTGCTCCAGCGAACGTCGTCGGATCCGCTCGACGCCGACCTCCTCGACCACGTCGTAGCCGGCCGTGGCCGCGTACAGCGCGGGGACGTTCGGCGTGCCGGTGAGGAAGCGCGCCGCGCCTTCGGCGTAGTCGAGCTCCGGCTCGAACGCGAACGGCCGCGCGTGCCCCTGCCAGCCGACGAGCGCCGGCTCGAGCTCGGCCGCGAGCTCCGGGCGCACGTACAGCCACGCCGCTCCCGGCCCGCCGCAGAGCCACTTCACGCTCCCGCCGGTGGCGAAGTCGACCCCGAGCGCGGTCACGTCCAGCGGAACGACGCCCGCCGACTGGTAGGCATCGAGCACGACGTGCGCGCCCACCTCGCGCGCGCGGCGGACGATCGGCTCCACGCGCTGGATCTCGCCCGTCTTGTAGAGGACGTGGCTGATGGGGACGAGGAGCGTCCGCTCGTCGATCGCCTCGACGATCGCCTCGTCATCGCGGCACACGACGATCTCGGCGCCGTGCCGCGCGTGCGCCTGGTACAGGTAGCGCACCGACGGGAAGTTCGCCTCCTCGTAGACGATCCGGCGCCGCGGGCCCTCGAGCGGGAAGCACGAGAGGACGAGCGCCTCGGCGATCGTCACGTTCTGGTGCATCGTCACGCTGCCGGGCGGCGCGCCGACGATCCTCGCGATCTGGTCGCCGACCGTGAGCGGCATCGTCCACCAGCCCTCGCCCCACGCGCGGATCCCCCGCTTCGCCCACGTGCGCGCGTACTCGAGCACCCGCTCCTCGGCGGCCGCCGGCATCGCGCCGAGCGAGTGGTTGATCAGGTACGTCGTGTCGCCGAGGATCGGGAAGCGGTCGCGATACGCGAGCAGCCCCGGCTCGGTGCTGGCTCCGTCCTCGCCTCCGTACACTTCCGTGACCTTATCCGAGGACTGGACGAAGGGAGAGACATGAAACGAGTCGCAATCGCGGCCGTCGCGGCGGTCACGCTGGCGTGTGCCGCGCCGGCCGGCGCAACGACGGCGAAGGGCCCGACGCCGCAGAGCCTGCAGCGGCAGATCACGGCGCTGCAGGGGCAGGTGACGGCGCTGAAGAAGCAGGTGACGGCCTTGAAGAAGCAGGCGACGACGGCCCAGCAGGTCGGCGAGGCCGCGCTCGTCTTCTCGGTCTGCAACGCGGCGGCGACGGTCGACACCTTCACGTCGACGTGGGCCGTCATCGACCAGCTCGCCCAGGGGACGCAGGGCAAGACGTACATCGGCTCGCAGCCGGGTGTGAGCGACCAGGGCGCCTGCCAGGCGCTGCGGGTTCCGCGCTCGACCACGTCGCCGCCGAGCGTGTCGGAGCTCTCCGCGCTCCTCGCGCTGCTCGGGCCGGGCTCGCTCTACCAGACCTCGTGGAGCTTCCTCCACGCGGGGTAGCGCGGCTTACGCCTCGAGCAACTCCTTGAGCCGCTCGAGGTTCTGACGGGCCTCACGCGCCACGCGGCCGCGGAGCACCGCGGCCGCGAGGCGCCCGCCCGTACCGCCGACACCGAGCTCGAGGTCGAGCCGGAAGTCGACCCGCGTGCCCTCACCGACCGGCGCGAGCGTGAAGAGCGCCCGCGCCTCGATCGAGCCGGCCCGGCTCTCGATCCCGAACCGGCTCGGCCGGTCCTGCTCCGTCACGTGGAACGTCGCCTCTCGCTTCAGGCCGCCGAAGCTCCGGACCTCGGTGCCGCGCGCGACGTCGACGCTCTCGAGGCTCGCCTGCCACTCGGGCCCGCGCTCGAGGTCGGCGACGGCGTCGTAGACCTCCTCGGGCGGCCGCGCGACGACGACGCTCTCCTCGACGGTCACCGCAGCGCGACGAGCGCCTCGACCTCGACCGGGATCCCGGCCGGCAGCTCGGCGACGCCGATCGCGCTCCGGGCGGCGAGCCCTCGCTCCTCGCCGTAGACCTCGACGATCAGCTCGGTGAACCCGTTCACGACCGCCGGCTGGTCGCCGAAGCCCGGCGCCGAGCGGACGAAGCCGAGCACCTTCACCCACCGATCGACCGCGTCGAGGCTGCCGAGCGCGTCGAGGATCCGCCGCAGCGCGAGGAGGCCCGTCTCGCGCGCCGCCGCGTAGCCCTCCTCGACGGAGAGGTCGCGGCCGACGACGCCCGCCTGGCCGACCGGCCCGATCCCGGAGAGGTACGCGAGGCCGTCGTGGACGAGGACCGGCGTTAGCAGCGGCCGGAACGGCATCGGCGGGATCTCGGGGATCTCGAGGCCGAGCTCCCGAGCTCGCTCGTCGGCGTTCATCGCGCTTTCGCGGCGGCCGGCGGCCGGGCCGACGCCGGGGATACGGGCCTGGGCGGCGGCTTCGAGTCGACGAGCACCGCGGCCGCGAGCAGCACGGCCATCGCGACCGCGCTCTCGCCCGCGAGGCTCCGGGGCAGGCGCGCCAGGATCCTCGCGTCGCCTCGCTCGACGGCCGGGAGCGCGACGAGCTTGTGCAGGCCGCCCCAGGCGAGCGCGACCGACACGAGGCCGAGCTTCACGAGCAGGACGCGGCCGTAGCCCGCCGTCCAGAGGTCGTGCACGTGCGGGAGCCGGAGGATGCTCAGGTACGTGCCGGCGGCGACGAGGATCGCGACGCACACCGTCGCGAGCCTGGAGAACCGCACGAATGCGGTACGCCGCAGCTCCGGCGCCGTCGGCCAGACGACCGCCGCGAGCTGGACGAGCCCGCCGATCCAGAGCGTCGCCGCGGCGAGGTGCAGCCAGTCGGCGAGCTCGGAGAAGCCGGACGAGCCCGCGTCGACCGCCGAGTGGCCCGAGAGCGAGAGGCCCGACGCGAACCCGAGCCCGACCAGCAGCGCGGGCCAGAGGAGCACCTCGCGGTCGGTCAGCCAGGCGAGGTAGAGGAACGCCGCGACGAGCGCGAACCCGAGCGTCATCGCGATGAACGCGGTCCCGAAGCGCGTCCCGCCGGCGATCGGCGAGAGGTCGCCGTAGAGCAGCTTGCCGAACGGGAGCTGGAGCGCGTCCTCGGCGCGGAGGAGAAACGCGACGATCCCGACCTCGAGCACGCCGACGACGCCGAGACCGGTGATCCAGTAGAAGCGCCGCTCCGCGCGCGGCGGCAGCGGTCCGCGCACGACGAGGAGCCGGAACCCGAGCCCGCCGAGCAAGAGCGCGAGCCCGAGGAAGTACGCCCAGCGGACGACGTGCTCGGTGCGCGTCGGCCCGGAGGCGCCGTACGCCTCGGTCGGCGGCGGCGCGGCGGCCCTCACCCCGAAGGTGTAGACGCCCGAGACGACGTGTCCGTCCGCGGAGAGCGCATGCCACCGGACGGTGTAGAAGCCCTTCCGCAGCTTCGCGCGAACGGGGACGGTGACGACCTTGCTCGTCCCGCCCGCCTTGCCCGAGAGGATGTTCCCGCTCGCGTCGTAGACCTCGATCGAGCTCGCGAACGCCTTCACGCCCTGGTCGAACTCGAGCCGGATCTGCTTCGGCGACCGCTCGAGCCGCTGGCGGAAACCGGGGCTCGTGTGCTCGAGCGTCGCGTGCGCGAACGCCTGAGCCGGCGCGGCGAGCGCGACGAGCGACGCGACGACGACCGCGCGCCTCATCGGTGCGGAGCCCCCGCGAGCGGCGACAGGTGGCCGAAGACCGGCGCGAGGTCGCGGTCGCAGTAGAGGAAGACGGCCAGCACGACGAACGTGAGCGCGAAGCCGCTGTTCGCCACCACCGAGTGCCGCCGGAACACCCGCACGAGCGGGAACACGGCCGCGCCCAGCACCGTCCAGCCGATCAGGTGGTGCAGGAACGCCGACCGCTGGAAGTACCACGGGTTCTGCTCGTGCACGAGGAAGGCGGTTCCGGAGACGACGAGCGCGAGCGGCACCGTCAGGAGCCAGAGGTCGCTCTTGAGCTTCCCGCGCACACGGCCGAGCTCCGCGGCGCCGGCGAGCATCATCACCTGCGCCCAGGCGCCGTGGGCAATCATGTGGATCGCCGAGTTCGTGAAGAACGTCATCACCGGCCACATGAGCACGCCCATGCCGAAGGCGAGCCCCGGCCAGAGGTAGGCGCGCCACGCGCGCTTCCGCCAGACCTCCTGGCCGACGATCGCCTCGCAGAAGAGACAGAGCCCGACGAAGAGGAAGCCGGTCGCGAACATCCAGTGGACCATCTCCGCCTTCGGCTGCATCAGCGACCTCCCTCCGCGTCCTCGAGGTCCTCGATCAGCCCGGGCGCGACGACGAGCGCGAAGACCACGCCGACGACGACGACCCAGAGCGGCGGCTCGGAGAACAGCCACCAGAACCCCTGCCCGTGCGGGTGCAGGAGCGTGATGCGGTACGGCTGGACGAGCGCCCAGACGATCCCGCCGAGGCTCGTGGCCGGCCCGAGCCCCTGGACGACGCGCACGCGCCAGGTCGGCTGCGCCGTCTTCGCGTCGAGTTGATGTGCGAGTTCAGCGTTCATCGTCCTCCCGAACGACGTCGTGGGTCCGCGAGGCCCGCGCGCCGATTCGCTGCGGGCCTAGGCCGCGACGGGAGGCGGCCGGCTCTCGAACGCGAGGCCGAAGAGGCGGCGAGGTGGTGCAGCGTACGACGACGGGCGCGGGTGCCGCGGCGGCCACAGGCCGGAGAAACGGACGGCGCGCGCGAGCTCGCTCGCGTACCGCTCGTAGTCCGCGAGCCAGCGGGCAACGGCGCCGTAGAGCAGCGCGACGACGACCGCGAGCACGGCGAAGATCGGCAGCGCCGACGTGTGGAGCCACGGCGCGAGCAGCGGCCAGCGGCCGGTCGAGATCCGCTCCGCGTCGGTCTGGACGAGGTAGAGCAGCGAGGTCGTCGCGAAGGTCAGCGCCCACAACCGCGGCCGCAGGTCGAGCTTGAGGCGCGGAGCCCGCCCGTGACGAACGGCCCCGAAGACGCGCTTCGCCGCCCGAGCCGTCGCCCGCGCGCGGACGAACCGCCACGCGAGCCGCGCGAGGAGGAGCGCGATCCCGACCTTCACGAAGGCGATCAGGAACGGGTAGTAGTCCGCACCCGCATAGCTCGGCGAGGCCACGTGCCGCCCCACGTCGATGCGGTGGGTGAGGCTCCGGCCCGCGAGCTCGGCGACGAGCGCGAGCAGGCCGAAGGCCGAAGCCGCGAGAGCCCGTTGGTGACGGCGCGCCCGCTCCATCGCGTCAGTGTGCGCGACCCGGGCGGCGCTCGTCAACGCCGAATTTATCCCAGGAGCGTCACGGTCCACTCGGAGCGGCAGCTCTCGTCGAAGCTGAAGAGCATGATCCGCTGCCAGCGACCGAGGCAGAGGCGGCCCTCGACGAACGGGATCTGCTCCGTCCGTGGGCCGAGGAGCATCGCCAGCATCCGCTCCCTGCCGTCAGTCTCCTCGGGGACGAGCCGGAGCAGGAGCGCTTCGAGGTCGCAGAAGAAGCCGCCCTCGCGCTCGTTCACGCGCACCAACGAGTCGGTGCCGGACGACACGTACGCGATCCCCGAGCCGTAGTCACTGTCCTCGACCGCGTGCGCGACCTCGTTCGTGATGTCGAGCACCGCGAGCGACGGCAGCGCCGCGGCGATCGAATAGGGGATCTCGACGCTCGTCACGTCACACGAGCTCCCGGGGCAGCCGGAAGTGGACGTCCTCGGTGGCGACCGTGACCTCCTCGCCGCCGTCGTAGCCGTTCTCGGCGAGGCGCTCGACGACGAGCTGGACGAGCTCCTCGGGCGTCGAGGCGCCCGCGGTCAGGCCGATCGTCTCGTGCCCGTCGAGGAGGGACGGGTCGACCTCGGTCTCGTCCTCGACGAGCGCGGCCTCGGCGCCCGCGAGCCGCGCGACCTCGACCAGCCGCTGGGCGTTCGAGCTCGTCTCCGAGCCGATCACGAGGATCAGGCTCGCCTCGCGCGCGAGGCGCTTCACGGCGTCCTGCCGATTCTGCGTCGCGTAGCAGATGTCGTCGGCGCCGGGCCGGCGGAGCTCGCCGAACCGCCGCTCGAGGACGCCCACGGTGGAGGCGACGTCGTCGAGCGAGAGCGTCGTCTGCGAGATGACGGCGAGCGGCTTCTCGCCGGGATCGAGCCGCTCGGCGTCCTCGGGCGACTCGACGACGACGATCGAGTCGGGCCGCTCGCCCCTCGTCCCGATCACCTCGACGTGGTCGGCGTGCCCGACGAGCGCGACCAAGTGGCCGCTGTCGGCGTAGCGCCTCGCCTCGGCGTGCACCTTCGAGACGAGCGGGCAGACGGCGTCGACGACGCGCAGCCCGCGCTTCTCGCAGCTCTCCCGCACCGACGGCGCGACGCCGTGCGCGGAGAGGACGCAGATCGCGCCGCGCGGGACCTCCTCTTCGGAGTCGACGAATACCGCGCCGAGCCGCTCCAGCCGCCGCACGACGTGCTCGTTGTGGACGATCTGGTGGCGAACGTAGATCGGCGGGCCGTGCCGCTCCAGGAGCCGTTCGACGATCTCGATCGCCCGGTCGACGCCGGCGCAGAACGACCGCGGCGCGGCGATCAGCAGCCGCTTAGCCATCCGCCCACCTTCGGGTGGCGTGCGCGAGCGCGCGCAGAGCGCACCGGCCGTCGCTTGCGGTGCGGGTGAACGCCCGCGGAGATCGAAGCGCCGCCCGGGCGATGCCGGTCCAGGCGTAGCCTCCGCCGGGCCTGATCGCACCTGCGATGCCGGCCGGGAGCGGCCGGTCGGGAGTATCCGCCACGGCGCGGAGGACGCCTTCCAAGGTTCCGCGGCGCGCCAGCGCTCCGCTCTCCATGTCGACCGCGTCCGCGCCCGTGTCGCGGCGCAGCCGCACCCGTTCGCCGGGATCCTCGATGA
>Ga0081539_10006769_pt1 | contig 10757 bp, 8 predicted proteins | sample TabmetS4T2R2_FD_71023 | JGI IMG/M metagenome (GOLD analysis project Ga0081539, IMG submission 71023) | Tabebuia heterophylla rhizosphere microbial communities from the University of Puerto Rico - S4T2R2 | ecosystem: Host-associated > Plants > Roots > Rhizosphere ... | reverse complement strand
CAACCAACCAATGGCACTCAGCCGCAGGCCTTGCATCATTCTGAACTGATCTCCCTGCAGCAAACAGTAGAACAGGTTTCGATTCCGAGCACGATTCTCGATTTGATTGAGCAATTGCGAAAAGAGCTGAAAGGCAAGGGGATCATGATCAGCGATCGTCGTTGGGGACAGATGCTGGATGTGCTCCAGGCTCATGCTCTGCTCGAAGGACGCGATTCTGTGACGGAAGACGACCTCGCCTTCTTGAAACACTGCCTCTGGCAAACACCGGAACAGCAGGGCGAAGTAGGCAAAGTGATCGCGCGACTCGGCAATCCGCTCAACTCCAAAGCGATTGATCTCAGCGATCAGGCCGCATCCGTCTATCAGGATGGAATGCAGGCACACAAAGATGCCGATACGAATGACAAAAAGATCGCGGTAGCCATCGAGGCCAATGCCAAACTGAAGACGATCATCAATAAGTTGCAGGAACTGCGCGGGCAAGCACTTTCTCAGGGAAGGAACACAAACCGCATCGATAAAGCCGCAGAGCAGGTGGCGAAGATGCGAGAGGAGTTCATCAATCTCGCCCTCTAATCCGAAAGGGACAAGTCAATGGCAGATCAGGATCCTACAATCGCGGACAGACCGGAAGAGCTAATAGAGATCGTGACAGGCGCGATTACCGACGGCACTCAGGTTATTGCGCACGATGGATTCGATGTTCAGGCGTTCGACGAGGCAGTTGAAGTTTTCTCGAGGCTTGACCGGACGCTGAGAGCAGTCGAGAAGCAAATCAGGACCGGATCGGCTCTACTGTGTGATCTCTTTTGGAGTTTTAATAAAGCTGCTCCTCGTATCGCTCCACCTGCACAGCTCAAGCCGGCATACGAGATCAACCATCAGATCATCACCGAGATCATGTCTACCGCCGAATGGCGCGAGATACGGGAGATCGGAACCATTGGTGATCAGTTTGCCAGTTCGTTGGCGACGATTGGTGCATGCGAAAAGGCGATTGCCGCGCTCGGAGCTGAGACGATCTCATGGATCAATCAACTGGAAGAGTTCTCGGTAGAGGTTGAAGAACTGTTCAGTAAGGCCGAAGTGCTTGAAGAGCTTGCCGCGACAGCCAAGCCGGAAAGAGCCAGCTGTTTGCGGGTTCAGGCGGAGGATGTTCGTACTGAGGCCAAAGAGAAGCAGCAAACAACCGAAGAGTTAATCCGGCAACTCAACGCTATGCGAGGAGAGCGAGAAAAGAGGGTGCGCCACGCCGCGCGACGAGGATTGGCTGAAGCGCTAACGGAGATTGAGCAAGTCAATCAGGCGATCAACGCATTCGCCGGTGGTTGTAACGTGGGTTTCGGAACCGGTTCGGTTGGATCAGGCAGCGGCAATACTCTTTCAGCCAAAGAAAAGCTCGCCATTGCCCGGCAGATTAACAAATCGGCCAAGCTGCAAAAACTGGCGGCGATCTCAGGGAGGTTCACGCGTATTGCGCTGCAGCAACAAAAGACCCGAGTGCAGCATCCGCCCGACGAGATTATCTCGATCAAGACCGGAAACGAGATCGAGCGTCTGCTTCCGACTGAAATGGCCTTGATTACTGTCCCTGAGCTTGAAGACCTCTTCTATCTCAAATTCGCCGAAGGCAGCCTCATGCAATATGACCTCGACGGTCACGAGCCGCAAGGGCAGGGACCGATCATTGTCGCCCTCGACGAATCAGGTTCGATGTCTGCCGGCCATGACGGTCTCACCGGCGAGATCTGGAGCAAAGCGGTGATGCTTTCATTGCTTTCAATCGCCAGACTGCAAAAGCGCGATTTTGCAGTCATCCATTTTTCAGGAGACGCTGATCTGAAAGTGAATCTATTTCCAAAAGGAGAGGGAACACCTGCTGAAATCATCGCCTGTGCTGGGTTCTTTTATGGCGGCGGAACGGTCTTTGAAAACTGGATGAACAAGGCGCTTGAACTCGTCGATGGCTCGCAGTTCGAAAAAGCTGATGTGATTTGTATCAGCGATGGAATCGGCTATGTTTCGCCTGAGGCTGTGGAGCAATGGAAGAAGAGGAGGACGGAACGCAGCATGAGAGCGTATAGCGTTCTTATCGGCACGGAACATGGTGAGCCATTACTCAAAGAGATCAGTGATGCAGTATTTTATCTGAAAGATTTGAGTGAAGACCTGCCAGCACTTGAAGTGATCTTCTCAGCTGTCTAACTATGCATGGGCAGATGCCTCATCTCAAGGGGCAAGCTATTGCACCGGGATTCACATTCTCAATAATCAATCATGGATATTATTAATCCGTTTTCCTGTTAGATACTCGGGGTGCTAACCAGCCCATGATGCAGCATGCACGTGGGAATGTAGTGGTGCAACCAGTTGAAGTCTCGCAGGTTGTGCGCTTCGTTGTCGGGATCACCCTTCTTGTGACGTAGCTTCGGATCGTCTAGTGGCCGGACTTCTTTGAAGCGATTATGCTCGCGCCAACGTGAGAGTGCGAGCGGAACGCGGGCGGGGTTCTGGTTCATTGTACGCGAGAGAAATGCTGTGTCAGTCTCGTGTGGTGGCCAATTTTCCGGGGTTGGCGAATGAGCGCCTTCATAGCGGAAGGTTCGGGCGCCCTTAACAGCGAGTGTAATTGCGTCAGTGCCAAGTCGAAAAGACCCATCAAAGTCATAAATGCCTTTAAGGCGTGTCACAAGCTCCGGGCAACCTTGCAAAAACTTCTGCAGCTGAAAAATTCCATCACTGTTCGAAGCCGCTAATAGGGGAGGCTTCGTCGATGACCCGTAAATACTGGCTTCTATTTCGTGAAGACACTGTGTAACGAAGGGCTGGTTACCTGCAAACTCTCCTGATGAACCAATTGCAACAGGTATTATGGCTCCCACATTCTTTCCAGAAAGTGCAATTTGTTGTACGACCTGCATTCGCCCGACAAGATAGTCGCCAGCACCCATCTCAAGGAGATTGCCGCTAAAATCTTTCGCTTGGGCAGTGTGTCGGAAATAGATGAGCCACGCTGTGGGGCGAACGCCCTTGGGCACAGCTACACCGATGAACCGGACTACCGCTTTTGGGGTCACCTCGAAGGCATAAGTCTCCATTTCTCTAGTAGCGCCTCCAGCAAAGCGCATCCGCCACTCAAAATTGAGTTCGTTGGGATTTGCAAGTGTTGGCAGATTTTCGTGCCGTGTCTGCCATTTCGGCGTTGGGAGGCGTCGCAGGAAGTGGGATGCCCAATAGTCCTGTTTTGCCGTCGAATCGCCATCAGGATGAGTCCATTCGAGTTCCTGCCCTTCTCTTCCCATAATACTTTTCCTCCATTCGAAAAGGCATTGCAGTATCACTGCCTACCACAAGATCACTTGGCCGACGCGACGACATTAGCAATCGAGCAAGTCCTTGTCCAGTGGATTAGATGCTTCTTTTTTTACAAGAGGAGACACAATCACCGGTTCGTCAGCCGGTTCTCTCATCGCATCGGAAATGGTGCGGAAGGCAATGTACGGAATGAAGAAAGATCTGCCTCAGGGCCACGAGAGCAGCTTAACCGATTGCATCTATCGCAAAGAAAGCTGTTGGCGGATATGAGCGATAGAGGGCCGCCACGCTTCTGCTAGCTCAGCAAAAAGACGGACTTCTACTTGCCGAGATATCTACGGATCAAAAATTATGGAATCAATTGCCCGGCGATGACTCAAATTTACCGTCTAAGCTCGTTCAGGCCCGTCATAGCAGAATAACCTTGGAGATTACAGATGAACGACAATCAGCGAAGACCAGTGTCGAGTGCAGCGTCAGTACAGACACTCCATCCAGTAATTGAGGATGCGAAGGCTCCTCGCGGCGACGGTGAATTCTCAACCCTCCTTAAGCAACTGAGTGAAGGTATTCGGAAGGAGGACGTCAAGCAACGCGAGGGATGGCGCGACCGCAATGGGAACAGTCATTTTGTCGATTATGTTGAGTGGCACCGCGTCGCCGATCTTCTCGATGAACTCGCTCCCACCTGGTCACATTCCGTGCGAATCATCGTTCAGATCGGTGAATATGTTGCCGCAATCGCCGCGATCACGATCAATGGAATAACGCGCGAGGGCGTCGGCACCGGTTCGGCCGATAGTGAAACCGGCATCAAGAAAGCCGAACACGATGCGCTGAAACGCGCCGCTGTTAAGTTTGGAGTGGCACGCGAACTTTACCGGGATGAGGAGAAGGGAAGCGATTCATCCGATCGTCAGAATGGCGAAGGCTCACAAAGTCAGCGGGTATCGAATCCAATAGCGAAGACATTAGATCAGCTCGTCACAGCCAAGCAGATCTCTCTGATTAAACAATTGGCCGAGAAGGCACGGCTCAATCCGGAGGAAATTTGCCAGGAGATGTACAAGGCCGAGCTTCGAGAGATTTCGCGGCGTGCCGCATCAGTGCTGATCGATCATCTGCGATCATTCCAGCCTCGCTGATCATAACCAATTAATCATTAAAGAAAGAACGCGGGTCGCAGGCAATAAAACACTGGAGGAATTGTTATGCGTGATAACTTGATGATTAGCGATCTCAATAGCGTTGAAGAATCGACCGAGCAACTCCCGCTCGTCGGCTACACGGTTTTCTGGCGATTGGCGGGTATTCGTGTCAACTATTCGGATCTGGAGCTGGCATTACATGCGGCCGGTTTCGGCAACTATCTGCCCGAGCCTGTCACTCCGCGGGTGGCGTTACGTCGAGCATTGGCACAATGGATTAGAGAGAAGCAACAGGCCGTCCGCACCTGCCAACTTCAGAGGGATGAAGAGAGTGATGAGAGTACCGATCATCGACAGCGGACATTGATTCGCATCATTAATCGTTCCGGCAGCGAGCACCTGGTCTATGCCCTCGTGGCTGAGGATGTCGATTTCAATCTGCTCGGTCTTTCTTATGGAACGGCGTTGCGGATTCTGTTGCACAAGAAGACCGGCGAGATGATTTGTACGACAGATTCCGAGGGAGTGATCGATGCGCAGCGTGAAAGCCAGCAAGTCGCTGCTGAACTCTCGCCATATTGGCAGCAATATCGCGATCTTTTCATTGCGCGCGATCTCTCGCAGATGATGCGCGAGATAGTTGATGCAATGGACGCTGTCAATTTACGGCGTGGCGGCGGCGCCTATTTTGTTCCGATCAGCGGACGTGATTCATTGATTCGTTTGCGGCAGCTGATAGCCAATATCCCTCAGATTCCCGGGCTGGAACCGTTTATTTGTGCGCTGGGTGTTCCGGATGCGGCCGAGACAAGGCGCAGTCTTGCTAAAGCTGTTCATGCCGGGTTGATCGATGAAATCAATTCACTATATGCCGACCTTAAGCGCCTCGGCGAGGGCGGCGAGCATGTGAGAGAAAAGACTATCACTCAACGTCTGATGATCTATCAGCGGATCAGGGCGAAGGCCGAGATGTATCAAGACCTCCTCGGTATGCAGCAAGATCAGGTACGGATTTCGATCGGCACACTGGAGACCGAAGCCCGAAATCTCCTCACGCTTGGTGAAACCGGTATTGAAGGACACGCTGAAAAGGAGCCTTTGTCCTTTGGAACTGAAGTGGTGCAAGTAGCAGCCTGAAGAGAAGTATAACGACCCCGCCGACCCTTATCTTGAACATAAGCGATTAAAGGATGGTGAGATATGTCTGCCGAGAATCACGGGAATCAGTGCGACCCGCCGGATGATTCAAATATCTATAAAGAGGGGCTCCATCTGGAGCCCCGTACCATGGATGATTTGCTGGCGATCAACTGGCGGTTGGTTTTGCTCACTGAGCAAGGATATGAAGAGCAGCGAATACTCATGCAGCAGTTCAATGAGGAACTCGATGCTCTTTTTGCCATGATCGATTCACCCGAAACCGCGACTGATGAATCGTCAAGCGGCGTTGATCCGCCAGATTGGCCAAACCTGTGAGCGGACCCGACCACTTTGCCGAGTATTCAAACAGAGCTTCAAAACAGATCGCGCTTTGGGCCATTCAATCATTCAAAAAGTGGATGCCACCATAAGAGCTAAGAGTCTGATGAATTCCAGCCCGATAGATTCATCATTTAATGTTCGTAATAGAAGTATCATTTAAAACGGCAGCGTCACACATCAACTTCCGCTTCTCGGCCTCTACGATGGCGCTGACCGTTCTGACGTCCAATCCGAGATGCCTGGCCACGGCAGATTCCTTTCCAAAATATAAATAGGTCTGGAAGATAAACCAGTCCCGAATCTCTCGCATTGTTGGCCAGTCCCCGCTCTTAAAGGTATTCATCACGCTCCACAGCTGGAGATTTATTTTTCGCTGTTGATCTTGGGTCACGTGTATGTGACGCAGTACGTCCTCGCGGAAGATGAACCGCCCTGAGAACGTGATGATTTGCTGGATGATACTCTCAAGTTCTCGTACATTGCCGGGCCAATCATAGGCGCAAAGAACTTCCATTGCTTCGGGAAGAATCATCACCTCTTTTGAGATGCGATGGCAGAAATGGTCAACCAGCAGCGGAATATCTTCGAGACGTTCCCTCAGAGGAGGTAGGTGCAGCTCCTGGCCGAGGCGATAATAGAGGTCGCTGCGAAATAATCCTGCTTTAACGGTCTGTTCGATATCTCGATTCGATGCTGCGATCACCCGCGCCGTGACTTTGATCTCTTGAGTCGATCCAACACGCCGAATGACGCCCTCCTGCAGGGCACGTAGGAGTTTGGCCTGGACGGCCGATGATGTTTCAGTAATCTCGTCGAGAAACAAAGTGCCGCCTGCCGCCATTTCCCATAAACCCTTCTTTGACGCGTGTGCTCCGGTAAACGATCCTTTTTCATGACCGAACAGTTCCGATTCGAGCAATCCCTCGACAGTCGCCGCGCAGTTCATGGGGGTGAATGGTCCGCTTCGCCCGCTGATTTCATGAATTAATCGGGCGACCACCTCCTTTCCCGTACCGGTTTCACCCGTGATGAAAACTCTCAAGTCTGACGAACGCGCGATCCTTACTATCTGTTTGGAGAGCTCGATCATCGTCGCTGACCTGCCGATCAGCACGGAATGGTTTTGAGAAATCTCTTTAGCTACCTCATTATTTGATATACGGCCGTTATTTTTATCTTCTTCGCTAGAGGCAGCGAGATCAGCCAGTCTGCGCGCTCGGTTGGCCAGCTCAAGCAGCTGGCTTGGAACGATGGGCCAGGTCAAGTAATCCATCGCGCCGTTTTGCGTGCAAAGAATGGCGTCATTGGTGGAAGGCTGTTCGGCAATGACCGTTACAAATGTTCGTTCGTTGGCGATCTCAGGTTGTAGCGTTTGCAATATCTTCAGGATTGACTCTGTCTCTCGCTCGTAAGAAATAACAACTAGCAACCATCGAGACTGTTCCGATCGTTGAATAAATTCTTGCACGCTGAAACAGGTTTCGATGTGCCATCCAGTCTGCTGTAAGATACGTTGAAGTGCCGTCTGTATTGTCGAATCCAGCGTAACAACCAAAGCATTATTTGTTGGAGATGGGGCTGTCATAGAGGCAAATTGTTGCATCGGACCTCCTAAAACTGATAATTTTGGTTTCTATGTATAAAGAGACGTCAGAATGCGGAGCTGATACCCCATGAGATAAAAGAAAATATTTTTTAGCGAAGCGGGATTAAGGCGCGCTTCCATAGTCTATGGGGATTTGAACGGACCGATTATTCATCTAAAATAGAGTTCCACCTGAGATCAATTCGTTTTCAGAGTTATGATCAAAAACGTTGAGCCAGGAATATCTGAGCTATGTAGATTGATGGAATTTTTTCAAGGATTTGACTGCTTATGATGTCATAAATTTAGCTCATCGCGATCCATTCTCGCCTACTTCAACCATTACCGAATATTGACCAAGCAAAACCAAGCTGCCGGCAGACGCTGTAACCGGTAGCAATAACTTCATAGAGAGGGTCAATATGCAGGTAAATTTTCGGCCTAACATTGCCGCCATCGTTGGACAGATTACCGCAGGCTGCCTCGCACGGATTCAACAGCTAAGGTTTCTCGAACGATTTCAGACTTGGTCCAGGCAGCAGATTTTTTCCACTCTCGCAGGGCCAATTCAATCTCGCAATCAAGGATTGCCTGAAGGGCAAACCAGTTTATCGCCTATCTCATCGATTGCACGGACTGACACTGCATTAAGCGCTTGCAGAGCCTCATCTGGAAAGGTCCTTGCTGTACCTCAGCAATCACAAGATTGCCGGCAGACTCAGACATCTGAGACAAAGGATTTGGGCTTAAGATGTGCTGCAGCCGAAGAGAACGTCGCTCAGGGATTAGCTTCCATTGGACGTCGAGTCCCGGTGATCAATTCTATCCGGCTCAGACATTACCTCGAGTCCTCGGCAAAGCATCTTTCTGATGATCAGCGTGACGCCGTCCAGCTTATGGTCAATTCTCCCATCTCAATACTTACCGGAGCGCCAGGTACTGGGAAGACTGCCACTATCAAAGCATTGCTTGATGTTTTTGAGCAATCTGGATCTCGAGTGCGGCTTGCAGCGCCCACCGGCAGAGCGGCGCAACGCTTACGAGAAGTAACAGGGCATCCGGCGCAAACGATTCATCGCATGCTCGGCGAAGCTGGCCAGAAAACTCATTCTAGCCTGGATGAAGTCATTCCTTTGGCGGATGTCATCATTGTTGATGAGGCCTCAATGGTCGATCTGTTTCTGATGGAGCGCCTCATCAAGATTTGTTCGCCCTCAATGAAGTTGATTCTGGTCGGCGACGTCAATCAGCTTCCTTCAATCGGCATTGGACAGGTGCTCTTCGATCTGATTGAGAGCGGAGTCATACCAGTTGCTGAGTTACAACGGAATTTCCGACAGGCCGGTGGGAGCCAGATCGTCATTGCCGCCGAAACTATTAAAGAAGGCCGCATTCCCAATCCGCCCGCGCCCGGAGAGACAAAGAGCGACTGCTATTTTATCGAAGCCGAAAACGAGTCGGAGATTGAGCGATTGATCATTAGCGCGGTGACCAGGAGTTTGCCCGCGCGCTGTGGGGCTGATCCCTACCGAGATATTCAGGTATTGACTCCAAAGCATAAAGGATTGCTCGGCACGGTTTCGCTCAATAAACAGATTCAACTGGCGTTGCACAAAAGTGGGGTGGAGCCTTCATCCGCCACTCATGCATTTTTGCCGGGCGACCGCGTCTTAAATACGAAGAACGATTATCAGCTCAATGTTTTCAATGGTCAGTGTGGCTGGATTCAGAAGGCGACGAGCAACAGTGTCACCGTCAAGTTTGAGGCGGAAGAGATCGAATACTCACGCTTTTTGCTACGTCACCTTGTTCACGGATATGCCATGTCGATTCATCGGAGTCAGGGAAGCGAATATCCGTTCGTCATCATTCCGATCCACGAAAGCCAGTATCCGATGCTCAATCGAGAATTGCTTTATACGGCGCTGACGCGTGGCCAAAAGATGGTCGTACTCATCGGCTCGCGCGACGCTTTGGAGATGGCTGTTACGAATAGCGTTAAACATAAACAACAGACCGAACTCAAGGAAAAGCTCATTAAGACAATGCCATCGCGATTGAGAGCCTCCGCTGCTTGAGACACCAAACCTTGTCGGGCTCGATTATTGGTCGGTTGTAAAAAGGATACACCGGCCATCGCGGACAGCCCTCTCATAGAGATCACGCACACCTTGAAACCTGTCCCAGGTGTACTGACAATCTTCTTCTGAGAGGGGAGAGTCATAGCCTTCCTGATCAATCGCGAAATATCGGTGGCGAAATTCTTGCTCGGTCATTGCCGATAGCGCTTCAGCGATGTCACGGACTTGCCCCGGGCTCTTAAGACTCATGATGTAATTGTCGCCCGTGTAGAGAAACTCACCGGCAAGGACAACATGATTCAACGGGTAGGAGCCATTATCCCAGGCGATCTGACCGTCAGTGAGAGCGCGGTGCATTGCGTCCCAGGTTTTGTCACTTTCCGCTTTTAGTTCCGGGTGTTCCTCGAAGTAAAACGCCTCGATTATTTCCTGAAGATAATTAAGCCGTTCATCCTCATCCTCAAGAGAGCGAAGGCGCTCTGCTTCCTCGACCGTGATTGCAAAATGGACTCCAAGACAAGCCATAGAGTTCTTCCTTACAGAAATCATCTGGGGAGTAAATCTGCCGCAGTATTTCTGAAATATCCCTGCCGGAGCAAATATATGGGTTGGGCTACTCCTAAGATTCTATCAAACGAAGTCCATAAGCATTGGCTGTTAGTAAATTGCGATTCTACTTCGGCTGATAGTCGGGCCGAAGGTTCATCAAATCAATTTCAAATCAAAAGGAGAATCGCTATGCAATTGGTCAAATTGCGCACTAACCGCTCTATCTTCGTTCCATTTGATTACGGATCACCGGCCGACGGATTGTTTACGCATATTTCCGGTCTGGGACAGCTCGCGCGCCTCGATTTCGAGCGCTTTGACGTCGCGGGCGAGGTGATCTTCAAGATCGAAGGTGACGTTGTGCCGGCCTCTCAGCAAGACGAAGAGGCGCGTATCGGGACGCTCGCTTATGCGCTCAAGAAGCTGGGCAATCCAGTCGATGCAGCGGAATTCATTCGTTGCCTCAATGCCATCTGCGACGGTGGCGACGCGCGTTATCGTCAGTCTGTCGCCTCTCACTATTATCGCGAAATCGACCGGCGCGGCACGAGCGCCGTTCTCAAAGAGATGGCGTTGCTGGCCATGCAACTCGGA
>Ga0081539_10006768_pt1 | contig 10759 bp, 11 predicted proteins | sample TabmetS4T2R2_FD_71023 | JGI IMG/M metagenome (GOLD analysis project Ga0081539, IMG submission 71023) | Tabebuia heterophylla rhizosphere microbial communities from the University of Puerto Rico - S4T2R2 | ecosystem: Host-associated > Plants > Roots > Rhizosphere ... | reverse complement strand
TTCCTAGTGTAAATTGATCTCGCTCAGCTCTTTCCGGTTTTGGTCGGATCCTTCATGACAATGCCCACTTCCTGACCGGTCTATGTTCGGATTGGCAAATCAAAGACCTCCCATTACAATTCGAGCCTGTGGATCAGCCCCAAATCAAACATTGGAGGATCACTCATGCCTGTACTCCTTTCTCTCTCAGCTGCCGACCTGGACGAAGAATCCCTGCAATCACTGACGCGCCAGTTATGCCAGGACTTGCGCAATGAAGCCGGCGTCGAATCTTCACTCGCCGAGCAACCTGCCGGCCCCGGAACGAAGGGTGACCTCGTCACTGTCGGGCAAATATTGATTGCGGCCATCGGCGCCGGCGGCCCGATTGTCGCTCTGATCAATGTGCTTAAAGTCTATGTGGCGCGGAAACCGTCTTTACAGTTTGAATTTCAAAAGAAGAACGGCGACAAGGTGAAGATCAACGCTGATGACTTGCGTGGCGATGATACGGCGAGGTTGCTGCAGACGATCAAAGATGCCTTGAAGGAGGCGTAATGAGTCAGGGACGGCGGTACGCTATTCTGATCGGCAGCGGCCGCTTCGACCGAGAACCGAATCTGAGCCAGTTGAAGTGCCCGGAGAATGACGTTGATGGAATGCGCGAGATTTTGGCCGCGGCAGAGTTTGGAGCGTTTGGCAAGACCTTTGTCTTCAAAGACGCTGAGAACCACGCCGTCCTTCGTTGTATTGATGAAGTGCTGGCCGACGCGACGCGCGATGATCAGGTCTTGATCTATTATTCAGGCCACGGAGAGACGGATTTACCCGGACGTCTTTATCTGACGACTGCCAACACAGAGGTCAGAAGACTGGTTTCAACGTCGATCCCGGTCGAAACCCTGCGCCTGTTCATCGAAAACTCATCGTGCCGAAAGATCATTCTAATTCTTGATTGCTGTTATGGCGGCGCAGTGGGCAGGTCTTTCTCTCGAGGCAGTGTGGATGAAAAGCTCAAAGAACTGGCGCGTGGCAGCGGCGTCTACATCCTCACGGCGTCGACCGCCTCGCAGACCGCGCAGGAGCGTGAGGGCGATGATTACGGCCTGTTGACCAAACACATCATCTCCGGCATTAAACGAGGCGAGGCCGATGTCAACGATGACGGATTTGTCAGCATGGACGATCTGTATAGTTACGTCTTCGCCAAGGTTATGAGCGAAGGCTATCAGGAGCCGATGCGGTGGGCGCTCAATGTGAAGGGCGAGGACCTGATTATCGCTCGCGCCGGCGGAACGCCCGGTCGTGAAAAGCAGCGTTTGTTGAATGAGAAGATCATTGAGTTCAGAGATTTTCTGCCGCGCCAGATTTTTCTCAAGGCGCTTCAGATCATCGATGAGCGTCGGATGCCGTTTTACGGGCTCATCGACGAACTCTATCGCCAGCATCTGCAGATCGGTGAATTTATCGAAGAGTGGTATCGCCTCGAATTTGTTGAACGGCAGCAACCTTCCGAGCCATCACGGGCTCAACCACAGCCGCAACCGGAGGAGCGTGTAAAGAGCGAGGTTGTCGAAAAAGAACCGCAGCCTCCGCCGCCATCAGCAAAGCCTCAAGCGCCATCGCGATCGGAAGAACAGCCTCTCCCACAGTCGCCCCCGGCGAAGCCATTCAGTTCAACCGATCGTCGGCCACGCGCGGTAGAATCAAAACGACTGTTTGTCTTTTTGAAAGACAGGCGCAATCTGATGCGCGGAGGCTTGGCTGTGGCCGGTGCGGCAATTGCCCTGTTCGTCATTTTGATCATCACACTCCCGACCAATAAAACGGGCAGTCCAACTACCACAAAGTCGCCGGCTCCGCCGGGCTCTTCGCCCATCCTGAGTTCAGTCGGCTTTGAGACAGTGGCGCTCGACTCTCACGGCAAAGAGGTCAACCGCCGCAAGCTCCAGGCCGAGTACTTCACCGAGGACCTCAATGGCGTGCCGCTCGAGATGATGAAGATTCCGGGTGGGACTTTCACCATGGGATCGCCTGGAAATGAGGCTGAGCGTGACAATGATGAAGGGCCGCAACATAACGTTACCGTGCCGGAGTTTTACATAGGCCGCTTCGAGGTCACGCGGGAGCAGTGGCGGCAAGTGGCAAGAATGCCCAAGGTGAAGATCGATTTGAATGAATACCCATCAGGATTCAAAGATTCGAGGAAACAGCCAGTGGAGCAAGTGAGTTGGGCAGAGGCAATTGAGTTCTGCAAGCGATTGGAAACGAAGACCGGCAAACCATACCGTCTGCCGAGCGAGGCTGAATGGGAATATGCGGCGCGAGCCGGGACGACCACGCCTTTTGCCTTCGGGGCGACGATCACGCCACAGGTGGTCAATTATGACGGCAATTATCCCTATGGCTCAGCGCCGAAGGGCATTTATCGACAAAAGACGGTCGAAGTCGGCAGTCTGGGCATAGCCAACGCCTTTGGCCTTTATGATCTGCACGGCAATGTGTGGGAATGGTGCGAAGATGTCTGGCATGATGACTACAAAGGCGCTCCGGGTGACGGCAGCGCATGGTTGAGTGGAGGAGACTCAGGTCGGCACGTCCTGCGGGGCGGTTCCTGGCTCAATGATGGAAGGCTCTGCAGTTCCGCCTACCGTGATGGGAACGGCGCAGGCGACCGCATCTATTACTACGGTTTTCGTGTGGTATTGGCGGCGAGGACCAGGTGACCCTTTTGCCCTCTTTTCCCTCTTTCCCCTTTAACGCTAGCGCGCTTCGCGCGCTCGAATTTGTTTCGACGACGTTCAATGAAGATGAAGGAACAGGAATTACCAATTATTCAAAAGACCTACGACTTGATTTTGTGGTATGTGCTGATCCTCAATAAGTTGCCGCGTGATCATAAGTTCGGGCTCGGCGACAGGCTGATTTCCGGTCTCTATGACGTGCTGGAACAGGCGAACGTCGGCACAGGTTCGTTTCTCAACCTGTATGATGAGTAAATAGAATGAGTGAGGAGCATCGATACGCTATTCTGATCGGCAGCAGCGAGTTTCCGCAGGAACCTTCGCTCACGGCCCTGCGGTGTCCGAAAAACGATGTGGAGGGACTGGCTGCTATTTTGACTTCGCCGGATTTCGGCCTGTTCACTGAGCCGCGGGTCTTCGTCAATGAATCACACGGAGACGTGACGCGCGCTGTCAATCGTCTGTTCAAGACCGCCCGATGGGATGATCAAATCCTGGTCTATTATTCGGGACATGGAATACTGGACAACGAAGGGCATCTGCACTTGACGATGAGCGACACAGAGGTCGATGCTCTCGAAGCCACCGCGATGCCGGTCGAGTTTCTGCGCAGGCTCTTCAATAACCACAAGTGCAAGCGGGTGGCGCTCATTCTGGATTGTTGCTACAGCGGTGCCGTTAGCAAAGACCTGCTCAAGAGCGGCGTGAACGATCAGTTGCAGTTGATGCGGGGAATCTACATTCTGACTGCTTCGACCGCCTCACAGCCGGCGCGCGAAAAGGACGGCGATCGATACAGCCTGTTGACCAAGCACATCATTAACGGCATCAGCCAGGGCGATGCTGATGATGACCAGGATGGATTCGTCAGCATGGAAGATCTGTTCAATTACGTCACGTCGCGCGTTCCGAACGAAGCGCCGCAGCACCCGGTCAAATACGAGCTTGGAGTGCAGGGCCATCAATTATTTATTGCGCGCTCGTTCAAAATTTTCAGTTCGGAACGGCTCCGGGTCTTCAAGGAAAAACTCAAGAGTGTGGAAGAGTATCTACCGGGCAATATCTTCCTGCAGGCTTATAGAATCATCAACGATAATGAGCCGCGGCGGGATGCGCATTTCTTTGCCTTGCTGGAGGATCTCTGCGAGGGCCGGTTAAGAGTTGGCGACTTTTCTGGCCGATGGCTCGACTCGATCTCACAATTGCAGCCAACCCCAGCCATTGCGTCCTCGCCGCCGATGAAAGAGGTAGTGAGCCGAGAGCTGCCGGATTCCCTTGTCGAGAACCTTAACGGCGTCGAGTTGACGATGATTCGCATCCCCGGCGGCAGATTCAAAATGGGCTCCCCGGATGGCAAAGGTTATGACTCTGAAAGACCGGAGCACGAGGTTGTCGTGCCGAGCTTCTATCTCGGTAAATATCAGGTCACACAGGCGCAGTGGGAAGCGGTGATGGGCGGCAATCCCTCCCATTTCAAGGGGAATAAGAATTTGCCGGTCGACAGTGTCTCCTGGAACGATGCTAAAGAGTTCTGCAAGAAGTTATCTCAAATGACCGGCAAAGAGTATCTATTGCCGAGTGAAGCCGAATGGGAATATGCGTGCCGCGCCGGAACAACAAATGATTACGCGGGCAACCTCTACGACATGGCTTGGTACGATAAAAATTCTGAAGGAAAGACTCATCCGGTTGGAGAAAAACAACCAAATGTATATGGCCTGTATGACATGCATGGCAATGTGTATGAGTGGTGCGAAGATGTCTGGCACAATGATTACAAAGGCGCTCCAAACGACGGCAGCGCATGGGTTACTGGGGGCACACAAGACATGCGCGTCCTGCGGGGCGGTTCCTGGCACAATGATGGCTGGCTCTGCCGTTCCGCCTTCCGTGATGGGCGCGGCGCAGGCGTCCGCTACTATCTCTACGGTTTTCGTGTGGTATTGGCGGCGAGGACCGGGTAACCCTTTTGCTCTCTTTCCCTTCTTTTCCCTCTTACACTAGCGCGCGGAGCGCGCTCGAATTTTCTTAACCTGAGTTATGGGCTAGACTGATGCTTTCGATCAAATGGAAGCGCGCGGGTAAGCTATTTCGTATGCCATTAATCGCAGATCCCAAAAGTGAAACTACCTGCGTCGCGGGCCATTTGCTCATTAGAATCTCATCTGCGCACATGGCCAATTAAATCTTTAGATCCGATAGGCTTCCATTGTCAATTGAGCCGGTCGTTGACAAACGCATTAGGTTTAGTAAAACATCCCTAGAATCTACATCAAAAGGCACTTCTTCAGGTTCCGTCCTGAAGCGGTGCTTTTTATTTGCGCAGATACTCCAGCTTCTGTTTGAGATTGTCCATCGTCGCTGATGATGATGCCGCCGGTAGGAGTAATCAGTCCGTGGCGCTCATTATTCACGGTTTGAATGGCAGCGGTAATGGCCTGGGCTTCGAGCGCCGGCAGGCTGCGCAACTTGTTCTCCCATCGTTCACGCTTTCGTTTGATTCGCTCTCTTTCTCTGAAATCCTTGCCCAAGTAGCTGTAATCGTGTAGCTCTAACGGCTCGGGGTAATTCATCCACAGCCATTCTTCCGCTTTCTCTCCGCTTCTCTTGACCGCCGTGAATGAAGTCGTGCGCCACCCCTTCAACTCCTCGGCATATATTGCAGACCAATACCCGGAGATAATCATGGGGGCCGGTATCTTTTTGATGACGGCAAGGAGCTCTCTATGTTGCTTCTCCGTCATTTCGTAGCGGTAGAGCTTTCCTTGAGATGACCGGGTATTTCTCAAATAGGGAGGATCAAGATAGACGAGCTCGGACCCTGACCAGGAGAATTCGGAAAGGAAGCGGATCACGTCGTCACAATGAACGGTGAGACCAGGAAACTCAACATCCTGCCAGGCCGCTGCTATGTCAGGGTCGATGTCGATCCCGATGCTCCGACGCGCCGGGCGCTTCATTTTCAGGACAGCGCCTCCGCCGAGACATCCTTCTATATATATATCGTGGCGAGGCAGCTGATTGATGATTTTTTGATATGTTCCATCCTGCCCCTTGCCGCCTTGGTAGTGGACCAGATTCCCCGGGTAGATTCTCTCTCGTTGTACGGAATCGAGCGCCGGCGTGTCCCACTCGCGCGCCACTTCGAGGAGCCGATCGGCGAAAGCCGCGGGCACTCTGATCGCCGTGGTCGGCATGTTGTTCCATTTCGGTTTACGCCCTTGACCATTGTCCGGCCCGGCCGTCGATGGCTTCCGCTTCTGCACACAATCGGCAAGAACCTGCTCGACTTGTTCAATATACGCATCAGCAGAGTCGAGTGAGTCGTCGCCCTTCTTGAAACGCGCCGGGTACGACCAGGCCATAGAGTCAGAACTATAGAGGAGTTCTCTCACCTCACGCGATTCGAGAGCCGTGAGTTTCAGCCCGAAACCGTGAAGCTTCAACTCCGGACGCTTGTTCTTGATTGCCGCCAAGATGTCGGCGACCTCTTGAGGGCGGGCATTGCGCTTGCAAACAGATCCAACACCAACCCACGCCCCGAGAGAGAGGCGCGTTCCGTAATCATCTATATGCTTTAAATAATCGCTCACGCGGAAGCCTTGAAGGACGGGCATCAAGGGCACAGAGACAAGTGTCGATAGTGCATCGTAACGCCTGATCGTGAGACGTTGATGATCCTCGATACTCAGTCCGGTCTGCTCAAGAATGAACGGCTCACACATATAATCTTGACTCACCGCGGCCAACAGGTGTCCGCACACTGACCATCGCCTGATTTCCGCCGCATACTCTTCGACCGAGTGCCGGTAACGCCCGAAGCGTGAAAGCTCCGAGAATGCGCCGGAGTCCAAGAGCCATTCATTCACCTTGAAATCGGACTGTCTCTTACGAAGCGAGTTGACGCTCACCATACACCGATCGAAATGAGTGGCTTTGGCAGGTGAAGGACAACCAATGAAGAATAGAGGCCCGCTGGCGGATCCATCCGTTTTTGTACGAAAACGATTAGAAATCATAGGCACTTCTCTTCCCTTTCGCCCGCAGTATCGTTGGATCCGGTGTGGGTGTCAAGCGCAGCCAGGGTGCGGAGACGCTGAGTTATAAGCGAATTCTCCGTCGTTGGGGAAGGCGAGCGGCGCGCCGATCGTCGGATGGGACGATGCGCGGGCGCTCGTTTTTGTACGCAATTGAGCGCTCCTTATCGGCGAGGCAGAAGACGACTCCGAAGGTATCGCCACAAACGGCGATGAGATCGCATCGATAAATGCGTAATTGCGCGTCTACCCGTCTTGCGGCCTGGCCGATGCGCAATCCCATACTGACAAATAGATCAAGGCTCTGATAGACGCTCAGAGTCGCACTGATGAACAAATAAGCAATTACTCAACCGTAACGGCGATAAATAGGAGAGAAGGTGACTGAACGCGATATCGATAGACCATGGGAAAGCCTGGAGAAATTATATAGATCAATTCCGGATCACCTGCCGTCATCTGCTCCGGATCGTGAGCGAATGACTTATAATCGGAGTTATAGGTCATTCTAACTCTTAAGACACTAAAAAACTATCCTCAATCTAGGCCGCCGAACCGTCCTTAATCGTCATGCTCGCCCCGATCTGCAAGGGACCGACAGTGACCGGTTCGCCGGGTCATTGATCAGCCTTCTTGATCTCTTGTCCAAAACCAACGATTGTTACTACACAAATTAACAGCACCGCCAATGAGTAATGTATATGCATGTTCACTTTCATTTTAAGTGCCGTCGATGTTTCAGGCGTCAAGGCTTCTTTTTCTTCGCAAGACATACCAAGGGCCGGCCAGTTCCACCCGGCCGGCCCTTCTCCCATTTCAAACGTTAACTTTAACAACCGCCGCAATAAGCAGCATTGACGCTAATTGAAAACAGCGTCGTTCCGGTCGAATTGCAAGAGCAAGCATTCTGCGCGCTGGATTCGCCGCACGCAATTCCCTGACAATTCGCCGAATAGTTCACAACGGTTTGTCTCCAACAGCCCCGTGACGTGGTTGGAGTATAGAAAGCGGGCCAGCACTCAAGCCACCCAGTAAACACATTGCCACAAGCGGTTTGATATCCACATCCGCCTTGACCACTGGTTATAAAAGGTATACGGACCTCCCCTTGAGAACCGGACGAGACCGTAATCAGCCAATTCGACCGCTTGTACAGGCTGGGACAACTCCCAGTATCGTCGGATGCATGGCTGTAGTTGGGAGTACAATTTTGAGATGCCGCAGACCCGCTAAAAATAAACAGCGCGCATGCAACAAAAAAGAGAGAGAAAAAAGGAAAAAGCGCCGTTCTTTTCATTGGTCCGCCTTTCTGTTGAGCCATTCATTGAGCCACGTTGTTTTCGCCTCTACTGCTGCTTGATTTGACTGATTGGCAAAAGTCTCAATCTTATCAAGCTCGCCTCCGGCAATTTGAAACACCTGCTGTACTCCGGTAAAAACATCTCTATTCGGAAAGCGATGTTCGTCAACCTGAACCGCCGATAACGCTGTTTTCTGTGCGGCCACATTGAGTGAACGGGAAAGCGCCTCGCGAACCAACTGCGCGCCCTTAATATGACCCAAGCGAATTGCCTTGATCTTCGCAATCACAACCGCATCACCCAAATATTTATCACCCTGCAAGGTAACCGCATCAAGAGTCAGCGGTGCCCCATCCTGGATAGACATGGTCAATGTGTGATGCGCGCCCGGCGCGATGACCGTGTCCATAAAACCAGCATCGAAGAACGCATTGTACATTCCGGAATGCACCTGAAATCCGGTCACCGGTGTTGACGAAACATTGACAACATCAAATGTCGCGCTCCCGCTCCCCGCTTCGGGCCTAATGTTTTGAATCTTCATCGCGCTAGCCTCGCTACGCGTTATAATCGGAGCGGGAGTTTGTTTGCGCTGTTGATAATAGACACGCCGTGCTGCAAATATACTACCCGCCATCACGACACAAAGAAGCATTGGTAATACTATTTTCTTCACAGATTTACCCTTCTTTCTTGAAAGTTGATACTACTCATTTCCCTGCCAGCTTCACTTGCCGTAGTTTCAATTCCCACTGAAAAGAATTCGCATTCGCCTGATATTTCTTCAGGTTTGGGTGCGCCAGGCGGCGGCGCGCCGGTGAAGTTGAAGAAACCTTTCGGGAAAAAGAGGAAAAATGGATCTTTACCCGGCGTCTTGCTATAGACATGAACGCCGAGTTCGAAATAGATCATGGGTTTCGAGTAGTTATTCCTTACTTCAACTTTGAGCGTCTGCGCCCATCTTGAATCTTTAGCTAATGTAAGTTCATCTTGAATGTTCAGCTCACCGTCCTTCGACTTGATGTTATCTCCCACGATTAGGGGGCCAAGACTCACCGGCTCGATGCCACGAGTAACTTTCTTGACTTGTTGGGCACTCACCGGATGACAAATAAACACTAAAGATGCAAAGCACAGCAAACAGACTGCTAGCGGCAATTTCATCATGAAATATCTTCCTAAAACTGCACCAGCAACGAGGCGCAAACGAATAGAATGTTTCATTGTTGACTCTCCTATCCTTGACTCCGTGAGTTGTGTTCCGGACACTTTTAGCAAACTGGTATCTGAGCTTATTGAGTTTCCAAGAAAAACAATCATCGAAAAGCCGAAGTCCAAGATTGCCATTGGATGAGCCATTTGTTTTCAATGCCAAACAATTAATACCAGGAGGTCCGGCGACCTGTGTATGGCCAAATTATTAGCCATCGTTCCCCATAAACTACCTTCAAGACACTATGAGCTTCTATTATACTTAGTGGCATTTCAAAGGAAATTGTCAGGCCTTCACAAAAATAATTTTAAACACTCTTATTCCGGAATAGCTCCCTGAGCTTTTTGATAAGGTCAAATCGGTGCTTGCGGACTGTATCCGCTTTGATTCCAAGTAGATTCGATATCTCTATATCGCTGAATCCGGCAACGGAAAGCGCAAGCAATGATTGAGAGCGCTTAGGCCATTGGGAGATCGTTGTATGTATGATCTTCCATCTCTCTCCGGAGAGAACGGCATTTTCTTGTCTCGGCCGGCAAACCAAAGAATCGGAGGCAATATCTTCTAAACTTATTGTCAGATTGGTCTCCCGCAACTGGCGTCTCAGGTGACGCCTCGCTATCGCATAGATCCAGGTCTTCACTGAAGACTTTTGTTTAAAAGTGCGCAACCGACGATAATCATTTTCAAATAGTAAAATTATGACATCGTGACAGATGTCTTCGAATTCACTCTGGGTGAGTGATCGCTGGTATGTATGGCAAGTATATCGCACCGCACCGGGAATGTGGGTAAAGATCATTTCAAACAACTGTTCTCTACTCTCTGCAGTTTGAAGGGGGTCTCTGTCGGACATAAGCCCTTTGGCCGGAAGAAGACGCTCTTCGGACGTCCCCTTGCCGAGATGAAGCAATCATTTCATTGATTGTTGACCGAGCCGGCTGACCGAAACTGCAAAATCCCACGATGTCTGTGTTTTTACTGGAGAGACAGAATGCGGCCTGATCGAGGATCGTCAGGCCCTCAATGATTTTAAACACCAGTTACAAAAGGCTTGTAATGGAGGGCGATACTGAATTCGGCCTCTTCCCTTCTCTTCTGAGCATTTCAGTGTCTAATCACAATCTTCGCGAATATCAGATCGGCTGATAAAGCGGCGGCATGTCCCCCACATAATCTTCTGCTTGCCTGTTTCTAGACATGCCGCCTTCTGCTGATGTGAAGTACCCGATGGACTAATTTTTCATCAATCACCCCCTTTCTCAAAAGCGTTTTAGTATCTCTCAACCAGTTGCCGGTAACACTTCTGTGTTTCCACCGCGGGCTCTACACCAAGTTCAGCGCGTAGGAGGCACCGCAGCATCTCATATTGCTCTTTGACGGCGACTCGATTGCCGCGCGCGGCGTGTGTGCGCATGACCAGACGATGAATATCTTCACGGTATGGATCGTCTCTCAAGATTTGATGGGCGATATTGAGGGAGC
>Ga0081539_10006767_pt1 | contig 10759 bp, 6 predicted proteins | sample TabmetS4T2R2_FD_71023 | JGI IMG/M metagenome (GOLD analysis project Ga0081539, IMG submission 71023) | Tabebuia heterophylla rhizosphere microbial communities from the University of Puerto Rico - S4T2R2 | ecosystem: Host-associated > Plants > Roots > Rhizosphere ... | reverse complement strand
CGACTTTACGCGCCGCAGTTCCATGGGTGATCCATTCTACTACGAAGGTTGGGCGGGTCATTATGATCTGGTCAAACTGAATGTGAGGAACGAGGCCGTCCGCGATTATCTCTTGAAAGCGGTCTCGGCGTGGATCGAATGGTTTCAAATTGACGGGCTGCGAATCGACGCCGCCGACAGCCTGGACCTGGATTTCCAGCGCGAGCTTGCCGCTCACTGCCGGTCGCTGCGGCCGGATTTCTGGCTGATGGGAGAGGTGGTCCATGGGGATTACCGGCACTGGGCCTATCCGGACGGTTTGTCTTCGATCACCAACTACGAAGTCTATAAAGGGCTCTGGTCGAGCCATAACGACCGCAATTACTATGAAATCGCCTACTCATTGAATCGGCAGTTCGGGCCTGACGGAATATATCGCGGGCTCGATCTTTATACTTTTGCGGATAATCACGATGTCGATCGTGTCGCGAGCACTCTTAAAGATGCGGGCCACCTCTATCCATTGTATGTTCTACTCCTGACCATGCCCGGCGTGCCTTCGCTCTATTATGGAAGCGAGTGCGGAATCGAAGGGCGCAAAGCTGCCGGAACCGATGCTCCGCTCCGGCCGGCGCTCGATCCGGTGGAGATCTTTCGGAAGGGTGCCCATCCGGATCTGCATCAAGTCGTCAAGCAATTGATCGCGCTAAGGCATCAGTATGTCGCGCTCCGCCGAGGCGATTATGCGCAACTCCACGTTGCACATGAGCAATTCGGCTTTCTCCGCCGATTGGCCTCAAGCCCTGATGAGGCCGGTTCCGTGGTCGTCGTCGTCAATGCCGCCAACCGCGGCGCAGAGGTCGCACTGTCATTGCCCTTCAACACCGGCCGCCTCATCGATCGCTTGAACCGGGATGAAGTCTTTCAGGTTGTAAATGGCCGATGCGTGCTGCCACTCCATTCGCATTGGGCACGGGTCTTGATCATCGAAGAGGTTGGGTGACCCGGCCCGGCCATCGCCGGCAATAATCAAAATATTGTCCCGACACTCGCGCCTGCCGTCGAATTTTATATGCCTGACTGAACATATGCCTTGACAGGTATATGCTCAATCAGGTATATAAGGACGATGTTAGTCGAAACGTTTGCAGCTCTGGCAGAGCCGACGCGCCTGCGCATTGTCGAACTGCTCCGCACCAAGCCGAGACCGGTCAGCGAGCTTTGCGATCAGCTGCCGCTCGCGCAGCCGCAAGTTTCAAAACACCTGCGGGTGCTGAGAGATGCCGGTTTGGTCGAGGTTGAGGTCCGCGCGCAACAACGAATCTACGAGTTGCGCGCCATGCCGCTCCGCGAACTCAATGAATGGATCGAGCGTTTTCGCGACATCTGGAGCGCCCGCTACGAGCAGCTCGACGAGTTACTGGTTGAGGTCCAGCGCAAAAAGAGACCGCGCAAAGAAAGGAAGAGATGAGTATGGATGAAACGAAGGTGGAGATTAAGTCCGATCGCGAAGTCGTCATCACGCGCACGTTCGCCGCGCCGCGTGATGTTGTCTTCGATGCGATGACGAAGCCGGAATACGTCAAGCGTTGGTACGGTTTGAAAGTCCTGACGATGTTGGTCTGTGAGATCGACCTCCGCGTGGGCGGCAAATGGCGCTACGTCTTGCGCGCGCCGGACGGGAGCGAGCACGGTTTCACGGGCGTTTACCGCGAGATCGTGCGGCCGGAGCGAATCGTCTCTACCGAGAACTACGAGGCCCTGATGCCGGGCCACGAGATCCTGGTGACGGTGACGCTCGATGAACGCGACAAGAAGACGACGGTGACGAGCCATCTCCTCTACAAATCACAAGCGGATCGTGATGGGCATCTGCAATCAGGCATGGAGGCCGGCCTGCGCGAGACCCATGAGCGCCTTGCAGAGTTACTTCAGACGCTGGTCTAACCGATTCAAATCTCCAAGTATCGTATCTTCAAGCGTGGCCCGGGTGGAGGCGGTCGGCAGTCACGATGCGCAAATGTTTCATTCTTTGCGTGGCCAGGCCGAGCTCGGGGGACAATGATCCGCCGATCGTGGGCAGGTCTTCATCCCGGACGATTCCGAACCTGTGCTTGGCGAGCAGCGCGCGCATTGCGCCGGGCGTGAAGACAGAGCGGAGCGGTTCGCCGATGAGGCGGACGAGGAGGCGGACGAATCGCAGCATGAGCGCCGGGCTGTGGTAGGCAACGATCAGGCGGCTTCCGGCCGCGGATCTCCGCTCGATGATGGCGAGCGTCGCTTCGACGTCGGCCGGGTTCAGGTACATGACCACTCCCTCCCAGATCCACGTCGTCGGGCGCGCCGGATCGTGACCGGCGGCGGCGAGCATGCAGTCGAGGCTACCGCGTGTAAAGTCGACCGGCACGAATCGAACTTCGCGGGCAGCCTGTGCCAGCGTGGCGACGCGGGCTCGCTTGTCGCGCTGCGAGTCCGGATGATCGACTTCAAAGACTGTCACTCCGCTCAACTCCGGCATGCGCCAGGCGCGGCCATCGAGTCCTGCCCCTAGAATGACGAGTTGTGGGGACGCGACGGCGCGCACTGCATCGTCGATCGCGACGGTGCGCGCAACCATTATCTTTGATTGTTTCTCGAGGTAAGCATGCTCCAGGTGGGCGCGGATGTCATTAGGCACGACACCGGAACGATAGCGTTCGACGCGTGCCCGTGCATCATCAGGCAAGAGCGCAAGCGCTGTTGGATCGGTATATCTTGATACGGGGGTTGAACCATGGGCTATCGCGCGTCCCATGCACACCAGCACTGCGGTCCGACTCCCACGTCCTGGTTTCATCAAAGCGAATCATACCTCAACAGAGCAGACTCTGTCGCATTCTTGCCTTCAGATCAGAGCTGAAAAGAAAATATTTCGATCACCATTTTCACCGTGCTTGGTGGAGTGTTCGGAGTTGTACTTTCCTTGATCAAGTACTTTGCAATGTTATCTATCTTGGATGGTCGGTCCGTAAATAATACGGTGTTGCATCTTTGGCGCTGGCCTGACACATCTTTTGCAGGTAGGATGTCAAACCTGAGCAATAGTGTGTACCGCTGAAAGTGCTGACGAATATCTTGTGCTGTGGGAAGGAGAGCGTGATGACAGTTGAATCTTGCATACCGATCATTCCGAGCGAGAATTTGGAGAAGAGTCTGCGGCTGTGGGTTGACGGTCTCGGATTTGAGATGGACACGGAGATGCGGTCAGAAGGCAAGCTCGTCTTCTGCATGCTTCACAAAGGCAATCTGCGTTTCATGCTCAATCAGCGAGCAGGTATACCTGTTAAGCCGGAAAACTACGAGGGCATTCGATTGTACTGGAGCCCGGTCAACATACACGAGATGAGGGAGCGTCTGATGAGGCTCGGATACTCGGTGTCAGAGATGTGTGAAAGAGACTATGGTCAGACGGAATTCTTTCTCACGGACGATGATGGGTATTCGCATTGTTTCGGAGTACCGACAAAGGCGTAGCAGTTTTTAAGGTAACAGCCGCGCATTACAACTACTTGCACGCGGTATGCGACACACACGCGTGAAGGACGGCATTAGACGGCTGATCGCGTTGGCTCGTTCTTGGGAACGCTTCTTCAATAAGAAGGAGCAGTTTTAGATACTACGACTTTGGCTGTTGCCGTATCCTCGCCTCAATCCCGCTGGCCAGTTTTCGCGATCTTTTACGCAACCATGGCGTGGGATCATGCTGCGCTCGATCAAGTAACAACGGCAAAGTCTCAGGATGATCCGGCCAATACTTCGCAATCATCGTAATTGCGGTATCGCGTACCGTCTCAGGTTCATCACCCAATGTGAATTGGATCCTTTCAGCATTAGCCTCTGGCGACGCATCGGTTATCGCGCGGTTTTGCAGTAGCGACAGCACATCGGGATCATCCTTCCATCCGTGCGCCAGTTCACGCACCGCCACCCGCCTCACCTCATTATTGTCATCATTGGCGGCGCGATCTTTGAGCAAATTCAAGGTGTCGGGATCATCCCTCCAGCCACGTGCCAGTTCACGCACTGCTGTCTGCCTCACAATCCAATCGTCATCATTGGCGGCGCGGTCTTTGAGCAAATTCAAGGTGTCGGGTTCATTCTTCCAGCCACGTGCCAGTTCACTGACGGCCGCCTGCCTCACCTCCGCATTGTCATTATTGGTGGCGAAGTCTTTGAGCAAATTCAAGATGTCGGGATCGTCCTTCCATGTGCGGGCCAGTGCATGCACCGCCACCCGCCTCACCTCCCAATGGTCATCATTGGCGACGCGGTCTTTGAGCAAATTCAAGGTGTCGGGATCATCCCTCCAGCTACGGGCCAGTGCACTGACTGCTGTCTGCCTCACAAACTCATTGTCATCATTGGCGACGCGGTCTTTGAGCAAATTCAAGATGTCGGGATCATCCCTCCAGCCACGGGCCAGTTCACTGAGGGCCATCCGCCTGACATACCAATGATCATCATTGGCGGCGCGGTCTTTGAGCAAATTCAAGATGTCGGGATCATCCCTCCAGCCACGGGCCAGTTCACTGACGGCTGTCTCCCTTACCTCATTGTCGTCATCATTGGTGGCGCGGTCTTTGAGCAAATTCAAGGTGTCGGGATCATCCCTCCAGCCACGCGTTAGTTCACACACTGCTGTCTGCCTCACATCCCAATGGTCATTGGTGGCGAAGTCTTTGAGCAATTGCAAGATGTCGGGATCATCCTTCCAGCCACAGGCCAGTTCACTGATTGCTGTCTCCCTCGCCTCATTGTCGTCATCATTGGCGGCGCGGTCTTTGAGCCATTGCAAGATGTCGGGATCATCCCTCCAGCCACGGGCCAGTTCACGCACTGCTATCTGCCTCACCTTCCCATGGTCATCATTGGTGGCGCGGTCTTTGAGCAAATTCAAAGTGTCGGGATCATCCTTCCAGCCGCGGGCCAGTTCACTGATGGCCGTCCGCCTCACAAACTCATGGTCATCATTGGCGGCGCGGTCTTTGAGCATATTCAAGGTGTCGGGATCATTCTTCCATCTGCGGGCCAGTTCACGGACTGCAGTCTCCCTTACCTCATTGTCGTCATCATTAGTGGCGCGGTCTTTGAGCAAATTCAAGGTGTCGGGATCATTCTTCCAGCCACGTGCCAGTTCACTGATGGCCGCCTGCCTCACCTCCGCATTGTCATTATTAGTGGCGAAGTCTTTGAGCAAGTTCAAGGTGTCGGGATCATTCTTCCATCCGCGGGCCAGTTCACGGACTACTGTCTCCCTCACAAACTCATGGTCATCGTAGGCGACGCAGTCTTTGAGCAAATTCAAGATGTCGGGATCATCCTTCCAGCTGCGGGCCAGTTCACTGATGGCCGTCCTCCTCACAAACTCATGGTCATCATTGGCGGCGCGGTCTTTGAGCAGATTCAAGGTGTCGGGATCATTCTTCCAGCCACGTGCCAGTTCACTGACGGCCGCCTGACTTGCATTTCCAAGGCCATCATTGGTGGCGAAGTCTTTGAGCAAGCTCAAGGTGTTGGGATCATTTTTCCATCCGCGGGCCAGTTCACGCACGGCCGCCCCCCTCACCCTTCCATAGTTATCATTGGCGATGCGGTCCTTGAGCAAATTCAAGATGTCGGGATCATCCTTCCAGCCACGAGTCAGTTCACTGAGGGCCGTCTCCCTCACAATCGGATAGTTATTATTATTGACGGCGCAGTCTTTGAGCCATTGCAAGATGTCGGGATCATTCTTCCATCCACGGGCCAGTTCACGCACGGCCGTCTCCCTCACAATCCAATGGTCATCATTGACGGCGCGATCTTTGAGAAAAACTTGCGCATTATCGAGAAATTGAGGGGCCGCCAGAAGACCAATTGATTTGGCGAGAATTACCCTGCGCCGTTGGACTTCTTCTCCTCCCCCCCATTCATCGTAAAAATACGGAAAATCGAAGCGAACCAACTTCTTAAGAGCTAAGCAGATCCGCTTCCGGGTTTCGCCGAGCGCCCTGGGATTGCGGGCCTCCTGGCAACAGCGGGCGGCGAGAAACAGATGGTGAAAGGTAAAATCCCGGTCTTTCTGGTCGAGCAAATAGTCGATGATCTTCTGGATAAATACTTCGTCGATCTGGCCGGCAATCAAGCATAACACTTCATGCCAGGTTTCCTGGTTCCAATGTTTCCCGAAGATGTCATCTCGCAATTGATCAAAGGTCATGGACTGTTTGCGGTGAAACCGGTCCACAATCGCCGAGGCACAGAAATATTCCAGAAATGTCCGATGGACGAACGCATAGCGATCACCTCCGATAAAGCATAAGATGAAGTTACGTTCGCGCAGCTGGTTCATAATGGCACGGGCCGCCGCCAGAGGATTGGATGATTCCAGGGTCGTTTTCAGATAGTCTTTGAGAATGCGTTCGAGATCTTCTTGAGCGATGATATTGCCTGCCAGACCTGCTGGGGCGGACTGCATAAAGTCGGCCACGTTGCACAGTATCTCTTCTTTTTCCCGGTAACTGATGATGTCCTTAATCTGCGGATAGCTTTCGAGCGCGCGTCCCGTATCCCATTCGTGCAAGAGTATTCGCGACGACTGTTGGTACAGTTGAGCTCTGTCACGAGGCAGTTCCTGATTGCGATTCAAGATCGCCATCATTGTCACAAGCAACGGATTACCGGCCAATTCTCGGATTGCGCGCGATTCGCTGAGAGCTTTCGTGAGCCGTTCTTTCTTGAAGGCCCGGTCACGATCATCATTGAAGGTCGAGTCATGCCATCGGTTGACGAACTCCGCAATTTGCCGGTCGTCCAGATCCTGCAGCATAAAATGCCGGAACTGGGCGTCGGTCAGACGCTGCTGTTTGTAGCCAATGACGCGCGAGCTGACAATGACACGCGTCTGCGGGTAGTCGTTGCTAAAGCGGTGAATGTCGTTAATCGCTTGTTCCCGGCGTGATGGATCGAAGATCTCGTCCAGCCCGTCGAGCAACATCACGGCTTTTCCAGGCTCGCGCAATTTAGCGTCTAGCTTTAATTGATCAAACCGATGAGACGTCTGCGCTTCCTGCAGATAGCGGATAAAGCTTTTGCCGTTTGAACATGGCCAACGGTCGTATTCCCGCAATTCAATCAGAACCGGCAGGGGGAGGAAATAGCGGTCGTTGGCGTCTTCGGCCCGCGCCCATTGCAGAGCGAGATACCGAAGCAGTGACGATTTGCCGGAGCCTGGATCTCCCAGAATCACGATTCGTCCGATTTTGGTATCAGCTAAAACTTCCAGCACCGGCTGCGGCGATTGATCGATGTATGCGCGCTGGCGCTCGTTAATAATCTCTTCGGCAATCTCGAGGTCCGAATCGTCAAACTCTCCGCGATCAAGCAGGTTTCGCACGTGTGCCTTGGGCAGTTCGAAATGCTGCGGGACATAGTCCTGACAATCGCGGACAGTTTGAGGAATAAAGACCGCCCACAACTTTACGCCGTAGAACGCTCCGGTCGTGTCGAGCGTTTGAAAGTCCAAATTTCCATAACGCTCCAGCAAGGCCTCACGATATTTTTCGAGGTCGAAACCAGGATCGATTCCAGCCATTCGTCGAACAGCGTCCGCAGTCTCTGTCGCAGTCTGGGCGAGCAGAACGTCCCGCAGTTCCTTATCGCTTTCACGCAGAGAATGAATTGCCCGGCTGAAGCGTCCGGCCACACGCTTCCAACTGAACTCCGGAGGGAGTGAAACCGGTTCGGGCAGGCTCCGCCAGCCTTCCAGCAATAGGTCGGCGCTGACTGTAGAGTCGCTTGTCGTGAGGACCTGGCGCATGATCCGTTGCATCTGTTCGCCGCGAATAAACTGTTTAATGTCGCGGGTCCAGGCCTGGGTTTGCTCATCAGTCAGCCCGGCGTCAAGCAATTCGTCCTGGATCAATTTCAACAATTCCTTAAAGGTGATACCCAAAACACGCTCCAGAGTCTTTATCTGATCGGATTTGGGATTATTGCCGAAGTATCTTTTGAGATAGTCTTTCCCCTGATCTTTCCCCAGATCCTTGGCAATATCTTCCAGAATGGATTTAACCATTCCACCAGCCATCTGTGTGACTCCCCAGGTTACTAGCAACTCGACAATCATGAGCGATTTCTCCAATTCTGAACGCGGTAGGCAAACAACATTTCCTGCAGGACAAAGGATTTTGGCCGATCTGAAGCTGAATAATCGAATGGGCAGTAGCCTTCCGGGCTCTCCTGACTAGCATCGTCAAGATAGCGCCGATGTTCTCGGCTGATTTGTTGTGAATCGAATAGAAAACTGCCCGTCCCTCTGCACGCCGCGCAAGGCTCAGGCCAGTAATTATCCGCCGGTGAACTCATCGTTCTATTGTATTTGGGAACCGTCAAGGCGGGAATAGCGTATCTTTCCCAATGAACAAAGGAGCGGCGGCAAAAGAGATCTTTCTCGAAAGTGATGAGAGGAGATTGGGTCGCGAGGAATTTTGGTTCCCCGGCCGCTGGGTCGGCGGGACCACTATGATCCTGGGTCCATTGCTTCTGCTCACCGGAGTGCTCCTTCGCATCCAATTTCACTTTTTCTTTCCGCAGCAGCTCGCGGCTTTTGAGACGCATCCGATATCTCTATCTTTATCTTGCCGGGCTCGCTGTGCGGCGGTCCGTTGACCTTGACTCTGCTTGGACAGCGGATGTAAAAGTCCAAAAAAATATTCCTAACGTTTTTGATCGAGCAGCCACTTACAAATGACTGGCCACCCGTTTGTTAGCCGAGCTCGATAGAGGGCTATCCGGCGAGAGATTCTTAATGGAGGTTGACGATGCCCATCGGTCAGACGAATGATCAGATTAATGCCCGGTTCTACGAATTAAAATTTGTCAAATTCATCAGCCGTCGTGCGGTCAGAGGAATGGCCGCACTCATTTCGTTGATCTTCGTCGCGTCGGTCAACGGGCAGAACGATCTGCGCTTATTGACGATGGACTCGCCGATTGAGCGCGAGATCGCTCGCGGCGAAATGCAGTCCTATCGTCTCGAGGTGTCGCGTGGAGAGTATGTGCGAGTAGTAATTGAGCAACGCGGGATCGACCTTGCCTTGTCGCTGGCCTCGCCGAACGGCGGGCCTCTCGCAGATGCCGTGGTGGCCGGAGGCGCATTTAACGTCAAAGAACTCTCTTTGGTGGTCGAGGCGGATGGCGATTATCGGCTGATCGTACGCGCGACCATTCCAACCGGCGTGCGCGGCAGCTATCGCATCCGAATCTCGGAGCGGCGGAGCGCGACCGCTCTCGACCTCAGCCGGGTTGCCGCGGAACGCTTGTTGGCGGAAGCAGAGGCATTGGCCGGACAGGGCCGCGCTGACGCGACTCGCGGCGCGATCACGAAATATGAGGCGGCGCTCGCTCGATGGCGCGACACAGGCGAACGCCAGCCGCAGGCGTTGACGCTGTTGCGCATCGGCAATGCCCATCACAATCTCGGTGATCCCCGCAGAGCGATCGACATTTACGCACAGCCACTGGCGATCTGGCGGGAGTTGTCGGATCCGCAGGGGACGGCCGCCGCACTGAGCAGTCTCGGCTGGAGTTGTCAGGCGGCCGGAAGACTGGAAGAGGCGCTGGCCTATTACAATCAAGCGTTGCCGTTACGGCGCCAATTTGGGACCAAGCGCGCGCTCGCCCAAACGCTCAGCTCTCTCGGAATCGTCTATTTGGCGCTCGGCGAGCCGCAACGGGCTCTTGAGCACTATGAAGAAGCGATTCCACTGGCACAGGCCGACGGCGATCAGCGCCAGGAAGCATTCGCGCTCAAGAATCTCGGCTGGATTTTCATCAACAACGGTGACTCGCGGAGAGCGCTGGAGTATGCCGAACAAGCATTGGGCTTCTGGAGCCGTCTCGGCGATCGGCTGGGCGAAGCGGACACGTTCACTCTCAGCGGCAGGGCATGGAGCTATCAGGGAGAAAGCGGCAAAGCATTGGATTTTTACCGTCAGGCCTTGAGCGTTTGGAAAGAGACCGGGAACCGCTATGGCGAAGGGCAAGCGTTGAACAACATCGGGGCTCAATATCACATCCTCAAGGAATTTGATCTAGCCGGAGATTACTATACACAAGCGTTGGGGATCTGGCAGACCATCGGTAATCGTTACGAAGAAGCCAAGGTCTATAACAATCTCGGACTGCTCTCGCGGGAAGCGCATGAAATCGAGAAGGCGAACGGCTACTTTGAACAGGCATTGGAGCTATATCGCTGGCTCGGCGACCAGCGCGGGCAGGCCAATACGCTGGTGAATCTGGGATTTTACCGGCTGGATCAAGCCAATCGAGCAGGAGCCCTCGAGTACTTTGAGCAAGCTTTAAAACTACTGGGAGGGACCGATGATCAGTTCGATCGAGCCGTCTTGTTGGTTGGTTTGGGGAGAGCCCATGCGGGGAAGGGGGATAAGCAAGAAGCTCAAAGATATTTTTCGCAGGCGCTCGAGCTGAGCCGCGGGCAGAGTTACCCGCGGATTGAATTGTTGGCGTTATACGAGATGGCGCAGGCGGCGCAAGGCGGCAATAACCTGAGCGAAGCTCAAAATCTGTTTGCCGAGGCCGTCAAGGTGAAAGAGGCGTGGTTGACTCGCTTGTCGCAACATCGGTTGGCGGCTGCTGCTGAGCGGGATAGTTTTGAACTTTACAGTGACTATGCCGATTTGCTGATCCAAATGCACCGGTTGCAACCGGAGAAGGGATACGCCGCGCAGGCGTTTGAGCT
>Ga0081539_10006766_pt1 | contig 10759 bp, 8 predicted proteins | sample TabmetS4T2R2_FD_71023 | JGI IMG/M metagenome (GOLD analysis project Ga0081539, IMG submission 71023) | Tabebuia heterophylla rhizosphere microbial communities from the University of Puerto Rico - S4T2R2 | ecosystem: Host-associated > Plants > Roots > Rhizosphere ... | reverse complement strand
CGTTCCACCGGCGGGCGGCCACGTCCGGGTCCTCCAGCGCCCCGGCCCGGTCGGCGAGGCGCAGCAGCGTCGACAGGTGCGGCAGGCTGCGCGCCGAGTGCAGGCCCCCGACCATGGTGAACGCCGGCTGGTGCCCGTTGAGCCAGGCGAGGAAGGCGACCCCGGTCTTGTAGTAGAAGGTGGGCGGCGCGAAGACGTGCCGGGACAGCGCCTCGGTGGGCCCGAGAATCGTCCGGTACGCCGCCGGGTCGCCGGCGTCGAGCGCCTGGATCGCGGCGGAGGCGTTGGGCGCCACCGCGGCGAACGCGCCGAGCAGGGCGTCGGAGTGCCGTTCGCCGTCGCCTTCGATCAGTCCGACGTAGTTGTAGTCGTCGCCGGTGAACATCGTGGTGCCCTCGGGCAACCGGGCCCGTACGGCGATCTCGTGGCCGGCGTGCAGCAGGCTCATCTTGATGCCCCGGACCTTGTCGACGTTCTCCGTCATGATCTCCACGACGGTGTCGATGCGGGCGGGCACGTCGCCGGCGCCGAAGTAGCCGGCGAGCTGGGGGTCGAACGCCTCACCGAGCCAGTGCAGGATGACCGGGGCGCCGGCCCGGGCGAGCACCTCCCGGTAGACGCGGCGGTAGTCGGCGGCCGACGTCGCGACCCGAGCGAGGTGGCGGCTGGCCATCAGAACCGTCCCGGCGCCGTGGTCCTCGGCGAAGTGCAGCTGCTCGGCGTAGGCGTCGATCACCGCCGGCAGCGAGATGACCTCGTCCTCGACATGGTCGGTGTTGACCCCGACGACGAGCGCCCCGGCGATGCCGGCTACCGGCGCCTGGTCCTCCGGACGGCGCGGAGAACCCGAAAAATCGCCCGTGAACGCGCGGGCCTCGGCCGCGCTGCGCGCGATCAGCTCGCGGGTGGCCTTGGCGTCCAGGCCCATGTTGCGCTGCGCGGTGTCCATCGCGTCGGCCACCCCCAGGCCCCACCCCCACACGTGGTGGCGGAAGGCCAGGGTGGCGTCCCAGTCGATGTCCGCCGGTGCGCCCGGGACGTTCTCCCCGGCCACCCGGGGGACGACGTGCGCGGCGGCGTAGGCGACCCGGGAGCGCAGGGGCGCGGCGGGGCGGTGGAGGGCCGGCGGATCGGAGAGCGTCCAGCGCTCCACCGCCCCGGCCGCGTCGAGCGTGGTGACCTCGCTCATCGGGCCGCCTCAGTCTCGGCCTGCGGCACAGTGAGTTCCGGCAGGTCGATCCGGGCGCCGGTACGTGAGCTCTCCAGGCCGGCCTCGGCCAGCTGCACCCCGCGGGCCCCGGCCAGCAGGTCGAACGGGTAGGGGGTGCCCTCGACGAGGTGCCGGATGAACTCCTCCCACTGCGTCTTGAACCCGTTCTCGACCGCGTCGTTGTCCGGCACCTCCAGCCAGTCACGCGCGTAGTCGTGCTCCTCCGGCAGGTCCGGGTTCCAGACGGGTTTCGGCGTGGCGTTGCGCGGCTGGATCCGGCAGCCGAACAGCCCCACCACGGCGCTGCCGTGGGTGCCGTCGACCTGGAACTCGACCAGCTCCTTCCGGTTCACGCGGACCGTCCAGCTGGAGTTCAGCTGCGCGATCACGCCGCCGGCCAGCTCGAACACGGCGTACGCGGCGTCGTCGGCGGTAGCCGGGTAGGGCTGACCGGCCTCGTCGACGCGGGTGGGGATGTGCGTGACGGCCCGGGCGTACACGGACTCGACCCGCCCGAACAGGTTCTCCAGGACGTAGTTCCAGTGCGGGAACATGTCGACGACGATGCCGCCGCCGTCCTCGGCACGGTAGTTCCAGCTGGGCCGTTGCGCCGGCTGCCAGTCGCCCTCGAAGACCCAGTAGCCGAACTCGCCCCGGACGGAGAGGATCCGGCCGAAGAACCCCGAGTCGATCAGGCGGGCGAGCTTGCGCAGGCCGGGCAGGTAGAGCTTGTCGTGCACGACGCCGTTCGGCACGCCCGCCGCCTGTGCCAGGGCCGCCAGCTCGAGCGCCTCGGGCAGGCTCTCGGCGGTCGGCTTCTCGGTGTAGATCGCCTTGCCGGCCGCGATGGCCTTCCGGAGCGCCGCGGCGCGCGCCTTGGTCACCAGGAAGTCCGCGTAGACCGTCCACCGTGGATCGGCCAGCGCGGCGTCGAGATCGGTGGTGTAGTCGGCGATGCCGTGCCGGCGGGCCAGCTCCGCGAGGGCGGCCTCGCGGCGGCCGACCAGGATCGGCTCCACCTGGATCCGCTCACCACCGGTCAACGGCACCCCGCCCTGCTCGCGGATCGCCAGGATGGACCGCACCAGGTGCTGCCGATAGCCCATCCGGCCGGACACGCCGTTCATGATGATGCCGATGGTCTTGTCCGCCATGAGCACTCCCGTTTCGAGATGGTCGGGCCGCCGCCGGCCCGGAGCCGCCCGAACTTCGCGAGCATGGGGCACCAGCAGACCAGGTAAGCGCTTTCCAGCAAACCAGTTCCGAGCCCCGAATGTCAACGTCTACCCGGTCTTTTGACGTGATCTTGGAAAGCGTTTTCCAAGGAATCCGTCAGCGGGCTATGCTCGGCCGCAACCGAGCGAACGAGAGGCACCAGCATGTCCGTACCGAGCCCGATACCGGTGGTGTTGGTGGGCGTGCACGGGCACGGCCGCTGGCACCTGCGGAACCTCGACCGGCTTCGCCGCGCCGGGGCCGCGGTGCGCCTGGCCGGGATCTGTGACACCCGTCCGCCGGCGGACGACGAGCGCGACCTGACCGGCGACGTGCCCGTCTCGGCGCGGCTGCCGGACCTGCTCGAAGCGGTACGGCCGCTGGTCACGATCGTGTGCACCCCGATACACACACACGCCGAACTGGCCCTCACCGCGGCGGCCGCCGGCTCCCACGTACTCCTGGAGAAGCCGCCCACCACCACCCTCGCCGGATTCGAGCAGCTGGTGACCGGGATGACCACGGCCGGTGCGGCCTGCCAGGTCGGCTTTCAGAGCCTCGGTTCTCACGCGCTGCCGTACGTCCGGTCGCTGCTGGCCGCCGGCGCCATCGGCGAGGTCGCCGGCATCGGCGCCGCCGGCGCGTGGCAGCGTGACGCCGCGTACTACGCGCGCGCCCGCTGGGCCGGGCGCCGCACGCTGGACGGCGTGGCGGTCGTCGACGGGGCACTGACCAACCCCTTCGCGCACGCCACCGCCACCGCCCTGGCACTCGACGGCCAGGACGGCGAGGCCGGCGAGCAGGGCTTGCGGGACGTGCGCGTGGAGCTGTTCCGGGCGAACCCGATCGAGGCCGACGACACCTCCTGCCTGCGACTGGTCACCGCCCGGGGCACGCCGATCACCGTCGCCGTCACGCTCTGCGCGGAGCGCACCGCCGAGCCGTACGTCCTCGTGCACGGGACACGCGGCCGCATCGTGCTGGAATACCGGACCGGCCGGGTCCGGCTGGAGACCGGCGAACGCGTGGAGACCACCGAGCACGGCACCACCGACCTGCTGGAGAATCTCGTGGCCCACGTGCGCTCGCCGGACGTGCCGCTGCTCGTCCCGCTGGCCGGCACCCGCTCCTTCATGCAGGTCGTCGAGGCGGTCCGCCGCGCACCGGAGCCGCTCGCGATACCGCCGGAGTACTCCGCCATGGACACCTCCGGGGATCAACCCCGCTATGTCGTGCCGGGGATCGACGAGGCCGTCGCGCGCTCGGCCCGCGAGCTGGCGCTGTTCTCCGCGCTCGACCTGCCCTGGGCCCGTCCCGACCGGGCGGTGACCCGTGGATGACCGCCCGGTAGCCCCGCGGCGAACCGGGGCGCCGGGGCGGTGACGACCGGCGCGAGCGCGGCCGAAACAATTCATCGACCGACTTGCCAAGCGTCGTCTCCGAACCTAGCCTCGCCCGAGTAAGCGCTTTCCCGAATTGAGGAGTCAACGTGGAGCTCATCCGACGCCTGCTCACGGTCGGCGCGGCGGGTGCCCTCGTCGTCGGGCCCGCGCCCAGCGCGACGGCCGGACCCGCCGCCGATGCCGGTAACCTCCGCCACCTCGGCCGGCAGGTGCTCGCCCCGGACGACGGATGGGCAGCGGCCGGGGGCGGCACCACCGGCGGCGCCGCGGCCACCGCCGCGAACGTCTACCACGTGTACACCTGGGACCAGTTCCGGGCCGCGCTGGGCGGCGAGCACGCCCGGGGCGACACGACGCCCAGGATCGTCTACGTCCACGGCACGCTCGACGCCAACCTGAGAACCGCCGACGGCCGTGTCGACTGCGCGGCGTACGAGGTCGACGGCTTCGACATGCAGGACTACATCGACGCCTTCGACCCCGCCGTGTGGGGAACCAAGGAACCCGCCGGAGCGCTGGAGCTGGCGCGAGCGGCGTCCCAGGACATCCAGGAACAGCAGGTTCGCCAGTACGTCGGCTCGAACGTCACGCTCATCGGCGTCGGCGACGACGCCGGGCTGACCGGAGCGGCGCTCACCGTACGCGGCTCCGACAACGTCATCATCCGCAACCTGCACCTGTCGGACGCCTACGACTGCTTCACGTCCTGGGACCCCAACGACGGCCCCGGGGCCTGGAACGCCGAGTACGACAACCTGTGGCTGGCCGAGTCCACGCACGTCTGGGTCGACCACAACACGTTCGACGACGGAGCCCACCCGCCGGAGTCACTGCCGCACGTCTACGGCGCCAAGTTCGAGGTCCACGACGGGCTGCTCGACATCACGAACGGCAGCGACCTGGTCACGGTCTCCTGGAACGCGTTGCGCGACCACGACAAGGTGGACCTCGTCGGATCGTCGAACAGCCGACTGACCGACCGCGGGAAGCTGCGGGTCACCTTCCACCACAACCTCTACCAGAACCTGGGGCAGCGCACGCCGCGCGTGCGGTACGGCGACGTGCACGTCTACAACAACTACTACCTGGAGCCGGACGCGGCGGGCTATTCCTACAGCTGGGGCGTCGGCGTCGAGGCGGAGATCGTCGCCGAGAACAATTACTTCCAGCTGGCGTCCGGCATCGACCCGGCCGAGGTGGTCCACGACTGGCGTCCGGCCGACCGGCTCGGCGACGCCGGCCTGCGGGAGTCCGGCACGCTGCTGAACGGACGGTCCGCGGACCACCGGATCAGCCTGGTGGCGGCGTACAACGCCGAGCACGACCCGGACCTGCCGACGACCGTGAGCTGGCAGCCGGTCCTCCATGGACTGATCCACCCCACTCAGGCGGTCCCCGCGCTGGTGACCGCGCAGGCCGGTGCGGGCGTCATCGACTGACCTGACCACCTGGAAGATGACAGAGCGGACTCAGGTCCGGGAAGGAACCGATCGTGGACGATCATCAGCCCGTTCGGATCACCCGTCGTGCGGCGCTCCAGGCAGTCGGCGGGATCACCGCCGGTGCCGTTCTCACCGGCCGCGCCGGCCCTGCGGCCGCGGCGCCGGGGGCAACCCCGGAGGCCCCGCCCCGGGCGCTGATCGGTGGCCGCCCGGCCACCGTGGGGTCCTACGAGTTCCCGGCCGAGGTGCCGGAGCTGGTGCTGGACAACGGACTGGTGCGGATCACCTTCGCGCGGGACGACGTCGGCGTCGTGACCGGCTGGCGCGACGTCTCGATCACCGCGACCTCGGTGGTGGTGGCGGGAACCGAACTCGGCCATCACCTCAACGGCGTCGAGCCGCGGGACCCGGACCGGCAGCATTCGTTCTACGTCGACGCGAGCGGGGGCCGCACTCGCCTCGTCTGCTCGAGAGTCGATGTGCTGCGCATCGAACCGGAGCTCGTCGAGGTCGCCTTCGTCGATACCACAAGCACCCCGCTGCGCCACGAACACCACCTGGTCCTGCGGGCGGGACGCCGGGGAATCTACGGCTACGACATCATGACCGCCACCACGGACACCTCGATCAACGAGGTGCGCATGAACACCCGGTGGGACCGGAGCATCCTCGACCACGCCTACAACTGGGAGCGGGGAGCCGGCCAGCAGCCCACCTACGCCTACCTGGCCACCCAGCAGTCGGTGCAGGACGAGACCTGGCGGGTGGACGGCGTCAACAACCCCGCCCTGCCCAGCCCGGACAGCAACTCCGGCAACCTGCCCCCGGGCGAGGTCTACTCGAAGTACGAGTGGAGCCTCTACCACCACGAGAACCCGATGTTCGGGCACTTCGGGCACGGCTTCGGCGCCTGGTTCACCGCACTGGGCGGGGTCACCGACGACACGCTGTGCGCGTTCTACGGAGCCGGCCCGCAGCACCAGGACCTCGCGATCCACCAGGACGCGCTGATCCTCAACTACTTCGGCCGCAACCACTACGGTGAGCCCGCGTACGCCATCCCGGCCGGCTACCGCCGCCTCTACGGTCCCTGGCTGACGTTCTTCACCGTCGCCGACCCGGACGAGCCGGACGCCATGATCGACCACGCGGCCCGGACCGCCCGCGCGGAGATCGCCGAGCACCGGGCCGGCGCGGACTGGGTGCGCGACCCGCTCTACCCGACGCCGGCCGAACGCACGTCGGTCACCGGTCGCGTCCGGCTGACCGACGGCCGGCCCGCCGCGAACTTCCACGTGATCCTGTCGACACAGACCAGCGCCGACGTGTTCCCCGTCGCCGAACCGACCTACTTCGTCACCACCGACCAGGACGGCCGGTTCCAGCTGCCGGGCATCCCGCCCGCCTGGCAGCCCGGGACCACGCAGGCCGGGTCCTACACGCTCTACATCCAACCCGCCGACGGGTCCGTCACCGACCTCTACCGGCTGATCGGCGTGGTCGTGGCGGGCCGCGACCAGGACCTGGGCGACATCGTCTGGACGCCCGGCGCGTACGGCACGTTCCTGTGGCAGCTCGGCCGTTCCGACCGCACCGGCGGGGAGTACGCTCTGGCGTCGCTGTCCCCCGCCCGGCCGATGCCGCGGGAGTACGAGAAGCCGGCCTTGATCCCCGGCGACCTGACCTTCACGATCGGGGAGAGCTGGGAACCGACCGACTGGTACTACGCCCAGACCAACCCCGGCACCTGGACCGTCCGCTTCCCGGTGGAGCGCGCCTACTCCGGGACGGCCTACCTCACGGTCGCGACCTCCATGCAGCAGCGCGGCGCCCCGGCCGTCGCGGTCAACGGCAGCGCGGTCACCGGCAGCCTGCCCAACAACAACGACTCCACGATCGCCCGGCAGGCCGACCGCAGCGGTTACCCCCGCACCGCGGTGCTCACCTTCCCGGCAAGCCTGCTCGTGCCCGGCGACAACGAGATCACCTTGACCCACGGCGCGGCCACCGCCGCCGGAACCGGTCTGGGATGGGACACGCTGGTCCTCGAGGTGGCCGAGACGACCCCGCCCCCCGCGGCTCAGCTCTCGGCTACCGTCACCCGCACCGGCTCCGCCGACGCGACCTGGTCGGTGACGGTCCGCAACATCGGCACCGGGACCGCTCACGACGTGCGCCTCACCTCGGTCACCGGCTCCACGGGACCGGTCCGCGTACTGGGCCGCGACCCGAACCGCTTCCCCGTCCCGGTCACCGCCGTCCTCGCGCCCGGCGCCTCGGCCCGCGCGGAGCTCACCGTGTCCGACGGCCAGCCGGTCCTCGTCTCGGTCAGCGCCGACGGCGGGCGGGCCACCGCCAACGCCCAGAGCCCCGGGAGGTGATCCGCGCACGATGCACCGCGTCTGCTTCCAGCTCCAGGTGCGCCCGGACCGCATCCCGGAGTACACGGCCCGCCACCGGGCCGTCTGGCCGGACATGCTCCGGGCGCTCAAGGAGACCGGCTGGCACAACTACTCCCTGTTCCTCCGGGAGGATGGCCTGCTCATCGGGTACGTGGAGACCGAGTCCATCGAGGCCGCGCAGGCCGGGATGGCGGCTACCGAGGTCAACGCGCGCTGGCAGGCCGAGATGGCGCCGTTCTTCGCCGACCTGGGCGACGCCCGCCCGGACACCGGCTTCGTCCAGCTGCAGGAGATCTTCCACCTGGAGGACCAGCTCGGCGAGATCGGGCAGGGGAGACCCACCACGACCTGATCCGGCGGCTCGCCTATCGAGCTTGGCGAATGGCTCGTACACCCGTACGCTCCTGGCATGAGCCCGGCCGCTCCGGCGACCGCCCTGGTCGTCGGCACGTTCTTCCTCGGGCTCATCGCGTCCGTGCTCTGGCCGCTCACCCAGCACCTGATCACGATCGCGCACGAGGGCTCGCACGCGATGATGGGATCGTGGACCGGCGGCAAGGTCCAGTCCGTGAAGCTGAACCGGGACGGCACGGCGGTGACGACCGTGCCGGGCGCCAACACGTTCTTCACGGCATTGGTCGGATACGCCGGTCCCTCGTTGTTCGGCATCCTCGGTGTCACGATGCTGGCGCACGGCGTGCGCCCCGATGTCGTGCTGTGGCTGTCGCTGAGCCTGCTGGTCCTGCTGTTCCTGCGCATCCGGAACGTGTTCGGATCGCTGGCCACCATCGTCGCCGGCTCCCTCTTCTTCCTGGTCGGCCACTACGCCACCGTCACCGGCCGGACCGTGTTCGTCTACACCTGGGTCTGGTTCCTGCTGCTCGGCGGGTTCATCCAGGCGGTGCAGTTAAACCTCAAGCAGCACGGCTGGTCCGGTGACGCCGGCATCCTCCGCGATGCGACCAAGCTGCCCCGGGGCTTGTGGGGACTGCTGTGGTGGTTCACGACGCTGGCCGCGCTCGTGTACGGCGCGGGCGTACTCCTCGGCATCATCGATCCGTTGCTCAGCCACTCGTAGCCCACCGGCCCGCGCCCTGTTCCCGCCGGTGACGATCAAGCGCGCGGACTACGTGCTGTTGCGGCCCAGTTCGGTAGCGGTGAGCGCGCCGCGGCGGTGCCGGTACCGGCCGGGCGACATGCCGAACTCGCGCTTGAACGCCTTGGACAGTGACGCGTCGCTGTCGTACCCGACCCGGCGGGCGATCGCGTCCACGCCGAGGCGCGTGGTGGCCAGATAGCCGGCCGCGAGCCCGAGCCGGACCGTGGCGACGTACCGCATCGGGCTCTCGCCGGTGGCCGCCCGGAACCGGGCCGCGAACGCGGTGCGCGACGTGCCCACCTCGTGGGCCAGCTCGGCCAGCGTCCACCGGTGGGTCGGCGCGCTCCGGATCAGCTCGATCGCGTTGCCGATCGGCTTGTCCCGCAGCGGCCCGGTGTGCAGCAGTCCGGCCTGCTGGGCGCCGACCAGGAAGTCCCGTACGGCCTGGGCAAGGAAGACGTCGGCGAGCTTGGCGAAGATCGCCTGGGCGCCCGGTGTGGGGTACTCGGCCTCCTGGCGCAGGAGTGCGAACGTCGGCTCCAGCCAGGACGCCACGCCCGACCGGGCCGCGTCGATGTGTACGACCGTCGGCAGCAGCGCGAGCAGCGCCGGAGGCACGGCGTCGGCCAGCACGAACCCGCCGCACAGCAGTCGCGTCCGCCCGCCCCGGTCGCCGTAGAAGAGCCGCGCGTCGGTGTCGAGCGGATGCTCGGCAAGGATCACGTCCAGTCCCCGGACGGGCGAGTCGAGGTCGTCGCTGACCGAGTGCGCCTCGCCGCGGGGCAGGATGACCAGGTCGCCCTCGCTCAGCTCCACCGCGTCGGCGCAGTCGAGGCGCAGCCAGCCGTGGCCGTCGAGGACGAGGTGGAACTTGGCGACTTGGCGGCCCTCGACCCGGAATCCCCATGGGGCACGTAACTCCGACAGGCAGTACACGGTGCTGTTCACCGTCAGCCCGGCGAGCAGCTCGTCGATGCTGTCACGGGTGGGGGCGGTCAGTCGCCGTGTCACGGGTCCTCCCGGCTCGGGACGCTCGGACAAGACGATTGTCCGTCTGAACATGGTGATCCCTCGCGGGCCGGCCGGCAATCCTGGATCAGTACTCCAGCCAGCGGAGGATGCCATGGCCAGGTTCCTGATCTCGTATCACGGCGGCAGCGGCCCGCCGGCCACGCCTGAGGCCGCCCAGCAGATGCTCGCCGCCTTCCAGGCGTGGGTGGCGACCGTCGGGGACGGCATGGTCGACCCCGGTGCGCCGCTCGGCGCGGCCCGGACGGTGTCGGCGTCGGGCGTGAGCGACGGAGGGTCCGGTCCGGAGGGCTACAGCGTGGTCCAGGCCGAGGACCTGGACGGCGCCGTCGCCCTGGTGAAGAACCACCCGTTCGTCGCCCGCGGCGGCACCCTCGTGGTGAGCGAGGCCGTCTCCCTCTGACGTCGCTGGTCGTACCCCTCTAATCGGTGCAGACGCCGGCCGTGGCGTTGTGAACCGTTCCCGTCATCATGCGGGCGTGATCCGAGGCGAGCAGCACCGCACCGTTCGCCGTGTCGTCGGTGCGCGGTGACACCCTCAGCCACGTACCCGCGGCGAGATCGGCTAGCACGCGCTCGCTGGACAGGTTCATCATCGTGCCGACGGTGTCGGCCGTGTCCTGGATGGTCCGCGTGTCAGGGTTCGCCGCCGTGCGCAGGCACACCACCCGCACCCCGGTGCCGGCGAGTTCGAGTGCCATGGTCCGCGTCAGGTTCTCGACGCCGGCGAAGGCGGCACCGATCCCTGACGTACCCGGGATGTGGGGCCGCGCCGGGCTACCGGTGAGGAAGATGACGACACCGGAGCCCTGCCGGACCATTCGCTGCGCGGCACCGCGAGCGGTGATGAACTGGGACGTCAAGACGGTCAGCGCGACCCGGAACTCCTCGACGGGCAGATCCACCGCCGGCTTGCCGTTGCCGTACTCGGCGATGCGGGGACCGACCGCGTTGAACTC
>Ga0081539_10006765_pt1 | contig 10759 bp, 8 predicted proteins | sample TabmetS4T2R2_FD_71023 | JGI IMG/M metagenome (GOLD analysis project Ga0081539, IMG submission 71023) | Tabebuia heterophylla rhizosphere microbial communities from the University of Puerto Rico - S4T2R2 | ecosystem: Host-associated > Plants > Roots > Rhizosphere ... | reverse complement strand
CCGCGGGGCGCCGCAGGGGCCGGCGGCTCGATCAGCCCGGCAGCCGCGCCGGCGCAGCGGCGGCCCGACACGCTGTCGCGATAGGCCACCCGCCCGCTCTGCCGCTCGATGAGCGCGACGGACAGGACATATCGCTGTCTCCGGCAGAAGGCGATGCCGGCAGGGGCCGGATCGCGACGGCCGGCCGGCTCGTCGGCGATCGAATAGCGCAACGCGACAGGCGCGGCCGCATAGCCGACGTCGAGTCGGTAGCGGGCGTCCGGCGCTTCGCGGAATCCCTGGTCGGCGAGCGCCTTCGCCACTGCCTGACGCGCCTCGAGGAGCGACGCATCCGCCGGCTGCGGAGCTTCCGCCATGACATAGGTCCGGTCGGGCAGCGATGCCGGCGCCAGCGCGATGCCGCGGTCGATGGCTGGCGCACATGCGCCGAGCGAGACGAGGACGATCACTGCCGGAAGTATTTCTATACGCACACCCGCCCCCATTTCCTCGCCTTCATTAGACGAGATCGTAGGCAATTCTCAACAGACGCGTGATCCGACAGGTTGCAGAAAAGACAATCGTACATCGTTACAAGTGTTTACTCACGTCCTAACCGCCGCTCGCGATACGGGTGCGAAACGAGCGCACCATGGATCTTTCCTTTCCCCATCCTCGCACCTTGCGGCCGTCGGGCGGGACCATCCTGGTGGTCGAGGACGATGCGCGCATCCGCCTGTCGACCGCTGCGGCTCTACGTGCGACCGGCTTCACGGTGGCGGAGGCGGGGAGCGGGGACGAGGCGCTACTGATCCTTGCAGGCGACCGACCGATCGACTGCGTGTTCTCCGACGTCAGGATGCCGGGGGAGAACGACGGCATCGCCCTCGCAGGGTGGGTGCTCGCGCATCGCCCTGGCCTGCCGATCCTGCTGACCTCCGGCGATGTGCAGAGGGAGGACCTCGATCCCGACCTTCGTCGCCAAGTGTCAGTCCTGTCCAAGCCCTATCACCCGGCTTTGGTGATCGGCGAGATCGAGGCGCTGATCGCCTTCGGGCAGCCGCGGGAGGCGGTCGCCCGCTAACGTCGCTCACATCGCTGCAAGTTGGTGACGATCGGCCGTCATTTGCGCGCTTCGCTGCGAATCGGAACCGTCGCCCCTTCGAGCCCTTCGGCGGCGACATGGAGTAAGATGCGCCCCGTTTCGCCAGGCCTGGCGCGGACGATCGCCAGCGCGAGGCCGTTGAAGGCGTTGCGTTCGTGCGACTGGAAGGGCTCGAAGCTGGTGGGGTCGCCGTTGTCGGTGGCGACGATCTCGCCCGGCCCTTCGATCGTGAAACGCAGCCGGTTGCCGGCGCGGGGCGCGGTCAGCCCGTCCTTGTCGGCGACGCGCACGGTGACGAAGGACAGGTCGCGGCCGTCGGCGCGGATGGTGGCGCGATCAGCCTTGCCGTCGAGCCGCGCCGCGGCGCCGGCGGTCTTCATCTCCGCGGCCGCCCACTCCTTGCCGTTCTTCCAGGTGACGACACGCAGCTCGCCCGGCTCGTAGGTCACATAGTCCCAGCGGAAGCGGTATTCGAACGGCGCGCGCTTCTTGCGCCCTTGCGACTTGCCGTTGACGAACAGCTCGGCCTCGTCGGCGGAGGAGATGACGTGGACCGGCGTCACCTGGCCCTCGCGTCCGGGCCAGGTCCAGTGCGGCAGGATGTGCGCCATCGGCAGCTCGGGCCGCCAGCGCGCCTGGTAGAGATAGAAGCGATCCTTGGGGAAACCGGCGAGATCGATGATCCCCGAATAGGAACTGCGCGCGGCATAATAGGGCGTCGGCTCGCCGAGATAGTCGAACCCGCTCCACACGAACTCGCCCGCGACATAGGGCGCCTGATCGTCCGCCGCGAACGAGCGGTCGGCCGAGGTGCCGAAATCGGAGGCGAACAGCTCATAGGCGCTGACCTGCCTGGTCGCGGGATCGCCGCCGACGCCGGGCCGCACCGGGCCGCTGATCGTGCCGGGCACCGGAAACTGATACTCCCCGCGACTGCTGAGCGCGGAAGCGCTCTCGCTGCTGAAGATCACCTTGTCCGGGAAGCGCGCGCGGAAGGCGGGAAACTGGCCGGGCAGGCTGCGGATGCCGGCGCCCTGATAGTTGAGCGCGATCACGTCGACCGTGGCGGGCAGCGGCATGTCCGCCTTCGCCCAGTTCATCGCGGTCATGGTCGGGCGAGTCGCGTCCTCCTCGCGCGCGATCCCCACCAGCTCGCGCGCGACCGCCGTGCCCTCCTCGCCGGTATATTGCTCGCCGACCTCGTTGCCGATGCTCCACAGGAACACCGACGGATGATTGCGGTCGCGCCGCAGCATCGCGCGCAGATCCTGCTCGTGCCAGTCGGGAAAGATCAGGTGGAAGTCGAGTGCGGTCTTCTTCTGCTTCCACGAATCGAACATCTCGTCGATCACCAGGAAGCCCATCCGATCGGTGAGCTCGAGCAGCTCGGGCGCCGGGGGATTGTGGCTCATGCGGATCGCGTTGGTGCCCATCTCGCGCAGGATCTCGAGCTGGCGCTCCGCGGCGCGGACGTTGAAGGCGGCGCCGAGCGCGCCGAGATCGTGGTGGTTGTTGACGCCGCGCAGCGGGATGCGCTCGCCGTTGACGATCACGCCCTTGTCCGGGTCGAAGCGGATCGAGCGGATACCGAAGCGCGTCTCGAAGCGGTCGACGACCTTGCCGCCCTGCCGGATGGTGCTGACGGCGACATAGCGATTCGGCTGCTGCGTGGGTGGCGGCCCCCAGAGACGCGGATTGGCGAGCGTGGTCGAGCCCTTGAGCGTCGCCTTGCTTCGCGCCGGCACCAGCGCGCGCTGCGAGGCAATCGCGGCGACCGCGCGGCCGATGCGGTTGCCGGCGGCATCGAGAGCGTAGATCGCGGTCGTTGCCTCGACCGGGGCCGGCGCGACGGACTCATTGTCGATCGATAGCGTGAGGTCGATCGTGGCCGATTGCTGCGAAACCTGCGGCGTGGTCACGACGCCGCCCCATTGGCCGACATGGACGGGGTTCGTCTTGGTCAGCCACAGGCTCCGGTAGAGGCCGCCACCGGGATACCAGCGTGCGGACTCAGGCGGGTTGTCGAGCCGGATCGCGAGCTGGTTGACGCCGCCGGGCACGACATAGGGCGTCAGGTCGACGCGCCAGCCGTTGTAGCCATAGGGCCAGCCGCCGACGAGATGGCCGTTGAGCCAGACCGCGGCGTAGGACATCGCCCCGTCGACATCGAGGAAGATCGACCTGCCGCGGTCGCTCGCCGGGATATCGAGCTTCTTGCGGTACCAGCCGATGCCCCAGCTCGGCAGCCGACCCATGCCGCCATAGGGGCCTTCGGTCAGGAACGGCCCCTCGATCGCCCAGTCGTGCGGCAGGTCGACCTTGCGCCAGCCGCTGTCGTCGAACCCGGCCTGGAGATAGGACAGCCCCTCCACCGGCTCGCCGGCGGGACGGACATAGGGCGCGCGGTTGCGGAGAAAGTCATTGCCGGTCGGCAGGATCCAGGGCTTGAGCACCGGGCGGCCGGCGGCGAGCCGCTCGGCATCCTGCGGCCGTGCGTCGGCCGCCTTGCCGTCCTCGCCGGCCTTGAGCTCGGGACGGACGTCGTAGAGCAGGACCGCCGGCGCGTCTGCCGGATCGCCCTTGGTGAAGCGCCATCCCGCATCGATCGAGATGCGCTCGCGCGGCGCCGTGTCGGAGCGGACGGGCTGTGCCGCGGCGCCGAGAGGAAGCGCGGCGAGCAGCAGAACTGCTCGCACCCAAACCGCTCCGCGACGCAATAGCCCGGAGCCCATGCCGTCCGGCTTCGTCGTCACCGGGCGATTCCACAACGCTGCGCGCAACGATCGCTCCCCTCCCTATCCCGGACCGCCATTGTCTCGTTAACCGGCAGCCAGGTCATGATAGCGCTATCAATGCTATCGGCCAGCGGAACGGTGTCAATGTCGGGCTACCGCGATGAAAGGGAGTCGTCTCCAACCGCACTATCGTCACGGCTGCCATTCGATTTGGGCCGCCGCGAAGGCCGGTCGAGCGTGAAGACGGGCAGGGCGTGATGCACCACCCAGCCTATTCCGACCGCGTACAGCAAGGTGCCCAACCCGACCGTGCCGCCCAGCATCCAGCCGACCGCAAGCACAGCCAATTCTATCGCTGTACGCACGAGCTTCACCGGCAGGCCCGTGCGTCGGCAAAAGCCGGTCATCAGGCCGTCGCGCGGGCCGGGGCCGAGCCCCGCGCCGATATACGCGCCGCCGGCTATGCCGTTGAGCACGATGCCGAAGCCAAGAAGCGCGAAGCGCACGGCATAGGCTTCGAACGAGGGAATCAGCGCCAGCGCGATATCGGTGACCGTGCCGATCACCAGAATGTTGAGCACGGTGCCCAGCCCCGGCCGCTGGCGCAGCGGCAACCACAGTGCGAGGACCAGGAGGCCGACGAGATTGACGGTCAGTCCGAAGCTGAGGCCGATCCGCGGAGCAAGCCCCTGGTGCAGCACGTCCCATGGGTCGAGGCCCAGGTTGGCGCGGACCATCATCGCCATGGAGATGCCATACAGGCTCAAGCCCCCGAGAAGCTGGACGAGGCGGGCGAGAAAACGGTCATGACCAAACATGGCATCCAAATGGATCAAGGTGGCTCTATCGAAAATATCCACTTTGATGATATTGGCACCTAATGAACCCGATCTCGCTCAAGGCCGGCTCCCTTTCGCGTCTCCTCGGGCAGTGGCGAGGAGAGGGAACGACCGAGGCGACCTACCGGCTGCTCGCCCGGGCGCTGCGGATGCTGATCATCGACGGCCGCGTGGGACTGGGCGTCCGCCTGCCGGGCGAGCGCGAGCTTGCGCACGCGATCGGCGTCAGCCGGACGACCCTTACCGCCGCCTACGCGCAGCTGCGGGACGAGGGCTATCTTGTCAGCCGTCGGGGATCGGGAAGCGTCACGCACCTCCCCGGCGGCCGCGCTGCCGCCGCCGAGATCGCCGACCAGAGCGGAGAGACCCCTTTCATCGACTGGACCGCGGCCGCCCTGCCGGCGCCGGCCGGGCTCTGGCACGCCTATGAGGAGGCGTTGCGGCGCCTTCCCGCCTGGCTGTCGGGCATCGGCTACGAGGCGCTGGGCCTGCCCTGCCTGCGGGAAGCGATCGCGCGCGATTATGCCAGGCGCGGCTGTCCGACCCGGCCCGAGCAGATCATCGTGACGAGCGGCGCGCAAAATGGCCTTACGCTTGTCCTGCGCGCGCTGACGGGTCCCGGCGACCGCGTCGCGGTCGATCACCCGACCTATCACAACGCCTTGGGCGCGATCTCGCGCAACAGCTGCCAGCCGGTGCCGGTCGGCCTGCCCGAGGCGGGCTGGGACCTCGACGCAATGGACGCGGCGTTCCGTCAGGCGGGGCCGCGCTTCGCCTATCTGATGCCGGACTTTCACAATCCCACGGGGCGGCTCATGAACGAGCGGGACCGGCGGGACCTGGTGGGCATCGCCGCCCGGACGCGGACGCCTCTGCTGATCGACGAGACGATGGTCGAAACGGGGCTCGGATCCGCCGTTCCCCTGCCTGTCGCGGCACATGACCCCGAAGGCCATATCGTCATCAGCCTCGGCTCGGTCAGCAAGCGTTACTGGGGAGGTCTGCGGATCGGCTGGATCCGTGCGAGCGAGCAGCGCATCGCCGAACTCGGCCGCCTGCGTGCGATCCTGGACATGGCGACGCCGGTGCTGGAGCAGCTTGCCGTGACGGTGATGCTGGAAAGGGATTCCGGAGCGGATGAACGACGCGCGATCATGCTGATGCGTTGCGAGAAATTGATCGGCCTGCTTGCCGACGCGCTGCCGCATTGGCGCACGTCCGTGCCCGAAGGCGGCCTGGCGATCTGGGCCGAGTTGCCACGCCCGGAAGCCTCTGCGGTCGCGGCGATGGCTCAAAGCCTCGGCCTGCGCATCGCACCCGGACCGCGTTTCGCCGTCGATGGCGCATTCGAACGTTTCGTTCGCCTGCCCTTCACCCTGTCCGAGCCCGATCTCGAGCGTGCGGTCGAGCAGCTTGCCCAAGCCGACGCCCGCCTGCACCGCCGCGCCGTGCACGGCGCTGAGAGCCCCTCGCGTACCGTGGAGATGGAGCGGGTGATCTAACTAAAGTGCGCGATCGATACCGCTGGACGTCGATTGGCCAGGCCGCGCGTCGATCCGCTGGGCGGACGGGTCCACCGCCTGCGCGCTAGCAAGAATTTTGCTGGAATGGTGGAGCCGAGGGGGATCGAACCCCTGACCTTCGCAATGCCATTGCGACGCTCTCCCAGCTGAGCTACGGCCCCACACCCCGGGAAGGCGCTGCCCTCTACGCGGGCCGCGCGGGTTTGGCAAGCGGTCGCGAACAGGGTCGCGACCGCTGCCGAAAATCAGCTTTCCTCGTCCTCGTCGCCGGTCGGAACGCCGAGGTCGTCGTCGCCGCCGAGATCGACGTCGTCGTCCGGGCTCGCCTCGCCCTCCTCGTCGACCTCCAGGTCCAGATCCTCGGCGCCGAGATCGGCATCCGCGGTCTCGCCCTCGGCCTTGTCGGTCTTCACCGCCTCGAAGGGCAGCGGCTGCTTGGACTTGAGAATCGGCTCCGGCTCCCACGCCACGCCGCAATTGATGCAGGTGACGGGCTCGTCATTGCCGAGATCGTAGAACCGCGTGCCGCACTTCGGGCACGTCCTCTTCGTGCCCCACTCGGGCTTCACCATTGCTTTCGCCTCACTCACAAAAAAGGGGATTTCGGGGTATCACCCACGAAGTTGGGGCGCGCCTTGCCAGAGCGCAAGCGCGCTGTCAAAAGCCGCGGCCGATGCACGGCTCCCTTCCCCGTCCGCTTTCGATTTCCGCCTCTGGTCCGCTCCGTGGAACGGTGACCGTTCCCGGCGACAAGTCGATCAGCCACCGTTCGCTGATGCTGGGCAGCCTAGCGGTCGGCGAGACGCGAATCGAAGGGCTGCTGGAGGGAGAGGACGTGCTCGCCACCGCCGCCGCGATGCGGGCGATGGGCGCGACCATCGAGCGCGGCGACGACGGCGTGTGGCGCGTCCATGGCGTCGGGGTCGGCGGGCTGCTGCAGCCGGCGAGTGCGCTCGACATGGGCAATTCCGGCACCTCGACGCGGCTGCTGATGGGGCTGGTCGCGAGCCATCCGATCACCACCACCTTCATCGGCGACGCGTCGCTGTCGAAGCGGCCGATGGGGCGCGTGATCGCGCCGCTCTCGCAGATGGGGGCGGACTTCACCGCGAGCCCGGGCGACCGCCTGCCGCTGATGGTGCACGGGATCTGCCCGGCGGTGCCGATCGAATACGAGCTGCCGGTCGCTTCCGCGCAGGTGAAGTCGGCGGTGCTGCTTGCCGGGCTCAACACCCCCGGCATCACCCGCGTGATCGAGCGCGTGCCGACGCGCGACCACAGCGAGCGGATGCTGCGCGGGTTCGGCGCCGAGCTGACCGTCGAGGACGGCGTCATCTCCATCACGGGCGAGGCCGAGCTCAAGCCGCAGGACATCGTCGTGCCCGGCGACCCCTCCTCCGCCGCCTTCTGGATGGTCGCGGCGTCGATCGTGCCGGGGAGCGACGTCGTCATCCGCAACGTCGGGCTCAACCCGACCCGCGCGGGGCTCCTCACCGCGCTCCGGCTGATGGGCGCCGACATCGCCGAGCAGGACGCGCGCGTCGTCGGCGGCGAGCCGGTCGCGGACCTGCGGGTGCGCCATGTCGGGCTCAAGGGCATCGAGGTGCCGTCGGAGCTCGCGCCGAGCATGATCGACGAATATCCGGTGCTGTTCGTGGCGGCGGCCTTTGCCGAGGGGACGACGATCGCGCGCGGCGCCGAGGAGCTGCGCGTCAAGGAATCGGACCGCGTCACGGCGATGGCGGAAGCGCTGACCGCGAACGGCGCCCGCGTCGCCGAGCTTCCCGACGGCATGACGATCGAGGGTACCGGCGGCGAGGCGATCCGCGGCGGCGCCCGCATCGCATCGCAGCTCGACCATCGCATCGCGATGAGCATGAGCGTGGCCGGCATGGCCTCGGCGCGGCCGATCGAGATCGACGACGCGAGCCCGATCGCCACCAGCTATCCCGGCTTCGTCGACACCGCCGCGGCGCTCGGTGCCGATCCGCGGTGGCTCAACCAATGATCATCGCCGTCGACGGTCCCGCGGCCTCGGGCAAGGGGACGATCGCGCGCGCGCTCGCCCGGCACTTCGGCCTGCCCCATCTCGACACCGGCCTGCTCTATCGCGCGGTGGCGGCGACGGTGCTCGACAACGAGCTCGATCCCGAGAAGGAGGCGGATGCCGTCGCCTCGACCGATTTCGACGAGGCGCTGCTCGCCGAGGAGCGGCTGAAGGACGACCGGATCGGCAAGGTTGCCTCGATCGTCTCGGTCCACCCGCTGGTGCGCGCTGCCCTCCTCCAGCGGCAGCGGCGCTTCGCCCAGCAGCCGGGCGGCGCGGTGCTCGACGGGCGCGACATCGGCACGGTGATCGCGCCGGAGGCGGAGGTGAAGCTGTTCGTCAAGGCGACGCCGATGATCCGTGCCCGCCGCCGCCATGCGGAGCTGATCGCGCGCGGCAGCTTCGTCAGCCTGGACAAGGTGCTCGCCGACATCCGCGCAAGGGACGAGCGCGACAGCACGCGCAGCCAGGCACCGCTCAAGCCTGCCGACGACGCCGTCTTGCTCGACACCAGCTTTCTCTCTATAGACGCCGCCGTCCAGCGGGCGATCGCGCTCGTGGAGGCACGGACGGGGCAACGGGCGGCGACGCCCTGATCCCCCGCATAGGCGCGGAGCGGACCGGGCACCCGGTCGCGCTGGCCGCGCCATTTGCGCATTTGTCCTGACTTCCTCGCTCGGGTGTGAACCGCCCCGGTGGACGCCGCGACCGGCATTCGGCCGCCGCGGCGAATCGGCCCAAAGACCGCCGGAGACAACCGGCTGGCCGGAAACGTGAACGAATAGGACCCTGTTTCTTATGGCAACTGCCGCCAATCCCACCCGCGACGATTTCGCCGCGCTGCTCGACCAGACGCTCGGCCAGGCCGACGGCTTCGAGGGCCGCGTGGTCATCGGTACCGTCACCGGTATCGAGAACGACATGGCCATCATCGACGTCGGCCTGAAGTCGGAGGGCCGCGTGCCACTCCGCGAGTTCGCCGCCCCCGGCCAGAAGGCCGAGCTGAAGGTCGGCGACGAGGTCGAGGTGTTCGTCGACCGCGTCGAGAATGCCAATGGCGAGGCGATGCTGAGCCGCGACCGCGCCCGCCGCGAGGCCGCGTGGGACAAGCTGGAGGCGGAGTTCGCCCAGGGCAACCGCGTCGACGGCGTAATCTTCGGCCGCGTCAAGGGCGGCTTCACCGTCGACCTCAACGGCGCGGTGGCCTTCCTCCCCGGCAGCCAGGTCGACATCCGCCCGGTGCGCGACGTCACCCCGCTGATGGACATCCCGCAGCCGTTCCAGATCCTCAAGATGGACCGCAAGCGCGGCAACATCGTCGTGTCGCGCCGCGCGGTGCTCGAGGAAACCCGCGCCGAGCAGCGCTCGGGCCTGATCCAGAGCCTGCACGAGGGCCAGGTGATCGACGGCGTCGTCAAGAACATCACCGACTACGGCGCGTTCGTGGACCTGGGCGGCATCGACGGCCTGCTCCACGTCACCGACCTGTCCTACAAGCGCGTCAATCACCCGAGCGAAGTGCTCAACATCGGTGACACCGTCCGCGTCCAGATCATCCGCATCAATCGCGACACGCAGCGCATCAGCCTCGGCATGAAGCAGCTCGAGAGCGATCCGTGGGACGGCGCGGCGCAGAAGTATCCGGTCGGCGCCAAGCTGTCGGGCCGCGTGACCAACATCACCGAGTACGGTGCGTTCGTCGAGCTGGAGCCCGGCATCGAGGGCCTGGTCCACGTCTCCGAGATGAGCTGGACCAAGAAGAACGTCCATCCCGGCAAGATCGTCTCGACCTCGCAGGAGGTGGAAGTGGTCGTGCTCGAGGTCGACGAGGAGAAGCGCCGCATCAGCCTGGGCCTCAAGCAGGCGCAGCAGAACCCGTGGGAGGCGTTCGCCGCCGCGCACCCGGTCGGCTCGACCGTCGAGGGCGAGGTCAAGAACGCGACCGAGTTCGGCCTGTTCATCGGCCTGGACGGCGACGTCGACGGCATGGTCCACATGTCCGACATCGCCTGGGGCATCTCGGGCGAGGACGCGCTCAACCTGCACCGCAAGGGCGAGACCGTGCAGGCGGTCGTGCTCGCGGTCGAGCCGGACAAGGAGCGCATCAGCCTGGGCATGAAGCAGCTCGAGCGCGGCGGCGTGCCGAGCCCGGCGGCGGCCGGCGGCGCGGGACGCGTCAACAAGAACGAGATCGTCACCGTGACGGTGCTCGAGGTGCGTGACGCGGGCCTCGAGGTCCAGGTCGGCGACGACGGCGCGACCGGCTTCATCAAGCGCACCGACCTCGGCCGCGACCGCGACGAGCAGCGCCCGGAGCGGTTCCAGGTCGGGCAGAAGTTCGACGCGATGGTCACCGGCTTCGATCGTTCGAAGAAGCCGACCTTCTCGGTCAAGGCGATGCAGATCGCCGAGGAGAAGCAGGCGGTGGCCCAATATGGCTCGTCGGATTCGGGTGCGTCGCTCGGCGACATCCTCGGCGAGGCATTGAAGGCTCGCAACAGCGAAACCAAGTAAGACCCGGCCGGGGCGGC
>Ga0081539_10006764_pt1 | contig 10763 bp, 10 predicted proteins | sample TabmetS4T2R2_FD_71023 | JGI IMG/M metagenome (GOLD analysis project Ga0081539, IMG submission 71023) | Tabebuia heterophylla rhizosphere microbial communities from the University of Puerto Rico - S4T2R2 | ecosystem: Host-associated > Plants > Roots > Rhizosphere ... | reverse complement strand
CCGGCCGATCTCATCGCCCGCTGGACGCTCGAGCTCGAGGCGCTCGTCGAAGAGGGCGGCCTGTTCAACCTGACGAACCACCCGTTCGTCAGCGGACGCGCCTCACGAGCGGTCGGCCTTGAGCGACTCATCAGTCGCGCCAGGGAGATCGAGGGGCTGTGGGTCGCGACCTGCGATGAGATCGCGACCCACGTCGAAACGCTGGAGCTGACGCCGGTCGTCCAGCGGCACCCGGAACTTCCGGCGGCCGACTGACGAGACGACTTCGACTACGCCGAGGCCGTCTCCGGCTCAGGCGATGCCTCGCCGATACCAGCCCGCGCGGCGATCCAGTAGATCGCCCCCGCCACGATGAATCCGATGACGTACGCGAAGTCCGCGTAGTTCAGGCTGTTCGAGATCGTGTTGATCGGCAGCCCGGTGTTCTCCGCGATCTCGGCGCCAAGTGAGGATTGCTGGAACGGCAACGACACCACGAAGCCGACGACCAAGGAGACGAGCGCGAGAGCGCCGGACGGCAGGCCACCGAAATCGACCAGGCGCCCGACATTCGCGTGTCGACCCCGAAGCTGCCAATCGGCAAGGACGACCGCCGCCCACGGCGCGATCCAGTAGCTCAGGAACAGCAGGATGTTCTCGACCTTGCCGACGAGGTCCGAGGCATTGAGCCACAGCGTGACCCCGAAGCCGAGGATCGCGACAACGATTGCCGAGACGACACGCGGGACCCGGATACCCGCCGCCTGCAGCGAGAGCGAACCGGTGTAATCGTTCATCGCGTTGACCGCGACCGTCCCGATGCCGATCGCAATCATGGCGAGGGGCGCCAGGATGGAGCCCGAGAGGATGGTGTTGATCGTGTCGACGGCGCCGCCCTCGGTCGCCTTGTCGGCGACGAGGAGCCCGAGCAGCTCGATCCAGCCTGCCGAAAGGCTGAGCCCGAGCACCGTCCACCAGAAGATCCGGGAACCGTCACTCGACGCCGGGAGGTAGCGGGTGTAGTCCGACGCGTATAGCGCCCAGGCCAGCACGAAGCTGGCGATGATCGTGCTGTACAGGATGAACGCGCCGATCTGGGCGCCGCCGCTGACGGCATCGGCTCTCGCCAGCCCCGAGCTCGCCTGACCGGCGATCGCGATCGTCAGCACGGCGAACATGACACCCAGGACGATAGCCATGTACTTCTCGAAGCTGTGGATCGCCTCGTAACCAAGAATGCCGAGGAGACCCTGGCAGACGACGATGATCACGAGCGAGATCGGGAACGGCAGGCCCGTGAGGATGCTGATTGCCGCCGCGCCGAAGACCGAGTTGATGCCGTCCCAGCCGATACAGCTGACCCAGTTCAGCAGGCCGGGCACGATGATGCTCTTGCCATACGCCAACCGTGCGAGCGGCATCTGGGCCATGCCGGTTCGCGGACCCATCGTCGCGAGCAAGCCGACGAGGATCGAGCCGACGATGTTGCCGACGACGATGGCCGCCAGCGATGTCCAGAACCCGAGTCCGATGAAGCTCGCAGCGGCAAGCGTGCCGAGAAAGAACGCGGCGGGCACCAGGTTGGGCGTGAACCAGACGGTGAACACCCGGGCGACGGACCCGTAGCGGGCAGATTCTGGGATCGGCTCGAAGCCATGGCCCTCGACGGAGAGGTCACCCTCGCGCGCTGGCATTCGATCGCCGGTAAGGACACTCGCTGTCATCTCTCCACTCCTTCCATGAGGGGCACCGACTCGGGGGCTGGTTTCGTGAAGGTGACCGGGTGGGCACTCCCGGCGTGGTGAACGGTCGTTCGCGCCGGCTCGGTCTCGGCGACGACGCGACCCTGACGGACGACCCAGCGAGCCGCCGGCCGCAAGCGGATCGCTTCCGCTTCGTCCTCGCAGTCGAACACGACAAAGTTCGCGGGCATGCCCTCCTTCACCCCCCACTCCACCTCGGCCGCGCGCGCCGGGTTTGTGGTCACCATCTCGTAGGCCCGGTACAGCTCGGTCCGGCCGGTCATCTGGGCGACATGGACGAGCATGGACAGCGCGTCGAGCATGGAGCCGCGCCCGAGCGGATACCAGGGGTCCATGATCGAGTCGTGGCCGCACGCGACGTTGACGCCGGCCGCGTCGAGCTCCTTGACCCGGGTCATGCCGCGCCGCTTCGGGTACGTGTCGAAGCGGCCCTGCAGGACGATGTTGTCGAGCGGATTGGCGACGATCGTGACGCCGGCGCGCTTCAGGATCTGGAGGAGCTTGAAGGCGTACGCGTCGTTGTATGAGCCCATCGCGGTCGTGTGACCGGCGACGACGCGACCCTGCATGCCATCGCGCATCGCCCGCGCGGCGACAACCTCGAGGAAGCGCGAGTGCTCGTCGTCGGTCTCGTCACAGTGGAGGTCGATCGGCTTGCCGGTCTCCCGGGCGAGGTCGAAGAGGAAGTGGACCTCTTCGACGCCGTCCTCGCGGGTCCACTCGTAGTGCGGGATGCCGCCGATGACGTCGCAACCGAGGCGCATCGCCTCGCGCATCAGTTCCTTCCCGTCGGGGAATGAGAGGACGCCGTCCTGGGGGAACGCGATGAGCCGCAGATCGACGATGTCCGCTACTTCTTCCCTCAGCTCGAGGAGCGCACGGAGAGCGGTCAGGTTGGGGTCGCAGACGTCGACGTGGCTCCGAATCAGTCCGGTGCCCTGGCCGACCTCCCAGAGGATCGCTTCGCGGGCTCGCCGCTTGACGTCGTCGTGGGTGAGTGACGGCTTGCGCTCCGCCCAGGTCTGGATGCCCTCGATGAGGGTGCCCGACTCGTTGTGGCGCGGCTCGCCGACGGTCAGCACGGCATCCATGTGGACATGGGGATCGACGAGGGGCGGCGAGAGGAAGCGGCCATCGGCCTCCAGGACGATCGGCGCTCCGCCGTTCCCGTCGAGCTCGCCGCGCGGGCGCACGCTGACGATCCGGCCGCCCTCGACGCCGACATCGACAGGCTCCGGGCGCTGCCCCCAGGTTGGATGCACGCGGGCGGCGCGAACGATCAGTTCCACGCGCGGGCTCCACACCATGACCGCCGCGCTCACTCTCCGCGGTGGCCACGCGGCAGTGTGGGCGGCACCGATGACCGAGTCAAGCCCAGGTAAGGAGCCCCCCGCGACGACCAGCTGCCGGTGTCCAAGCCCGACGCACGCCGTGAACGTGCCACATTTCCGGGACGTGGGAGTGCGCATCGTGGAGTTGGTCAGATTCCCGCGACGTGGGAGCGCGGGCGGCGGAGTTGGTCAGATTCCCGCGCCGTGGGAGCGCGGGCGGCGGACACTGCCGCGATTCCCACCCGATGGGACGCTGGTGCAGAAGCCAGCCCTGCGCGATGTCACACACCTTTGGCAGCTGGGGCAAAACCTGCCATCAAATCTCGACACTCCCACGTGCCGGGAATCTGGCCGGACGGCGCCGTCTGCGCGTCGGACGTTCGCGGGTTCCCGCTTGACACATTCTTACAAGCTCCGTAGATTGTTTATGTGCCATTGAATATCAGCGCCACGCAGAACAACGTCGCTAAGGCCACCGCTATGTCCGCACGGGCTCGCAAGCTCCGGCGCGCTCTCGTCGACGAGATGACCGCCTGGAACCCCCGCGAGTTCATGGCGATGTTCCGGCGCATCAAGCACGGCGCCATCAGCCTCATCCACCTCAACGTGCTGACCGTCCTCGAGATGGATGGCCCCCAGCCGATGGGCCGCCTCGCCGAAGCGCTCGACGTGTCGGTCGCGAGCATGACCGGCATCGTCGATCGGATGGAGACGCGGGGGCTCGTCGAGCGGCACCACGACACGGAAGACCGCCGCGTGGTGCTCGTCCAGCCGACCGACGCCGGTCGGGAGGTCTTCACGACGATCGCCGAGACGCGCCGCGTCGGCCTCGGGAAGATGGTCGAGCACCTGACCGACGAGGAGGTCGAGGGGCTCCTGAAGGGTCACCGCGCGCTCCGCAAACTCCGCTCGGCAATGGCCGAAGCCGCAGCCAACCTCAGCGAGACCGAGAAGGGGAAGCCATGATCGGCCTGCTGCGGACCTACCTTCGTCCCTACGCCGGGCTTCTTGCGCTCGTGGTCGGTCTGCTCCTGATCGCCTCGATCGGCAACCTCTATCTGCCGACACTCCAGGGCGACATCATCAACGACGGCGTCGCCAAGGGCGACAACGACTTCATCCTGCGGACGGGCGCCTTGATGCTCCTCGTCACGCTCTTCGTCGGCGCGGCATCGATCGCCGCGGTGTTCTGGGGCGCCAGGACCGCGATGGGCTTCGGCCGCGACGTGCGCAGCGCGATCTTCCGGAAGGTCGAGAGCTTCGCCCAGGTCGAGGTGAACCGCTTCGGCGCGGCATCGCTGATCACCCGCAACACGAACGACGTCCAGCAGGTCCAGATGCTCGTCTTCATGACCCTGACCGTGCTGGTCCAGGCGCCGATCCTGATCATCGGCGGGATCATCCTCGCCGTTCGCCAGGACGTGCCCCTTTCGGGGCTGCTCGTCGTCGTCCTGCCGCTCATGGTCGTCTTCATCGCGATCGTCATGTCCCGGGCGATCCCGTTGTTCCGTGCCATGCAAGTCAAGCTCGACCGGATCAACCAGGTCATGCGCGAGACGCTGGCCGGGGTGCGGGTCATCCGCGCCTTCGTCCGGGTCCAGCACGAGGAACGCCGCTTCGACACGGCCAACCGCGACCTGTTCGACACGACGCTCCGGGTCAACCGGCTGTTCGCGATCACGATCCCGGTCATGACCGGGATCCTCAACCTCTCGACCGTCGGGGTGATGTGGTTCGGTGCGCTGCGCGTCGATTCAGGTCAGATGCCGATCGGCAACCTCACGGCCTTCCTCCAGTACATCCTCCAGATCATGTTCGCCATCCTCATGGCGGTTTTCATGTTCATCTTCGTGCCGCGCGCGGCGGTCTCGGCCGGGCGGATCCAGGAAGTCCTCGAGACCGAGACCTCCATCCGCGACCCCGAGCGAGCGGTGCCGACGCCGTTCGCGCCACGTCAGCCGCTCACTGTCGAGTTCCGCGATGTGTCGTTCGGGTATCCGGGTGCGGAGCAGCCCGTCCTCCACGACATCTCGTTCACGGCGCGGCCGGGCGAGGTCACGGCGATCGTCGGCTCGACCGGCAGCGGCAAGTCGACGCTCATCAACCTCATCCCGCGTTTCTACGACGTCACCGAGGGCGCAGTCCTCATGGACGGTGTCGACCTCCGGCAGGTGAACCGCGAGGATTTGTGGCAGGGCATCGGCGTCATCCCCCAGAAGGCCTTCCTGTTCGCGGGCACGATCGCCAGCAACCTCCGCTACGGCGACCCGGCGGCGACGGACGACGAGCTGTGGCAGGCCCTCGAGATCGCCCAGGGCCGCGACTTCGTCGAGGAGATGGACGGCGGCCTCGAGGCCTCGATTACACAGGGCGGGTCGAACGTCTCGGGTGGCCAGCGACAACGCCTGGCGATCGCCCGGGCGCTCGTGAAGAAGGCCGGCCTGTTCATCTTCGACGACAGCTTCTCGGCACTCGATTACGGAACGGACGCGCGTCTCCGGGCTGCGATCGCGCGCGAGCTTGGCTGGGCGACCGTGATCATCGTCGCCCAGCGGGTGGGCACGATCCGCAACGCCGATCAGATCCTGGTCATGGACGACGGCCGGATCGTCGGCGCCGGGCGGCACGCCGAGCTGCTCGAGACGAACGAGACGTACCGCGAGATCGTGTACTCGCAGCTCTCGGAGTTGGAGGCCGCGGCATGAGCGGCCGACCGGGCATGGGCGGCGGCAACGGAACGGGCCCGCGGCCGAGCGGCGCTCGCGGAGCCGGCGGCGGTCCGCCGGCTGGCACTCCACCCGGTGGCTTCCGACCGGGCATGGGTGGTCCAGGGGGTGCTCGACGGGGCGGGCCGGGAATGATGGGCATGCTCGCGATGCCCGCCGAGAAGCCGCGCAATTTCCGCGACAGCTTCCGGCGGCTGGTTGGCCGGCTGCGGCCAGAAGCGCCGCTCATCGGCCTGGTGATCTTGTTCGCCGTGGTCAGCGTCGCGCTGTCGGTCATCGGCCCGAAGATCCTCGGGAGCGCGATCAACGACATCTTCGCGGGCCTGCTCAGCAAGGACCTGCCCGCGAACGTGAGCCAGGACCAGGTCGTCGCCGGGCTGCGTGCCCAGGGGCAGGACCAGCTCGCCGACATGCTGTCGACGATCAAGCTCACGCCCGGCCACGGCGTCGACTTCGGGGCGCTCGGGCAGGTGCTCCTGCTCCTCGCGGGCGTCTACGTGGTGAGCTCGATGTTCGCCTGGATGCAGGCCTGGATCATGGCCGGCGTCACCCAGCGGACGATCTACCGACTCCGCCAGGACGTCGATCGGAAGCTCGCGCGCCTGCCCCTCAAGTACTTCGACAGTCACCCGCGCGGCGACGTGCTCAGCCGTGTCACGAACGACATCGACAATATCGGGCAGACCCTTCAACAGAGCCTGACCCAGTTGTTCACGTCACTGTTGACCGTCGTCGGCGTGCTCGTGCTGATGCTGACGATCAGCCCGATCCTGGCCGGGATTTCGCTCCTCGTCGTGCCGCTCTCGTTCTTCGTCACGATCCAGATCGCGAAGCGCTCGCAACGCCAGTACGTCGCCCAGTGGGCCTCGACGGGCACGCTCAACGCCCACGTCGAGGAGATGCACACCGGCCATTCGATCGTCAAGGTCTTCGGCCGGCAGAAGGAGGCCATCGAGAAGTTCGATGCCGAGAACGGCCGCCTCTACGACGCCAGTTATCGGGCCCAGTTCATCTCCGGAACGATCCAGCCGGCGATGACGTTCATCTCGAACCTCAACTATGTCGCCATCGCGGTCATCGGCGGCCTGCGCGTCGCGGCCGGGCTCATGACGCTCGGCGATGTCATCGCCTTCATCCAGTACTCGCGCCAGTTCACATTCCCGATCATCCAGACCGCCAGCATCGCCAACGTCCTGCAATCGGCGGTCGCGTCGGCCGAGCGCGTCTTCGAGGTCCTCGACGAGACCGAAGAGGTGCCCGACCCGGTCGCGCCCCAGGTCCTCGTCGCGCCGCAGGGCGGCGTCGCGTTCCAGAACGTCTCGTTCCGCTACGAACCCGAGCGGCCGCTCATCGACGACCTGTCGGTCGTGGCACCGGCCGGTGCGACGGTCGCGATCGTGGGGCCGACGGGCGCCGGCAAGACGACGCTCGTCAACCTGCTCATGCGCTTCTACGAGATCGACGGCGGGCGGATCACCATCGACGGGGTCGATACGCGCGACATGACTCGCGACGACCTGCGTCGGACGTTCGGCATGGTTCTCCAGGACACGTGGCTGTTCAACGGCACGATCCGCGAGAACATCGCGTACGGCCGCGACGGTGCGTCCGAGCAGGACATCGTCGCCGCGGCCGAGGCGGCCCATGTCGACCACTTCGTGCGGACGCTGCCGGACGGCTACGACACGGTCATCGACGACGACGCGACGAACCTGTCGGCCGGCGAGAAGCAGCTGCTCACGATCGCTCGCGCCTTCCTCGCCGACCCGCCGATCCTCATCCTCGACGAGGCGACGTCATCGGTCGACACGCGGACGGAGGTCCTCATCCAGCGGGCGATGGCGCGGCTGATGCAGGGTCGGACGACGTTCGTGATTGCCCATCGCCTGTCGACGATCCGCGACGCGGACACGATCCTCGTCATGGATCGCGGTGCGATCGTGGAGCAGGGCACGCACGCCGAGTTGCTAGAGCGGCGCGGCTTCTACTACGAGCTCTACCAGAGCCAGTTCGCGGAGCCGCTCGCCGAGGCGGTCTGACCTAACTCGAGTCGCCCGACATTCCGCCAAGCGGGAATCTGGTTTGCGCGAGACGAGCGGGGTTTCACCCATCGGGAATCTGGCCGACTCGGCGGGGCTCACTCGGCGGCGGGACGGGGACGATCCGCCGTGAGGGGCGGGACGATCCGCCATGCGGGACGGCACCCGGCGGTCTCAGTCGAGGAACTCGATCTCCTGGCCCGCCTCGGCTGCCTTGCGCTTTGCCCGGTGACGGGCCGCCTTTGCGCGGTTGCCGCAGGTCGCCATATCGCACCAGCGCCGGCGCCCCGTCGGCGACTCGTCGTAGAAGACCCAGCGGCACTCGTCGTTTGCACAGATCCGGATTCGGTCCTCATTACCGCTCGCGATTGCCTGGACGACCGGCTGGGCCAGGCGCGCCAGGGCGTCGTCCACGGGGTCGCCCACATGCCGATGCCCGACGCGGATGCCGTCGGCGGCGGGCTCCAGCTCGATGATCTCGCGGGCGCGCAGGGCGCGGTTTACCTCGGCCAGGGCCGACGTCGGTGCGGGTCGATCGTCCGCTACGGCGTAGGTCACCTTCCGCAGCGCATCGCGAACGCGATGGATCTTCGACAAGGTCCGTTCCGACGCCACAGGGTCGTTCGCGAGCTTCTGACGGGCCGCTTCCAGAAGAGCCGCGTGTATGACGTCGCGAGCCTTGATCCAGTCCAAGGCCTGATCGGTCGTCTGCAGGTGCTCGACCCATGAACCCGCCTCGAGCTCATAGGTGTTCAGGAAGTCAAAGGCCTCTTCGAGGGCGACTTCGTGATCGTGGCTTGCAACTCCGTTTCGCATCACAGTAACCAGTCTACGCCGGTTGACAGGTTACACGCAACCCGGTAAAGTGTAACCCGTAATCACAACCACACCGGTTACGCACCGAGAAGCCCGGAGGCGAACAAATGGACCTCATCTTTGCAGTCATCGCCGCTCTCGCCGGGCTGGTCGTCGTGGACGTTGCGGCAATCAACTTCGGCGTCGACAGCCGCGACAAGGTGGCCGACGACCACCAGCGCTGAGCGACCGCTTCAGCCCACCCACCTCGACCTTGGAGAACCGACCCATGACGTACAACCATCTCGCCCTCATCGCCCTCGACATCGCGCGTGAGCGCACGCTCGAGGCGGATCGCAATCGGCTCGCGCACGAGGCCACCGGCAACACGCCGGGTCTGGCACGGCGTGCTCTCGCCCGCGTGGCGGCGGCGTTCAGGATCGGCGCAGCGGACGTCGCTCGCCGGATCGACGAGCGAGCGATCGACGCCGCCTGAGGAAACCGCCTGACGACGCCCGCAAAGGCCGCTACCGTGGCGCGATGAAAGATTTCGCCGCAGTTTCCTGGGCCCCGGATCGCATCGACCTCTTCTGGGTCGACGATGCCGGGGCTCTTTGGCATCGGGCATTCAACGGCGACGGCTGGCTGGATCCCGAATCGCTCGGTGGGACGCTCGCCAGTGGGCCGGCGGTCACGGCGTGGGCGGTCGATCAGCTGGAGGTCTTCGCCATCTTTCCGGACGGTGAGCTGTACGACCGCTACTGGGACGGCGAGTCGTGGCACGCCTGGGAATCGCTCGGTGGCGAGCTGGATCCGGCCGGTCAGCCAGCGGCGTCCTCCTGGTCTGCGGATCGGCTCGATGTGTTTGCGCCTGGACGCAATGGCAAGACGTGGCATCGCTGGTGGGACGGGAGCCGGTGGGTCGAGTGGGAGCAGCTGTAATGGTGCCTGCAGGCACCAACCGGGGGTTGTGGTAAGTCCCAGATAAGGGGCGTTCGCTAGAGTCCGTCCTGGACGTCCCGTCGCGTCGGTAGTGCCCCCGAGGCAACGGGACGTCGCTCTGTGTCCCGGGCCTCGACAGCCCGCCCGGGAGAGCCGAGCCGATGGACGATTCGGCCGCACCTTGGCGCGCCCTCGATGCCGCGACGCCCTCGGAGACTGCGCCCGAGACACAGCAGCGGAACGTGCTGCCGCTGCTCGGCCTTGGCCTCGCCAGCGTGCTTGGTATTGGCGCGTTCCTCGCGGCGTCGAGCAGTAGCGGTTCCGTTTCAATCGACGCGGGCTCCGGACCGCCGCCAGAGGCCAGTGGAGCCGCGGCTGCCGATCGATCCGGTGCCGTGCTCGTCGTCGAAATCGTCGGAGCGATCGAGAAGCCCGGCGTCTATCGATTGCCGGCGGGCTCGCGGGTTGGTGATCTTGTCGGCGCCGCCGGTGGCTATGGGCCACGGGTCGACACACGGCGGGCCGGCCAGGAGCTCAACCTTGCGGCGCCCCTCCAGGACGGGCAGCAGGTTCGCGTTCCTTCACGGGACGATCCTGCGTCGGTGCCAGGACCGGTGGGCTCGACAGCCGGCGGCGGGCCAGGGATCGGTGGATCCGGCGGCCTCGTCAACCTGAACACGGCCACACAGGCGGAGCTGGAGGCGCTGCCCGGGATCGGTCCGGTGACCGCGGGAAAGATCATCGCCGCACGGCCATTTACGACCGTAGACGAACTGAAGAGCCGGAAGGTCGTCGGCGAAGCGACGTTCGGAAAGATCCGCGAGCTCGTGACGGCGCCCTGACGTGGGTCGCGCTGCTCACGCCGCGATGGGAGCGGTCGTCGCCGCCCTTCTGCTCGCACCCGGACCGCAGCCTCCGGAAGTGTGGTTTGCGCTGTCGGCGGTCGGACTGGGCGGGTGCGCCATGGCGACCGCGACCCTTCGAATTCGGAACATGGCTGCTCGAAAGGCACTCGTGGCTGGCTGGCTCGGTGCAGTTGCGGTCGCCATGCGCCTCGCTTTTGCCGCACCGGCGGTTGTGGTGGACGTCCCCGAGGGCAGCGGCCCGTGGCAGGCCGTCGTCGAGGGCGTGTCGGCGCCAAGAGAGGGACGCCAACCAGCGACGCTGAGCCTCCTCGACCGGCCAGAT
>Ga0081539_10006763_pt1 | contig 10766 bp, 9 predicted proteins | sample TabmetS4T2R2_FD_71023 | JGI IMG/M metagenome (GOLD analysis project Ga0081539, IMG submission 71023) | Tabebuia heterophylla rhizosphere microbial communities from the University of Puerto Rico - S4T2R2 | ecosystem: Host-associated > Plants > Roots > Rhizosphere ... | reverse complement strand
GACAGGGAGGCGTCCTCGGACGGCTTCAGCACTGCCGTGCACCCGCTTGCCAGGACTGCTCCGATGATCCAGAACTGGCCGTTGAGCGGACCGTTCCAAGGGATGATCCCGCCGATGACCCCGACCGGCGCCTTCAACGTCATGGTGGCGACCTCGCCGGGGATCCCATTCGATAGGGTCTCACCCGCGATGTTGGTCGCCTGGCCGGCGAAGAATGCCAGCATCTTCATGAGCGCAGGCTTGCTGTTGCGCAGCCGCGAGACCGGGGCTCCCATGTCCAGGGCCTCGATCTCGATGAGCTCGTCGAACCGCTCGTCCAACACCTCGGCGATGCGCGTCAACAGTGCCTGGCGTTCGTACGGGCTCCACGCGCTCCACGGGCCGACGAACGCCTTGCGGGCAGCGCGCACGGCGAGGTCGACGTCGGGAAGGCCGCCGGCGGCCAGGTGCGCCAAGACCTCCCCTGTTGAGGGGTTGACCGTGTTCAGCGTTTCTCCGGACAACGCGGGCACCTGCTGACCGTCGATCAGAAGATGATGCACCTCGCGGGACAGGAACCGGCGCGCCTGTTCACGAGGAGCGAAGCTCTGCTGGGTTGTGCTCACTGCTTTCCTCTCATGGACGCCGACACCGCCTCAGTCGAAGACGAAGACGCCCTTGCCGATCTTGCGCTGGTCGAACAACTCGTACGCCAGTTCCGCTTCCTCCAGCCGAAACTCATTCGTAAAGAGCGACTCCACGTCCAGACCACGTTCGGCCACGAAGAGGGCGCACTCCTCCTGCTGGTTCTTGCTGAACGTCAGCGAGCCCACGAGGGTCTTGTGCCGATGGATGAGCTCATCGCTGTCCAGCTCGAGCGGACCGAACACTCCGACCATGCACGCGGTTCCCCAGGGCCGCATTGCCTCGACGGCCTGCCGGCGGACGGTGGCGTTGGCGCTGCACTCGATTGACTTGTCCGCACCTTCCCCGTGGCGCGTCACCGCGCGTACCGCGGCCACGACGTCCGTCTCTCGTCCGTCGATGACGTGGTCGGCGCCGAAGTGCGTGGCCATCGACAGTCGTGAGGTCTCCACATCGACGGCGATGACGCGGGCTCCGAAGGCCTTGGCCAACAGGGTGCAGCTCAGCCCCACCGGCCCCTGCCCAAAGATCACGACCGTGTCGTCTGCCGCGAGGTCGACCCGCTTGATGGCTGCGAAGGCAGTTCCGGTTCCGCAGGAGATGGCCGCGCCGGTCTTGAAGGACAACGATTCCGGCAGCGGGATGAGCGTGTGGACGGCAACGCGCATGAACGGCGCGTGCGCGCCGTCCGCGTTCCCGCCGTAGGCCTTGCGGCCGTTTGCACAGTACTGTGTCCAGCCCGAACGACAGTGTCGGCAGGTGCGGCAGCCGTCGTAGTGATGAACCATGACGCGCTGGCCCGGGGTGGCCTCGCTGGGGCGGACCGCCGTCCCCACCGCCTCGACGACTCCGCAAGGTTCGTGCCCTTCGATCACGAGCTCGGGTCCGCTGCGTCGTGGCTCGTGCAGGTGGTGAAGGTCGCTGCCGCACATGCCGGAGGCCTTCACTCGGATGACGACCTCATCTGGCGCGGGCAAGGGGACAGGCAGGTCGCGGAGCTCCAGCCGTCCTTCGCCCACGAAGTAGACGGCCTTCATGACGACGCTCCTCGACGGCGGCGGGACGGGCTGCGGATCGCGCCAGGCTCCGGCTCACGACGCCCGTGGGTAGAGGTCGGGAATCCATGCGGCCAAACGGAGCGGAGCGCGCGTGCCGATCTGGTCATAGGCTGCACTCGGTCATTGATTGACCATATCCTGCAGTTTGAGATATTCGCAACAGCTTAGTACGGCAGCACCACCAGGTTAGAGCCCCGATGCCACCGCCACGGCCGCCCGGCGCCCGGCCTGAAGGGCTTCGGCAAGGGCGGTGCGCACCCGCCGACGCTCGACAACGTCGCCGTCCGCCTCAACGTGGCCTTCCTCGGTCCGCCCGGCACTGGCGAAGACCTACCTACCGGCGACACGGGGTCATTTTGAAGCGGCGCGGACAACGACATCGTCGCTGCAACCATGACCGACCGACATCCACCACGCGGACGTCGTCGCCGTCTACGGCGAGAGCTACCCGTCCCCACGACCAAGAACGATCACAAGGGAGTCAGCTCTCACCCGCATCAAGGGCCAGCTCTTCACCTGCCGTTGCCACGAACAGTTGCGGCACGCGACAGGGGCGCCATGAACGGGTCCTTGCCCCAGGGCGATCGGCACCCGCGCCTCGGCGGGCAGCCCGTCAGCTCGGCCAGCTGAGCGACCAGCCTGTAAGCCCGCGCATCGACCCTCGCCCGCCGTCGGCCGAGGGCCTCCACGACACGCCCCAAGCCCAGTCAAGAAACTCCTGCGCAACTGTTGAGAATATCCTGCCATGTGGGATACCGTCACTCATCGGCTCGGCCCCAGGGTCATGCGCAAGGACGCGGGTGCGCCGGAACGGCCGCCATCTCTACGAGGAGACACGATGAAGCGCAGACTCCAGCCCCGGCGTTGGGCCGTCGGCCTTGCCATCGCCATGGCACTGGGCCTGCTGGCCGCGTGCGGCAGCGGTGGCAGCAGCGATGGCAGCAGCAGTGCAGCGGGGCAGGGCGCCAACGCAAAGATCGGTTATGCAGGGTTCGGGCTCGACACCGCGTTCCTGTCCACGCTGGCCACCAAGGTCGAGGCGGCCGGAAAGCAGGCGGGCGGCACCGTGAGTGTGACCTCGGCTGACGGCGACCCTGCCAAGCAGGCCAACAACGTCAACACACTGGTTTCCGGCGGGGCCAAGGGAATCATCATCGACCCCGTCAACGCGGACGCCATCGTGCCCGCGATCAACCGCGCGGCCCAGTCAGGCGCCAAGGTCGTCATCATCGACGGGACGGCGAGTGCTTCCAAGAACATCGCCATCCAAGTAGCGACCGACAACTACGGCGCGGGCGCTGACGGCTGCAAGGTGGTCGGGGATCTGATCAAGGGCAGCGGCACCGTGCTGAACCTGCAGGGTGGCTTGGACAACCAAGCGGCGCAGAACCGCAGCAACGGGTTCACCGACTGCATGAAGAAGAACTACCCGAATCTCCAGGTCATCTCGCACTCGTACAACTGGGACGCGGCGCAGTGCTCACAGATTGTCAAGACGCAGTTCTCGACAACCAAGATCGACGGCGTCTTCGCGGCCTCAGCCCAGTGTCTCGGCCCGGTAAAGAGCGCGCTGCAGGGCCAGGGCCGGCTCGTCCCCGCGGGCAAGCCGGGGCACGTGCCCTTCGCCGTCATCGACGGCACGCCCGAGGAGCTGCAGGCAGTGCGGGATGGAACGCTGACTGCGTCAATCGAGCAGCCGCTCGGTGACCTGGCGACCTACGCGGTGGGCTGGCTGCAGAAGGCTCTTAAAGGCCAAACCATCCAGGCCGGTCCAACCGACCACGGCACCGAGGTCAAGGAAATCGGGGGCACCCTGCGCGATCTAGTCGCGCCAGTCGTCGTCACCAAAAAGAACGTCGACGATCCTACGCTCTGGGCCAACCAAAAGCAGTAGTTCACGCGGGCCCTGGGTCGGTCCCGTCGGCGTCCGCCACGGGACCGGCCGCTGAGCTCAACATGAGTGTCGAAGAGCGAAAGGGTGTCGTCCATGACCACGCCAGCCGTTCAGATCAGCAACGTGTCAAAGTCCTTCGGTGCCAACCGCGCCTTGAAGGACGTATCGCTTGATGTGCCAGCCGGCTCATCTTTGAGCCTCATCGGCCGGAATGGGGCAGGCAAGTCCACCCTCATCTCGATCATCACCGGGGTTCTTCGCGCAGATGCGGGAACGGTGGAGTTCGGCGGAGCGGCGTCGAAGGCAGGTGGTATCGGGTGCGTCTACCAGAAGAGCACTCTCGTACCGGAGCTGACCGCCGCGGAAAATGTTCTTCTGAACGCGTACCCCCGAACACGGTTCCGTGCGGTCGACTGGCGCAAGGTGCGCCGGCGCGGACGGGAGGTGCTGGAGAAGTGGGATTGTGGCAACATCGCCGATCGGCTCGTCAGCGAGATCGACCCCGTCGACCGCAAAATCGTAGAGATCTGCCGCGTTTTGGAAAAGGAGCCCAGTCTACTCCTTCTTGACGAGCCTACTGCTGGGCTGGACTACTCGGCGGCGCAGCGACTGTTCTCTAACATCCGTGAAGCGCGATCGCATGGTGTCACATTGCTCTACGTCTCTCACCACCTTGATGAGGTGTTCGACATCTGTGAACGGGGCGTCGTGCTGCGCGACGGTCAGGTGGTGCTTGACACGTCCCTGGAGGGCCTGCGAATACCAGACATCGTCGCGGCGATGGTCGGCGACGCCCAGGCGTCGTCCAGAGTTGAGCGGCCGCCGGATGTGGTACCCGGGAAGCAGCCAGCGCTGGAAGTCAGGTCGCTCACCCAGGGCGACCGAGTCAAGGACGTCACCTTCGAAGTCCATCCCGGCGAATGCGTCGGTATCGCCGGCGTGGAAGGTGCCGGACATGTGCAGGTAGCTCAGGTGCTGTGCGGTTTGACTCGCCGTGAGGCGGGCTCCGTGTTGGTGCACGGGAAGCCTATCGATCGCCTCGACGTGGGCCACGCCATTGCCGCCGGAATCGGTTTCACTCCGGAGGACCGTCACACAGGAGGATACGTGCCGGCGATGTCCGTGGCCGAGAACGCCACACTTCCCCAGCTATACGACATGGCTGGACCGTTACGCACGATAAACTCCAAGGTGCGCAACGGCCTGTACTCCAAATTGGCACAGGAATGGTCGGTAAAGGCTTCCGGTCCGGACCAGCCCGTGGAGGAGCTGAGCGGCGGAAACCAGCAAAAGATTGTCCTGGCCCGAGCGGTGTCCTCTGACCCGGATGTTCTTGTCCTGACCAACCCCACGGCAGGGGTGGATGTTGCCGCGAAGCGCTCGATCTACGAGACCGTTAAGTCGAACGCTGCTCGCGGCAAGGCTGTGGTGGTCGTCTCCGCGGACGATGAGGACTTCTCCATCTGTCACCGGGTGCTTGTCATGTTCAGAGGCGAGCTGCACCGGGAGCTAGTTCCACCGTTCTCGACGCACGAGCTCACGCTTGCCATTCAGGGGGAATAAGGATGAACGCCAACGCCCAACGGCTGTCCACGCATGCCGGTGAGAACCGGTCAGATGAGGTGCTGCAACCTCCATCCCGAAGCGTCGTGCGACGAGCCACGGAACTCCTGTCGCGCAGGAACATGCAGAGCCTCACCCTTGTGCCGATAATCGTCATCGCGGTAGTCGCGGGGACGATCATCAACCCGGCGTTCCTGACGCAGACAAACATCTTCAATAACATCCTGGCGTTCTCCTCGGCGCTGGGCATCCTCGTCATCGCCGAGAGCATCATTCTGCTGGGCGGCTACTTCGACCTTTCGCTGCAATCGACGGTCGGCTTTTCTGTGGTGCTGTTCATGTACCTCAGCACCAATGGGGCGAGTGGCAAGCCGGGGCTGGGATGGCCCTCGTTGCTGGCTGGAGTGGTCACGGTCTTTACCGTCGTGCTCATCGGGCTGTTCAACGGCGCCGTCATTTCGATCCTCAAGCTCAACGCGTTCATCGTGACCTTGGCCATGCTGATCTTGTTACAAGGTCTGACGCTGGGGATTTCGAATGGTCAGACGTACATCGACGTCCCCGATTGGGTTCTTTTCCTAGGGTCCGGGGACGTGTTGGGGCTGCCAATCCAGGCGTTCGTGTTCGTCGTGTCATTCGCGTTGGCGACAATGTTCATGCGGTTCGTGCCGACGGGCCGAGCGATCTACGCCCTAGGTGGCAGCCAGGCGGCCGCGCAAGCGGCGGGTATTAGAGTGCGGCGACTGTCCATCTGCCTTTTCGTGTTCGGCGCCCTCATGGCTATGCTGTCCGGAATCTTGCTCGTCGGTCAGGTCGCCTCCGTGCCCTCCAATCTCGGCACAAATATGATCTTCACTGTCTTCGCGGCCGCGGTTCTGGGCGGCATCGACCTCAACGGTGGCCGTGGCAGCGTCCTCGGCGCCGCTCTTGGTGTGCTGTTGTTAGCAATTATCCAGAACATTCTCACCCTCGCCCAGGTCCCCTCCTTCTGGATCAACGCGGCCTACGGAGGAATCATTGTGATCGCCTTGCTCATCGGCCGCCTGTCGCCTTTGCGCCGGGCCGGATCGTCGAGCTGAGCGGGCCGCACCCAGATGAGAACCACTCGGGCACACAGCCGGCGCCCGAATACTCCGACACAGGTAGGGACTAGGTGGAACCTCAGTACGACTTCGGCGGCCAGGCGGCCCTCGTAACCGGCGCGGCCTCGGGCATGGGTCTGGCCACCGCCATCGCCTTCGCGAAGGCCGGTGCCGCCGTCACGCTGGCCGACATAGACCTTGACGCAGTGAAGAAGGCGAGGGACCAGCTACTAGCCGACGGCCACCGAGCCATCGCCGTTCGGTGCGACGTCTCTGACGAGTCTGATGTCGAGGCGATGGTAGCTGCTGCCGTTGACGCCTTCGGCCGCCTCGATATGGCATTCAACAGCGCAGGCATCCAGAGCCCGGCCACGGATGCAGCTGACGAGAGCGCGGAAGTGTTTGACCGCGTCAACGCCATCAATCTGCGCGGTGTGTGGGCAAGCATGAAGCACGAGTTGCGCCAAATGCGGCAGCAAGGCTCAGGTGCCATCGTCAACTGCTCATCCTTGGGTGGGCTCGTGGGAAACCCAGGCCGCTCCGCATACCACGGCAGCAAGCACGGTGTTATCGGAATGACCCGCAGCGCGGCACTGGAATACGCCTCCCGAGGTGTGCGTATCAACGCCATCTGCCCGGGCACCATCGATACTCCCATGGTCCAAAGCATGGTAGAGAGCGGAGACCTCGACCTCGACGAGTGCATCGCTGCTCTGCCAATCGGGCGTCTAGGCACGGCCGATGAGATCGCATCGTCGGTGCTGTGGCTCTGCAGTCCGGGGGCGGCGTTCGTAGTCGGGGTCGCCCTGCCCGTGGACGGCGGCTGGACCGCACAGTGATGCCAAAGAATCAGACGCAACGCTTCTTATACGTCGTGACCGAGTGCGGCGTGAAACCCACGGACGGAGTGCAGTCATGACCAATCCGACCAACCCGACCTTCGAGGGTAAGGTCGTATTCCTCACTGGTGCCGGCAACGGCATCGGTCGGGCCACGGCTGTCGCCTTCGCCCGCGCCGGGGCAAGCCTGGCCCTTGTTGACATCGACGAAGCGGCCACCGAGAAGACCGCGCAGTTAGTGGTCGAGGCTGGCGGCAAGCCGATCGGTTTGCGTGCTGACGTTCGCTCCGAAGCTGATATCAAGGCGGCTCTAGGGAAGACCGTTCGCGAGTTCGACAAGCTGGACATCGCATTCAACAACGTCGGACGGGACCAGAGGGTCGCGCCGCTTGCTGACTCCACCGAGGAGGAGTGGCGCTTCATCTACGACGTGAACGTAACGAGCATGTTTTTGTGCATGCGAAATGAGATCCCCATAATGCTCGAGAAGGGTGGAGGCGTCATTGTCAACACTGCCTCGGGTGCAGGGCTCATCGGCATCAAGGGAACGGCGATGTACGCCACGGCCAAACACGCGGTCGTCGGCCTCACCCGTTCAGCTGCGCTCGATTACGCCGACAAAGGGATCCGCATAAACGCAGTGGCCCCGGGCATCATCGAGACCGACATGATGCGTCGGGTGTCAGGTGGCACCGAGGAAGGCCGGGCTAACATGGTTGCCGAGGAACCCATCGGTCGGCTGGGGCAGCCGGAGGAGATTGCTTCGGCTGTGCTGTGGCTCGCCTCGGAGGGGTCAAGCTTCGCCATCGGAACGACGCTTGTCGTCGATGGTGGTCATACCATTCGCTGATGCGCACCGGCGCCGTACTTCCGAACGGCTACACGCCGACCGATCTGGGCCAGCATCCGAACCCGGCCAAGGCAGCGGAAGGCAAACGCCTACACGGGCTCGCACCTGACCCGCAGACCCGCCGCACCGCGGCGACCAGCCCCGGCCAGTCGACGGTCACCGACGGCCGCCGCCGCGGAGGCCCGGTGGTCGCCTGGTCCACAATCGACGCCGCCGGCACCGCTGCCTGATCATCGCCGGTCACGAGTCCGCGTACGCCGAGAGATTGCTGTAGACCGCGAGTAAGCGGCGACGAAACGGCTACCGGCAGCCGGGAAGCATGGCCCGCGCCAGACTTCGCTGGGCGAGCACCGTTTCCCGGGGCAGCCTGCGGCCAAAGAAGGTCATCTTGCCGCATGCACCGATGCAGTATTGACACTATCTCATTTTGTGGGATATCTTCACCATGACAGCTGTCCGCAGTCGCCACGGCCCCTTCGTTCGCCGGGTCTAGCACGACCCGAACCTCCACACTGGGGCTTGCAGGCCCACGACCGCGCGATGCCGCAAAGGATCGACAATGACGACGGCACCTTCGACCCACACTTCTGCTGACTCGGGCGTTCCGGCCTCGGCTCGCGATTTCAGCGTGCAGGACCGAGTGGTCATCGTGACCGGCGCCGGCCAAGGCATCGGGCGGGAACTGGCCCGCCAGTTCGCCGCCGCCGGAGCGGTGGCCGTCGTGGCCGACCTCGACCTCACCAAGGCCAAGGCAGTCACCAAGGAGATCCACGAGGCCGGCGGTGTGGGGCAGGCCCTGCAAGTGGATGTCGCCGAGGAGTCCTCGGTCGAGGCCATGGTCGACGCCGTCGTCAAGCGATGGGGCCGCGTCGAGGTGCTGATCAACAACGCGTCGATCTTCGCCACTCTGAAGAAGGAACCATTCGACGAGATCCCCCTCTCCGAGTGGGAGAGGGTCCTGCGGGTCAACGTCACCGGGACCTACCTGTCCACCAGAGCCGTCGCGCGCCACATGCGCACGGCTGGCTTCGGCCGCATCATCAACGTGTCCTCCGACGCCGTGACGCGCGGGACCGTCAACTACCTGCACTACGTCACCTCCAAGTCCGCCGTGATCGGCATGACGAACTCCCTGGCGCGCGAGCTCGGCCCGCACGGGGTCACCGTCAACTGCGTCCGGCCCGGCAGTGTCGCCACGGAGGTCGACCGCGCCGTGAACCCCACCACTGAGGTCCGCGAACGGGCCGCATCCCTCCAGTGCATCCCTCGGGGAATGGTTCCCACCGACCTGGTCGGGATCATGCTCTTCCTGGCCACGCCGGCATCGGCGTTCATCACCGGCCAAACCATCGCCTGCGATGGCGGCTACACCCACAGCAGCTAACCGCGACACCGCAGCACCAGCAGGCGGATCAGCCGCCCCGAGGGAGACGTGAGCATGAGGCAGTACCCGCACCTGTACATCGACGGCCAATGGGTCGATCCCGTCGAACCGCGCCACACCGAGCTGGTCGACCCAGCCCGTGAGGAACCCTTCGCTCGAGTTGCAGTGGGTGGCGCCGCCGATGCAGAGCGAGCCGTCGCCGCGGCTCGGCAGGCTTTCGAGTCGTTCTCCGCCACGTCAGTGGAGGAGCGCATCGCGTTGATCGACCGCATCGTCGAGGTCTACGAGTCCCATCTGGACGAGTTCTCCGAGCTGATCGCCCGGGAAGTCGGGATCCCGATCAGCAACCGAGCCCAGGTGACGGGGCCGGCCAACCACATGCGGGTGGCCCGCGACGTGCTACGCGACTACCCCTTTGAGTCACGTCTCGGCGCCGCGATCGTGCGTCGGGAGCCGATCGGTGTCTGTGCGCTGATCTCCCCGTGGAACTGGCCCATTCAGACCGGAGTCATCAAGATGATCTATGCCCTGGCCGCGGGCTGCACGGTCGTCGCCAAACCCAGCGTGAATTCCGCCGCCAGCGGCGTGCTCCTGGCCCAGATCCTGCACGAAGCCGGGGTGCCGGCAGGCGTGTTCAACCTGGTCAACGGGAGCGGCCGCAGCGTGGGCGACGCCCTGTCCCGAAGCGCGGACGTGGACATGATCTCCTTCACCGGATCCACCACGGCCGGGCGGCAGGTCGGCGCTGCCGCCGCGGAGACGGTGAAACGTCTCTGCCTGGAGCTGGGCGGCAAGTCAGCCAACGTCGTGCTCTCCGACGCGGACCTAGAGAGGGCCGCGCGGTGGAACATCCAACGTGCCTTCTTCAACGCTGGTCAGTCGTGCCACGCACCCAGTCGCATGCTCGTCGACCGAAGCCAGCTCGAGACCGTGACGGGCTTCCTCGTCGACGAAGCGAAACGCTTCCACCTCGGCGACCCGCTGGACCCCTCGACGACCATGGGCCCCGTCGTCAGCGACGCGCAGGCCACGTCGATCAGAAAACTCATCCGCAGTGGTGTGGACGAGGGTGCTCGCCTCCTCATCGGTGGGACCGAGCGGCCGAAACGTCTGAACCGTGGCTACTTCGTGCAGCCCACCGTTTTCACCGACGTCACGCCCGGGATGACCATCGCTCAGGAGGAGGTGTTCGGTCCCGTCCTGGCGGTCATCCCCTACGCCGACGAGGACGAGGCCGTGCGGATCGCCAACGACTCCCCCTACGGCCTCGGTGGGTACGTCTTCGGTGGCCAGCGAGAGCGGGCACGCAACATCGTGAATCGTCTGCGTGCCGGGCGCATCAGCTTCAACGGCGCGTCCACGGATCCCTACTCCCCCATGGGGGGCTACAAGCAGTCCGGCATCGGTCGCTCGATGGGCCGGTTCGGGTTCGAGGAGTACCTCGAGGTCAAGTCCATCTACGGGTTCGAGGA
>Ga0081539_10006762_pt1 | contig 10766 bp, 11 predicted proteins | sample TabmetS4T2R2_FD_71023 | JGI IMG/M metagenome (GOLD analysis project Ga0081539, IMG submission 71023) | Tabebuia heterophylla rhizosphere microbial communities from the University of Puerto Rico - S4T2R2 | ecosystem: Host-associated > Plants > Roots > Rhizosphere ... | reverse complement strand
ACCCGAGACGGCCCCCGGGAACGAGCACGCGCGCAAGCTCCGCGAGGCCGGACTCGAGGTCGGCGAGGTTCCGGATACCGAACCCGACAGTCACGACCTCGAAGCTCGCATCGTCGAAGGGCAGTGCGGCGGCGTCCGCCTGCACCCACTGGAACTCAGGGGCCTTGCGCTCCGCGCGGGCGAGCATCTCCTCTGAGAAGTCGACGCCGGTCACGCGGCCCCCCGCGCGCGCGTCCGCGAGCGCAAGGTCGCCCGTCCCGCAGCAGGCGTCGAGGACCCGATCGCCCGGCCGCACCACGGCTTCGGCCGTCAGCCGGCGCCATTTGCGGTCGAGCCCCATCGTCATCGCCCGGTTCATCACGTCGTAGACCGGGGCGATGCGGTCGAACATCGACCGAACCTGATCCGGCGCGAGGGTGCCGCTCGTCATTGGCCCCACCGGCGGGTCAGCCTGTTCTCGATCCCCAGCTGGTCGAGACATCTTCCGACCACGAATTCGATCAGATCGTCGATCGTCTGCGGCGCGTTGTAGAAGCCCGGAGCGGCGAAGAGAATCGTGGCGCCCGCGTTTCGCAGGCGCAGCAGGTTCTCCAGGTGGATCGTCGAGAGCGGAGTCTCGCGCGGGACGAGGACGAGCTTGCGCTCCTCCTTCAGCGCGACGGATGCCGCCCGGTGGACGAGATTCGCCATAGCCCCCGCGGCGATCGTCCCCACGGTCGCCATCGAGCACGGGCAGATGACGTAGCCATCGACCTTTGCCGAGCCGCTGGCGTACGGGGCCTTGTAATCCCTCGAGTCGTAGACGGTCACTCCTGCAAGCCCGTCGGTCAGCCGGGAGACGACCTCCTCGTGCGCCATCCCGGGATCTCCGTGCAGCTCCGTCGCCAGCACCTCGAAGCCCGAATCCGAGATCGTCACCCCCACCTCCACGCCGGCCTCCGAGAGCGCCGTCAGAAGGCGTGCGGCATAGGGGGCGCCCGAGGCGCCCGTGATCCCGAGGAAGACGCTCATGGCGGCCCGCCGAGCGGGGCTAGCCCCCGCCCTTGGGGCCCTTGGACTCTTCGAGGAAGGTGGCCAGCTGCTGGTACTGCTCGTCCGAGAAATTCGTGAAAGGCGGCATCGGCGAGCCGGGGTTGACGCAGCTCGGGCACTTCAGGTGCCTGATTTGGAAATCGATCCCGCGGTTCTTCGACCCCTCGGCGCTCAGGTCGGGCGCGCCGAGGTTCGGGGTCCCCGAGCCGAGATAGGTGTGACACCCGAGACAGCCGGCCTGCGCAAAGATCTTCGCGCCCTGCTCGCCCTTCGACGAGAGCCCTTGCTGCTGCACCCATTGCGGTACGGCCGCGACGTTCTCCGAGGCGAGCGACTCCTTCGCGGTGGCGCCCTTGTAGGTGAGGACGCCCATCGAGGCGATGACGAGGAGCGCGGCGACCACCGCCACCGGCCGGCGGACGAGCCGGCGCTCGCGCCGCCGATCGAAGAACGGGACCATGATCAGCAGGATCAGCGCGATCGTCGGGATCCCGACGGTGCCGAGGATGACCGACTCCGGCCACTTGAAGATCCGCAGGAGGTAGAAGAGGAAGTAGAAGTACCAGTCGGGCCGCGGCACGAACGACGTGGTGCCCGGGTCGGCCTCCTCCGCGTACCGCGGGCCGAGGACGCCCGAGTCGCCGGCGCCCTCGCCCGAGGTGAAGTACCAGAGGCACGCGAGGCCGACGATCACGCACACGACGACGAAGCTCATGATCGTGTCGTGGAACATCGCGTAGGGGAAGAAGGGCTTCCCGCGCGTTGCGACGCTCTTCTTGTAGAGCTCGAACTGGCGGCGCTGTTCCGGGTTCCCCACCGCTAGACCTCCGCCTCGGTCCTCGTCGGCGTTCCGATGGAGCCGTTCCCGCGCGGCCGCGGCTCGACGAGGCCCTTGCGCGTCGGGCCCCTGCCGTCCTCGACGAACTCGTATCCCGCGGCGGCACGCGTCCACGGCGGCTCGGTCACGCCCAGGCGGATGACCAGGTACAGGTGCAGCCCGATGAGAGCGAATAAGCCGCCGGGTATGACGAGCATGTGCAGCGAGTAGAACCTGGCTAAGGTCTCCTCCCCGATCTCCGCGCCACCGCGGAGGAAGTCACCCAGGAACGGCCCAACAATGGGCGCGTTGGCGTTGATGTTGATCGCGACGACCGTCGCCCAGTAGGCGGTCTCGTCCCATGGGAGCAGGTAGCCGGTCAGACCCTCGCCGAGGGCCATCGTCAGGAGGATGACGCCGATCAGCCAGTTGAGCTCGCGTGGGTACTTGTACGCGCCGAAGAGGAAGACGCGACCCATGTGCAGGAAGAGGAGGATGATGAAGACGCTCGCCCCCCACCGGTGCATGCCGCGGACGAGCCACCCGAGCGTGAGGTCGTTCGTGATGTGCTGAATCGAGCCGTAGGCCTCTTCGGGCGACGGCTTGTAGTACATCGCCAGGATCACGCCGGTCACGGCCTGGACGAGGAAGGCCGTGAGCGTGGCCGACCCGAGGGTGTGGAACCAGTTGGTCTCCGCCGGGACCTTCCTGAAGAGGAAGTACTTCGTAGCGCCGACGAGACCGGATCGCTCCTCGAGCCAGTTGAGCGGCGCCATGACCAGCGCCTCGAGCTGCTTCCTTCTCGCCGACTTGGGCATCAGCCGTCCGAATTCCAGAACTTCGGCGGATACAGGATCTGCTCGGGACCGTCGACGTGCTGGCCCGGATCCGCGAGCTCGTACGCCTCGATCTGGGCCTTAGCACCTTCGCCCGTCACCTTGCCGACGCTGTAGGGCGCCGCAAGGACGAGGTCGCCGTCGCGTACGAGGTACTGATAGCGATCGAGGGCGCGTACCGGCGGCCCTGCGGTGCGGTTGCCCTCGGCGTCGTAGGCGCCCCCGTGGCACGGGCACTGGAAGCCCGAAACGCTCGCCACCGGCGTGATCGAGACCTCACGGTTGGCCGCCGTGATCTTCTTCGCCGTGCCGGGCAAGCCCTGCGGTTGCGTCGGACAGCCGAGGTGGGCGCAGCGGTTCGAGATGATCGTGAAGCTCGGCACTTCGTTCTGTGTGCCGTTGTTGCGGATGAACGCAGTGCGGCGGCCCACGCTCCCCTCATCCGTCTTCGAGAAGAACGTTGCGATGACGAACTGGTTCTCCGGGAAGTTCTCGAGCGGTCCCAGGTCGACCTCGTCGAACCCCTGGTTGTCGACGAAGGCGGGCGCGATCATGAAACCGAGGGCCGGCAGGGTCACGATTCCGCCGATGAGCGCTCCCACGCCGAGGGTCGACATCTCGAGGAAAACAGAGCGCGGATAGCGCTCGGGCTCCTCTTCCTCCTCCTCGGCGGCGAGCTCGGAGACCGGCTCGGCCGGTGCTGCCTGGACAGGGCGCCGGCGCACCTCCCGGGTGGCCTCGCGTATCCAGAGGAAGGCGAAGACGAGCGCGATCGCCGCGCCGACAGCGGCGAGGACCCAGTTGATGATCAGCCCGACGAGGAGGAGCGCGATGCCGGCTGCGAAGGCGAAGGGCCAGATCGTCGGGGACGGAAGGTGGGGCTCGGCCTCGTGCTCTACGGGCTCCCCACCAGGCCGCTCTAGCTCGTCGGCCACCAAGCTCCTCTCGTCCAGCCGCTGTTACAAGCAACGGCATTGTTCCCGGGGTGCGCGCTCCCTGTCAACGACGTAGCGATTGCCTCAATGCCCTGGAAATACCGCCGTTCTGCGCTCCCGGCGGCTCGATCCCGTACTCGTTCCAACGGGCGTCGACCAAGTCACGAACTTCGGCGCTCATCTCGATCCGCTCGGGCCACGGCCTCGCTCCCTCTGACTCCCACTTGTGCGTCGCGTCGATGCCGAGCTTGCCCCCGTAGCAGTACATCGCGGCGGCGTGGTCGAGCTGGTCGAGCGGGCCCTCGGAGAGCATGACGTCGCGGCCCGGGTCGACGTTGGCGCATGCATGGAAGAAGACCTGCTCGTAGTCGTGCACGTCGACGAACTCGTCCACCACGACCACCGTCTTCGTCAGCGAAAGCATCCCGAGGCCCCAGATGGCGTGCATGACCTTCTTGGCGTGACCCGGGAAGGCCTTGCGGATCGAGACGATGGCGCAGTTGTGGAACGCACCGGCGACGGGCAGGTCGTAGTCCACGATCTCGGGCACCGTCATCCGGATGGCCGGCAAGAAGATCCGCTCGGTCGCCTTGCCGAGCCACGCGTCCTCGGCCGGCGGCACGCCGACGACGATCGAGGGGTAGATGGCGTCGCGGCGCATCGTCATCTGCGTGAGGTGGAAAACCGGGAACGGCTCCGCGGGCGAGTAGTAGCCCGTGTGGTCGCCGAAGGGCCCTTCGACCGCGAGGTCGCCTTTCTCGATGTAGCCCTCGAGGACGATCTCCGCGTCGGCCGGCACCTCGAGATCCACGGTCTTGCACTTGACGAGCTCGACCGGCTCGCCCTTGAGGAAGCCGGCCAGCATGAACTCGTCGATGTGCTTCGGGAGCGGCGCGCTCGCCGAGTAGGTCGTGACGGGATCGCAGCCGAGCGCGACTGCCACCTCGAGCCGCTCGCCCATGCCGCGCCAGTCAGCAGCCCCGTCCTTGTGGATCTGCCAGTGCATGAAGGTCGTCCGCGCGTCGATCTTCTGCATTCGGTACATGCCGACGTTGCGCGTGCCCGTGCGCGGGTCGCGCGTGATCACGGCAGGGAGCGTGATGAAGGGGGCCGGGTCGCCCGGCCAGCAGTGCTGGATCGGGAGGGCGTCCAGATCGGGCTCGGCGACGATCTCCTGGCAGGAGCCCGAGCGAACGCTCTTCGGCATCGAGTCGGCCAGGCGCTTCAGCTTGCCGAGGCCCTTGACCTTCTCGACGAGCCCCTGCGGCGGCTGCATCTCGAGCACGTCCTCGAGCTTGCGTGCGACGTCGTCGAGGCTCGGCTCGCCGAAGGCGAGCGACATCCGCCGCTCCGTGCCGAACTGGTTGATCAGAAGCGGGCGCTCCGAGCCCTTGACGTTCTCGAAGAGGAGAGCCGGGCCGCCGGCCTTCACGGTTCGGTCGACGATCTCGGTGATCTCGAGGTGGGGGTCGACTTCGGCGTCGATCTGGACGAGCTCGCCCTCGCGGCGCAGAAGGTCGATCCAGGAGCGAAGATCGCTCACAAGAGCGAGTCTATTTGCTCCTAGTAGGGGCGCTGCGCCGCTCGGCGCGCCTTGCGCTTGTGCTCGAGGTAGCGCAGGAGCTGGCCCAGCACGATCACGCTCAGGAAGATCAGGCCGACCACGAGCATGACGAGGATGACGTCCCTGCCCTCTTGCGCAGGCGACTTCTCGGCGGCCAGCAGGAGCCCGAGCGCGTTCATCGGCGCATTAGCCTAAAGGACTCGCTCCGCGTGCAGGGCCAGCGCCCGTCGGCGCGCGCCCGAATCGGACAGGCCGTCGCCAAGCGATTCGACGGTCGACGCCCACGCCTCGCCGTCCTCCGCGCCGCGTCCCTCCGCACGGAGGTGAGCGCAGAGCGAGAGCAGCTCGGCCAGGCGCTCCACCGCCCCGACATCGCCCTCGCGCGTGATGCGCACGAGCCCGTGCGCATAGAGGTAGTCGCCGAGGAGGATGGCCGTGTCGCGGTCGTCCGGCGAAAAGAGACGCGCGCGTCCGTAATGGAGCAGATAGCCCTCGTAGATGGACTCGATCCCGAGCGCGAAACGCGCGTCGCCGAGCGGTGAGAAGACCGGGGTCTCCTCGCGTTCCCCGGGAGCGCGGAGCGCCGCCGACCACAAGGAGCTCTCGAGCTCGGCCTCGGCGACGATCGTCTCCCAGATCGGGGCGAGGCTAGCCGGCAAGGAACTCCTGGGCCGCCTCGACGGTCAGCTCGACCTCGCGCCGCCCGTGCGCGGCCGAGACGAAGACCGCTTCGGCCGGAGAAGGCGCGATGTAGATGCCCCGCTCGCGCAGGTGGTGGAAGAAGTCGGCGTAGCGCTCGCGATCGCTCGCCTGGGCGTCACTCAGGTTCCGGACCGGCCCTTCGCGGAAGAAGACCGTGAGCATCGACCCTACGCGTTGCACCGTGACGGTCTCGTGGCGCAGGCCGGCCTCGAGCGAGGCAGCGGTCTCCTCGAGCTGCTCGTAGACCTGCCGATCGCGAAGCCGTCGCAAGACGGCGAGCGCCGCCGCCGTGGCGAGGGGGTTCCCGGACAGCGTGCCCGCCTGGAAGACCTCGCCGGCCGGGGCGACGGCGTCCATCACGTCGGAGCGGCCACCGTACGCCGCGAGCGGAAGGCCCCCGCCCACGATCTTCCCGAGCACGGTCAGGTCGGGGCTCACGCCGTAGAGCTCCTGCGCACCGCCCCGCGCTATCCGGAAGCCCGTGATCACCTCGTCGAAGATGAGCAGCGCACCGGTCTCGTCGCAGAGCTCCCGCAAGGCGTCGAGGAAGCCGGGCTCGGGCGGGACGACGCCCATGTTCCCCGCGACGGGCTCGACGATGATCGCCGCGAGCCCCCTCCCGACGCGCTCGACCGCGGCGGTGGTGGCTTCGACGTCGTTGAACGGGCAGGTCAGCACCGAGGCCACGGTGTCGGAATGGCCGTGGTAGCAGCCTTCGAAGCCGATGACGGCGTCCCGGCCGAGGAAGCCGCGGGCAAGGCGGACGGCGCTCATCGCGGCCTCGGTCCCGGAGCTGACGAGGCGGACCTTCTCGATCGTGGGGAAGGAGTCCACGATCTCCTCGGCGAGCTCCACCTCCCGCTCGGTCGGTGCACCGAAGCTCGTCCCGTCGGCGGCCGCGTCCTGAACGGCGGCGACAACCTCCGGATCCGCATGACCGAAGACGAGCGGGCCCCATGACTGCACCCAGTCGACGTAGCGGTTCCCGGCGGTGTCCTCCACGTACGCGCCCTCTCCGCGCCGAACGAAGAAGGGCTCGCCGCCCACGGCGGTCCAGGCCCGGACCGGGCTGTTCACGCCCCCGGGGATGACCGATTGCGCGCGCTCCCAGAGGCTCGTCGCTACAGCCAACCCGCGGCTTCCTTGGCCCAGTACGTCACGATCACGTCCGCGCCGGCTCGCTTGATCGCCGTCAGGCTCTCGAGCGCCGCCTGGCGCTCGTCCAGCCAGCCGCGGGCGGCTGCGGCCTTGACCATCGCGTACTCGCCGCTGACGTTGTACGCGAAGAGCGGCAGGTCGAAGCGGGCCCGCGCGGCCGCGATGACGTCGAGGGACGGCAGCGCCGGCTTGATCATCAGCGCGTCGGCGCCCTCGCCGACGTCGAGCTCGCATTCGCGCAAGGCCTCGCGCACGTTTCCGGGATCCATCTGATACCCGCGCCGGTCGCCGAAGGAGGGCGCCGACTCGGCCGCCTCGCGAAACGGCCCGTAGAAGGCAGAGGCGTACTTCGCCGCATACGAGACGATCGGAACGGACTCGAACCCTTCCGCGTCCAACGCTCCGCGGATGGCTGCGACGCGGCCGTCCATCATGTCGCTCGGGCACACCGCATCGGCGCCTGCCTCCGCATGGCTGACCGCCGTGCGCGCGAGGAGCTCGAGCGAGAGGTCGTTGACCACCTCGCCGTTGTCGACCACGCCGCAGTGGCCATGGGAGGTGTACTCGCAGAGGCAGACGTCCGTGAGCAAGATGAGGTCGGGCACGCGCTCGCGGAGGGCGCGCAACGCCTGCTGCACGATCCCGTCCTCGTCGTAGGCGCTCGACGCAGCCTCGTCCTTCTCCGCCGGGATGCCGAAGAGCAGCAGCGCGCCGATCCCGAGCTCGTGCGCGGCCTCCGCCTCGTCGCAGAGCCTGTCGACGGAGCGCTGCGCGATGCCGTCGAGGCCCACGAGCGGCCGCTCGACGCTCGAGCCCGGGCACGCGAAGAGTGGATAGACGAGGTCGCGCACGTCGACGCGCGCCTCGCGAACGAGGTCACGCAGGGCGCCCGTGCGGCGAAAGCGCCGTAGGCGCGTGACAGGAAAGACCGAGCTCACATGGCCAATCTTCGCACGGCGACCCGGGCGGCCGCGCCGAAGGCAAGCACGAGCGCGAGCAACCAGACGGCCTCGCGCCCGAGGGTTCCCCAGGGCGACGCGTCGTAGAGCGACGCCTGGAAAAAGCGCACCGCGTGGCTGAACGGGAAGAAGCGTGCGGCCCACCAGGCAGCCCGCGCAGCGCCCTCAGGGACGAGGCCGAGCAGGACGAGCGGAAGCGCGGCGAGGAACGCCACGAGCACCGCAGTCCGCGAGTCCCGCGCGAGCGCGCCGACGAGCGTCCCGAAGGCTCCGAAGGCGGCTCCGGCGAGCGCGAGCCCGAGGACGAGCAGCGGTAGTCGCTGCCATGGCTCTCCCCCCGAGACGCCGAATGCCTCCGCGAGCACGCCGAAGACGAGCGCGATGACGACGCCGAGCCCGACCGCGACGAGAACGGCGAGAAGCACCTTCACGACGACGAGCTCGGCCAGGCGGACGAGGCCTCGCGTCAAGCGGCCGATGACGTTCTCATCACGCTCGGCCGCCAGCGCCGCGGCGGCGAGGAGGACGCAGATGAAGGCCAGCGTGAGCCCGAGCGCGTACGCCTGCAGCTGCGCCGAGAGGAGCCAGGTGCGCCCCCCGCTCGTGTCCGTCTCGAGCTCGATCGGGTTCGCGGTCGCGCGAAGCGACTCGCCCGAGGCGCCGAGCGCGAGCCGCGCCTCGCGGACGAAGACCGACAGCTCCTCGGCGCGTTGGACGACGACGGGGTCGTTCGAGCTCTGCTTGATCTCCTCGAGCATCTGGGCCGCCCGGTCGAGCCCGACGACGTCGAACTCGTCGCCGAGGAAACTCCCCTGACCCCCCTCGACGAGCAGCTTCACGTACTGCAGGTTTGCGTCGATGTAGGCGCGCTGCAGCCGGCGGTTGAGCGAGTACACGAGCGCTTGCGTCTGTTGCTCGACCCGGCTGGAAAGCCCGCCATGAGCCGTCCTGAGCACGAGCCTCGGGCTCTCGACCATGCCGCGGAGCTTCGAGGCGAATCCGCGCGGCACGACGATCTCCGCGACGATGCTCCCGTTCGCGAGCTCGTGATCGGCATCCTCCTCGTCCATCGCGACGAGCTGCACCGAGCCCTGCACCTGCGAGATCACCCGCGGGACGTTGAAGCTCTGGCCGCCGACGGTGAGGGTCTCGGGCAGGTGATCGAGGTCGACAAAGGCGACCTTGGGCCGGTCGTTCGCGTACCTGACGACGAGGCCCACGAGCACGGCGAAGACGAGCGGATAGAGGACGAGCGCCGCGAGGAGCGCCGGCGACCTCCCGAGCAGGCGGAGGTCCTTCGCAAGCAGGAGACGAATCTTCGTCATGCGAACACGTCGGCTTCCGGAGCACGGCGGAACTCGTCCAAGGAGCCCGCGAAGACGACCGCGCCGTCCAGGAGGACGATCACCCGCGTCGCGAAATGCTCGAGCTCCTCGAGGTTCTGGGTGGCGAACACGACGGCTCCTTCGCGCTCGCGCACGCGGCTCGCGACGTCCCAGAGCCGCCTCCGCTGGCGCGGATCGAGCGACGCGGTCGGCTCGTCGAGCAGGAGCACCTCGGGTCGACCGAGAAGCGCGACGGCGAGGTTGAGCCGCTGCTGGTTGCCGGCCGAGAGCTGGGCCGTCAGCCGTCCGTCGTCGGGAAGCTCGAGCAGCTCGATGAAGCGCGCCGCGGTCGTCGGGGGATCGTCGACGCCCTCCAGGCGCGCGAAGAGCTCGAGGTTCTCCCGCGGCGTGAGCCGGGAGTAGTGGGCCGGGCGCTGGGGCACCCACCCGATGCGACCCGTGCCGTCGCGTCCCTCGACGAGGCCCTCGGTCGGCTCGAGCGCACCGGCCAGGATGGACAGCAGAGTCGACTTGCCCGCTCCGTTCGGCCCGATCAGCGCCACCGCCTCGCCCGTACGGATGTCCAAGCTCGTCGGGGCGAGCGCAACGACCCGGCCATAGCGCCGAGCGACCCCGCGCGCGCTCAAAAGCACCGGGCTCAGCGTCCGCCGCTCCTGGCACGCTCGGCAAGTGGCCCCACCACGACGGCGAGCACGCCTCGGATTATGAACGTGCACCGGCCCTACGATCACGCGGGAGAGAAAGCCGCCGAAGGCGGGCGCGTGGTCTCCATCCGACCACCCGCATGGGACTGGACCTTCGAGACCGAGGGCGCCCTCGCCCTCGTCCCGGAGGTCGTCACTGGTTTGAAAGCCCCGGAGTCCTCCGCTACCGTGCCGCGGATGGCTCGGCCCGAAGCCCAAGGGCTCGCCTATCGCGCCGCGACACGAGAGGAGACGCGCGCGAGGGTGCGGCGCGCGAGACGGACGACGGCGTTGCTCGTCGCCGCGTGCGTCTGTCTCGTCGTGCTCTTGCTGAGCGCCTTCGGGACTGGTGGAGTCGCCTCGGAGACGGCCAACGGGCCTGCTTCGGCGAGCCGGCTCCTGCCGGCCGGGCCGCCGCGGGCGCAGGTGATCGCCCTGCAGGACACGCTCCGCATCCAGATGCCGATCAACCAGAGCCGCGTCACGGCGATCGGCTACCACGCGTCGGGCTCCGACGTCCTCGCACTCGAGCCCGTGGGCGCGCAGGCGAACGCCGGCCTGGTCAAGCGCCTCTTTCACCGGCTCTTCGGCGAGAGCGGGTCGAGTCTCCGCTACTACCAGCTCGGCGGCGGAGTCGGCCCGCAGACCGGTGGGCTCGATGTCGGCGCTCCCGTCAACACTGACGTCTACGCGCCCGTCGACGGATCTGTCATGGCCATCTCGGACATGATCGT
>Ga0081539_10006761_pt1 | contig 10767 bp, 9 predicted proteins | sample TabmetS4T2R2_FD_71023 | JGI IMG/M metagenome (GOLD analysis project Ga0081539, IMG submission 71023) | Tabebuia heterophylla rhizosphere microbial communities from the University of Puerto Rico - S4T2R2 | ecosystem: Host-associated > Plants > Roots > Rhizosphere ... | reverse complement strand
GACGAAGGGATTCAGGCCATCGCGCCCAATGATTCAGTCGAGAGATTCGAGAAGTTAGGCGTGCGCGTGCTCAAGGAGGAGGCGCGGTTCGTGGGCCGCACCGAGCTCGAGGCTGGCCGATGGCGCATCACGGCACGGCGCATCGTGCTCGCCACCGGTTCGCGCCCCACGGCACCGCCGATTCCCGGCCTGCGCGATACGCCCTACTTCACCAACGAGACGATCTTCGCCAACCGCGTCCTGCCGCAGCACCTGATCGTGATCGGCGGCGGCCCGATCGGACTCGAGATGGCCCAGGCGCATCGGCGGCTCGGCGCGCGCGTGACGGTGCTGGAGGCGGCGCAATTCCTGGCCCACGACGATCCCGAGGTGGCGGCCATCGTGCTGGCGCAGCTGAAAGCCGAGGGCGTCGATCTTCACGACGGCGCCAAGGTCAACCGAGTCGAGACGAACCGGTCCGGGATCGCCGTTACACTTGAAGGCAGCGAACCCATCGTCGGATCACATCTGCTGGTCGCCGCCGGCCGGACACCCGACGTCGAGGCACTGGCGCTCGATGTGGCGGGCATCGCGCACACCAAACAAGGCATCACGGTTGATCGCTCCCTGCGCACGACGAATCGACACGTCTGGGCGATCGGCGACTGCAACGGACGCTATGCGTTCACCCACATGGCGGGATACGAGGCGTCGCTATTCATCCGCGGCGCCCTGTTCCGTGCCCCGGCGCGGCTCGATCATTCGATCGTGCCGTGGACCACTTTCACCGAGCCCGAACTGGCGCATGTCGGCCTCACTGAGCGACAGGCACGCGAAAGGCACGGCGACAGCGTACGGGCGCTGCGCTGGAAGCTCGCCGACAACGACCGGGCGCAGACCGAGCGCGAGACGGCAGGGCTGGTGAAGGCGGTCGTCGACCATCGCGGCCGCATCCTGGGTGCCAGCATCGCCGCCGCCAATGCCGGCGAGCTGATTCAGCCGTGGTGCCTGGCGCTGTTCAAGCGCCTCAGAATCTCTGCGCTCGCAAGCTTCGTTCCGCCCTATCCGACGCTGGGCGAAGCGAGCAAGCGGGCCGCAGGCTCGTTCTACACCGAGGCCTTGTTCGGCCCGCGCGCCCGGCGGCTGGTACGCTGGCTTACGCGACTCCCGGTGTGGTGAGACGTTTGCGCTCTCGGCCGAACATTGCGATCATCGCGCCGAGCGGGAGGGCAGCATGAAGAGCGTGACGGTAGCGGTCGCTATGGCGGTCGCAACTCTTTCGATGGCAAAAGCCCAGCAGCAACCCCAACAACCGCAACCGCCGCCGGCAGCATCGGCCCCCGCGGCGCAGCCCGACCTCGGGCTGAAGGTCGAGATCGAGCCCGCCGCGGTCGCCTTGGTCAAGGCGATGTGCGACATGCTCGCCGCCGCCAAGACGATGAGCTTCACGGCCGTGGTTACCTACGAGAGCCCCGATCGCACCGGCGAACCGCTCGCCTACGCGACCCTCTCGCAGGTCGCGCTGCAGCGGCCCAACAAGCTAAGGGTCATCACGCTGGGCGACGGCCCGCGCAACGACTTCTATTACGACGGCACGACGGTGCAGGCTTACGAACCTGCGGCCAACCTGCTGGCGACGGTGAAGGCGCCCGACACCCTCGACGACATGTTGCGCGCGGCCTACGAGTACGCCTCGATCTACTTCCCCTTTGCCGACGTGATCGTGTCCGATCCTTTCAAGATGGTCAGCGACAACCTGCGGGCGGCCTTCGTCGTCGGCAAATCGATCGTGGTGGGGAATGTGCCGACAGACATCGTCGTGCTGGTTGGCAAGTACGTCCACGTCCAGCTGTGGATCGGCAGCGACGACAAGCTGCCGCGCATGGCGCGTGCCATCTTCGTCGGCGATCCCGCTCATTACAGGCACACGGTGCAGTTCTCAGACTGGAAAATCGATCCCGTGCTGCCGCCCGACACGTTCAGTTTCACGCCGCCGGCCAATGCCGCGCGCGTCCCGTTTGCCCGGCCCGATTCGCCGCTGACCAAGCCGGCCGACAAGAAGTGAGGAGACAGGAGAGCGCCATGAACAAGCCTATCCTTATCGCCGCCATTGCCGCGATCGTGTTGCCTCTGGCCGAAGCCGATGCCTTTGTGCATGCCGGAGGTTGGTCCCGGGGCGGTGGGTCGTGGAGTGCTTCGACGTCGCGCGGCGGCTACGCCTCGGGCGGCGACGGTTCGTGGAGTGCGCACGGCTGGCGCGGCGGCACCGCGTCGGGCAACGACGGTTCGTGGAACGCCACAGGCTACAGAGGCGGGACCGCCTCTGGCGGCGGCGGAACATGGTCGGCGACCGGCGCCGACGGTCATTCCTATTACGGCGGCCCGGACTACTGGCACGGAGGGTACTATGGCGCCTACGGCTCGCCCACCGTCGTCAACGCCTACGGCGCCAACTGCTACAACTGTGGCGGCTGGAACACCGGCGGGGCCGTCGCTGCTGGCCTGGTTGCGGGCGCTGCCGTCGGGGCAGCGGCCTCCTCGGCCAGCTCGAACAATCAGTCCTACGCTGCCGGCTACGCCGCGGGCTCGGCTGCTGCCGCCAATCCGCCCGGCACGCTTTACGGCACCCTGCCAGCAGGCTGCACATACCGGCCTATCGGCAGCCAGGCCTACTATTCGTGCAGCGACGGACTGTGGTTCCAACCGGCCTACGGCGCCAACGGCGTTTACTATCGTGTCGTGAGCGCGCCCTAGGCCGGCCGCCCAGACCCAGCCCACTAGGCCGGCTGGGCCCGCTTCGCTAGACTGAATGCGGCCATGACCGCGGATATTTCCGTCCCCGCCCAAGCGGTCCGTCCGCTGCGCCGGCGCAACCCGGGATTCGGCCTTTCGTGGCGCATCCTGGGCTTGGTGATTGTCGCGGTGATGACGGCCGAGGTGCTGATCTTCCTGCCCTCGATCGCGCGATTCCGCATGGTCTATCTCGAGCAGCTGATCGAGAGCGGCACACTTGCCGCCCTGGCGCTCGACGCGACGCCCGACAACATGGTGACCGAAGACGTCAAGCGCGCGCTGCTCAACAATGCGCGTGTCGACACCGTCGTGCTGGTCGAGCCCAACAAGCCCAAGCGGGCTCTGATGACGATCGAGCCCAGGCCCAGCATGCCCTCCTACAACCTCAAGGAGGAGGGCGTGTTCCCGCTGATCTGGGACGCGCTCGCCGCCATGGCGCACGACGGCGCGCGCTACATCAGGGTCGGCGGCGAATCGATGCGGCTGCCCAAGGCCATGGTGTGGATCGTGATCGACGAGCTGCCGATGCGCATTGCCATGTACGGCTACGCCACGCGCATCCTGGTGCTGTCGATCATCATCGCGCTGTTCACGGCGGCGCTGCTCTACCTCGCTCTGCGCTGGCTCGTGATTCTGCCCCTGCAGGACCTGTCGGCCGACATGACGGCCTTCCGCCGCGCGCCCGAGGAGCCGGGCGGCGAGCGCGCTCCGACACGGCGAAATGACGAAATCGGCGTCGTCGACCGCGAGTTCCAGAATCTGCAACGTGAACTACGCGCGTCGCTGCGCCAGAAGTCGCGACTGGCGGAGATCGGCGCGGCGACCAACAAGATCAATCACGACCTGCGCAACATGCTGTCGACGGCGCGCTTGCTGTCCGATCGCCTGGCCAGCAGCGACGACGAGCGCACGCGCTCGCTTGCTCCTACCATCCTCAACACCATCGATCGCGCTGCACGGCTGGCGAGTGACGCCATCGAATACGTGCGCGATCGTCCGACGCCGCGCATGGCCGCCGTCGATCTCGCCGATCTGGTCGACGAAGTCGGGGTTGTTCTGCAGGAGCATGGCGAAGATACCGCGCCCAACGTAGTGCGCCATTGGACCAATCGTGTCGGTTCCGAGCCGCAGGTGCGCGGCGATCGCGACCTGCTCTATCGCGTGTTCCTCAATCTTGGCCGCAACGCATTCGAGGCGGGCGCGACCGAAGTCACGGTGAGCGTACGGCCAACGGGCGGCAAGCTTCTCGTCGACATCTCCGACAATGGTCCGGGTGTGCCGCAGGAAGTCGCCGCTCAGATCTTCCGGCCGTTCGTCACCGGCGGCCGCGCCGGCGGCGCGGGTCTTGGCCTCGCCATCGCCCGCGATCTGGTGCGCTTGCACGGCGGTGATATTGTGCTGGCGGAGACCAGCGCCAATGGCAGCGTCTTTCATTTCACGCTGCCCATCGAGGCGTCATCAAACCGCGCCAGTCTGTTTGTCAATCCTCGGCCTTCAACCGCGCGATAAAATCGCGGATGCGCTTGGCGTTGACACCGAGATCCGACTCGCCGACCCGACTCTTGGAGCGGATGTCGACGCGGCTGCCGCTGCCGTCCGGCTTGATGCGCACGACGATGTCGTCATTGAAGCCGAACCAGGTGCTGGTGGCGATCGCCTCGAGCCGGCCTTCGCTCGGCGCGCGCGCCACCACATCCCAGTCCATGTCCGTCGCCACCTTGTCGACGCGCTTGAAGGCTTCGGTGGGCGGCACGGGTAGCATCACCGGCGCGATGTCGGGATAGGCGGCGCGTTGAAGCACGCCGGCACTCGGGCCCGGATAGGTGAGCGGATTGGGCGCGCCTCGGCGCATCTGCGCGGTCACGACCAACGGCGGCGGATTGGCGATATCGGTCGAGATGTCGTTTAGCTCGGGCAGCCGCTGGGCGCGCAAGAACCAGTCGACCGGCACCCACGCCGCTGCGACTCCGACGACAATGGCGAGAACAGCCGCAACGAAACCGCGGCGCCGCTCGCCCGGTCGCGTCGGCACGATCGTCCCCAGTCCCAGTGCTGCCGCGGCCACCGCGAGATAGAAGCCGTAGCGGAAGATGGTGAGGACGATCGCGATGTCGAGGCCAAGGAAGTGATGCAGCGGTCCGGCCGCAGCCACGGTCATCGCCGCGACGCAGGCCAGCAGGAAGGCCATGCGCGCCAGACGATGACTCACCCGGTTGGCCGGCCGAACGAACATGACGTCTCCACTGCAACCGTATCGTAACCTCGACAAGGTCAGGCGTCTTCTCTATGGCGCTGGCATGGACTCCGTCGCTGCCGACCGACGCCGCCCAATGATCGCGGGCTGCGCGGCCATTGCCCTGTGGGGCTCCCTGGCAACGCTGTCGGTTCTCGCCGGTCCCATCCCGCCGTTCCAGATGGTTGCCATGACGTTCGCCATTGGTGCGGCAATTGGCGTAGCGCGGGCCATTCTGCGCGGAGTCGGCCCGGCAAGGCTGATCGATTGGCCAGCTCGCGTGTGGCTGTTGGGAGTAGGCGGCCTGTTCGGGTACCACGCGCTCTACTTCGCCGCTCTGCAGCTTGCGCCGCCGGCCGAGGCCAATCTCGTCAACTATCTCTGGCCCTTGCTCATCCTGCTCCTGTCCGCGCCACTCGCCGGTGAGCGGCTCGGCTGGGCGCATTTGGCCGGTGCGATGCTGGGGTTGGCGGGTGTGGTGCTGCTGGCGCTTGGCCGTGGCGTCAGCTTCACGGGTGCCAATCTCCTGGGCTATTTGCTGGCGCTGGGCTGCGCCTTCACTTGGTCGCTCTATTCAGTCCTGTCGCGCCGCTTCGGCGAGACGCCGACCGATGCCATCGCCGCCTTTTGTGGCGTGTCCGCGGCGCTGTCTTTGGTCTGCCATGCCTTGTTCGAGCGCACGGTGTGGCCGTCGTCCCCCGGAGCGTGGCTCGCGTTGCTGGCGCTGGGGCTCGGACCAGCGGGCTCGGCCTTCTATCTGTGGGACCATGCCGTCAAGCGCGGCGATATCCGCGCGCTCGGTGCGCTCTCATATGCCACGCCGATCTTGTCGACTGCTCTTCTGATCGCAATAGGCCTCGCCCAACCGACGAGGATACTGTTCGCGGCCGCCGTGCTTGTGACCGCCGGCGCCTTGCTCGCGTCACGCGAGCTGTGGTCCCCAGTCCGGCGGCGCTAGCTCGAAGTTCTTGAACTCGAATGCGGGTGAGACGGTGCAGCCGACCAACGTCCAGGCGCCGAGCGACCGAGCCGCTTGCCAGACCCGCCGCGGAACAACGGCTTGAGGGAACTCGCCCAGCGCAAGATCGCTGCCCAGCCGCAGACGGCAGGCGCTGCGGCCGTCGTCGCTCATGGAAAGCTCGAGCGGCGCGCCCGCGTAGTGGTGCCAGATCTCATCGGCATTCAAGACCCGATGCCAGTGCGACCGCTCGCCAGCCTTCAGCAAGAAATAGATGGCGGTGCTTTCCGGCGCATGGAACGTCTGGATGTAGTGCCCGCCTTCGGGATGCGGGTTGAGGCCAAGCCGGGCAATGATCTCGTCGGCCGTCACTCGGCGGGCCTCACGCGGCGGGTGGCGCTGTGGCTTTCATCGAGGGGAGCCTGGCGAAGGCGGCGTACCACTTGGCGAGCCTGGGATGCTTGATGCGCCAGTCGCGGTCAGGGAAGCGCAGATCGAGATAGCCCAGCGCACAGCCTACCGTGATTGTGCCGATGGTCGGCTTGCCCTTGAGCGACTTGGATTCTGCCTCGAGCTGGGCCAGCACCCCGTCGATCTTCTTCATCTGCCCTTGCACCCAGTCCTTCCATCGCTTGTCCTCCGGCCGCAGCGCATTCTCGTAGCGCGTCAAGATCGCGGCATCGAGCAGGCCGTCGCCCATCGCTTGAAGTCTCAGCGCCACCCAGCGGTCGCGGCCCTTGCGCGGCAGGAGCTTGCGTTTCTTGTGCTGGCTGTCGAGATATTCGCAGATCACCGGCGAGTCGAAGAGGTCCATGCCTTTCACCGACAGCGCCGGGATCTTGCCGATCGGGTTGTGCTTGTCGACATCGGCGTTGGGCTCGACTGGCGTCAGCGCCACGTTGACCATGTCGATTTTCTTGTCGAGGCCTGTCTCGATGGCCACTGCTCGCACCTTGCGGGCGTATGGTGACGCCGGCGAATAGTAAAGTCTCATCTTGGCCATCGTCTCCCCCTGTCAGGCCATCTACGTCAGGCCATTTGCGGAATGTCGGTATCGTTCAAACGGACCTTGCGCGCTACATCGATCAATTGCTGCCAAGTCGTGGCGTCGATCGGGATGCCGTTCTTCTCGCGATCGGCGCGACGTGCCCGCTCCGGCTCGCCGGGCGTCAGCACCGCGGCAACGCCGCTGCGCGGCTTGGCCGATTTCACCCATTCGATGAACGTGTCGACCTCATCCTCAAAGAACTCGATTCCGCCCATCGCCGCGGGATCGATGATCACCGAAAGCATATTGTTGATGATGTCGGTGCCGTTCTTCTTGATCGTGCGCGGACTGTGAGTGCGTCCGCCGGTCAGAGCTCCGGCCAGCAGATCGCAGATCACCGCAAGACCGCCGCCCTTGTGCAGGCCGAACGGCAGGATGGCGCCATAAGGCGGGTTGTACATGACGCCGGGATCGGTGGTGGGATGGCCGGCGGCATCGATCAACAGGCCCTCGTCCATCTGCACTTTCTTGTTGTTGGCCACGCGCACCTTGCCCATCGCCACTTGGCTGGTGGCGAAGTCGAGGACGATCGGCTCCTTGCCCTTGCGAGGAACGGTCGTGCAGTAGGGATTAGTGGTGAAGCGAGGCTCGGCACCGGCAAACGGCGCGACCAGTGACTTATGGCCGTGAACGTTCACCCAATGCGTACTCACCATGCCGGCGCGGGCGCATTGCTCGCCCCAGTGGCCGATGCGCCCGATATGATGTGCATTGATGAGGCCGACCACGCATACGCCGTGTTGCCTGGCGCGCTCGATGCCGATGTCCATCGCCTCCTTGGCGACGACCTGGCCGTAGCCGGCCCCGCCGTCGACCACGATCACCGCCCCATTGTCGCGGGCGATCTTTGCATGATGGTTACGGACGCAGGCGCCGCTCTCCGTATTCTGCATGTAGTGCGGGATCATGCCGACCCCATGACTGTCGTGCCCGAACAGGTTTGCCAGCACCAGATGGTCTGCAACCAGGCGCGCCTCCTGTTCGGAGCTGCCGTCCGCCCGGCAGATCGCGACGGCGAACGCATGCAGCCGCTCGGGCTTGATCCTCAGTTCACCTACGGAGCCCTGCTGGCGGGCCATAATCCCGGTCCCTCCTTGATTTTCGGCGCGCAACGTTCTCCCTTGCAACAGCTCTGTCAACTCGCGCGCATAAGCCGTGGAAGTTCGACCCAAATTTGGCCTACAGAGTCGAGCATGTCCCGATCTGGATTGGGGGCATTCGATAGCCCAGCTTTGCCGACCGTGGTAGGGAAACAGGTGTTAGGGAGATACATGCGGATTCTCTTCCGCTTGGCTTGTCTTGGCCTGTTGTTGTTTGTCAACGCGGCCTTGGCCCAGACCACGCCTCAGCCGCAGCGCCCGTTCGGACAGCTCGTCGACCTTTGGACACGGCAGCTCGACCGCGTCGCCGACCGTGCCGACCAGCCGAACCTTCTGCCGGCGGAGATCGATTCGCTGCGCGATCAAGTGGTCGACGTGCGCGCCGCGGCCAGCGCCGCTGGAGCCTTGGCGCGCGCCGACCTCACCGACACCCGCAAGCTCCTGGCACCGCTCGAGGTCAAGCCGGGGACCGATGCGGTGCCCGAGACGGACGCCGTGAAAGCCGAGCGCGAGCGGTTGTCGGCGAAGGCCGCCGAAAGCGAGAACCGGGTCAAGCAGTGCGAAGTCGTGATGGCGCGCGCCGACCAGCTGCTCGACCGCATGACCAAATTGCGTGGCCAGGTGGTGCTGGAGAACCTGCTGCACCGCGATTCCTCGCCCCTGGCACCCGAGGTGTGGGGCAAGCTCGGGCTGCAGCTTGGCGACGCCGTCCAGAACCTGGCGTCGGCCTTCGCGGCGTGGGGACGCGAAGGGCTGAGCGGGCTGCGCTTCAGCAATCACGATCTGGCCGTCTTGGCGGCCTGGGCGATAGCCATGGTCGCATTGTGGTGGCTGGGCCGCGTACTGCGTCGCCGCTACGGCCGTGGTGAAGCGGTTGATCCAGGACAGCGCGACCGCACCATCGCCGCCGCGATCGACGGAGTTGGGCTTGTTCTGGTGCCGATCCTGGCCGTCTGGCTGATTGGGAAGATCCTGGTGGCGACCTCGCCACCGTCGCCGATCGACCAGCTGGTACCCGCGATCACCGTGCGGTTGATCTCGTTCCTGTTGGTGGTGGGGCTCACGGCGACGGCGTTGTCGCCGGCACGTCCCAATTGGCGGGTCCTGCCCTTCACCGATGACAGTGCCCGGCACCTGTCGACTTCCCTGCGGCGGCTGATGGGCGTGGGCATCGCCGTGGACGTCATTTACGTAGCGCTGACGCGCAGCACCGCCAATGGCGATGCGCTGGCCGCGGTCGGCGCCTTCGTTCTTGCCACCGTCATCGCGTTGCTCACCCTGCCGGCCCTGTCGAACCGAGCCTGGCATGGCGCGCGGCCGGACGGATCGGAGCTGCCGACGATGATCGGCGGCACGGCTTGGTCGATCGGCCGCTTGGCGCTGAGCGGCGTCGTGCTCTCGGCCATCGTGCTCGCCATGCTTGGCTACGCAAGGCTGGCCGCGCATCTGCACAACGCAATCTACACGACCTGTCTGTTGATCGCGGTGGCGCTACTGCTGCATCGGCTGGTGAACGATCTGCTCGATGCCGCCGCGGCGCCAGACACGCCGCCTGGCCGTTGGGTGCGCCAGCGGCTCGGCCTCGCCCCGGATGCCAGCCTGCGCAGCCAGAATCTTTTGATCCTGCTGTTCGACTTGATCCTGGTCCTGCTGCTGGCAATTGGCATCCCGGCCTCCTGGGGAGTCGACGTCGACGCCGTGATGGACGGGGCCGGCCAGCTGCTGCGCGGCGTCCGCGTCGGCGGCGTCACGATCTCGCTCGGCAACATCGGCATCGCGCTGATCGCCTTCGGCGTGTGCCTCGCCATCGTGCGGCTGGTGCGCGCCATCGTGCGCGATCGCGTGCTGCCGACCATCGATGCGCCGCTGCCGCTTCGCCAATCGGTCGATGCCGGGCTGAACTATGTCGGTGTGACCGTGGCAGTGCTCATCGGCATTGCGGCGCTCGGCATCGACTTCACCAATCTCGCCATCGTGTTGGGCGCTCTGTCGGTCGGGATCGGCCTTGGCCTGCAGAACATTGCCAACAACGTGATCTCGGGCGTCTTCCTGCTGGTCGAGCGGCCGATCAAGGCAGGCGACTGGGTAATCGTCGCCGGTCACGAGGGCTTCGTGCGCCGCATCAACATCCGCGCCACCGAGATCGAGACGTTCCAGCGCACCTCGGTCATCATGCCCAACAGCACGTTCCTGCAGAATCCGGTGGTGAACCGCACCTATGCCGACACGTCGAGCCGCGTCGAGATCAAGCTCGCCGTGCCGCTCAATACCGACGTCTCGGTGATGGAGGGTCTACTGCGCGAGGCAGCGCTGAGTCATGCGCGCGTGCTGCGTGTGCCGGCGCCGATCATCCGCTTCGTCTCGATCACGCCCACCGGGCTCGAGTTCGAGCTGTTCGTCTTCGTCGCGCGCATCGAGGATCGGCTGGTTGTGGGCAACGATCTCAACAAGTCGATCCTGGCGAGGCTGATCGAGCTCAAGATCGTCAACCCGACGTCGATCCCCGAACTGCGCGTGCGAGGCGTCGAGAGCGTCCTGAAACCATCACACAAGCCGGCCTGCGACGGCGATGCCAAGCCGCCGGCATAGGCTATCGCCAATTCGGCGGCGGCGGTGGGCGGCCGTCCTGCTGTTCGCCGCGGCCCTGCTCGCCGGC
>Ga0081539_10006760_pt1 | contig 10768 bp, 11 predicted proteins | sample TabmetS4T2R2_FD_71023 | JGI IMG/M metagenome (GOLD analysis project Ga0081539, IMG submission 71023) | Tabebuia heterophylla rhizosphere microbial communities from the University of Puerto Rico - S4T2R2 | ecosystem: Host-associated > Plants > Roots > Rhizosphere ... | reverse complement strand
CCTCCTGCTCGGTCCCGACCTCGCGGAGCACGGGCGCGACCTCGCGCACCACGTACGGCAGGGACACGAACACCGTGGCCAGGACCATGCCCGGCAGGGAGAAGATGACCTGGATGCCGTGGCCGGCCAGCCACGAGCCGAGCCAGCCGGCCTGGCCGTAGACCAGGATCAGGGCCAGGCCGATGACCACCGGGGAGATGGCGAAGGGCAGGTCGATGACCGCGTCCAGCAGCCGCCGCCCCGGGAACCGGTGGCGCACCAGCACGACCGCGCAGGCGATCCCGAACAGGGTGTTGCAGGGCACGGCGATGGCCGCGATCAGCAGCGACAGCCAGAACGCGTGCAGGGCGTCGGGGGTGGTGACGGCCGCCCACACCGGGGCCAGGCCGTCCCCGAAGGCCCGCCAGATGACCGCCCCCACCGGCACGAGCAGGATCGCCGCCAGGTAGCCGAGGGCCAGGACCCGCAGCGCCAGCCTGCTCGCCCAGCTAGTCGGCATGGCGGGTCCTCCTCCGCTGGAGCAGGCTGAGCCCGGCCAGGACCAGCACCGAGGTCACCAGCAGGACCACCGACACCGCGGCCGCGCTGGCGACGTCGTCGTTCTCGACCAGGGAGAACACGTGCACCGAGGCGACCTCGGTCCGGTAGGGGATGTTGCCGGACAGGATCACCACCGAGCCGAACTCGCCCACCGCCCGGGCGAAGGCCAGGGCGGCCCCGGCGAGCAGGGCGGGGGCGATGGTGGGGAGGACGATCCGCCGGAAGCTGGTCAGGGGGCCGGCGCCCAGGCAGCGGGCCGCCTCCTCCATGTCGGGCTCCATGGTCAGCAGCACCGGCTGGACCGAGCGGACCACGAACGGCAGGGTCACGAAGGCCAGGGCGAGCACGACCCCGGGCCGGCTGTAGCCGATGTTGACCCCGACCGGGCTGTTGGCGCCGTACAGGGCGAGCAGGGTGATCCCGGCCACGATCGTCGGCAGGGCGAAGGGCAGGTCGATCAGGGCGTTGACGACCGGCTTGCCCGGGAACTGGTCGCGGACCAGCACCCAGGCGATGACCGTCCCCATACCTGCGTTCCCGGCCGCCACCAGCAGCGAGACGGCGAAGGTGAGGCGCAGGGCGGCCAGGGCCTGGGGCTGGGTGGCGGCGTCCCAGAAGGCGGCCCAGCCGTCGCCGCCGGAGCGCCACACCACCGCGGTCAGCGGCAGGACGACGACCAGGCTGAGGTAGAGGGTGACGGTGCCGCGCAGCAGCGCGGCACCGCCCCTCACCTCGGTCGCGGCCCGGGGCCGGGCCAGGGTGCTAGCTGCCAACCGACACCCCGACCGTGCGCTCGATGGCGGCCACGATGCCGGCCTCCTTGTCGAAGAACGTCTTGTTCACATCGGACCAACCGCCCAGGTCCTTGATGGTGAACAGGCCCTTCGGCTGGGAGAAGCTGGCGCTGGCGGCGGCCGCCTGGTCGACCGGCCGGTAGCCGCGCTCGGCGTACCGCTTCTGGGCCGGCTCGGAGCGGAGGAACTCGACGAAGGCGGCGGCCTTGGCCGCGTCCTTCGACCTGGTCGTGACCGCGATCGGGTTCTCGATCAGGATGGTGTTGTCGGGCACCACGTAGTCGACCGGCTGCTGCTTCTGCTGGGCGTTGATGGCCTCGTTCTCATAGGCCAGCATCACGTCGCCCTTGCCGCCGATGAAGGTCTGCAGGGCCTCCCGGGCCGACTTGTCCTGCACGGGCACGTGGCGGAACAGCTCCAGCAGGTAGGCCTCGGCCTGCTCGGGGGTCTTGCCGGCCTGCAGCTGGGCGCCGTAGGCGGCCATGATGTTCCACTTGGCCCCGCCCGAGGTGAACGGGTTGGGCTCGATGACCTCGACGCCCGGCTCGATCAGGTCGTCCCAGGTCGTGATGTCCTTGGGGTTGCCCTTGCGGACGATGAACGCCACCACCGAGTTGGTGATCATGCCCTTGTGCTCGTCGGCGTTCCAGTCCCTGGCGACCAGGCCGGCGTCGACCAGCTTGCTCATGTCCGGCTCCAGGGCCAGGGTGACGACGTCGGCGGCCAGCCCGTTCTGAACGGCCCGGCTCTGGTCGCCGGAGGCCCCGTAGGACTGGGAGAAGGTGACGCCCTTGCCGGCGTCGGTCTTCTGGAACTCTGGGATCAGGGTCTCGTAGGCCTCCCGGGGGGTCGAGTAGGCGACCAGGGTCAGCTTCTCGCTGCCGCCGCCCGAGCCGCCCGACCCGCCGCCGCAGCCGGCGGCCAGGACCATCCCGGCGACCAGCAGTGCGGCGGCGAACTTGGCGCGAACCTTCATCGCTCCTCCGATCCTGAATACCACTTTCTCTACTTGGTTGATGGAGAATGCCACGGTGCAGGGCCGAGACTGCTGCGTCAAGTGCCGGAATCGGCCTGGTACAGCTGGGCGAGCCCTGGCCATGACGTCCGCGGTTCCCTGGCGGCGGTGCTTGAGGAAGAATGCCGCCATGCACGTGTCAGCAAAGGCAGACTACGCGGTGCGGGCGGCCATCGAGCTGGCCGCGGCCGGGCCCGGGCCGGTCAAGGGCGACCGGATCGCCGAGGCCCAGCAGATCCCGCTCAAGTTCCTCGAGAACATCCTGTCCGACCTCCGCCACGCCGGCTACGTGCAGAGCCAGCGGGGGGCCGAGGGCGGCTACTGGCTGGCCGAGCCGGCCGACGCCATCACCCTGGCCGACATCATCCGGGCCGTCGACGGCCCCCTGGCCAATGTCCGCGGGGCCCGGCCGGAGTCGGTCGAGTACGCCGGCAGCGCCCGCCAGCTGGTCGAGGTGTGGATCGCGGTCCGGGTCGCCCTGCGCGGCGTGCTCGAGCAGGTGACCCTGGCCGACCTGGTCGCCGGGGTCCTGCCGGCTCCGGTGAAGGAGCTGACCACCGACGCCGACGCCTGGGTGTCGCGCGGGGCCGGTGGCCACACCCCGCCGCCGGCCTCCCGGCGGGCCCGCGCCTAGGTGAAGGCGGCCAGGCCGGTGAGGGCCTGGCCCAGGATCAGGCTGTGGACCTCGCTGGTGCCCTCGTAGGTGAGCACCGACTCCAGGTTGTTGGCGTGGCGGATCACCGGGTACTCGAGGGTGACGCCGTTGGCCCCGAGGATGGTCCGGGCGGTGCGGGCAATCTGGAGGGCCTCGCGGACGTTGTTCAGCTTGCCCAGGCTGACCTGCTCGGGGGCGAGGCGGCCATCGTCCTTCATGCGGCCCAGGTGCAGGGCCAGCAGGGTGCCCTTGGACAGCTCGACCAGCATGTCGGCCAGCTTCTGCTGGGTGAGCTGGAACCCGCCGATGGGTCGGTCGAACTGGATCCGGGTCCTGGCGTAGTCGAGGGCGCTGGCGAAGCAGGCCCTCGCCGCCCCCATCGACCCCCAGACGATCCCGTACCGGGCCTCGTTCAGGCACGACAGGGGGCCGCGCATGCCCCGGACCTCGGGGAGGACGGCGTCGCCAGGCAGCCGGCAGTCCTCCAGGATCAGCTCGGAGGTGACCGAGGCCCGCAGGCTGAGCTTGCGGCTGATGTCGCGGGTGGTGAACCCGGGGGTGCCGGCCGGGACCAGGAAGCCCCGCACCCCTTCGTCGTCGGTGCGGGCCCAGACCACCGCCACATCGGCGATGCCGCCGTTGGTGATCCACATCTTGGTGCCGTTGAGCACCCAGTCGCCGCCGTCGCGGCGGGCGCTGGTCCGCATCCCGGCCGGGTTGGACCCGAAGTCGGGCTCGGTGAGGCCGAAGCAGCCGACCACCTCGCCGGCGGCCATGGGGGGGAGCCAGCGCCGCTTCTGCTCCTCGGAGCCGTACCGCCAGATCGGGTACATGGCCAGCGACCCCTGCACGGACACGAAGCTGCGGGCCCCGGAGTCGCCGGCCTCCAGCTCCAGGCAGGCGAGGCCGTAGCTGACGGCGCTGGTGCCGGCGCAGCCGTAGCCCTGCAGGTGCATGCCGAGCAGGCCGAGGTCGCCGAGCTCCTTGGCCAGCTCGCGGGGCAGCTCGCCGCGCTCGAACCAGCCGGCGACCTCGGGCAGGACCCGGTCGGCGACGAAGGCGCGGGTGGTGTCGCGGATCAGCCGCTCCTCCTCCGACAGCAGGTGGTCGAGGTCGAGGAAGTCCAAGGGGTCGGGGGTGGTAGCGCTCATGGCTGCTCCCTTGCGTCCTGGTCGGGGACGACGGCGATCCCGACCAGCTCGACCTTGGCCGCCGGGTCGAACAGGCCGGCGACCTCGAACAGGGCCGTGGCCACATAGTGGCGGCCCAGGTGGCGGCGGTAGACGGCGCCCAGCTCGGCCAGGCTGGCCCGGTAGCGGTGCATCTCGGTGGTGTAGATGTGCAGGGATACCAGGTGCTCGGGGGCGCCGCCGGCGGCGGCAAGGGCGGCGACCAGGTTGCCGGCGGCCACCTCGAACTGCTCGACCAGGGTGCGCCCGGCGATCGCCCCGTCGGGCCCCTGGGCGGCCTGCCCGCCCAGGTGGACGGTGCGCCCGGGGGCGGCCACCACGGCGTGGGCGAACCCGGCCGGGGGGGCCAGCCCGGCGGGGTTCACCACCCGGTGGGGCGTCGCCATCAGCGGCCACGCCAGGTGGGGGAGCGGCCCTCGGTGAAGGCGGCGTGGAACTCGCGGTGGTCCTCGGAGGTCATCAGCAGGGCCTGGGTGACCGCGTCCAGCTCCAGGGCCCCGGACAGGGGCAGGTCGAGCTCGCGGGTGAGCAGGGCCTTGGTGGCGGCATAGGCCAGGGCCGGGCCCTCGGCCAGGCGGGCGGCCAGCTCGGCGGTCGCCCCGGGCAGCTCGGTGTCGTCGACGACCCGGTTGGCCAGGCCCAGGGCGGCCGCCTGGTCGGCGTCGACCCGGTCGCCGAGCAGCAGCAGCTCGGTCGCCCGGCCCAGCCCGACCAGCCGGGGGAGCAGGTAGGCGCAGCCCATGTCGGCCCCGGCCAGCCCGACCCTGGTGAACAGGAAGGCCAGGGAGGCCGAGCGGGCCAGCAGCCGGAGGTCGGCGGCCAGGGCGATGGCCGCCCCGGCCCCGGCCGCGACCCCGTTGACGGCGGCGATCACCGGCAGGGGCAGCTCGCGCAGCCGCTGGACCACGGCCCCGGTCATGTGGGTGAAGTCGAGCAGCTCGCGGAGGCCCATGGCCTGGAGGGCGCCGATGATGTCGCGGACGTCGCCGCCCGAGCAGAAGCCGCGGCCGCGGCCGGTCAGGACCAGCACCCGGACGCCGTCGCGGTTGGGCAGCTCGGCCAGCAGGTCCCGCAGGTCGGCGTAGACCTCGAAGGTGAGGGCGTTGAGCCGCTCCGGCCGGTCGAAGGTGACGGTGGCCACCCCGGCCGCCTCGGCGTAGCCGAAGTGGTCCCACCGCTGGATGAACCCGGCCGAGCCGGTGAACGGGCTCATGGACCGTACGGTAACGCGCGGAACAGGTCGCGGGCGATGATGGCCCGCTGGATCTCGGAGGTCCCCTCGTAGATGCGGGGGGCGCGGACCTCCCGGTAGAGGTGCTCGAGCAGGTGGCCGCGTTCCAGGGCCCGGGCCCCGAGCACCTGGATGGCGGTGTCGACCACGGCCTGGGCGGTCTCGGTGGCGAACAGCTTGGCCATGGCGGCGGCGCGGGTGACCCCGGGGCCGGCCGGGTCGGCGTCGTAGCGGGCGGCGGCCTCGTAGACCAGCAGCCGGGCCGCCTGGGTGCGGGTGGCCGCCTCCGCCAGGGCGTGGGCCACGGCCTGGAACTCCGAGAGGGGCCGGCCGAACGCCCGCCGGGCGGCGGCGTGGGCCACAGCCGCGTCCAGGGCGGCCTGGGCCATCCCGACCGCGAACGCGCCCACGCTGGGCCGGAACCGGTCCAGGGTGGCCATGGCCAGGGCGAACCCCTCGTCGAGGTGGCCGAGGACCTGGTCGGGCCCGGCCCGGACCCCGTCGAGCTCCAGGCGGCCGATGGCGTGGGGGGCGAGCAGCTCGATCCGCTCCCCGCCCAGCCCGGGGGCGTCCCCTGCCACGGCGAAGGCGGTGATGCCGCTGGCGCGGGCGCCGGGGGTGGTGCGGGCGAACAGGGTGTAGACGTCGGCCTCGGGGGCGTTGGAGATCCAGGTCTTGGTCCCTGTCAGCCGGAACCCGTCCCCGTCGGGTTCGGCCCGCAGCTCGAGAGCGGCCGCGTCCGACCCGGCGTCGGGTTCGGACAGGGCGAAGGCGGCCACGGCCCGTCCGGCCGCGACCTCGGGAACCCAGCGGCGGCGGGTCCCGGGGGTCCCGGCGGCCGCGATCGGGTGCCCGCCGAGCCCCTGGAGGGCCAGGGCCGTCTCGGCCTCGGTCGACTCGCTGGCCAGCGCCTCGCGGAGCAGGCACAGCTCCATCGCCGACACCCCCCGCCGGCCCGCCCCGCCCCCGGGGCCCGGCTCGACGGGCAGGAGCCGGTCCAGCAGCCCATGCTCGCCCAGGGCCCGGACCAGCTCCCGGTTGACCCGCCCCGGCCGCCCGCCCGCCGCCAGCGGCGCCAGCACCTCGCGGGCCAGCTCGCGCACCTCGGCCGCCAGCCGTCGCTGGGCGCTGCTGAGGGCGAACGGGCGGGCCGGGCTGTCGGTCACGTCGCCTCCTCGCCGGGCACGGCTCCCCGTCCGCCCGTTGATCGGGGCAGCTCCCCTTGGGTCCAGGCGCGGCTCCACCTGCCCCTCCGTCGCGGCTCCACCTGCCCCTCCGGTGCTGGGGCCCCATCCGGGAGGGTAGCCCACCGGGCGGCGGGGCGTCGTCAGCTGTCCACAGCCCCGCTACCAGGGGCGCCCGGTCGAAGCGACGGTCGACCGCCGACTGGACCCGGCGGCGGGCCGGGCTGAACAGGGCGGCCACGGCCAGGGTGGACGCGGCCACGAGCAGCCGCGACCCGCCAAGGTCCAGCAGGCGGGGCAGCCCCAGCGCTCCGGCGGCGTCCACCCCGGCCAGCAGGGCGGTCAGGGCGACGTAGACCAGGGTGCGGTTGACGATCCGGTCGATCTCGTACAACCGGTAGCGGAGGATGGCGACACCGGCCGCGACCGGGACCGGGACCGACGGGACCACGGCCAGAGCGCCGATGGCGAGCAGGCTGTCAAGGGCCGACCCCTCGGGGATGGGGAGCACCTCGGTGGCGAGCACGCCGCTCATGGTCAGGGCGGCGGCGTACACGAACCACTTGGATGGCCATCGGCACCGCCGACAGCCAGGCCACCGGCCGCCACCGCGGCGATGGGAGCCGGCCGTCGGGGAACAGCAGCAGCGCAAAGGTGAGGAGCAGCCCCAGTCCCAGGGCCCAGCTCCAGACGCTGAACCAGCTGGCCACCTCCCCACCCGGCACCGACCCGGCCCGGGTCCGCAGCGCGTAGGTCCCGTACTCCCAGCCGGCCGTGACCAGCCCCTCGGCGAGGCCGATGACGCAGAAGATCCAGCCGAGCCAGGCACCAGGGCAGCCAGGCGACCCCCCGCCGGCTCATCCCCGCCCCGACCCGTTCGCGCCCGCCGGTGGGCCGCAGCCACAGCGACGCCGAGGCCGGCCGGACGGCGGCCCGCGGGGTCACGGGTCGCCGGCGCCCCGCCGGAGGAGGAGCCCGCGGGCCCAGCGGACCGGGGCGCCGAGGGTCCAGACGAAGGTCCGGACGGCCGCGTTCTTGGACAGGTTGCCGGCTCTGCGCCACTGGCGGCGCCGGTCGACGCAGACCACCTGGGCGTCGACCTCGGGGTCCGCGACCCCGAGGTGGCGGGCCAGGTTCTCGGCCGTCTGGATCCAGAAGCGGCTGTTCAGACGGTTGCCGCCGAGCACGTAGCCGAGCTCGTAGAGGGGGTCGTTGGTCCGCTCCAGGGCCTGGATCTGGACCACGGTGGCGTCGCCGTCCCGCTCGGCCGAGAAGGTGATCCAGCCGGCCAGCATGTGGCCCTCGGGGGTCATGAGGGTGAACGACTCGTCGTCGGCGTACAGCACCAGCACCCCGGTGGACAGCCTCATGCGGCCGGGCAGGTTCAGGTTGAGCAGCGCGACCTCGCCGGGGGCGATGCCCTCCAGGGGAGCGTAGAACCAGTTGCGCGCGGGCCAGAACCGCTGGAACTCGGCCTTCCAGGTCTTGATGACCTCGGCCGGGGTGACCTCGGCGCCGGCGAGGGTCACCCGCATGGTCTTCTGCCACATCTTGCCGAAGCCCTGGACCGGGCCGACCACCCGGCGGCCGGTGACGTTCAGGTTGACCGCCTCGGCCGGGACCTGGCCCAGCTTGAGGGTGGTGACGTTCTTGGCCCAGTAGGCCGCGTCCCGGGGCTGGCTGTCCATGGCGTGCTCCTAGCTGGTCAGGGCGCGTCGGCGTCGGCGTACGCCTCGGCCTCGCTGTCGAAGATGCCGATCGCCTCGTCCAGGCGGGTCAGCTCGAAGATCTGCCGGTAGTGCTCGTTGAGCCCGAAGGCGACCAGCCGCTGGCGCTGCCGGTTGGCCCTGACCAGCAGGGTCACCAGCATCCCGATGCCGCCACTGTTCATGTACTCGAGCCCGCTGAAGTTGAGCACGATCGTCCGGGTGAACTTGCCGCTGGCTCTGGTGTAGGCGTCGGCCAGGGCCTTCTCGGCCGAGGCGGTGACGTCGCCCTTGAGGTCGATGACACTGGCCCGGGACGACAGCTCCCGGACGTCGGTGATCAGGCTGCCCTCGGTCATTGCGTTTGGCCCTCCCTTGACTGGACCGGCGGGTTCAGGTCGAGACGGTGGCGGAGACGGCGCTGTCCTCGTCGGCGTAGATCCCCATGAAGTCGCTCAGGCGGGTGATGGCGAAGATCTGGCGGTAATGCTCGTTGAGCCCGAACGCCCGTACCGTGCGGTGCTCCTTGCGGGCCCTGGCGAGCAGACCGACGATCAGGGCGATCCCGGTCGAGTTGATGTACTCGACCTGGGCGAAGTTCAGGACGACCGTCCTGGGGTCGTCCCGGACCGCCGCGTCGTAGGCGGCGAGCAGGGCCTGATCGGCGCCGAGGTTGATCTCGCCGTGCAGGTCGATCACCCCGGTGCTGGCGTGCTCACGGACCTCGGCCCTGAACTCAGCTCCGGGCATCTGGTTCCTCCTTCAGGTGCATGACCAGCTCGATGGTGTGGTGGTGCTCGTTCACGGCGGTCTCGAGACGGTCGACCATGTTCTGGATCAGGAACAGGCCCCACCCGCGTGGGGTCTGGAGCCCGGCCAGCTTGGCCTCCAGGTCAGGGGTCTCGACGTCGGGGAGGGCGCCGCGGTCGCCGCCCTGGTCGGTGATGCGCACCGTCAGGTCGGTGTCGTCGGTGACCACCGTCACCTCGACCGGCAGCTCGGGGCGGTTGCCGTTGCCGTGCTCGATGGCGTTCATGGTCGCCTCGCCGACGGCCGTCTTGAGCCGCTCCAGGCGCTGGCCGGCCAGCCCCAGCCCGGCCACCGCCTCGGCCACCTGGTCGATGGCCAGCCGCTCGTTGCCGGGCTCGCTGGCCACCTCGAAGGTGGCCAGCTGGCGCTCGGCCTTCTCCTTGGGGGCCGCTCGGGCGGCGCGGCGGCCGATGGTGACCAGGGTGATGTCGTCCTCCTGCTCGACCCCGGGGCCGGTGAACTCCTGGAGCTCCTTGAGGAGCCGGTCGATCAGCACCTCGCCGTCGGAGGCCTCGCCGGTCAGGGAGGCCACCCGCGGGAACCCGAACATCTCCCGCTCGGGATTGTGGGCCTCGGCCAGGCCGTCGGAGTGGAGCAGCACGGTGTCGCCGGGAGCGAGGGTCGCCTCCTTCTCCTCATAGGTCATCTCGGGCAGCAGGCCCAGGGGCATGCCGGTGGCCCGCAGCTCGGTCACCCCGCCCTCGGTGCTGACATAGGGGACGTTGTGGCCGGCGTTGGCGTACCGGAGCCGGCCGCTGGCCGGGTCCAGGACGGCGTACAGGCAGGTCACGAACATGTGGGCCGGCATCTCCTCGACCAGCAGGTTGTTCACCCGGGTGAGGACCTCGCTGGGGGCGAGCAGCCGGGGCGCCTCGGCCCGCAGGATCGAATGGGTGGTGGCCATGACCAGGGCCGCGGGCACGCCCTTGTCGGTCACGTCGCCGACCACGATGCCGATCTGGTCGTCGGGCAGCTTGATGAAGTCGTAGAAGTCGCCGCCGACCTCGCGGGCCGGGCCGTAGTAGGCGGCGACCTGCCAGCCGGCGAGCTGGGGCAGCTCCTGAGGCAGGAACTGCTGCTGGATCAGCTGGGCGACCCGCAGCTCCTGCTCGATCCGCTCCCGCTGGCGGACCTCGGCCTCCTGCTCGCGGACCAGCTGGGCGACCCGTACCGCCGGGGCGGCGTGGCCGGCCAGGTCGTTGAGCAGCTTGCGGTCGTCGGCTGAGTACTCCTGCTCGCTGCGGCGCGGGCCCAGGTTGAGCAGGCCGATCAGCTCACCCTGGCTGACCAGGGGAACGACCAGCTTGATGCCGGCCTCGCGCAGGCCCTCGAGGGCGGGCGAGTCCAGCTGCAGCGCGCCGATGTCGACGGCGCCGGTCGCCCCCGAGAAGTAGGCGATCAGCGGGTCGTTGGGCGCGATCTCGACCGGCGGCGCCTCGACCCGCTCGGGCGGCGCGGCCACCGGCTCGGTCGTCGGCCGGACCCGCGGTTCGCGCCGCAGGACCCGCCGCAGGTTGCTCGGGATCGTGGTCATGGCACCTCCTCCATGGGTGTAGGTGTAGCGTCCCACCGCTCCGGCATCGTTACGGAACCCGTCACGGCGCGGAATTCTTGGGCCGGTCAAGCATGACCGCGTAGAGTGG
>Ga0081539_10006759_pt1 | contig 10771 bp, 7 predicted proteins | sample TabmetS4T2R2_FD_71023 | JGI IMG/M metagenome (GOLD analysis project Ga0081539, IMG submission 71023) | Tabebuia heterophylla rhizosphere microbial communities from the University of Puerto Rico - S4T2R2 | ecosystem: Host-associated > Plants > Roots > Rhizosphere ... | reverse complement strand
CCCAGCTCCACACGAGGCTGCCGCGGTTCGTGTGGCACTGCATGAAGAGGATGCCCTCCTCGCTCAGCTCGAACGTGAAGTTCGCGTACCGGTCTTGGTACTCCGAGAACCTCGTGCGCTTTGCCACCCGACTGCTCTCCCATCACGAGACGTGTCGACCAGTCAACTACGGAGCGGCGACGGCTGTCGCCGACGCGCAGCTCGTTGTGCCGAAGCGGCAGTGGCGTGCGGCTGGAGTCGATCCAAGGCGCCTTGGTCGACCGCTCAGTCGTCGCCCAGTAGGTTTCCCGCCATGAGCCCGGAACTGCGGGCAACGGCGCCTGCCGTCGATTTCGCACGCATGCGCGGTGAGCGTCGCGCGCGATTGCGCGAAGCCATGGCGGCGAACGGCTTCGACGCACTCGTACTGATCGGGCCGTCGAACCAGGAGTACGCCGGGATCCGCCAACCAACGGCCGACGCCATGCGCATGCACCACGAGGCGGTCGTGGTCATCATCACCTCACACCCAGACGAGCCCCCCTTCGTGTGGACGCCCTTCCCGGAAGGCGTGCCCGCCGACGTCCCGCCTGATCATGTGCACGGGCCACTCCTGCTCGAGTTCCCTGAAGGTGTCGGCGCGTTGGCCCGTGCGATCGGAGAGGTGGCACCCGCGGCGGCCAGGATCGGCTTCGACGAGATCACTGCACCGATGATCGGCGTGCTGCCCGGCTTGCTCACCGGCATCGAGCTCGGCGACGCGACGCTCGCGACCGGCGCGGCGCGCATCGTCAAGACTCCTGACGAAGTCGCCTGCATCCGCCACTCGCAACACATCAACGAGATCGCGATGTACGACGTCGAGGCCGCGCTCCGGCCCGGCGTACGCCAGAACGAGCTGTCGGCGATCTTCCTGCGCGGCGTGTTCGAGCAGGGCGCATCGAGCAGCATCATCGACCCCATCTGGAGCATCACGCCGCTCTCGGTTGCGGCCGGCTCGCTCACCGCGAACGGCGACGTCGGATTCCCACTCGCGAGCAACGACCGGTTCCTCCGCGAAGGCGACCTCATCCTGTGCGACACGGGCATCACGTGGATGGGCTACCACTCCGACTTCGGCAAGACCTGGATCTGCAGCGTCGACCCGAAGCCGACGGCGGCGCAGCGCGAGTGCTTCACGCGATGGCGTGAGGTGATGGAGGCGGTGTACGCGACGATCAAGCCCGGCGCGACGTGCGGCGACCTCGTGCGTGCTGCGGCGGGTGTCGAGCCGAAGCACGCGCTCCGGCACTTCTACCTCGGGCACGGATGCGGATGCGACAGCGGTGAGCCTCCGTTCATCGGCTCCGATCTCGGGATCGCCTTCGACGACACGGTCGAGCTGGCGCCCGGGATGGTGTTCGTGCTCGAGCCGGTCGTGTGGCGGGACGGTGTCGGTGGCTACCGGAGCGAGGAGATCGTCGTGGTCACCGACGACGGCTTCGACAGGCTGACCACCTACGGCTACTCACCCTTCGCGTGACGGGAACGACCCGATGACCGATCTGCTCAGCACCCCCAACATCGGTACCGGCCTTCTCGAGCATCGCGACCGCGTGGATTTCGCTGCGCTCCGCGACGCGCGCCGCGCCCGCGTGCTAACAGAGATGAAGGCACGCGGTCTGGATGCCTGCTTCTTCGGCCGCGAAGCGAACGCGCGCTACGTGTCAGGCGTCCGGCGGTTGTGGACCGCGCAGACCCGCCCGTTCGCGCCAGGGTGTCTCGTCGTGCTCGGCACCGGCGAAGTCGAGCTCCTGTCGTTCTCCGCGAGCTACGAGGACATCCCAGCCGAGGTCGGGCCCGACCACTTCTTCCCCGTCACGTGGAATCCGATGAACATGATGGACTGGTTCGCCAAGACACCTGGGGTGCTGGACGCTCGGCGCATCGGCTTCGACGGGCTGTCCCCACTCTTCGAGGGCTTGCTGCGACCGCTGCTACCGGAAGCCGAGTTCGTGGGCGTCGAGGACATGATGCGCGACCTGCGACGGCACAAGCTCCCAGCGGAGCTCGCGTGCCTTCGCACTGCAGCCGCGATCGCGGAGTCGGCGCTGTATGCCACCGCAACCGAGGTGCGCCCAGGCGTCACCGAACACCATCTCCGCGCCGCGTTCTTCGAACGCATGTGCGAGCTCGGCACGTCGCAGTTCGCGCAGCAAGGCACGTTCACGGTGCTCGACGGGCGCGCGCCGCTGCGGTGGACCACCAGCGATCGGGTGCTCGCCGCAGGCGATGTCGTCGCCCTCGCGGGCGGAGTGCTCTGGGCCGGGTACGAGGGATCTCTGGCGCGCACGTGGTGGTGCGGAGACCGGGCGGGACCGAGCAAGGCCGCGCGCGCGGGGTTCACTCGCTGGCGCGCGGTGATGGACCGCGTGATCGAGCAGTGCCACATCGGCGCCACCGGTTCTGACCTGCGTGCCGCGTACCAGGCTTCCGGCGAACCCGAGCCGCAGATGTCGATCGCCTACTCGGTCGGTCTCGGCCATGAGGGCCCGCTGGCGGGTCCCGGCATGAGCCCCGCGCTCGAGCGCGCCCAAGCGATCGACGCCGACATGGTGCTCGGCGTCCGCGCCTTCGTCGGCGGCGACGACTTCGGGTTCTTCGGCGAGGACATGGTGCTCGTGACCGCCGACGGTCCGGTGCCCATCACCACGATCGGCCATGGCCCGCTCGCGAGCTGACACCGCGACGGCCGACCCGCACATCCTTCGAGGAGACGGCCCATGACGATCTCGTACAACCCGTTCGATCCGGCGCAGGTCGACGACGACGAGGAGGTGCTCACGCAGCTCCGACGTGAGACGCGCGTCGCGGAGGTGTTGCCGGGCGTCTACTACGTCACGCGCCACGATGACGTCGCCGAGATCAGCCGCGACGCAAAGCGCTTCCCGCAGGCGCCGTTCCGTCCGCTCGAGGAGGACACCCGGTCGCCCGATGAGTTGCAGCTCGGCGAGTCGAACCCGCCCGGTCACACCAAGGTGCGAAAGATCCTCGCGTCGGTGCTGAGCCCGCCGCGCATCCGCGCCCTCGAGCCCCTCGTCGACCGCGTCTGCGCCGACCTCGTCGACGCGCTCGCGTCGAAGGGCCGCGCCGATCTCGTTGCCGAGCTTGGCCGCCCGCTCCCCGCCGAGGTGATCGGCGAGCTCACCGGAGTTCCGCCCGAAGACCGGCACTTCCTGCACGAGTACTCCGACCTGGTCGTCAGCGCGGTGCAGGAGCAGGATCCCGAGTTGCAGCAGGAGGCGATCGATCGCGTCAGCGAGTTCGATGTGCACTTCCTCGAAGTGATCCGCGCCCGCCGCGAGGCCATCGACAAGCCCGACGACGCCATGACCGCGCTCATCGAGTACCGCGACGACGACGGCCGGCAACTCTCCGACGAAAAGGTGCTCCTGCACCTCACCAAGGATCTCGTCACCGGCGGCATCGACACCACCACACACCTGGTCGGCAACCTCTTCTACGACATCCTGTCGACGCCGCACACGTACGAGCGGTTGCGCGACGACCGGTCGCTCGTGCCGACCGCGGTCGAAGAGTGCCTGCGACACCGGCCGGTCGTGAACGTGCTCTTCCGTCGACCTGCGGAGGACCAGGTCATCGGCGACGTGACGATCCCGGCCGGGTCGACCGTCGCCCTCGGCTACGCGTCGGCGAACCGCGACGAGACGATCTTCGAGCACCCCGAGCGCTACGACATCGACCGTGGCGACGTCCTGAGGCGTCACCTCGGGTTCGGGTGGGGAGTGCACCTCTGTGTCGGCGCGCCCCTCGCTCGGCTCGAAGCCGCGCACGTGCTGAACGCGGTGCTCGATCGGATCCCGTCGATGCGGCTCGCACCCGGGTTCGAGTACCAGCGGGTGAAGATGTTCATGATGCGCGGACCTGTCGCGCTCCACGTGGAGCTCGACACCGCGCCCTGATCGACCTGCGACGCCACCAGCGCGGCGTGGTCGTCAGCCGGCGCGCTCCAGGGCTCCGGGCGCCCGCCGCCCCCGGTCCCCTTCGCGTGACAGTGGAGCCGGAGAAGGGACTTGAACCCTTGGCCTGCTCATTACGAGTGAGCTGCTCTGCCGTCTGAGCTACTCCGGCGCGGCGGCGAGTGTACCGGCTGCGACTCAGCGGCTCCGAAGGGGTTCCGGCCGACCACTCCCACTCGGCAGATGGAGGAACAGCCGCTCGACCAGCAGGGTCTCGTTGGGATTGAACTCGCCGATGGCCTGGCGCGCGGCGCGGCACGCGTCGAGCGCGCCGGCGGCGCCGCGCGGGTCGACCGTGAGGAGGGCGCGATCGACGTTGAGTCGCTCGTCGTCCGATGCCGCCAGCGCGTCGCGGTAGACGGTCTCCAGCGCGGTGATGCCCTCGAGCAGAGCGTCGATCCGAGCGCGGCGGTGCGCGCGCTTGTGACGCTCCTCGAGCCGGCGCAGCTGCGCCCGCCGCGTGCGCTCGGGATAGCCCGCGGCTTCCAGCTCCGCGGCGAGCTGCTCCACTTCCGCGGCCTGCGCCTCCTCGAGCCCCGAGAGCGCAGCCTGCAGTGCCTCCTGCACCCGCTCGGTGTGCGCGGCGATCGTCCCACCGGTGCCGTCGACGGCGGCGGCGACCGCGACGAACGCGTCGCGCACCGGTCCGAGCCGACCGTCGAGCGCGCGGGCGCGGTCGATGCGACCCCCCGCCAGTCGGGCCAGCAGCTCGGCCCGCTCCTCCGGGATGCCGTCGGCCACGAGTGCGGCCGCCACCGAGCGGGTGCCGAGGTACGCGAAGTCGACGCGCTGACAGCGCGAGCGGATCGTCGGCAAGAGCTGATCGGCGCCCGATGTGACCAGCACGATCACCGCGCGCGGCGGTGGCTCCTCCAAGGTCTTCAGCAGCTTGTTGGCGGCGGCTTCGTTGAGGCGGAGCCGCTCGGCGTCGAAGAGCACCACGACCTTGCGCTGCCCTTCGATCGGGCTGCGCCACACCTCGTCGACGATGGCTTGCGCGTCCTCGACCCGGATCTGGGTGGCCGGCGGGTCGATCTCGACGACGTCGGGATGCACGCCCCGGAGCACGAGGTCCCATGCGCGTTCGTCGTCATCGGAGGTGATCAACGCGGCCGCGAAGCATCTCGCCGCCTCTTCCACGCCCGAACCGCGGGGACCGACGAGGAGGTACGCGTGCACGGGCCGCGCCGCGGCACGCTGCAACTGCGCCACCGCGCGCTCCTGCCCGGGGATGCGAGCCCAATGGTCGGTTGCCACCACGGTCGTCATCTTGCCAGCAGAGGGGCGACAGCATCTCGGACGAGCGTCGCGACTTCGTCGAGGTCGCCGTCGGCATCGACGACGACCCACCCGTGTGACGGAGCGAGGTCGCGGTACGCGGCCCGCACCGCATGATGGAAGTCGGCGCCTTCACGTTCGAGGCGGTCGCTCTCACCGGCGCGCCTCACGTTGCCGACCGCGTCGGACACGTCGAGCAGCACCACGAGATCGGGAGTGCAGCCGGCGGTGGCGATGTCGCTCAGTCGTTCGACCACGTCGACACCGATTCCGCGGACGACGCCCTGGTACACGAGCGACGACGGCACGTAGCGGTCGCACACCACCCAGTCACCGCGCGCGAGCGCGGGCTGGATCTCGGTGGCGACGTGCTGCGCGCGATCGGCGGCCATCAGCAGTGCCTCCGCGACCGGCGTGACCTCCTCGGGTCCATGGAGCAACACCTCGCGCAACACCGCGCCGGTCGCACCCGCGCCGGGTTCGAAGGTCTCGACGACCGTCAGTCCCTGTTCGCGCAGCCATCGTGCGAGCCGCGCGGCTTGGGTGCTCTTCCCGCTGCCGTCGCCACCTTCGAGGACGACGAACCGCCCGCGCGTCACGGACCCGCTCCCGCGTCGCCGTGCCCGTGGTCGTCGCCCTCCGGCTCGGCGATCGGCGATGGTTCGAGGAGTCCGAGCGGTCGGAACTCCACCGGGCCCTCTTCGGGAACCGTCGGCTCGCCCGCTTCCGCCGCCTGCCGCTCGGCCTTGCGGATGGAGCGCCAGGCGACGAAGCCGGCAACGAACGCAATCATCCCGCCACCCCAGAGCGCGATGCGAACCCCCGGGAGCGCATACGTGTACGGGCCGATCGTGACCGACTGGTCGCCGCCGAACAGCTGCGTCGTGACCCAGTCCCAGAAGTCGGACCACAGCGGTGAGATGGTGAGCGCGATCAGCAGGCACAGGCGCACCACTGTGTAGAGCGCGGCGAAGATGCGGCCGCGGAATTCGTCGGGCACGCTCTCCTGCAACACGGTGAAGCCGGTGACGTACGTGGTTCCCGCGCACGCGCCGACGGCACCGATCATCAACGCCGCGGGCGCGAGCGCGGAGAACGACGCCGCCATCACGAGGAAACCACCCGTTCCGATCACGGCGAAGCAGAACACCGTGATGCGCGGGAGGCGCCTCTGCAACCACAGCAGCGTGACCACACCAATTGCGGCACCGAAGCCCAGCGCGGTCATCAGCACGCCGAATGCGGCGGCGTCGCCGTCGAGCACCTCCTGCGCGAAGCTCGGTCCGAGCGGGATCATCGCCCCGGCGCCGATGAGCCCGAACCCGAGACCGAGCATCACCCCACGCACGAGCGCGTGCTGGCCGACGAACTGCAGCCCTTCCTTGATCTCGCGGAAGGTCTCGGTCCAGTCGATGCGCTTGCCGTTGCTGTTGCCGTTCGTCTTGCGCTCCGGCCGCGGGATCGCCAGCCGGTAGACGATCGCGGCCGACACGAGGAACGTGACCGCGTCGACGACGAGGGCCAGAGCCTCCTGATCAACACTGAACGACGAGATGATGCCGAAGTCGCCGACGACCGTGGCCACACCGGCGAGCAGCGAGAAGATGATCGCCGCGAACGGAAAGGTGCCGAAGCTCGCCGCGAGCGAGAGCGAATTGGCCGACGACAAGTGCTCCTCGTCGACGATGTTCGGCACCGTCGCCGCCTGCGCGGGACCCCACAGCAGGGTGAGCATCTCGAGGCCGAGCGAGATCAGCAGCAGGCCACCGAGGCTGTCGACGAACAACAGGAGCACGAGCAGGCTGGCGCGGCCGATGTCGCAGAGCACCATCACCGTGCGCCGGTCGAAGCGGTCGATGATCACGCCGCCGATGGTGCCGAGCAGGAAGCCCGGCAACACGCGCGTCGTCATCACGAGGCTCACGGCCGCGCCCGAGTTGTGAGACACGCGGTTCGCGATCGCCAGGATGGCGATGAGTCCGATCCAGTCGCCCAGACTCGACACGACCTGCGCGATCCAGAGCCGGAAGAAGGTCTTGCTGCCGAAGACGCGCCACGGCGCCTCCGGAATCGGGGGTTCCGACGCGTCGGAGGGGATGAAGGGCGCTTCGCGCTGAGCCGGCTGCTCGTCGGTCATCCGCGCCTACGACCCGGGAGCGGGGGGAGTCGCCGCCTTCCTGGTGGTGCGCGCGGGCGCCTTCTTCGCCGTCGCCTTCTTCGCCGTGCTCTTCTTCGCGGTGCTCTTCTTCCCCGTGGTCTTCTTCGCGGTCGTCTTCTTCGCGGTCGTCTTCTTCGCGATGCGCTTCGCCGGCGCACGCGCGGCGCGCTCGCGGAGGAGCTCGACCGCCTGGTCGAGTGTGACTGCGTCGGGGTCGGTGCCCCGCGGCACCGACGCGTTGACGGTGCCGTCGGTGATGTACGGACCGAAGCGACCGTCGAGCACGCGCACCGGTGCGCCCGACTCGGGGTGCGCGCCGAGCTCGGCGAGCGGCGGCTTGGCGACGCGGCCGCGCCGCTGCTTCGGCTGGGCGAAGATCGCGCGCGCTTCGTCGAGCGTCACCGTGAACAGCGCGTCCTCCGAAGGCAGGCTGCGGCTGTCGTTGCCCTTCTTCAGGTAGGGCCCGTAGCGCCCGTTCTGCGCGGTGATCTCCTCGTCGTCGTCGACGCCGACGACGCGTGGCAGCGCCAGCAACGCGAGCGCCTGCTCGAGCGTGATCTCGGTGGGGTCCATCGACGAGAACAGCGACGCGCGCTTCGGCTTCTCCTTGGAACCCGGGGGCTGCTCGCCGAGCTGCACGAACGGCCCGAAGCGACCCGTGAGCGCGAGCACCGGCAAGCCGGTGTCGGGGTCGTCGCCGAGGACGCGCGGTCCGGTGGGGATGGCGAGGAGCTCCTCGGCCTTCTCCGGCGTCAGCTCGTCGGGCGCGAGGTCGGCCGGCACCGGGCCGCGCTCGTCGCCCCGTTCGATGTTGGCGCCGTTGGGCCAGACCCGCACGATCAGCTCGCGGCCGTCGCCGTCGTTGCCGATGTGCACCGAGTTCACCTCGGCCTTGTCGATCTGCGCGAGATGCTCTTCGGCCACGAGGTCACGCAGGCCCACCTGGCCGTTGCCGAAGTAGAAGGAGTGGAGCCACTTCTCGGCCTCGCCCTCGCCGCGGGCGATCGCGTCGAGCGCCTCCTCCATGGTGGCGGTGAACTCGTAGTCGATGAGGTGGGAGAAGTAACGCTCGAGCAACTGGACCTTGGCGAAAGCCGTCCACGTGGGAACGAGCGCGTTGCCCTTCTTGAACACGTAGTCGCGTCTGAGGATCGTGTCGATCACCGACGCGTACGTGGACGGGCGACCGATGCCGCGCTCCTCGAGCTCCTTCACCAGGCTCGCCTCGGTGTAGCGCGCCGGAGGTTGGGTGGTGTGGCCGGACGGCAGCATCTGGCGGCACCCGACGCTCGCGCCCTCGTCGAGCGGCGGGAGGAGGGTTTCGCGGTCTTCGAGCTCGGCGTCGGGGTCGTCGGCACCCTCGACGTAGGCGCGCAGGTAGCCAGGGAATTCGATGGTGCGGCCGCTGGCCTGGAAGATGACGTCTTCACCGTCGGTGGACGTCGCGCTGAGCCGGAGCGTGACGCGACGGATGCGCGCGTCGGCCATCTGCGACGCGACGGTGCGCTTCCAGATGAGGTCGTAGAGGCGATGTTCGTCGCTCCCCCGCAGTTCGCGCGCGACGTCGTCGACGGTGCGCATCGCCTCGCCGGCGGGACGGATCGCCTCGTGGGCTTCCTGGGCGTTCTTGACCTTCGACCGGTACTCGCGCGGCTGGTCGGGCAGGTAGGCGTCGCCGTAGAGGGCACGAATGCGGTTGCGCGCGGCCGCGACAGCTTGCGCCGACAACGACGTGGAGTCGGTGCGCATGTAGGTGATGAGGCCACGTTCGTAGAGGCCCTGCGCGACGTGCATCGTGCGGGCGGAGCTGAAGCCGAGCTTGCGACCGGCCTCCTGCTGCAGCGTCGAGGTGATGAACGGCGCCTTCGGTCGCTCGGCCTGGGTGCGCGACTCGACCGACGCGACGGTGAAGGGCTGATCCTCGAGACGGGCGGCGAGCGCGGTGGCACCGGCTTCGTCGAGGAGCGCGACGTCGGCGGCGTCGGTGAGCCGACCGGTGTCGGGATCGAAGTCGCGGCCGGACGCGAGGCGCTTGCCGTTCAGCGTGACCAGGGTGGCTGGGAAACTTGCGGCGTCGCCGTCGGTGCTCGCGGCGGCTTGTGAGAAGGAGCCTTCGAGGTCCCAGTAGGAGCCGCTGCGGAACGCCATGCGTGCGCGTTCGCGGTCGACGACGAGACGGGTGGCGACGCTCTGCACCCGGCCCGCCGACGTGCCGGGACCGATGCGGCGGAACGCGACGTTCGACACCTCGTAGCCGTAGAGGCGGTCGAGGGTGCGGCGACCCTCCTGCGCTTCGACCAACTTCATGTCGAGGTCACGCCAGTTGTCGATCGCCTCCTGGATCGCCTCGCTGGTGATCTCGTGGAAGACCATCCGCTTGACGGGGATGCGCGGCTTGAGCACCTCGAGCAGGTGCCACGAGATGGCCTCACCTTCACGGTCCTCGTCGGTCGCGAGGTAGAGCTCGCTGGCGTCCTTCAGTGCGGCCTTCAACTTCGAGACGACCTGCTTCTTGTCGTCAGGAACGACGTAGACGGGCGTGAAGTGGTCGTCGACGTCGATGCCGAGTCGGCGGACCTCGGGCTTGGTGACGCTCTTGGGTGCGTACTTCGCGCCGCGGGGGAGGTCGCGGATGTGGCCGACGCTGGCCATCACCGTGAACTGGTCGCGACCGAGGAAGCCCGCGATGGTCTCGGCCTTGGCGCCGGACTCCACGATCACGAGTGGTTTGGCCACGGATGGTTCCTGGGATTCCTCGGGGGCGGGACGAGGCCGACCAGTGTGGTCGGCGCGGACGGCCGGGGGTGGTATCGGCGCCGGACAGTGGTGCGGGCAACCGCCGCTGTCAACTCCGGGGCGGTGCCGTGGGCTCGGGAGAGGGCCGTCTATCCTGCGCCGTCGTGCACCTGCTCTCGACCATTCTCGCGCTCAGCTTGGATCCCAAGGAGATCCTCAACGACCTGAGCCCCTACGGCGAGATCGGGTTGATGCTCATCATCTTCGCCGAGACCGGCCTGCTCGTGGGCTTCTTCCTGCCCGGCGACTCGCTCCTCTTCACTGCGGGCATCCTCGCCAACCAGGGCAAGCTCAACCTGGCTGTCATCCTCATCGGGTGCTTCGCGGCGGCCGTCATCGGTGACCAGGTGGGGTTCACGTTCGGTTCGAAGGTGGGCCCGAGGCTGTTGCGGCGAGAGGACTCCAAGCTCTTCAAACGGGAGTACGTCGACAGGACGGAAGATTTCTTCGACCGTCACGGTGCGAAGACGATCGTGCTGGCGCGCTTCGTACCGGTCGTGCGCACGTTCGCACCGGTGGTCGCGGGCATCGGCAAGATGAC
>Ga0081539_10006758_pt1 | contig 10771 bp, 9 predicted proteins | sample TabmetS4T2R2_FD_71023 | JGI IMG/M metagenome (GOLD analysis project Ga0081539, IMG submission 71023) | Tabebuia heterophylla rhizosphere microbial communities from the University of Puerto Rico - S4T2R2 | ecosystem: Host-associated > Plants > Roots > Rhizosphere ... | reverse complement strand
GTGCGGCTGGGACGCGACGCGGAACTGCTGCCCGATCTCGACCGCCAGCTCCGCCGGCGCTACCCGGACGAGCCGTATCGCCAGCGGTTCGGGTTCGTCACCGAGCGGCTCCGCCGCACGCGGGCCCACCTCACCGGGCAGGCGGCGCCGCTCACGGGTCGCTATTCCGGCCCGGTTGAGCTGGACGAGGAACTGGCCGAGGTCCAGGCGGCGCTCGTGGCGGACGGTCTCGGGCGGGTCGCGTGGGGCGACGTCGCGGACCTGCGCTGGCAGCTCGCGACCTTCGGATTCCATCTCGCATCTCTGGAAATCCGTCAGCACAGCGCCGTCCACCGGGCCGCCGAGGCGGCACTCGCCGGCGGAACGAGCGGGCGGGAGGCGGCACCCGGCGTCGCCGCGGCCGAGGTCGTCGAGACGATCCGGACCGTCGGCGCGGCGCAGGGCCGGTTCGGGAGCGGAGCCGCCGGGCGGTACGTCATCTCGTTCACGACCGAGCCGGACGACGTGAACCGCGTCCTCCGCCTGGCGAGGACCGCCGGCGGCGAGGCGGTCCTCGACGTCGTGCCGCTGTTCGAGGACGCGGCCACCCTCGAGCGCGCCGGGCCGATCCTCGACGCGATCCTCGGCGAACCCGCCTATCGGGCTCACCTGCGGACCCGCAGCGACCGCCAGGAAGTGATGCTGGGCTACTCCGATTCGAACAAGGAGTCGGGCTACCTCGCGGCGAACTGGCTTCTCCACCGGGCCCAGGCCGCCCTCGCCGCGGCGGCCCGATCGCATGACGTGGAGCTCACGACGTTCCACGGCCGCGGCGGCGCGATCGGGCGGGGCGGCGGGCCGGCGAACCGTGCGATCTTGGGTCTTGCGGCGGGCTCGGTCGAGGGACGGCTGAAGCTGACCGAGCAGGGCGAGGTGATCGCCGCGAACTACGCGGTGGCGGGCATCGCTCGGCGCCATCTCGACCGGCTCGCTGCCGCCACGCTCGTCGCCTCCTCGGAGGCGCATCGCGCGATGCTCGAGCCGCTCGAGGCCGCCGGCCGGCCCCTCCTCGACGAGCTCGCCGCGACGTCGCGGCTGGCCTATCGCGACCTGGTGGAGCGGCCCGGCTTCGTCGCGTTCTTCCGCGCCGCGACCCCGATCGACGAGATCGCGACCCTCCGCCTCGGGTCGCGCCCGGCCGCCCGTGGCCGAACCGCCGGAACCGACCGCGCGGCGCCGCCCCCGAGCGACTCGATTGCCGATCTCCGCGCGATCCCGTGGGTCTTCGCATGGTCGCAGGCCCGGATCGAGCTGCCCGGCTGGTTCGGCCTGGGATCGGCGCTCGAGACGCACCACGGTCGGCACGGAGATTCCGGGTTCGCGACGCTCGCCCGCCTGTACGAGCGCTGGCCGTTCCTCTCGAGCCTCGTCGACAACGCGGAGCTCGCCCTGGCCCGGGCCGATCTTGGCGTCGCCCGCCAGTACGCGGCGCTGGCGGGCGACCCGTCGGCCGGGCCGTGGGCGACGATCGAGGCCGAGTACGTCCGGACGACGACCTGGCTCACCCGCCTGACCGGACGGCCGCACCTCCTCGAGCGGGAACCGGAGCTGCGCCGTCGCATGGGCCTCCGCGATCCGTACGTCGATTCGCTGTCCGAGCTGCAGGTCACGCTCCTGCCGCGGCTGCGGGCCCGCGCGCCCGGCGATCCGGAGCGTGACCGGCTCCTGCGGCTCGTCCAGCTGACCGTGAACGGGATCGCGGCGGGGCTGCAGCGAACCGGCTGAGCCCGACCGGTCCCGTCAGCTCTTCGGGACGACGACGAGGTAGGCCTCCACCCCGTCGGCCTCGACCCGGCTCATCACGAAGACCTCGTCGCCGACCGCCAGGTCGGATGGGACAGCCTTCGCGCCGTCGACCCGCACCTTCGTCTCACTGCCGATCCGGACCGTCACCTGCGCGCCGCCCGCCTCCTTGACCGTGAGCGCGGTCGCGCTCGCGGCGCCGACCGTGCCGTGGTCGAGCTGGATCGTCGTCAGGCCGCCGAGCGCCGGAAGGTCGAGCGTCGCCGTCGCGTGCACGAGTCGCCGCCAGGCGGCCGGCCGGCGGAGCCGTCCGCCGGACAGCTGGTCGGCAGCGGCCGCGTCGCCCGTCGGATCGGCGGCGAGGAGCGCCCCGGCGGCTGCTGCGGCGCCGCCCGGTGATGAGGAACCGGCGGTGGACACGGCCCCACCAGCAGGCTCCCGCGGCTCGCCGGCGAGCGCGCCCGTCGCGACAATGCCGAGGCCAAGGACGGCGACAGTGCCGCCCGCGAGAAGGAGTCGTCGAAGAAGCGTGAGCATGGGATCTGCCTTTCGGTCCGGGTCGAGCCGGTCGATCGTCGGCCGGGATGCCCGTGGCGCGCAGGATCGGCGGGCTGCCAGGATCCGATCGATCGCGGATCGTCAGCGCGGTGTAAGACGGACCCGTCAGGCGGGCAGATCGAGGACGTCGCCGTGGCGCGCGATCACCGGGCTGCTCGCTCCGCGCGCGAACCAGTGCGCGGCGCCCTGACCCGCGACGCGCCACGAACGGCCCGTAGAGCCGTTGGGCTCGGCGATGACGCCGGTCCGCTCGTCGAGCCCGAGATAGCCGATCCCACCGGGCGCGAGATCGTCGAGGGCAGCCTGCCAGCGCGTCCGCCGGACGTCGTCGTAGTGGGGCACGACCGCGATCCCCGGCACGAAGCCGAGCCCGCGGACCCCGCCGTGCGCCGTCCACGTCCACTCCGCCAGCCCCATCGCGCCGGCGCTCGCCCCAGCCACGACCGTGCCTCCGTGCCAGGCGGAACGCAGCGCCGAGAGGGCCGGCGATCCGCCGAGCACCGCCGGGATGAGATCCGGATCGCCGCCCGGGAAGTGGACGAGGTCGGCGGTCAGGATCCGGCCGACGTGGTCGGGATCGGTCGCGCTCTCCGCATCCACGATCCGCGCGACGGAGACCTCGATCCTGCCGTGATCGCCGGCGCTGGCCCGCCGCTCGAAGGCGGCCTGACCCGTCGCGGCCGCGAGGTCGGGTCGCCCGCGCGCCGCGGCGGTCGGCACGATCACGATCCGGATCGGCCGGACCCAACCGACGCCCCGATCGACGACGCCGCCCGCCGGCTCGAGCGAGTGCCCGGTCACATCCCCGGCCTCGTCGTCGGTCTCGAAGGCCGCCTTGCCGGAGGCCGCCCGCGCCGCCGCCTCGAGGAGCGCGTCGAGGAATCGCTCGTCCCCCGGCAGGTACTCCCCGCCGCCGTGGAGGCCGATCGGACCGCTCATCGCGCTCGATTGGCGACTGTCCGGACGCTCGCAACCGACGATCGGCGGAGTGCGGCGCGCTCGGAGGAGGGCACCGCGCGATGATACGAGCGGGCCGTTATCCCGCCGTCATCCGTACGATCGGCGGCCGATGACGTTCGCTCCCCGCGCGCTCGCCGACCGGCTCGAGGGCTGGGCCCGCCGCTGGAACGCGATCCTCCCGCTTCTGCTCGCCGAGCTGATCATCTGGCTCGGGTTCGGGGCCCTCCTGCCGATCATGCCTCTCTACTTCTCCGAGCACGGCGTGGACTTCGCGACGCTCGGCGTCGTCGTGGCGGCCTGGCCGGCGTCCCGCCTCGTCGGCGAGCCGATCTTCGGCTGGATCGCCGACCGGACCGCGCGCGTCCCGCTGATGGTCGCCGGAAACGTCGGTGCCGGGATCTTCGGCTTCCTGCCGCTCGTGCTTGTCGGCGTGGGGCCGTTCATCGCCCTTCGCGCGCTGGCCGGCTTGTCCACGGCACTGTACGACCCGGCCGCGCGCGGCTTCATCGCCGACGCGACACCGGCCGACCGGCGCGGCGAGGCCTTCGGGCTGTACGGGGCCGCGCAGATGGGCGGGCTCCTCCTCGGCCCAGCGATCGGCGGGCTGGGCGCGACGATCTTCGGCGGGGTCGCGTTCATCTTCGTGTTCGGTGGGCTGGCATCGCTCGCGGCCGCAGTGGCGATCGCCCTGCGCGTTCGGGAGCCGGTCCGTGAGCCGGCGAACCCCTCGGCCGCCCGGCGTCTCGGCGCGCGCGACGTGACCGACTACGGCTCCGGGACCGGCGACCTCGTCCGCCGCACCATCGCCGGCGGCGATGGTTCGGAGGTCGCCGTCGAGGACGATGGCGCAGCCGGTCCCACGACGCTCCTCAACCCCTGGCTGATCGCGGGACTCCTCTTCACCGTGGGCGGGAACTTCGCCTACGGCACCTACGAGGTCGTGTGGTCGCTGTACCTCCAGCGCCTCGGCGCGGGCCTCGACCTGATCGGGCTGACCTTTGCCATGTTCGGCCTGCCGATCCTCGTGCTCTCTCCGTGGTTCGGCCGACGGATCGACCGTGGTGGGCTCACGCCGTATCTCATCGCGGGGACGCTCCTGCCCATCGCGGCGGCGCTCGCCTACACGGCGCTCGTCGATCCGCTCCTCGCGGTTCCGCTCATCCTCGTGGAGGCGACCGGCTCGGCGATCGGAAGTCCGGCGCTCTACTCGATCGTCGCGACGGGCAGCCCGCGCGGGCGCTCGTCGACCGCGCAGGGGATCGTCGGCGCAGCGGGGACGCTGGCGTTCGTCGTCGCCTCGCTGAGCACGGGCTGGGCGATGACGATCGACATCAAGCTGCCGTTCTACCTGTTCGCCATCGTCATGGCCGCGTTCTCGGCCGCGGCGTTCGCGGTGCTCCGGCCGTGGACGCGGAACCCACACCGTGGTCGAGAGGTCGCGGCGCCCGTCTGACCCCGGGCATCGCGCGACCGACGATTGCCTCCTGGGAGGCGCTCGTCACGGGTGATCAGGTGGGGCTGAGGCCGCGATCGAGCCGGTCGCGCAGACCGACCCGCGGTGAGCCGCCGAGGCGGCGGCGCAGGTTGCGCGCATCGATCCGCGGCGGGTCCGTCCGGCGCATGAGGATCGATCGGGCGAGCCGCTCGTCGAAGCTCTGCGCAAGGGGATCGCTCGCGCGGTCCGGTCCGGTCCGGTGGCGTGTGAACATGTCCGGCACCGTGCACCGGGTGGTGCGTCCGGGCAACCCCGCCGATGGCACCACCGAGGCCGGTACTTCCGTTCGGATCGTGCGGCTCGCGCACGCCGCGAGCCAGGCGTGTCTGGCACGATCTGGCCGCAGCGCCGTGCTCAGGTCGACGCGGACCGCAGGTCAGATGCGGCGGTACCACGCGAGCGTGGCACGGCGGGAACGAACCGGCCGGACCCGTCCTGGCGTTTGACCCGGCTCCACCGCGTCCCTAGAATGACCAGTCGCGGGGTGGAGCAGCGGCAGCTCGTCGGGCTCATAACCCGAAGGTCGGCGGTTCGAATCCGTCCCCCGCAACCAACTCGACTCCACCTGAACCCCGGGTCCGACCGCCCGGGGTTCTTCCTTTCTCGCGCCTCGGCCGCCCGGTCCTACTCCCAGCGAAAGGTTCGGGCGGCGACGACGAAGGTCACGAGCGCCCAGCCGGCGAGGAGAGCGACGTCACCCGCCGCGTCGCCCGGGGACGAGCTCCCCAGCGCCTGGCGCAGGAGGTCCGAGAGCGGCGCCGCCGGGAGCCCACCGGCGATCGCGGCCAGCGGCCCGGGCAGCCGATCGGTCGGCACGATCACGCCGCCGACGACCAGGAACCCCAGGAACAGGACGTTTGCGAGCGCGAGCACGGTCTCCGCTCGGAGGCTCCCGGCCAGCAAGAGGCCCAGACCGGCGAACGCCGCCGTTCCGAGCACCACCGCGACGACGGCGCCCAGCGGCGACGCGCCCCCGCCCGGCGTCCATCCCAGCAAGAGCGAAGCGGTCCCCACGAGCACGACGACCTGGGCGGCCTCGACGACCAGGACGGTGAGCAGCCGCGCGACCACGAGCTCTGCCCGGCTCAGGGGCGATCCGCCCAGGCGCTTGAGCACGCCGTAGGAGCGGTCGTACGCGGTCGTGATGCCGAGGCTCACGAGGCTGGTCGCGATGACCCCGAGGGCGATCGAGCCCGGAAGGAGGAAGTCGACGGCGCGGGCGGCGCCGGTCGGCACGATCGCGACCGACGAGAACAGGACGAGGACGACGGTCGGGATGACGATCGTCGCGAACAGGTTCTCGCCTCGTCGGAGGACGAGCCGGAGCTCGGTCGCCGTCATCGCCGCGACCGACCGGGCGGGGGAGGCAGCCGCGCTCACGCGACCTTCTCGGGTGCCCCGGCCTCCGCGATCGCGAGCAGTTCCAGGTAGCGCTCCTCGAGGGTACCGCCGCCGGTGCGCAGCTCGACGATCAGCGCGCCGCGAGCCTCGCACCATGCGGCGAGGCGAGCGACGGCGTTCGGGCTCGGAGCGACTCCGGCCACGCGATAGCGGGCATGGCCGCCGTCCTCGACGAGCACGTCTCCCGCGCCCAGCGAGCGCGCGAGGCTCCCTCGGTCCTCGGCGCTCAAGGACCGGGCGAGCCGGAACCGGATCGCCTCGACCGTGCCCGCGACGAGGTCTGCCGACGTTCCGCTCGCGACGATCCGGCCGTGATCGAGGATCACGATCCGATCGGCCACCCGCTCGACGTCCGCGAGATCGTGGCTCGTGAGGAGGACCGCCGTCCCCTGCGCGCGCAGCTCGGCGAGGAGGGCACGGACGAGCGCCCGACCCTCGACGTCGAGACCAGACGCCGGCTCGTCGAGGATCGCCAGCTCGGGGCGGCCCACGAGGGCGAGCGCGAGCGCGACCCGTTGCCGCTCCCCGCCGGACAGCCGCCGGTAGCGCGTCCGGGTCTGCGCGCCGGTCAGGGCCACCGCCGCGAGGACCTCGTCGACGTCCCGTGGCCGGGCATGGAACCGGGCATGGAGCGCCACGACCTCGCGCGCCGTCATCCGCGGGTCGATTCCGCCGCCGCCCTGGAGCATGAGCCCCACCCGCGCCCGGTGATCCCGCCCGCTCGAGGCCGGGTCGACGCCCAGGACGCGGACCTCGCCGGAATCGGCGCGGCGATAGCCCTCGACGATCTCGACCGTCGTCGTCTTGCCCGCCCCGTTCGGACCCAGGATCGCGACGATCTCGCCGGCCGCGACGCGGAAGGACACCCCACGGAGCACCGGCCGCCCGCCGTAGCTCTTGCCGATGTCGACGACGGCGACCGCATCGTGGATCGGAGACCCGCGGGCGTCCGCCACCCTCCCGCCGCGCACGCCCGAGCCGGTCACGACGGCCGGATCGTCAGCTCGAGCTGGCGCTCGAAGTCGGCGTCGGTCAGGGCGCCGATCTGGATCGAGCGCAGGATCCCGTCCGCGTCGACGAAGAACGACTGGGGCCAGCCGATCACCCGATACGTGTCCTTGATCGCGCCGCCGGGATCGATCACCGTGTCCCAGGTTCCGCCGAACTGAGCGGCGAACGTCCGCGCGAGCTCGACTGGATCGTTCTTCAGGACGCCCACGATGACGAGCCCGTCCGCGGCGTGCTCGGTCGCCTTCGCCGCGAGGAGTGGCATCTCCTCCCGACACGGGACGCACGACGGGCCCCAGAAGTTGATCACGACCGGGTGGCCGCGAAGCGCGGCCAGATCGAGCGTCGTGCCCGCGAGGGTGGTCCCAACGAAGTTCGGCGCCGGCCGGCCCTTCTCGACGCCGGCGCTCGGGGTGCACCCGCCAAGGACGCCCACCGCCGCGACGACGAGCAGGACCGCCGCGCGGGCCGCCGCGCTCAACCGCCGACGGTCAGGGTGCCGTTCATCAGGGCCGGATGGATCGAGCACTCGAATGTGTAGGCGCCCGCCTTCAGCGCGGGAACCTCGTGGGTCTCGACCTTGGGCCCCACGAAGTCCTTCATGTCGTAGACCTTCGCCCCGGACGCATCGACGATGTCGACGTCGTGGCTCGTCCCCGTGTCCTTGTTGTCGAGGGTGATCTTGAAGCCCGTGTCGGCCGGGGCGGTGAGCGTCGCCTTGTCGAACTTCACCTGGGCGGCGACGAGCTCGATCCCGCCGGGGCCCGGGCCGCCCGATCCGGCGGGGCCGCCCGATGGCGCGGCCGAGCCCCCGGCGGCCGCGGCGCCGCCGGACGCCGACCGTGGCGGGAAGATGCCGGCGTTCAGCGCGATTGCCGCGACGACGAGCAGCGCGAACACCGACAGGACGGTCTTCGGCCAGCCCGGTGCGGGCTCGTTCTCGAGATGCCCCGTGGCGTCGGCGGCGACGACGTGGCGGTACTCCTTGCGAGCGTCGTTCAGCCAGCCGAGCAGGGCGACGATCAGGAACAACAGCCCGACCACGAGGATCGGACCCGGGAAGACGAGCCCTGCGAACAGGATCGTCGCCCCGAGCGACGCGAGCAGCGGACGGAAGCTCGGGCCCGGCATGTGGACGCCGGGCGGCGGGCCCGGGTGGATGACCGCCGGGAGCTGCGGATGGTCGCCGGCCAGGTGGTCGTATTCGACGAGCCCCTCGCGCCCCCAGTACAGGAGGCTCAGGACCAACGCGACGAGCCCCGCGATCAACAGCGGGCCGGGGAACACGAGCCCAAGGAACAACAGGGACGAGCCGGCCGCGGCGAAGAACGGTGCGAGGGACGGCCCCGGCATGTGGATGCCGGGCGGCGCCACGGGCTTTACCCGGCCGGACCGCCGGCGTTTGGGCCCGAGGCGTCGGTAGCGCAGGACGAGGCTGATCGCGAACAGGACGACGACGACGCCCATGAACACCGGGAGCAGCGCGATCAGCGCGCCCCAGTCCGGGATCACGAGCAGCTTCGTGAGGTCGAGGATCCCGTTCCAGAGGTTCTGGAGGAGCTCCATCGCTAGGTCGTCACGTCGGTCGGGCGATCCGGGTCGTCAGGGCCGATCAATCGTTCGGGGAACCGGCGACGAGGACGTAGAACATGATCGCCATCGAGATCCCGAGGACACCGAGCATCGTGATCCCCGCGTAATCGATGTGCCACTGGCCCACGTACGGCACCACCCAGTAGATGAACCCGATGACGACGAACAGGACGCCGGCGAGGGCCGCGTTGCGAGGCTGGCGCAGCGGATGCATCGGTCCTCCTGCCTACAGGATGTAGAGCGTCGAGAACAGGGCGATCCAGACGACGTCGACGAAGTGCCAGTACAGCGACGTGGCCTCGACGGCGTCGTGGTGCCGGGAGCTGAACTGGCCGGCCAGCCCGCGGTAGAGGACGACCGACAGCATCACGGCGCCGCCGAACACGTGCGCGCCATGGAAGCCGGTCAGCGTGTAGAAGGTCGTCCCGAACGGCGTGTCGGAGATTCCGAAGCCCAGCGTCGAGTAGTCGTAGACCTGCCCGATGAGGAACACGATCCCGAGGACGAGCGTGACCCCGATGCTCCGGATGAAGCCCGTCCGGTCGTCGCGCCGGATCGCCCAGACGCCGAGCTGGCAGGTGACGGAGCTGGCGATCAGGATCGCGGTGAGGATCGCGGCGAACCACGGCTCGGCGTGCAGGTTGAAGCTCTCGTTGAGCCGCTCGGCGGCGGCTCGCGCGGCTTCGTCTCCGCCGGCCGGCACGGCTGCCAGGAATGGCCAGCTCGGGGACGCCGCTCGCGTCGCGAAATACGCCGCGAACAGCCCGGAGAAGAACATCACCTCCGAGCAGATGAACAGGATCATCCCCAGGATCGGGTTGCTGATCCCGCCGCGCGTGTCGTGGGCAAGCCCCGACACGGGGTTGTGCTCGGCGACGGCGTGACCCGGGTCGCCGGTCGTGATGACGCCGCTGCTCGCGGTCACGAGTGGACCTCGGTGCGGCCGTGGCGGAGGTCGAACAGCGGCCGCTCGGAGCGGATCTCCGGCAGGTGGTCGAAGTTGTAGGGCGGCGGTGGCGAGCTGGCCGCCCACTCGAGCGTGTTGCCCTCCCACGGATCGTCGCCGGCAATCTTGCCGCCGCGGAGCGAGACGAACACGTTCCAGAGGAGCGGGATCATGCTCGCGGCGATGATGAACCCGCCGATCGTCGCGGCCAGGTTGAGGTCGTTCCACCCGGCGGTCGAGGCGTAGTCGGCGATCCGCCGGGGCATGCCCGCCAGGCCCAGCTGGTGCATGGGGAAGAACGTCAGGTTGAAGCCGACGAACATCAGGATGAACTGGACCTTGCCCAGCCCCTCACCGAGCATCCGGCCGGTCATCTTCGGGAACCAGTAGTACAGCCCGGCCATCGCCCCGAACACCGACCCGCCGAAGAGCACGTAGTGGAGGTGGGCGACGACCCAGTACGTGTCCTGGAGCGCGAAGTCGACCGGGACAGCCGCGCTGAATGCGCCGTTGATCCCGCCGATCAGGAACATGCTGAGGAAGCCGAGCGCGAACAGGAGCGGCGTCGAGAAGGTCAGCTTGCCGCGGAACAGGGTGAAGATCCAGTTGAACATCTTCACCCCGGTCGGGACCGCGATGAAGAACGTCATCAGGCTGAAGAACGGCAGGTACACCGCGCCGGTCGTGAACATGTGGTGGGCCCAGACCGAGAAGCCGAGGGCGCCGATCCCGGCCGTCGCGAAGACGAACGCCTTGTAGCCGAATAGGGGCTTGCGCGAGAAGACCGGCAGGATCTCGCTGATCATGCCCATCGCGGGCAGGACCATGATGTAGACCGCCGGGTGGGAGTAGAACCAGAACACGTTCTGCCAGAGGATCGCGCTCCCGCCGTTCCGGACCGGGTCGAAGAAGTGGCCGCCCAGGTTGCGGTCGATGAAGAGCATGATCAGGGCGCTCGCGAGGACCGGGGTCGCCATGACGACGAGGACGCTCGTGACGAGGACCGTCCAGACGAGGATCGGCATCCG
>Ga0081539_10006757_pt1 | contig 10772 bp, 8 predicted proteins | sample TabmetS4T2R2_FD_71023 | JGI IMG/M metagenome (GOLD analysis project Ga0081539, IMG submission 71023) | Tabebuia heterophylla rhizosphere microbial communities from the University of Puerto Rico - S4T2R2 | ecosystem: Host-associated > Plants > Roots > Rhizosphere ... | reverse complement strand
GCGACTTTCTCCTGATCGACGTCCGTGAGCCGGCCGAGCGCGCCATCGTCGACATTCCCGGCGCGGTCGGCGTCCCGATCGACCGCTTCCGCGGCGGCGACGGGGTGTTGGAGGTGCAGAGCCTGGCCGCCGGCCGGCGCGTCATTCTGTACTGCAAGAGCGGTGCGCGATCGGCCGAAGCGCTCGCCGTGCTGACAGCGGCCGGCCTCCCCGACGCCGCGCACCTGTCGGGCGGGGTGCTGGCCTGGATCGATGACGTCGACCCAGGCCTGCCCCGCTATTGAGGCGCTGTGACGGTGTTGTCGCTCAGCGGCGACGGGAGCCGGTCCAGCGCCACGGGCCGCCGACGCCGGCCAAGTGCAGGGCCACGCAGAGCAGCCCGGCGTAGATGAGCGTCTGCTGGTTGACGTTCGCGCCGAGATCGGTGTCGGCGAGGTCGAAGATCAGCGCGAGGCCGAAGAAGACGGCCGCGAGAATGGCGAGCATGATGCCTCCTCTGTGAGGCGATCTCCGTGGGCCGGCCGGCTGCCGGATCCCTTTCGCCCCGATTGCCGGGGCATCAGGATCATGACGCCACTTTCCGGGGTGCGCGATTCGTGATCCATGCTGGGCTGGTGGACGACTACGCCGCCGACGTCCTGGACGCGGTGGATCGGATCCCTCCCGGGCGGGTGATGACCTACGGCGACGTCGCGGAGTACGTCGGGCGCGGCGGACCGCGCCAGGTCGGCGCCGTCATGTCGCGGTGGGGAGGCGCTGTCGCCTGGTGGCGGGTCCTGAGGGCGGACGGCAGGCCGCCGCCCGGTCACGAGCGAACCGCGCTGGAGCGCTACCGCGCCGAAGGAACCCCGCTGCGCCCGGGCGGCCTGCGGGTGGACCTGCGAGTGGCTCGCTGGGACGGTCGCTGAGCGGGAAGCGCTGAGAGGGTGTTTCAGCAATGCCCGGGCCTGAGTTCGACGGGCGACGCGCCGCGAAGGCCCACGTTTGTCGGTGCCGTGTGGTCTCATCGCCCGCATGAGCATGACGGTGGGGGGACCGCGGCCCGCGGATCGTGCGGGCAAGGCCGGCGGAGCGTCGTCGCGCGGGGCGCCGGAGGTTCGGCTCAGGCCACCGCGGAGGGTGGACGCCGGGCCGCCCGCACAGCTCGACCCGGCCCAGGCGCAAGCCGTGGCTCACCGGCCGGGCAGCGGGCCACTGGTCATCCTCGGCGCCCCCGGCACCGGGAAGACCACCACGCTGGTGGAGGCCGTCGTCGCCCGGGTGGGTGACGGCGTCCCGCCGGACGGCGTTCTCGTCCTGGCCCCGACCCGCACGGTCGCCACCGGGCTGCGCGACCGGCTCTCCGCCCGCCTGGCCCGCACGATCCGCGAGCCGCTGTCCCGCACTCCGCACTCCTACGCCTACGGCCTGCTGCGCCGGACCCGGGTGCTGGAGGGCGACGTCCCACCCCGGCTGCTGTCCGGTCCGGAGCAGGACAGGGTGCTGGCCGATCTCCTGGCCGGTCACGAGGCGGGCGACGTCCCCGGGCCGCGCTGGCCGGACGCCGTCACCAGCGAGATCCGGGCGTTGCGTGGGTTCCGGGAGGAGCTGCGCGATCTGCTGATGCGAGCGGTGGAGCGGGGTCTCGGTCCGCTCGAGCTGGCGGTCCTGGGGCAACGGCACGCCCGGCCGGACTGGGTCAGCGCGGCGCGGATCCTCGAGGAGTACCTGGAGGTGACGTCGCTGGCCACCCCCGGCGCCTACGACCCGGCCGGCATCGTCGACGCCGCCGCGCGGCTGCTGGAGGATGACGCCGGATTGCTCGCTGCCGAGCGTGAACGGTGGACCCTGGTCGCGGTTGACGATGCGCAGGAACTGACGGTCGCCGCCGAGCGGTTGCTCGGACTGCTCGCCGGCGGCGGCCGGGATCTCCTGCTGGCGGGTGACCCGGACTGCGCCACCCAAGCGTTTCGCGGTGCCCGGCCGAGGGTGCTCGGCGAGGCCGCTGACCGGTTCCGCACGGTATCCGGCGGACCGGCTCACGTCGTCGTCTTGAGCGAGGTGCACCGGCACGGTGCGGCCTTGCGCTCGGTGGCGGCGCGCGTCGCGGAGCGGATCGGCAGCGCGGGGGTCGTTGCGCATCGGTCGGTGCCCCTTCCGTCGTCGGCCCACGGCAGCCACGAGGTCCGCGTGCTGGCCTCGCCCGCGCAGGAGGCCGCGTACGTCGCGCAGTGGTTACGCCGCCATCACTTGGACGGCGGTGTCCCCTGGGGACGGATGGCCGTCGTCGTCCGGTCGGCCCGTGGGACGGAGGCGCTGCGCCGGACGCTCGGTGCGGTCGGCGTTCCGGTGGCCGTGCCGACGGCGGAGGTGCCGGTGCGGGACGAGCCGGCTGTCGTTCCGTTGCGGTTGGCCCTGCGATGCAGCCTGGACCCGACCGCGTTGACCCCCGAGCTGGCGGTCCAGCTGTTGACCGGCCCGCTGGGCGGCGCCGACGCGCTGATGCTGCGCCGGTTGCGGCAGGCCCTGCGTGCCGAGGAACTGATCGGGCAGGGCACGCGGACCAGCGACGAATTGCTGGTGGACGCACTCGGCGGGCCGGAGCGGGTGGTCACGCTGGAGCCGCGGGTGGCGGCCCCGGCGCGCAGGGTGGCCACTGTGCTGGCCGCCGGCCGGGACGCCGTGGCGGCGCCGGGCGCGACAGCCGAAGCCGTGCTGTGGGCGCTGTGGGACACCGCCCGCCTGGGAGAGGGGTGGCGGCGGACCGCGCTCGGCGGCGGCCCGGCCGGTGCGCGGGCTGACCGCGACCTGGACGCCGTTGTCGCACTCTTCGACGCCGCCGCGCGCTACGTGGACCGGCTGCCGCTGGCGGGCCCCGCGGCGTTCCTGGAGTACCTGGAGGGTCAGGAGTTGCCGGCCGACACGCTGGCCGAGCGGGCGCCGGACACCGAGGCGGTCTCGCTGGTGACGGCGCAGGGCGCGGCCGGACGCGAGTGGGACGTCGTGGCCGTGACCGGCGTCCAGGAGGGTCAGTGGCCGGACCTGCGCCTGCGCAGCTCCCTGCTCGGCGCTCAGCTGCTCGCCGACGTCGCTGACGGCCGGGTGACCGGCGACCTCACCGGTGAAGTCGGCGAAACGGCCGCGGCATCGACATTCCCGGCGCAGCGCAAGGCGGTGCTCGACGACGAGCTGCGGATCTTCCTGGTGGCGGTGAGTCGGGCGCGGCATCGGCTGTTGGTGACGGCGGTGCGGTCGGATCATTTGCTGCCGTCGCCGTTCCTGGACCTGGTGGATCCCGACGGCTCGGCGGAGGAGGTCCGGCCGCTGGCCGCGGTGCCCCGGACCATGACGCTCCCGTCACTCGTGGCGGAGCTGCGGTCGGTGGTGGTCGACCGTGACGTGGATTCCCGCCGACGCCACGCGGCAGCAGGAGAGCTGGCTCGGCTGGCCGATGCCGGCGTACCGGGTGCCGATCCCGAGGACTGGTACGGCCTCGGCGAGGTGACCGGCACCGGCCCGCTGCGCCCGGACGGCACACCGGTGCGGGTCTCGCCGTCCAAGGTTGAGTCCTACGACCGCTGCGCGCTGCGCTGGCTGTTGGAGCAGGCGGGCGGGCGAGCGCCGTCGTCCACCGCCCAGGGGCTCGGCACGCTGGTGCACGAGCTCGCAGAGGAGGTCCCGGACGGCGACCCCGAGCGGTTGCGGGCGCTGCTGGACGAGCGCTTCCCGCGCCTCGGCCTGGGGGCCGGCTGGGTCGCCGACCGCGAGCGGGAGCGGGCCGGGCGGATGGTGACGCGGCTCGCGGCCTACGTGGCGAGCGCCCGTGCCGCCGGCCGGGAACTGATCGCCGTGGAGCGCAACGTCCGGGTCCAGGTCGGTCGGGCCGACGTGCACGGCCAGGTGGACCGGCTGGAGCGGGACGCCGAGGGCAGGCTGGTCGTCGTCGACCTGAAGACCGGGCGCGGCAAGCCGACCCAGTCCGAGCTGGAGCGGCACGCCCAGCTGGGGGTCTACCAATTGGCCGTCGAGGCGGGCGGCTTCGAGGACGTCGCGCCCGGGCAGCGGGAGAGCGGGGGCGCGATACTCGTCCAGCTCGGCGCGCCCGGTGGCGCTCGGACCGCGAGTCTCCAGGAGCAGGCCCCGCTGTCCCGGGACGACGATCCGCAGTGGGCCCGCCGTCTGGTGGAGACGGTGGCCGACGGGATGGCGGGGGAGTCGTTCCCCGCCACCAGCAACGTGCTGTGCCGGATGTGTGACCTGCGGCGCTCCTGCCCGCTGCAGGTCGAGGGACGGCAGGTGGGGCGGTGAGCCGGGGCGGCGCGGGACGGGCGGGCGAGGGCCAGCTCAGCCTGGAGCTCGACCTGCTCACCCGCGGGTTGTCGCTGCCGGGCCAGTCCGGCGGTCCGCTTGGCGGGACGCCGCGGGGCGCGAGGGTGAGTGCCGCGGACATCGCCCGCGCGCTCAAGCGCCCGGCGCCCACGGACGAGCAGGTCGCGGTGATCGAGGCGCCGGTCGAGCCGCTCCTTGTCGTGGCCGGCGCCGGGTCGGGGAAGACCGAGACCATGGCTGCCAGGGTGGTGTGGCTGGTGGCGAACGGGCTGGTCGAGCCCGACCAGGTGCTGGGGTTGACGTTCACCCGGAAGGCGGCCGGCGAGCTGGCGGACCGGGTCCGCGCCCGGTTGCGGGCCCTGCACCGGCGGGGCCTGACGGGCGAGCCGCGTCCGGTCACGGTGGCGACCTACCACTCCTACGCCGCCGGTGTGCTGGGCGACCATGCCCTGCGGCTCGGCGTCGAGCCCGGAGCGCGCCTGCTCGGCGAGGCCGGCGGTTGGCAGCTGGTCGACGAGCTCGTCCAGCGCTGGGACGGCGACATGTCCGGCGTGGAATCGGCGCGCGGGACGGTCGTGGAGGCCGTGCTGGGCATGGCCGGCGAGTGCGCCGAGCACCTGCTGGAGCCGGAGGGCACCGAGCACGTGCTGCGCGACGTGCTGGAGCGGGTGGCGGCGCTGCCCGCGCAGGCCGGCGACGGCGTCCCGGGCCGGCCCAAGCCCGAGGTCCGCGAGGTGGTGGCCCGGTTGCAGGCGCGCAGCCGGCTCATCCCGCTCGTCGCGGCCTACCGCCGCAGGAAGCGGGAGATCGAGGTACTGGACTTCGGCGATCAGGTGGCGCTGGCGGCCACCCTGGCCCGCGAGACGCCGGAGGTGGGAGCGGGCGAGCGCGCCCGGTATCGCGTGGTGCTGCTGGATGAGTACCAGGACACCAGCCACGCCCAACTCGTCCTGCTCCGATCCCTGTTCGGCGACGGCCATCCGGTCACCGCGGTCGGCGACCCGCACCAGTCCATCTACGGCTGGCGCGGAGCGTCCGCCGGCAACCTGCAGCGTTTCCCGCACGACTTCCCGCTCGCCTCGGGGGAACCGGCGCCGGTCGGGCACCTGTCCGCGAGCTGGCGCAACGATCGGGCAGTGCTCCACGTCGCCAACCGGTTGGCCGCCAGCCTGCGTGTCCCGGCGCCCTGGGCCGACGCGAGGCGACATGTCGAGGTGCTGGCCCTGCGGGCCCGACCCGATGCCGGCCCGGGTCTGGTCCGGGCCGAGTGGCACCGGACGCTGGAGGACGAGGCCCGCGCCGTCGCGGACCTGGCCGAACGCGCCTGGCGCGGCGGGCCGGAGGACGAACGACCGGCGGTCGCCGTGCTGTGCCGGACGCGGTCACAGTTCCCGCTGCTGGAGGCGGCCCTGCGCGGTCGGGGCCTGCCGGTCGAAGTGGTCGGCCTCGGTGGCCTGCTGCATGTCCCGGAGATCGCGGACCTGCGCGCCGCACTCGACGTGGTGTACGACCCGACTCGCGGCGACTCGCTGATGCGGCTGCTCACGGGCGCCGCCTGGCGGCTCGGCCCGCGCGACCTCGACGCGCTCGGCAGCTGGTCCTCCGTCCTGCTGCGCCGTGCCGTCCCCCCGGAGGCGGACACCGGGTCATCGGGTGGGTCCGACGCCATCGACGAGCGGTCCATCGTGGAAGCGCTGGACGACCTGCCCCCCGAGGGCTGGACCGGTCCCGAGGGCCAGTCACTGTCGGACGCCGGACGGCGCCGGCTCGGCCGGCTCGCCGCGCTGTTGCGCGGGCTGCGGTCGCGGACCGGGCTGGCTCTGCCCGACCTGGTGCTGGAGGTCGAGCGCGCCCTGCTGCTCGACGTCGAGGTGGCCGCTGCGCCAGGCCGCTCGCAGGCCGCCGCCCGAGCGCACCTCGACGCGTTCGTCGACGTCGCGGCGTCCTTCGCCGAGGCCGGTGACCAACCGACGCTCGGCGGTTTCCTCGGGTGGCTCACGGCCGCCGAGGCTCAGGAGCGGGGGCTGGATGCAGGCGTGGTCGAGCAGCGGGAGGACGCCGTCCAGTTGCTCACCGTCCACGGCGCCAAGGGACTGGAGTGGGACGTCGTCGCCGTCACCGGGCTGGTCGAGGGCACCTTTCCGGCCGGACAGAACGGCCGGGCGCCGGCGCGGTCCAAGGGGTGGCTCGGGGAGCTCGGCGCGGTGCCCTTCCCGCTGCGGGGTGATGCGGACGGCCTGCCGCAATGGGACTGGCAGGCCGCCGCCACCCAGGAGGAGCTTGCCGCGGGTCTGGAGCGGTTCAGCGAGCAATGCGGCGCCCACGAGGTGGCCGAGGAACGCCGGCTCGCCTACGTAGCGGTGACCCGGGCCCGCCGGGAACTTCTCCTGACCGGCGCCCTGTGGGGGGACGGGAAGCTGCCGCGGTCGGCGTCCCGCTTCCTGCGCGAGGTGGCGGAACTCGCCCATGAGCAGGCGGAGTTGCCCCACCCGGCTGGTGGCACGCCGGCGATCGATGTCGGCACGTGGGTGGAGATGCCCGAGGACGGCGTGCCGAATCCGCGTGACGTGCTCGGGCGTCGTGCCGCCTGGCCGGTCGACCCGCTCGGCGAGCGCCGGGCGGGCGTGGAGGAGGGGGCACGCCTGGTTCGGGAGGTGAGACACCAGCTACCCGGGAGGCCGCCGGCCGGGACACCGCACCGGGCCTATCCCGACGACGAGGCCGGGGCCTGGGCTCGGGAGGTCGACGTCCTGCTCGCCGAACGGGACGCCGCCCGCTCCGCCCGGCTGGAGGTGGAACTGCCCGCTCACCTGTCGGCGTCCCGGGTGGTCGCGCTGGCCGGGGACCCGGCCGCGTTGGCGCTGCGGTTGCGCCGGCCCATGCCGGAACCGCCGAGCCCACAGGCCCGGCGGGGGAGCGCCTTCCACGCCTGGCTGGAGCGGCGCTTCGGGGCGGCGGCCCTGGTCGACGTCGACGAGCTGCCCGGAGCCGGGGACGACGCGGCCGCCGACGATGACCTCGCCGAGCTGCAGGCGACCTTCCTCGCCTCGGAATGGGCCGAACGCACCGCGGAGGCGGTGGAGGTGGCGGTGGAGACGCCGGTGGCCGAGGTGATGCTGCGCGGCAGGATCGACGCGGTGTTCCGGCGCGACGACGGTGGGTGGGATGTCGTGGACTGGAAGACCGGGTCACCGCCCGGGCCGGCGGAGGCCGTCGCGCGATCGGTGCAACTGGCGATCTACCGGCTGGCGTGGGCTCGGCTGCACGATGTGCCGGTCGATCGGGTCAGCGCGGCGTTCTTCTACGCGCGGACCGGGGAGACGGTACGGCCGGTCGACCTGCTCGACGAGGCGGATCTGGAGGCGCTGCTCGCCGTGGAGTGACCAGGTGAGCGAGGGTGCGGTGACCGTGTTGTGCGCAGTGGCGAGAGCGGGGACGGGCCGGGTCACCAAGTGGCGTCGGCGACGGCGGAGTCCAGGTCGCTGAGCATCTGGACCGCGTCGTCGACGACGGCGGCGTCGTCGGAGGTGACGCCGTGCAGCAGCCAGCGGGCCACCGCCAGCTCCCCGGCCAGTTGCGCCCGACGGCGCAAGTCCTTGTCGACCAGTTCCCGGCGCGCCGCGGTGTAGGCGGTGTACACCGTGTCCAACGCTGGGACGGCGCTGCCGACGGCCAGCCACGCCAGATCATCGGCGGGATCGGCCACGCGCGCCTCGGACCACTCGATGATCCCGGTGATGCTGTCGCCGTCCACCAGGACGACCTCGCCGGCCAGGTCGCCGTGCACGCAGCACGGCATGAACCGCCAGGCGCCGGCCTCCTCGACGGCACGTTCCCAGCGCTCCAGCAGCCGGGCCGGCACCTGGCCCGTTCCGGCGGCCCGGTCCACTTCAGCGAGGCGGCGGTAGCGATATTCCTCCGCGGTGTAGACGGGCAGGCCGGCGTCCTCCACCAGGCGCGTCGGCAGGTCGTGCACCGCGGCCAGCGCACGTCCCAGGGCGTTCGCGAGCCCCGGGCGATGGATCAGCTCGATGGGCTGCAGCGCGCGGCCGGGAAGTTGCCGGTGGACCACGGCCCGGCCGCCGGTCCGCAGCGGCGCGGTGCCCTCGACCTGCGGCAAGGCGAAGGGCACCCACGACATGAGCTGCGAGATGAGCTGCGCCTCCTGGTCCATCCGCACCCCGGCCGCGGTGTTGCGCGGCGCGCGGACGACCCAGCGGCGCTTCAGATTGTCATCGATGACGGCCGCGTCCACGTCGTCCGCGCTCGCAGTCAGCGCCTGCACCTGCACCGGCTCCAGTCCGCGCACCGCTGCGCACGCCAGGGCGGCGAGGGCGAACGGGCTGCGGGCGGGCACGGCTCCAACCGTACGGTGTCGGCGTCCGCACTCGTGCCCTCTAGGGTGACGGGGTGACCCTGGAGGGACTCGCCCTGTCCCGCTCCACGCTCGACCGGGCCGGGCATCGCCGCGACGACGCCCTGGTGCCTCGGTTGCTGGCAGACTCGGACACGGTGGTCGTGGCGCTGCTGGACAGCCGCGCGGCGGTGAGCGACGGCCCGGACGGGCCTCATGTCGTCAGGTTCGGCGCGCCGGAGCTGAGTCGCGGCCCGGCTGACGGCGAATCGGCGGTCGAGCTCCTGTTTCTCGGCGAGGACGTCCAGGGTCGCGCGCACGTCGCGGCCATCCGGGCCGCCGAGCCGTCGCCGGTTCCTTTGCCGGCCGGTGCCCGGTGGGCCGGCCTGCGCGAGGTCGGCAGCCTGCTGGACGACACGGACGCCGGCATCCTCACCACGGCGGTGGCGTTGGCCGGGTGGCATGCCGGACATCCGCGGTGCAGTCGGTGCGGGGAGCCGACCGTGGTGGTCCAGGCGGGTTGGGCCAGGCGGTGTCCCGCCTGCGGGGCCGAGCACTACCCCCGCACCGACCCCGCGGTGATCATGGCGGTCGTGGATGCGGACGACCGGATCCTGCTCGGCCGCCAGTCGGTGTGGCCGGAGCGGCGCTACTCCACCCTGGCCGGGTTTGTGGAACCCGGCGAGTCGCTGGAGGCGGCGGTTCGGCGCGAGGTGCGGGAGGAATCCGGCGTGATCATCGGCGAGGTGGTCTACCGGGGCAGCCAGCCGTGGCCCTTCCCGTCGTCGCTGATGCTGGGCTTCCGGGCCACGGCGGCGTCCACCGCGATCCAGGTGGACGGCGTGGAGCTCAGCGACGTGCGCTGGTGGGACCGCGCGGCGTTCAGCGCCGACATCGCGGACGGGACGCTGCTGCTGCCGCCGCCGGTGTCGATTGCCCGACGGTTGATCGAGGAATGGTACGGCGGCCGGATCGACGCCCAAGAGGCCTGGCGCTGACGATCAGGCCAGCCGTCCATGACGCACGAGGGCCGGACGAGCGGGATGGTCGTAACGCACCAAGAAGTCGGCCCTGGAGGCCGGGTCGCACTCGGCCAGGTAGCGCTCCCACGCTCCGAGGACCCGCCGTCGCTCTACTTCCGGCAGCCGGCGGGCCCGGGCCGCCGCGGACATGTCCAGGTGAACGACGACGTCCAACGCGTCGCGGATGTCGTCGCGGAGCAGGAACCGGCCGTCCAGCACGAGCACCGTGCCGGGGGCCGCCACTCGGGGCGGGTCGCGCCAGGGCCGATCCGTCGCGGCGTCCCGCAGCCGGGGCAACCAGTTGCCGCTCCCGCCCGGACCCAGCGGTTCCAGCACCTCACGGCGTAGCGCGGGGAAGTCGTACCAGAGGTCGTGGAAAGCGTCCGGGTCGTCCCGGCCGAACTCCAGCCGCAGCGAGCGGGCGCGGAGAAAGTCGGTAGCCCGGGGCCGCACCACCGGCAACCCCGCGTCTACCAGGGCGGCCGCCACGGCGTCGGCGAGCGCCGCGGTATCCCGCTCGACCGGTCCGTCGATCCCCACGCGGACCATCGTTCGGGACCCCGACAGCAGATTCCGGGCACCGTCGGCGATGCGGCCCGCGAGCCGGGCCGGGTCGAGCGGCTGGACCGTCAGCGCGGCTCCTCCAGCCCTGATCAGGCCGAGGTGGCGACGCGGGTCAGCCGGCCCTTCACCTCGGACACCGACGGGTTCGTGGCGGTTGTACCGTCCGGGAAGACAACGGTCGGCACGGTCTGGTTCCCGTCGTTCACGCTCATGACGAACTGAGCCGCCTCGGGCACCTGCTCGATGTCCACCACCGTGTACGCGATCCCCTCCCGCTCCAGCTGCTTCTTCAGTCGGTGGCAGTAGCCGCACCACGTCGTCGAGTACATCGTGACGGTGCCGGCGTCCGGCCGGGGGGTGACCATGCGGTGAGCTCTCCCAGTGGTGACAGGTGGTTGAATCCTCCACTTCCACAACCGGAAGCTCATGGGACCTCTTCCCGAGTCAGGGTGACGTCAGTCACCATCGTGCGTCTGTCCGGTCGAGAGCGCGACGCGCGATGGCTGCCGTCCTGTCGGTCCCCG
>Ga0081539_10006756_pt1 | contig 10772 bp, 8 predicted proteins | sample TabmetS4T2R2_FD_71023 | JGI IMG/M metagenome (GOLD analysis project Ga0081539, IMG submission 71023) | Tabebuia heterophylla rhizosphere microbial communities from the University of Puerto Rico - S4T2R2 | ecosystem: Host-associated > Plants > Roots > Rhizosphere ... | reverse complement strand
TGCCACCCGGTCGCCCGGCGTGACCCCGACCGCTTGCAAAGCTGTGGCGCAGCGATTGACACGCTGGCGCAACTGGCGATACGTATAGCGTGTATCCTTATACACAACTGCGGTTTTCTCAGGAAAGACGTACGCACTCCGCACTAAAAAACTTAACGGCGTCAGGGGCGTGTAGTTCACTGCCGGTTGGACCATGCTGTCACCTCCCGTACACTGGAGCCAAAAGCGTATCCCGTCAATGGGTGTATCGTAGTAGATCACCTTACTGCTTTCAAAGGAAAAGCAGTGTCACCTCGACCAAAACGTGTGGTATGATCATGCCATTCCCCAGGACCGAGACCTGTCTTACGGAGAGGACCATGGATGACCTAGAACAGCTCTTTGCGGATATGGAGGCGCTGCTGGCGCGCATCATTGGCCAACAGCGTGACAAAGTGATGGCAGTAGCGCTGGATATTCTGCCGCATCTGCAGCCGGAGAACATCCAGGATCCGCAAGATTATGCCGAAGTCGCTGCGGACACCATGTTCAACTATGAGGACGGTCTGTTAGCCGGCTTGCTGAGTGCGCGCGCCGTGCTGCGCAGCAATATCATCGAGGTCTATCGCGCCCGTGCGGCCCGCAGTGGCCAGTAAAGCCCCAGGCCCCATTGCCGCAGGTGGGGTCGGCGTGTGTCTTACCGCCATGGTACAATACTGACATTATGCAGATACAGACGACGGGAACACAGCAGCTCATCGTGATCTTCCTGGGCATCCTGGTCGTGATTATGCTCGGCGGGGTGTTATACCTCATGAGCAGCATCGTGTTACCCTTTATGGTGGCCCTCTTTCTCGCCTACTTACTCGATCCGTTAGTGCGTTTCCTGCGCTATTGTCGGGTGCCTCTCGCCCTGGCCGTATGTTTTGCTCTGTTGGTGACCTTTGTCTTTCTGGCGCTGATGGGCATGTTGTTCTATGCCAGCGCGCAATCGTTCGTGCGAGAGTATCCAACGTACGAGCCCAAACTGCGTGCGCTGCTCACGACCCTCACATCGCGCGTGGAAGTAGTGCCGGAACTCTCCTGGCAACTCTCTGATCTGAGTAAAGAGGTCTCCAGTGCCTCGGTCGTGCGAGCCGTGCTTGCCAGTGTAGGCACCTTTGTCACCTTCTTAGGGCATCTGCTGCTGGTGCTCCTCTTTATGGTCTTTATCCTCCTTGGACAACAGCGTTTGCCGCAGCGCATCCACCGGGCTTTTGGTGAGGAACAAGCCCAACGCCTGACGCTGGTGTTGCAGCGCATCACGCGCCAGGTGCAGACCTATTTAGGGACCAAGGCCCTCCTCAGCGTGGTCACCGGGGTGCTCGTGAACCTCTGTCTGGTGGTCTTGCAAGTCGATTTTGCCGTGCTCTGGGGTGCGCTGGCGTTCATGCTCAACTTTATTCCACACCTGGGGGCACCAGTTGCCACTATCCCGCCGCTCCTGGTAGCCATCTTAAAGTTCGATACGCTCATGCCAGCGGTCTGGGTGGTAGTCTGCGTGACCCTCATCCACATTGTGCTCGGGATCTGTATCGAACCCCGCCTCATGGGGAGAAACCTGCACCTCAGTCCCCTCCTGGTAGTGCTCTCGCTGCTGTTCTGGGGCTGGTTGTGGGGGATCGTCGGTACGCTCCTCGCTGTCCCGATCATGGCGACCATCAAAATTGTCTGTGAGAATCTGCCCTCGCTGCATTTCGTGAGTGCGTTGATGAGTGAAGACTAGCGCACGGTCACCCCGCAGCGCCGGCCTAGGGCTGCGGCCCACCACGCCCCCGCTCGTGTGGCGGGAGGACTCCTGCGCTTACGCATACGCCTCAAGCTCACTGATGCTGCCACCGCCGGGCCTGGCTGATGGCCGCCCGCAACTCCAGCGCCATGGCCGGCTGGCAGCGGGCCATCGGCTGTATTGAAGGCGCCAGTGTGGTCGTGTATAGTGGCCTCTCCGCTACTCTCACGGCGCGAGGACACTCAGTACAAGAAAGGTAGCAGACGCGCATGTTTTCGTACTTTGATCACCTGGAATGTTCAGCCTGTTTGACCACCTACGCCTCGACAGTCCTGATGAATTTGTGCTCCTGCGGGGCGCCCTTACTCGCCCGCTACCGCCTCGAAGAGGCGGCGGCAGCGCTGGACCGCGACCAGCTCGAGGGCCAGACACTCTGGCGCTATCACGCCATGCTCCCGGTGCAGAGCCCCGTGGGTGTCGTATCGCTGGGCGAGGGCATGACCCCTCTCCTGCGGGCCGAGCGGTTGGGCAAGCGCCTGGGCTTGAACCACCTCTATATTAAAGATGAGTCCCTCAACCCGACTGGCTCCTTTAAGGCGCGCGGCCTGGCTTTGGCGATTGCGCGGGCTGCGGAACTGGGGGTGACACGAGTCGCCATCCCGTCCGCCGGCAATGCCGGTGGGGCGACGGCGGCGTATGCGGCGCGTGCCGGGCTGGAGTCATACGTCTTCATGCCACGGGATGTGCCGCGCGCCTTTATTGTCGAGTGCCAGATCAACGGCGCGCATGTGGAGCTGGTGGACGGGTTGATTACCGACGCCGGGCGCCGGGTCGCAGCGGGGCGTGATGAGTACGGCTGGTTTGACCTCTCGACGCTCAAAGAGCCATACCGCGTGGAGGGCAAGAAGACCATGGGGTACGAGATCGCCGAGCAGTTCGACTGGGAACTGCCGCAGGTGATCATCTACCCCACCGGGGGTGGTACGGGCCTGATCGGCATGTGGAAGAGCTTTGACGAAATGGAGGCGCTCGGCTGGATCGACTCGCACCGGCCACGCATGGTCTCGGTGCAGGCGGCTGGTTGTGCCCCTATCGTGCGCGCCTTTGAGAGCGGCGCCACGCGGGCCGAGCCCTGGCAAGACGCTGCCACCATGGCGGCCGGCCTGCGCGTGCCCAGTGCCGTCGGTGATGCCCTGATGCTGCGCGCCCTGCGTGAGAGCGAGGGCACGGCCGTGGCCGTTAGTGAGGCGGAGATCCTGGAGGGCGTCAAGGCAATCGGGCAGAGCGAAGGGCTCTTCGTCTGCCCGGAGGGTGGGGCGGCCCTGGCCGGTCTGCGAAGTTTAGTCGAACAGGGCTGGATAGACCGGGAAGAGCGTGTCGTGTTGTTTAATACCGGCAGCGGCCTCAAATACCTCGACGCCCTGCCGGCTGAACTCGGCTAAGTGCTGCGCACGGCTAGTTGCCCCGCCAAACTGGCGGGGCGCTGCCTGGCTTACCAGGCTCGTTCACTGCCTGCGGAGCCCGCTGCCAGGACGCCCAGAGGCACAGCGGCCGTGCGACTCAGGCCACGCTGGCCTTACGGCTGTTGATCGCTTCAAGCATCGCTGCATTCGAGTCGAACTTGTACTCCTCGACCTGCGCTTGCGCTGCTCTCTGCCGTTCGGCCTCTTCCAGGAGGGCGACTTCGTCTTTGGTAATCGGATACGTACAGCGTTCCTCTACCAGGTGCCGGATGGCCTGGCGCCGCTCTGCCACCTTGGCCGCCTCAGGTGCAGGGACGGCTGCCAGACCTTGCAACACGGTATCGATACCCAACTCGGCGTCCTGCTTCGCTTTGCCCACCAGGCCATCACTGGCCTTGCGTGACCAACCTACAACATAGGTGTGCTCCCACACTTTTTGGTGAACAGGGTCATAGACCTGATACGCTGCGCCGGTGGTAGTGGTTGGATCTGCCTGCGCAGAGGTGAGAAATTCGCCGTGCGCGTATGGCAACCCGATGGCGTCGTCAACACGATCCCCGATGGCAAAGACCACGGTCTCCAGGGGAATCTCGACATACGTGCCCGTGCCGCGCGCCGAGGTGTCGCCGTTGCGGGGTACGAGCATATTTTCTTCGACTTCGAGGCCGCATACCCGTCCGTCGGCGTCAGTGAGCACGCGGGTGGGCGACGCGAGAAAGCGGAACAGCATACGGCCGGGGTAGCCGGCTGGCCGGGCTGGCGGTGTCGCGGTGGTCATCTCCGCTATCAGCGCCTCCGCATCCTGGCCCACCGCTTCGAGACGCGGGCGCAGACGCGCAATTTCCTGACGTAAGGCGTCCTGGTCCACGAATGCCTCGATGTATTTATACTCCTTCTCGTCGTACTTCCGTTCTGCCGGCCCGCGGCGTGCTACGACGATCACTTCCTCGACGTCTTGCCGAAGACGCAGCAAAAAATGGGCGATATCAATCATCACATTGCCCATGCCAATGATCGCGACGCGCCGGCCAATGGGAAACTGCCGTTGGCTGAAAGGCGGCAGATGGTTATAGTGATACACCAGGTCTTTGGCGTGCACCACCCCGACGGCATCTTCGCCCGGGAGCCCGAGACTCTTGGTCCCCTGGGCCCCAGCCGCACAAATCAAGGCATCGAAACCGAGCTTTTGGAGATCGGTGAAGGTCAGCTCACCCTTTTCTCCGACACTACAGTTGCCGTAGTAATCCACCTGCGGATGCGCCAAAATTCTCCGAAACTGCTTGCGCAAACCCTCCTTCATTTTGTGTTTGGTGGGGAAAATACCATATTCGGCCAGCCCACCGGGTTTGATATCGCGGTTGAACAGCACCACGTGTGCCCCAGCCTCGGCTAATTTCTTGGCAGCATACAGCCCGGCTGGACCAGCGCCGATAATGCCAAGCAGGTGCCCGCGATTTGTCTGTGTGTGCGTCATACTTCCTCTCTTCTGTGTTTGTACATACCTCTCTTGTTGGCTGCATCATCACAAGCATGATCCAGCCCAGAGAATCTTAGTTTAATTTGGTATATTTGTCATCGAAGAAATCATGCCAGCTATCTCTGGTCTGCCATCTCTACGCGTCTATGGTGAGCAGCACCTTACCGATATTGCGCCGTTCTTGGAGATAACGGTGCGCTGCAGGGGCTGCGGCAAGCGGAAACGTCTGCGCAATGACAGGGTTGATCTGCCCTTGCACATAGAGCTGTAACAAAGCCTGCATCGCCTCGCGTAGCAGGTCAGTCTGGTCCCATAAACGACCGAGATGGACACCAATCACCGCCTTGTTCTCATGCATCAAGCGCAAGGGATGAAACCGGGGCATACGGAGGAGGTGCCAGAAAACCGCAAAGAGATTGCGGCGTAAGCCAGGACTCATACGTGAGGCACCAAATAGGAGTAAACGACCAAGCGGGGCCAACATCCTATAACTCTGCGCAAAGGAGCGCCCACCTAAGGGATCCAGGACCATGTCTAACCCGCGGCCACCGGTGAGCCCGTGGATGACCATAGGCAGATCGTGATGGTAATGATCAATGGTATGCTGCACGCCCTGCTCATGCAAAAAGGCATGTTTCGACGCAGCCGCCGTGCCATAAATTTCCGCGTGGCGGAGGCGCGCGAGCTGTACAGCCGCCAGACCGACTCCCCCAGCAGCCCCATGAATCAGCACATGTTCCCCGGCCTGCAGCCGCCCCCAGAAATATAACATAAAATAGGCTGTTAAATAATTCACTGGCAACGCTGCAGCGGTGGTCACTGGCATGCCTGGCGGCACGGGAAACACCTGCTGGACTGGTACAAGCACACGTTCAGCATACCCGCCGAAGCGCGTTAGCGCCAGGACGGGCTGCTCCGGCACGACCGCGGTGACCCCCTCCCCCACTGCCTCCACGACGCCAGCCACCTCATAGCCTACGACCACAGGCGGTTTCGGACAATCGGGGTAGAGCCCCTGGCGTGCCAGCACGTCAGCGAAGTTCACACCAATCGCTTGCACAGCGATACACACCATGCCAGGAGTCACCCGCGGGTCAGGCGCCCCCTGGAGCGTGAGCACCTCCGGTGGGCCATGACGGATAATGCACACCTGACGCATGGGGATATCCCTGGTCGTGGCCGTTATTCCTGACCGCGTTCGCGACGTTGCTCCCGCAGAAATTCTTCCAGCTCGCGTGCCAGGTCCTCACCACTGGGCAGGGCGTCCGTATTCCCGGGATACTCCTCCTCTTCGTCCTCGTCCTCATCACGTTCTTCAAGACGACGGACGTACTCGGCAACTTTGGCATCAGAAGCCAGCACCTTGGCCACACGCCGATCAAAATCGCTGGCTGCCGATTCTAAATCGCTGAGGTCGGCACTGAAATCGAGCAGCGTGAAGACGCGTCGCACCAAGACCAGGGCCGCTTTGATGTTGGGCGAGACGGCAATATAATGCGGCACATTGGCCCAGATACTGATCGCCGGCAGTCCCTGACGCTTGCACGCGTCATTCAGGGTACCGACGATGCCTGTAGGCCCTTCGTAACGTGACGTGGAGAGGTGCAGACGTCGGGCCAGCGCCGGATCACTCGCCGACCCTGTTATGCGCACGGGGCGAGAATAGACCACGTCAGCCAACAAGGCACCCAGGGTCACGACTAATTCGACCTGGCATTGTTGGACGACCCGCAAAATCGAGTCGATATAGGCGCCCCAGCGCAAGTGCGGCTCGACGCCCATACCGATCACCACATCCTGCACGAGACCCGCATCACGCACGTACGAAAACTCGTTCGCTGGCCAGAGGATTTCACGCTCGCCGCGGCGCACACGTACCTGCGGGCGCTGCTCAACAAAATTGTAAAACGTTTCCGGATCGAGACTGGCAAACTTGTGGGCCCCTAACCGTTGGGAAAGAAATTTCGCCGCAAACGTGGCTGAGCCCCCAGCATCATTCCAGCCAGCAAACGCCAGCACCAGAATGGGGCGATTGAGCGTTGGAACAGTCATGAATGACAGGGGGTCCATAGTGAGGCTCCTTCCCAAAGCCAGTCTATACGCGATCTCCTACGTAGTAGGTGTACCATAAAAACCGTCGCAGGGGAAGGCAAAAGGCTCGCTCCGGCCCGGAGAGACGAGCACCGTGCGTAAGGAGTGGACGCGGCGGGCGCAGTCTGGTATAGTGGCAAAATCTATATCACCAGAGGAGAGGACCATGAAACTACTCTTCTTCGACGACTTTAAGTTAGGTGTGCTCAAGGGCGATACGGTTGTTGACGTGTCGGAGGTGGTGCGGAACATTCCGCACACGGGCGCTCACAACCTCATCAACGGGTTGATCGAGCGCTTTGCCGAGTATAAGGGACGCCTGGAGGAGGCGGTCAACCGCGGCCAGGGCGTGCCGGTCAGCCAGGTCAGGCTGCGGTCACCGGTACCCAAGCCCTACAACATCGTGTGCATGGCCGTGAACTACATGGAGGACGGGACGCGCTCTGAGCCGGCGCCGATCAACGCGTTTCACAAGTCTCCCAACAGTGTCATTGGCCAGGGTGACACGATGATACTGCCCGATGTTCCTGCCACCATCTTCGAGGGTGAGGCGGAACTGGCGCTGGTCATCGGCAAGCGCGCCTCCAATGTGCGTGCCTCGGAGGCCATGGACTACATCTTCGGGTACCTGAATTTCATCGATGGCTCAGCCCGCGGCCTGCCGCCGTCGGGTAATACCTTCTACCAGATGAAGTCGCGGGACACCTTTGCCCCGATGGGCCCCTATCTGGTGACTGCTGACGAGATCGCTGATCCGCTCAACCTGCAGGTACGCCTGTGGGTGAACGGGCTCCTCAAGCAGAACTATAACACCAGTGACATGGCCCACAAGATTCCTCGGGTCATCGAGTGGATCAGCTCTATCCATCCCCTGGAGCCGGGTGATGTCGTCGCCACGGGCACGAATCACCGTGGCCTCAGCGCCTTCCAGAACGAGGATGTGATCGAGATCGAGACGGAGGGCTTAGGCCGGCTGCGCTTCAATGTGCGCGATGATTTGCGACGCGTCTGGGGCCGGGAGACGCGGCTGGAGATGCAGCAGAAAGGGATGGAGGGGACGACCCCGCAACTGGAAGGGAAATACGCGCAAGCACGGCGCTAATCGACAGCAAAGGAGGCAGTTATGGCGAGTGTACCTAAGGAGATCGGCCATCTCGTACTCAATGTTACCGATGTGGCGCGGTCCACAGCGTTTTATCGTGATGTGGTGGGGTTCCAGGTGTCGCGCTTTCGTCCCGATGGCTCGGGTGCCTTTTTGACCTGTGGCATTGTGCATCACAACCTCGCTTTGTTCAAAGCGCCAGCCGACGCGCAGCCAGCCCAGAGAGGGCAGATTGGCTTGAACCATTTCGCCTTCAAGGTAGAGAGCTATAGCGCCTTGCAGGAAGCCCACAAGCGCCTGGTAGAGGCGAACGCTACCATTGACCACATCGTGGACCACGGCATGACGCGTAGCGTCTACTTTCTGGACCCGGACGGCATCGAGATGGAGCTGTTCTGCGACACCTTTGATACCGAAGAGGAAGGTTTGGCGTTCATGAAAGCGACGCCGGGCCAGGCCAAGCCCATCGATATTGCGGCGCCAGAGCCGGCCAGGCCGGCCATCCCACAGGGTGACTTTACCAAGGTCGGCTAACCGTCAACCCACAGCAGCTCGTACCGGGGGTTTGTGGTATCACAGCCCCCGGTTGCCTGTCCAGCAGTACCTTGCCTACCACTTGCAATATTCTTTGGCACCCTCGATAATGCACCTCCGCCTGTAGAAGAGAGGAGCAAAGCGATGGGGTTCTATGAGATCTTGGACCAGGTGGTGGACCTCCTGCGGCAGCGGGGCCGCGTGACGTATCGGGCACTCCAACGCGAATTTCAACTCGATGAGGACGCCCTCAACGATCTCAAAGACGAACTCCTCTACGCCCACCCGGAGGCACACGATGATGCGGGGCGCGGCCTCGTCTGGACCAGTACCCCAGATACTGCATCTCCAGTCGCCTCTCCACCGACTAGCCCCCAAGACCGTGCGCCGCTGGCCTACACACCCGCCCATCTGGCCGAGCAGATCCTCGCTGCCAGGAGCACGCTAGAAGGCGAGCGTAAGCAGATCACGGTGCTGTTTGCCGACCTGAAAGGGTCCACTGAGCTCATCGCCGACCTCGACCCCGAAGCCGCTCAGCGGCTCCTGGATCCCGCCCTGCACCGCATGATGGACGCCGTGTATCGCTACGAGGGCACGGTCAACCAGGTACTGGGCGACGGCATCATGGCCCTGTTTGGGGCGCCGGTCGCCCACGAAGACCACGCCGTGCGGGCCTGTTACGCGGCCCTGGCCATGCAGGCTGCTATGCGTCAATATGCGGCGGAGGTACGCCGGACCCAGGGCCTGGAGCTGCAGATGCGCGTCGGGCTCAACTCGGGGGACGTGGTGGTGCGTGCCATTGGCAATGATCTGCACATGGACTACTCCGCCGTGGGGCAGACCACGCACCTGGCGGCGCGTATGGAACAACTCGCCACCCCGGGCACTATCCGTCTGACGGCGACAACTCTCTGGCTGGTCGAAGGACTGGTGCAGGTCCAGGCCCTGGGGCAGTTCCCGGTCAAAGGGATGCCAGAGCCGGTCGAGGTCTTCGAGCTCGTGGGGGCGAGTGCCATCCGGCAGCGCTTGCAGGCCACGGCCGGTCGGGGGCTCACCCGGTTTGTGGGACGGCAGCCCGAACTGGCGACACTCCAGCAGGCGTTGGCGCATGCTAACACGGGCCATGGGCGAATCGTGGCCATTGTGGGAGAGGCCGGCGTGGGCAAGTCCCGCCTGGTCTATGAGTTTGTGCATGCCCACTATACCCAGGGCTGGCGGGTGCTGGAGAGCGCCTCCGTGTCCTACGGCAAGGCGACCCCATATTTCCCGATCATTGACCTGCTGCGGCGCTATTGTGCGGTTGACGACCGCGATGACACACGGACCATACGCGCCAAGGTCACCGGGCAGGTGCTTACCCTCGATGCGGCGCTGCAAGACACCGTCCCGGCGCTGCTCACCCTGCTGGAGGCCCTGCCGGACGACAGTCCCTTCCGCACGCTCGATCCACCCCAGCGCCGCCAGCGCACCCTGGAGGCCCTCAAACGCGTGCTGCTGCGCGAAAGCCAGGTGCAGCCGCTCGTCCTGGTCTTCGAGGATCTGCACTGGATTGATGCCGAGACGCAGGCATTGCTCAACAGTCTGGTCGAGAGCTTGCCCACAGCCCGCGTCCTGTTGCTGGTGAACTACCGGCCCGAATACCAGCACATCTGGGGGAGCAAGACCTATTATAGCCAGCTTCGCCTCGATCCCCTGGCTGCGGAAAGCGCCGAGGCGTTGCTCCAGGCTCTCCTGGGGGACGACCCTAGCCTGGTGCCGCTCACGCCAGTACTGATCGCACGCACCGAAGGCAATCCGTTTTTTCTGGAGGAGAGCGTGCGCACCCTGGTAGAGACCCAGGTGCTGGTCGGTGAGCGCAGTGCCTATCGTCTGGCCCAGGCACTCCCGAGCATTCAGGTCCCCGCCACCGTGCAGGCGGTGCTGGCCGCGCGTATCGACCGCCTGCCCCCGGAAGAGAAAAATCTCCTCCAGGCGGCTGCTGTTATCGGCAAAGACGTCCCCGTGGCGCTCCTCCAGGCCATCGCGGCGGTCCCCGGGGAGGCCGTACAGCGTAGCCTGGCGCACCTGCAGGCCGCCGAGTTTCTCTATGAGACACGTCTGTTCCCGGATCTGGAATACACTTTCAAGCATGCTCTGACGCAGGAAGTGGCCTACAATGCTGTGCTGCTGGAGCGGCGCCGGGGCTTGCATCAACGCGCCGCACAAGCCATCGAGGGGCTCTTTGCCGAGCGCCTATCGGAGCACTACAACGCGCTGGCGCATCATTACAGTCGCAGCGGCAATACCAGCAAGGCGATAGACTACCTGCACCGCGCCGGGCAGCAAGCGGTGGAGCGCTCGGCCTATGCGGACGCGATC